>WNGB01000216.1_pt1 | contig 84397 bp, 67 predicted proteins | sample 5400681 | NCBI WGS metagenome assembly WNGB01 (sample SAMN13153367, study PRJNA577476) | soil metagenome | isolation source: 115 cm soil or saprolite under grassland replicate 2 | place: USA:California | collected 2016-06-15 | reverse complement strand
CGTCCAGGTCGACCGCCTCGACCGCGCCACCGCCGGCCAGGAACGGATCGCCTTCGGTGAATGCCGCTCTGGGGCCGATCAGGATCCCGGCGCCGAATGGCGCATACATCTTGTGCCCGCTCCACGCGATGAAGTCCGCATCCGCCGGGATCGGTCGGTGGGGGGCGAGCTGCGCGGCATCGACCACGACCGGCACGCCCCGCTCGTGAGCCAGCCCGATGATGGCATCCAGCGGCGGTTGCCAGCCGGTGACGTTGGAGGCGCCGGTGACGGCGAGGAGGCGGGGCCGGGGACGCTCGTCGAGCGCCGCGGCCACGTCCCCCAGCTCGAACATCCCGTCGCGGCCGCACTCGATGTACCGGCGCCGGGCGACCCGCCCCCACGGAAGGAGGTTGGCGTGGTGCTCGACGACCGTCGCCCCGACGACGTCGTCGGGTCTGAGGCGGAGCCGGTACGCCAGGTGATTGATGGCCTCGGTGGTGTTCCGGCAGATGATGGCGACGTCGTCACGCCCCTGCCGGCCGGCGAACGCCAGAGCGGCGTGGCGGGCCGCCTCGTAGGCGGCCGTCGAGGCTCGGGACTTCGCTCCCGCTCCCCGGTGGACGCTGCTGTAGCGGCAGGAACTCCATCACCCGCTCGACCACGGCGGGGAGGGCGGGGGTGGAGGCAGCGTTGTCCAGGTCGACCACCCGACGTTCCTCCCCGTCGACGCAGAGCACGGAGACGTCGTCACCGACGAGGCGTCGAAGGGCGCCGCTCATCCGGCCCTCGCCGTCCCTCGGTTCCTGGACCGGTCCACGCCCCCCATGCTCACGCCGGAGCTCGGCCTGGGTGGGAGTCGGGCGACCCCGCATTCGTGGGACCAACGGCGAGCTGGGTCAGGACGCCTCCATGGGTACCCCTTCGCCGGCCGCACCAGGAGGTTCGTGGACTCGATGTCCCGGCCGACGGCACCGCATGGAAGAGGCAGTAGGGCCGGCCGTCTTCGGGAGCATCCGATCGGGTAGGTTGGCTCGGTGGACGCGGTGTACCGATCGGTGGTGGGGTTCGGGCTGGGGACGTTCCGGGTCATGCGGTGGGACATGCGCCCGACCGGGCTCAGGAACATCCCCGACCGGGGGCCGGCCATCTTCGCGTCGAACCACATCGGGTACCTGGACTTCGCGTTCATCGGAGAGGCCGCGAGCCGGCGGGGGCGGTTGATCCGGTTCCTGGCGCGGGGCGACGCCTTCGACCACTGGCTGGGCGGGCCGTTGCTGCGGGCCATGCGACACATCCCGGTGGACCGCGAGGGCAACGCGTCCGCGGCGCTCGGCGCGGCGCGCGCCGCGGTGGAAGCGGGCGAGGCCGTGGGGATCCATCCCGAAGGCGCGATGAGCCGTTCGTTCGTGCCCCAGCCGGGAAAGACCGGGGCGGCCCGGCTGGCTCTGGCGACCGGCGCCTCCCTCGTTCCCACCGCCGTATGGGGGAGCCAGCGCATCCTGGCCCCCGGACACCCCAAGTTCCCCCGCCACGTGGTGGTGACCGTGGACTTCGGTGCGCCGGTCCATCCCGAACAGGGTGAGGACGCCGCGGCGCTGACCGGACGGCTGATGGACGCCATCCGGGTGATGGTGCAACGCGCCGCGGCCATGTACCCGCAGCGGCCCCGGGGGGCGTCCGACGGGTGGTGGCTCCCGGCCCACCTGGGGGGCACCGCGCCGACGGTCGAGGAGTCGCTGGCCTCGCTGCGGGCCGCGGCGAGGCGACGTCGAGCCCGCCGGGCCCCGGTCGCCGCGGGCGACGCCCCGGCCTGACGCCCTGGAATCCCACTCCCACCGGGCCGTTTGAGCGCCGGTGGAAAGTGTCATGAAATACTCCAATCCATCCCGTTCGCGTGCCAGGATCGAACCTGCCTCGCGTTTGTCCGAACCGACGAGAACAGGAGGCCGCCATGGAGATCCCCCCGACCCATGCGCCCATCGCCCACCGGCTCCCCATTCGGGTCGCGTTCACCCGGACTGCCGCTCTGGTCACCATGGGCATCGGCCTGGGCGTGGTCGCGACGCTTCCGGAGAGCGGCGGCTCGCCGCGTACCACCCTCCTCGCCGCGGTGCTCGGCACCGCCGGCGCGGTCACGGTGTATGCGCTCCCGGGCCGGCCCCTCGCCATGGCCGTCGCCGACGGCCTGCTGGCCGTGGCCGTGCTGGCCTCGGCCTTCGGCCGCCCCGGCATCCTGTACCTGCCGGCGCTGCTGGCGTTCGTGGCGGTGACCGCGAGGAGCGACCGGGTCCAGGCCCAGTCGGGATGGAGGCGCCCGGGGCTCGGGGCCACCCTGGCCGAGGCCGCCGGGTTGGAGGAGGAGTCCACCGGGCCGTTGCGGTTCGAGGCCGAGGAGGTCGAGGGCGCCGCCGTGGCCCGGCCCGCCGAGCCCGCCCCCTCGGATCCCCCGCGCCGGTTCGCCGAACCCGGACGGCATCGGGCACCGTCGGCCGTGCACCGGGCGGCCCGGGTGGCCGGCGAGGCCCGCCGGGCGCTCGCGACCACCGCCCGGGCCGGGCTGACCCTGGTCCGGACCGGCCTCACCCCGGAGGCCGCCCCGGACGTCCCGACGCCGGCACCGGGGCCGGCGGCCGTTCCGGAGGTGGGGCAGGCCGGGGGGTCACGCCATCGAAGGACCGATCGCGGGCCCGCGCGGGGCGTGGACGGCGAGCTGGATCTGGGCGGCCATGTCGAGGTCGACGTCGAGGACGAGGTGGAGGCGTTCTGGCTGGCGCAGGTGGCCTCCGGCACGTCCTGGACACCCCACGAGAGCTACCGGCAGCTCACCGTCCTCCCGTACGACGCCGGTTCATCCGGGGCCTCCGAGGAGCCCGCCCCCCGCGGGCGCAACGCCCGCGAACCCGGCTGAGGAGCCGCCGCCCGACCGGGGCTCCCGGACCGCCGCCGTCGCAGCACGTGGCGGCGTTTTCCCGCTCGTGACCAGGGGTAGGCAAGCAGCGTGTCTGATCTGCCGCCCACGGCGCCGGGCGTCATCGACGCCGGGAGGCTGAAGCGGGCCCGCCTCCTCCGCCGGACCGGAATCGGCATCCTCGCCGCGTTCGTCCTCGCCGGTGCCGTCGGACTGTTCGGGATCCGGACCCGCACCGTGTCCGCAGCCGCGGGCGGCTACGACATCTCGGTGCAGTACCCGGCGACGGACCGCCCCGGCCAGCCCATCCACTGGGTCGTCACGGTCCGTCACCCCGGCGGGTTCGGCGGTCCGGTGGACATCAGCGTCACGCAGTCGTACCTGGACATCCTCGACATGAACGACATCGAGCCGGCGCCGTCGGGGAGCGTGACCTCGGGGGACTCGGTGGTGTGGACCTTCGACAAGCCCGAGGGCGAGACCCTGCGGGTGTCGATCGACGCCCTGGTGCAGCTGAACACGCACTTCGGAGCGGAGAACACCGTGGCCGTGCTGGACCACGCGGTGCCCGTCGTCCAGGTGCACTACCGGACCTGGGTGGCCCCATGACGAAGCGATCGGAGGCCTGAGATGGAGACCGTGGCGCGGGCGGCGATCGTGTACCTGTTCCTGTTCGCGGTGATGCGGATCGTCGGCAAGAAGGAGCTCTCGGGGATGTCCGCCTTCGAGCTCCTGCTCCTGGTGATCATGGGGGACCTCATCCAGCAGGGAGTCACCCAGCAGGACACCTCGGTGACGGCGGCCGTCCTCGCGGTGGGGACCATGGTCCTGCTGATGCTGGCGATGTCGTGGCTCACGTTCCGGTTCAACCGGGCCTCGCCGGTCACGGACGGCCTGCCGGTCATCGTGGTCCGGAACGGCCGGATCATGCGGGAGGCCCTGAGGATCGAGCGGGTCACCGAGGACGAGCTGGCGGAGGAGGCCCGGGGGCAGGGCATCGCCGATCTCCGGGACGTGGTGGTCGGCGTGCTGGAGACCGACGGGACCTTCTCGTTCATCACCGCGAGCCAGGCGAACCAGCAGCAGCGGGGACGCGAGCCGCCCGCGGCCTGAACGACGGCGCGCTCAGCGGCGGGGCCGACCGGCCAGGCTCGACGCCGCGGCCGTGGCCCGAGCCACCCGCTCGTCGTCGGGCGCCCGCCCGGCGAACAGTTCCTCCTGGTACGCGCCGACGACTGCGTCCACGTCGGCCCGCAAGCTGCGGGCCAGCGGGTCGCCGGCCAGGAGGACGTCGCGGTGCTCGGCGGGGGTGCGGTGCGGCGGGCGGGCGTGCCCCCGGCGGGCGAACGTCCGGACCATCGACTCCCATGCCGCCGCCGCGGCGGTCGGTGGCGGGTGCGCCCGGCGCCGGCGACGGCGGCGGCGCAGCCACAGCCCGACGGCCAGAGTCACCAGGCCGGCCGCCACCGGCCACCCCGCGGCGGCCACCCGGCCCACCGCGCCCGCGGCACGCTTCACCGGACCGGGGATCGCCGCCGTCACGAGCTTCCACAGCTTCGCCGCCACCTCCCCGACGATGAACCTCGTCCCCCACCCCGGCGCCGCCGGCGGGACACCGAAGGTGGGGTCGTACTCGATCCATCCGACCCCCGGGTAGCCCACCTCCACCCAGCCGTGGGCGTCCGACTCGCGCACCTCCCAGTAGCCGGTGAGGAGGTTGTGGTCGCCGGTCCCGAACCCCACGGCGAACCGGGTCGGGACCCCCACGGCCCGGAGGAGGATGGCCATGGCGCTCGCGATCTGCTCGCAGAACCCCTGGCGCCGCGCGAACAGGAACTCGTCGACGGCGTCGACCCCCGGTGGGTCGGGCGGGATGTCGAGCGAGTAGCTCGTGTTCCGCCGGAGCCACCGCTGCACCGCGATCACCTTGTCGTACGTGGTGGGCTCCCCGTCGGTGATCCGGTGGGCCAGGTCCACCACTCGAGCGGGGAGGTCGGCCGGGAGCTGCGTGTATCCGGAGAGCTCGACGCCCGGGTGTGGCGGAGGGGCGCTCCGGAGCAGGGCCGGCGATGCGTCGGGAACGTCGCTCACCACGCTGAACACGGTCTCCGGCTCCAGCATGATCGGCGAGCGGATCGACCCGAACCGGTCCACCGCGACGCGGTTCGCCGGGAAGAACACCTGCCGCGCGGAGGCCGCGGCGAACACGATGTTCGGCTGGCGCCGTTCCACGAAGAAGGTCTGCAGGACGGGGTGGGTGGGCGCGTTCGTGCCCAGAGTCGGGAGCTCGATCGCGGTGTCCGTGCCCTGGCCGAACTCATGGATCATCGGGCGCGAGGCCGTCCACGTGGTGCCGTCGAAGGTGTCGTAGGCCTGGCCCCGCCAGAGGGCCGGCTGGGGGGAGCGGACCCGCATCGCCAGGCGGTCCGACAGGTGGCCCCGGACCCGGAGGTCCACGCTGCCGCCGAACCCCGGGTAGCCGATCCCCCGCGCCGCGCCGCTCGCCCCGGAAGAACCTCCGGCGTCGGGGTTCACCACGCCCCCCGCCCAGCCGGGGATGGCCACCCGGTTCACGATCGAGAACGGCGGGGCCAGCACCCGCGCCCCCGGCAGCCGGGGGGTGAACGCGAAGGCCACGGCGCTGGCCAGAGCGGCGACGGCCAGGGTGCCGGCGACGGACCGGACGGGCACGGCCCGGCCGGATGGGGCGCCGGGGGTCCGCCGGAGGTGCGCCCGGTCGGCGCGCTCGGCGGCCCGGGCCCGATCCGACATGAACAGCCACGCCGCGGCCAGCGCCCCGTAGGGCACCAGCAGCAGGCCGAACGTGCCGTCCAGCGCGAGGGATCCCGCCTCGGCCATCAGCACCACGCTGGCCACCACCGAGAACGCCAGGTCCCGGCGCCGTGGGAGGTCGAAGGAGTGCAGCACCTGGACCCACACGAACAGCGACCCCAGCATCACGCGGGCCTCGTCCACCGACTGCGCCGTGCGGGCCCCCGACACGAAGCTCATGAGCGCCCCGACCAGCCCCGCCGCCAGCAGCAGCTTCAGCACCACGTTGGCCCGCGACCGCCACCGGTAGGCCAGCCACGACCCCGCCGGGATCAGGGCCAGCGCCGCGGCCGTCGTGCCGGCGTCCACGGCGCCGGCGGCGGCCACCGCCACCACCGGGAGCAGGGAGATGGCCAGGACCACCAGGCGCAGCGGTTTCGAGTGCTCCGGCACGATCGCCTTCGCTCGGCGAAGCCGGAGTCCCGGAGGGCTTCCGGGTCGGGCGCCGAGAGGTGCGGCATTCATCGAACGTCCCCCCCGGGGCGCCGGGCCAGGACCGCCTGGAGGTCGTCGCCCGCGCGGACCAGGTGGACGTCGGCGCCCGCGGCGTCCAGCGCCGCGACGAGCTCGCCCACCTCGGCCGGCGACAGGAACGGCACCGATGGCCTGGCCGCGGCCGCGTCCACCACCACGGCAGCCACCTTCCGGCCCTCCCCGCCCAGCCGTTCGACCTCCGGCGCCAGGGCCGGGGCCGGGTTGGAGTGCCACGTCGGGAAGACCAGGAGGATGGAGGCGGAGCCGGCCAGCGAGGCGCCCGCCTGGCGGAGGACGTCCGCGAGGGCCAGGCCCCCGGGGGCCCGGAGCTCCGCGAACCACGTCAGCGCCGTGGCCCGGTCGGCGTCGGGGGCGACCGCGACCGCGCCGTCCCGCCCGCCGGCCACGGTGATCCCGTGCCCCCGGCGGAGGGCCTCCGCCGCGACGGAAGCCCCGGCCGAACAGCACAGGTCGAGCGGCGTCTCCGGTCCGTTCGATCCGGCATCGGCCCACGTGTCCACCACGACCGAGAGTCGGGCCGGGCGGTCCGGTTCGAACTCCCGCACGATCAGCGAGCCGTGGCGGGCCGTGGACGGCCAGTGCACGTGCCGGAGACTGTCCCCTGGCTGGTATTCGCGCACCCCGTGGAATTCCCGGCCCGGTCCCCGCCCCGCCGACCGCGTCGACTCGCCGCCGGCCCCCGACGCGCCGAGCAGGGCGAGGTCCCCGACCGGCACCAGGCGGGGATAGACCACGATCCGCCCGGGGGCCCGGACGGCCCGGCGGACCTCGGCCACGCCGAACGGCGCGCTGGAGGCCACCTCCACCGGTCCCCCGTCCACCACGCCGCGGCGGGCCACGGTGCGGGTGGTGACGGCCGTCACGGTCTCTCCCGGCCGGAGCCAGGGAACGAACACGGTGGCCGGGGCCACGAACGGATCGCGGACCGACAGCGAGAGCGCCAGCCGCCGGCTCCGGTTCGTCATCGCCAGGTCCACCCGAACCTCGTCGCCGGCGAACGCCTCGTCCGGAGCCCGTCGGGCCACCGCCACGCCACGCGACATCCGGAACGGCAGGACCACACCGGCCCCCGCCACGCCGAGGAGCAACGCCGACAGCACGAACACCCATCCGGACTGGACGTTCGTGCCCACCAGGAACAGCACCGCAGCGCCTCCCACGAGCCCCGCGGCCCGGCGGCGAAGACGGAGCCCGGCCCGGGATCGGGGTGAGGGGGCCACCGCGGGCCGTTCGTCGGGGCGGACCACGGCCCGGGCCACGGACCTAGGCGCGGCCGGCGCTCTCGAGCGGGACGGCCACCTGCTCGAGGACCTCGCCGACCACCTCGCGGCCGGCCTCCGAGCCGGCCCTCCGGCCGGCGGCCATGATCAGCCGGTGTCCCAGGACGTCCGCGGCCAGGGACTTGACGTCGTCGGGGAGCACGAAGTCACGACCACTCGATGCCGCGTGGGCCTGCGAGCAGCGGGTCAGCACGACGCCCGCGCGGGGCGAGGCGCCGAGCGTGACGTCCGGGTGCTCCCGCGTGGCCTCGACCAGCCGCAGGACGTACTCGACCACGCCGGGAGCCACGTGCACCGCCCGGACGGCCCGGCGGTACCGGGCCACGTCGGCCGGCGCCAGCACCGGTTGGAGGTCCTCCATGGGGTGCTGCAGGAGCTGGCGGGTCACCACGTCGCGAGCCTCGTCCCGTCCCGGGTACCCCACGGGAACGGCCATGGCGAACCGGTCGAGCTGGCCCTCGGGGAGCGGATAGATGCCGTGGTGCTCCACGGGGTTCTCCGTGGCCACCAGGAAGAACGGGTCGGGCAGCGGCCGGGTCACGCCGTCGGCGGTGACCTGCCGTTCCTCCATGGGTTCCAGGAGGGCCGACTGAGTCCGCGGCGTGGCCCGGTTGACCTCGTCCACCAGCACCACGTTCGCGAAGATGGGTCCCGGCACGAACTCGAACTCGCCCCGCTCCTGGTGGTACACGGAGACGCCGGTGAGGTCGGACGGCAGGAGGTCGGGCGTTGCCTGCACGCGGTTGAACGTGCCGCCGATGGACCGGGCCAGGGCCTTGGCCAGGGTGGTCTTCCCCACGCCGGGAACCCCTTCCAGCAGCAGGTTCCCTCCCGAGAGCAGGCACAGCACGGCCGCCCGCACGGCGGCGGTGTTCCCGGCGATGACCCGCTCGACGTTGCCCACGACGAGCTGGACCGCCCGGGCCGTCTCGAAGCCCGAAGGTGGCGTGGCGGGGTCCCCCATGTCTGTCCATAGGATCGGGTGCCGCAGCGACGGGCTTGAGGGCCCCAGGCGGGCCGGCCGCCGGGTGTTCTCAGGGATCTCCGAGGCGGGGCCGATGGGGCTCACAGACGGCCGGGGCATGCTCGGGACGACGGGGCCATCCGGTCCACGCGGGAGGAGGGAGGACGACATGCGAAGGATCGTCGCGGCGGTCGTCGCCGTAGTGGTGCTCGTCGGTGGCGCGCTCGCCGTGTCGGCCATCGGGCTCATCGGCACGGCCGGCGCCGCCGCCAAGGATTCCGGCTCCGCCGGCTCGTCCGGCGTCGGTTCGGGGTCGGGTTCGTCCGGCTCCACGTCGAACGCATCGGCCGACCCCGGGACCGTCGCGAAGCAGGCCATCGACGCCCTGGTGGCCGGCGGCACGATCACCGCGGCGCAGGCGAAGGCGGCGGAGGACGCCCTGGCCGCCGCGGCCCCCCAGCACCGTCCGGACCGGTTCGACGGGGTGCCCGAGCCGGTGAGCACCGTCCTGGCGAGCCTGGTGAAGAAGGGCACGGTCACCGAGGCGGAATCGAAGGCCGTCACGGACGGGCTGAAGGCCTGGTTCCGGAACCACCGCCCCTCCGGGGACGCCCGGCCCGGGCCCGGCGCACGGCCCTGGTTCCGGCCCGGACAGGATCCCCTCTCGCTGGTCCTGAAGAGCCTGGTGGGCAAGGGCACCCTGACGAAGGCGCAGTCGACCGCGATCTCGGACGGCGTGCAGGCCTGGGTGCGGAGCCACCGCCCGTCCGGAGCGGACGGCGGGCCCTGCGACGGGGACGGACGGATCGCGGACGTCCTGGCCCCGCTGGTATCGGACGGCACCCTCACCCAGGACCAGGCCACGGCCATCGCGGACGCCGTCTCGGCCGCCTTCCGCGACGCCCACCCCATGCCGCCGATGCCCCATACCTGACCGATCCACGTCGTCGGCAGGTCGGCGACGCCCGGTTTCGGTAGGGGTGGAGGGACGACGCGCCCCCATATCGTTCGGCACGCTCACTCGGGAGTCGACGCGGATCCGAGCCCTTCGACCCCCACACACCGATCGTCGAAACAGCAGCGGGGCCCTGGTCCGAGCGCGGACAGTCGCGATCCGAGATCGTGGCCGCTGCCGACGTGTGCAACCTTCTGATGGCTCCACACGTCTTGGCTTCTCGAAAATGACGACCGGGACCAGCGAGACCATTCACGAGAGCGCGGAGGCCGGACGGCTGGCCGAGCTGTACGCGAAGCACGGACGGGGCGCCGTCCGGCTGGCCTATCTGCTCACCGGGGACCGGCCGATGGCCGAGGATCTCGCGCAGGAGGCGTTCGTCCGGGTCTTCGGCCGGTTCCGGGACCTGCGAAATCCCGGCTCCTTCGAGTGGTACCTGCGGCGGACGGTGGTGAACCTCGCGAACTCGCACTTCCGTCGCCTGCGCACCGAACGCGAGTACGTGCAGCGCCGGCGGGCCGAGCTGCCGCCCCCGTCGATGCCGGACGTCGCATCGCGCCTCGCGATGTGGCAGGCCCTCCAACGGCTCCCGCAACGCCAGCGCGCGGCGATCGTCCTGCGCTTCTACGAGGACCTGTCGGAGGCGGCGACGGCCGACGTGCTGCGCTGCCCCGTGGGCACGGTGAAGTCGCTCGTCTCCCGGGGCCTGACGCGGCTCCGGTCGGAGGCGACGCCTGATGCTTGACGTGGAGAACGAGATGAGGGAGCTCCTGCAGGAGCGTGCCGGAGATATCGGGTTCGATCCGCGGATCCCGGCTCGCGTGATTCGGCGGTCGCGCCGCCGCCGCGCCCTCACGGCCGGCGCCGCCGGGCTGGGCGCCGCGACGCTCGCGCTGGTCGTCGTGGTGGGGCTCCGAGCGCTCTCCGCCTCGGACGGCGGGACGCCCGCCACGGAATCGGCGGCGCCCTCGCCCACGGGGGTCGCCGAGACCTGGCGCGGGATCTGGGAGTACACGACGCGCGAGGACGAGGAGGCCGCGCAGGCCCAGGTCGACGAGGGGCATATGCCGTGGCAGACCGGCGCCGAAGCCTTCCTCGAGGCGTACGCCACCCGGCAGGACGGCCTTGGCTGGAACCGTGTGTTCTTCGACGAGAGCCTGGACATCTCCGACCCCGACGAGTCAGGGCCGCTCACGATCCACCTCGGGGACTGCCCCCGGGTGGAGGACCGCGCGTGCCCCCACGAGGCCGATGTCACGATCGAGCGGCTGCTCCGCCGGGACCGAACCGGGATCTGGTCCGTGACGGCCTCGGTGGGGACCGCGGGGTCAACTCCGGCCGCGGAGGTTCCTCGGACCTTCGTCGGTGTCGTGGACGACGCGGTGGTCGTCGCGAGCACGGAGAGGGGCGAGATCCTGTCTACGATCGCGGGTCCGGAGCTGGTGGGCCAGCGTGTGCACGGCGCGGACTTCTACACGACGACGATCGCCCTCACCCCGGATCGCACGGCGGTGTACTTCTCCGCCTTCGAACCCAGTGGAGCGGGGCGCCGGCTCCTGCTCGCGCCGCTCGATGGCGGAGAGCCCGAGGACCTCGGCCTGGGATGGGATCCTCTGCCCAGTCCCGACGGCGGTCGCCTCGCGTTCGTGGAGTGCACGCCGGACCGGTGCGGGCGAGCCCTCGTGATCCGCGACCTGGGGACAGGCGCGGAGACCCGAGTGCCGATAGGGTCCTCGGCGCTCACCCTGGCCGCGTGGCTTCCGGACGGTCGGCTCGCCGTGAACCTGTACCCTGTTGGCCCGCCGACATCGATCCGCCTGATCGACCCGGATCGGCCCCCCGCCTCCCTCCTGGACGCGCCCGAGGTCGAGCCGCTCGTGGCAGGCGCGGAGTGGTGGGGCGTCGGCTACGACGTGCGGACCGGTGGGCTCCTGGTGGCCGAGGCCTGCTGCCGGCCCGATGCGCCGCGCACCCGGATCGTCTCGATCGACCCCGACTCCGGGCAAGAGCTCGGCACGATCGTGCGGGGCGGCTGGTGGGTGGTGGAGCCCGACGCGTCGGGGCAGCACCTCCTCCTCGTGGACGACGCGGGACACGTCTACGTGGCGCTCGACGGACAGGCGCCGCAGCACGTGGCCGACGGCTTCTGGGGCGTGGACTGGTAGCGAGGCGTCCCTGCGGGGCGCACGAAGGGAAGTCGGTTCATTGGAACCGGGAAAGGAAAAGATGCGTCTTCCCTCGGTGATGTCGATGAGGAGCGCAGTCACGGTGGTCCTGACGGCGGCCCTCCTCGTGGGGTGTGCGGAGGGGCCCCCGTTGCGGAGCCGAGCCTCTCCCGAACCCCCGACCACACCGTCGAGTTCGCCGACCCCGGACGCATCCGGTGAGCCGCCGGCCCGGATCGTCGCGCTGACCGAGCAGGGCGACATCGTGGTGATCGACCGCGAGACGACGGGGGAGGTCCGCACGATCGCCTCCTTCCCGCCCCACGAGGACCCGGAGGTCTCAGCGGGCTCGTTCTGGCCGGTCGACGTGACGACCCTGCCCGACGGGCGGGTCCTGCTCGCGACGTGCTGCGAGCCGGTCGCCGGGCACATCTATGCCCTGGGCGACGACGGGCGGCGGATGCAGGAGCAGGACCTGTTCGCCCTGGACGCGCAGGCCGACCGCGCCGGAGAGCGCCTCGCCACGGGCGAGATCATCGGCCTCGTCATCCGACCCTTGCCGGGACCGGCCTCGCCATCGGCGACGTTGGACCTGTCGAGGAATCAGGAGGGTTTCGCTCCCGAGGACCTCTCGTGGTCGCCGGATGGGCGCCGGATTCTGTTCACGATCGGGGGAGCACTCGGCGTCGTCGATGCATCCGCGAGCTCGCTCGCCGAGGCGACCTACGTGGACGCACCGCCGGGCTCCTACTGGGCCGGCGCCGCCTACGCGGTCGACGGCCCGGTCGGGGTCGAGCAGCCCGGCGAGCTCTTCCACCCCTCCGGCCCCAGCCGACTCGTTCGAGTGAACCCGGAGACGGGAGCGGCCACCGAACTCGTCCCGACGGATGGTGAGATTGCCGACCTGACGGTCGACCCGAGTGGGCAGTTCTTGCTCTGGGTGGAGGACGGCCGGCTGCGCTGGCTGATCGACGGCGAGATCTCCACGCTGGACGGGGAGTTCCTTGCCGCAGCCTGGGTGACGGCATCCGGGTGAGAGGTCGGTGAGCTTCTCCGGACGCTCCTCGCAGACCGAGGGCAGGGGAATCCCGCTGCTGGGGTAGCTCGATTCCGGGCCCAGACGGTGACGGCCGGCTTCTTCGTCAAGCTGACCGGGGCCTGATCGCGAGCTCCGCTACACCAGGCGACGCTCGGTGGCCCACCGGGTCAGCTCGGAGCGGTTGCTGAGCTGGAGCTTGCGGAGCACGGCGCTGACGTGCGTCTCCACGGTCTTCACGCTGATGAACAGGTGCCGGGCGATCTCCTTGTACGCGTAGCCCCGGGCGATGTGGCGGAGCACCTCGCGCTCCCGGGGGGAGAGCTGGTCCAGCTCGGGATCGCCCTTCGGCGGCGCGTCTCCCGCGAAGGCGTCGAGGACGAACCCGGCCAGACGGGGGCTGAACACGGCGTCGCCGTCGTGGACCCGGCGGACCGCTTCGGCCAGGTCCTCCGGCGAGATGGTCTTCGTCACGTAGCCTCGCGCGCCGGCTCGGATGGTCTCGATGACGTCCTCCGCCGCGTCCGACACGCTGAGCGCGAGGAACCGGACCTCGGGGACGCCACCCGCCACGTCCCGAATGACCCTCGCTCCCCCGCCGTCCGGCATGTGGACGTCCACCAGCACCACGTCGGGCCGTGAGGCCAGGATCCCGTTCACGGCGCCCGTCACGTCGGTGGCCTGGCCGGCGATCTCGAACTGCGCGCCCAACTCGGCCCGCACCCCGGACAGGAACAGGCGATGGTCGTCCACCAGGAACACCCGGATGCCCCCGGCGCCGGTGACCGGCCCGGGCCCGGCGTCGGGGGTCTCCGGCCGGTCGGCCGTCACGGGGTCGCCCTCGGCATGTGCAGCACGACCTCCGTGCCCTCGCCCGGAGAGCTGCGGACCTCGGCGGTGCCGCCGGCCCGTTCCATCCGCCCCCGGACGGACTCCGCGAGGCCCCGGCGGTCGGGCGGGACCGCCCCAGGGTCGAACCCGCGGCCCCGGTCCCGGACGAACGCGGTGACGGCGTCGGGCTCCACCTCGACGTAGACGGACACGCGGCGCACGCTGGCATGGCGGGCCGCGTTGGCCATGGCCTCGGCGGCGGCCTGCACCAGGGCCTGCCCCCGTTCGTCCAGGTCTGCGTCCCCCACCTGGACCACCTCCACCTCGACGTGGTGCATGCGCTCGACCCGGTCGGCCGTCTCCTGCACGGCGCCGCGGAGGGTGCCGCCCGGCGCGGGCCCGCCCGCGTACAGCCACGCTCGAAGCTCGCGCTCCTGGGCCCGGGCCAGCGTGGCCATCTCGTCGGCGCTCGAGGCCCGCTGGATCATGGCCAGGCTCTGGAGCACGGAGTCGTGGAGGTGCGCGGCCACCTCGGCCCGCTCCTGGGACCGGATCCGCTCCCGGCGCTCCGCGGCGAGCTGGCGTCCCAGGCGCCAGACGCCCGGTCCCAGGATCAGGGCGGCCCCCGCCACGGTGACCCCGGCGGCGAACAGGACGTTACGGAGGGCCCGGACGGCGAAGGCGTCGTTCGCCACCAGGAACACGGCCATACCGCCCAGGATCAGCATGCCGCCCAGCGCCACCCGCAGGGCCGACGCCGGTCCGGACAGGAACGGCATGATGGACCGGCGGGGAAGCTCCGAGGCCGCCCGGGACCACCGGGCCCGGGCGTCCCGGTCCGCCCGGGTCCAGATGACGGCCGAGCCCACCGCGCCGAGGGCCACCGGCCACACCACCGCGTCGCCGAACCAGGCCCCCACTCCGCGCAGGAATAGGAGGGCCCCGCCGATCACCAGCGAGGCGGCCACGGCCCGCTGCGTGGCCACGGCAGGCTCGACGACCGCGGCCTCCGCGACCTCGCCGCCGGCGTCCGGTCCGCGGGAGCCGTCGGAGGGCGGGGGCTCCACGGAGAACAGCCACGCCAGGAGGTATGCGGCGACCCCGACGCCGCCGGCGAACGCCAGGACGACGAACCCCAGCCGGACCACCACTGCGTCGACGCCCAGGCGGGCGGCCAGCCCGCCGGCCACGCCGGCCAGGATCCGGTCCGACCGGCTCCGGACCACACGGCCGCGCGGCGCGGCGTGGCCTGCGGCAGAGCCGGATTCGGTTCGCGCCATGCGATCTCCCGGGGCCGGGTGGCTCATCCGCGCCGTGCGGCGAGATGGCCGGCGACCTGGCCGGATGGTCCCACACGGGGTTCCGCACAGCATCCGGGACCGACCCCAATTCCGGCTCAGGGTTCTTTCAGGGGGATCCCCGATGTGAGCGCAGCCCACCGGGACGAGCATGGAGACAGCGATGGACGAATCCACGGAAGGACGGAATGCAGAGATGGACGAATCCCCGGAAGGCCGCGATACATCGACGGACCACCAGGAGCCACCGGCGGGCGGCTCCCCACCGCCCCTGCAGGGCAGACGTCTGCACCGGCGCACCGACGACAAGATGATCGCCGGCGTGGCCAGCGGTCTCGCCGAGTACCTGAACATCGACCCCGTGATCGTGCGGGTGGCGTTCGTGATCCTGGCCGTGGTGGGCGGCGTGGGGATCGTCGCGTACGGCGCCCTGTGGTGGCTGGTGCCGCCGACGCAGGAGGTGTCGAACGCCGGCGAGGACGCCATCCGGAAGCTCAAGCGGGCCCCGGCGTGGGTGGCGGCGGCGCTGCTCGTGGTGGGCCTGCTGCTGCTGGTGGATCAGCTCGGCCCGCCGCACGCCGACGTCATCTGGGGGCTGGCCCTGATCGCGCTGGGGGCGCTGCTGTTCTGGCAGACCACCGGCCACCGCCAGGCCGTTCCCGATGGGCCGGGGCAGCCGATACCCGCCCCCGGCTCCACGCCGGTGGCGGCCGCCCATCCGGAGCCGCCCGCCCCGTACGAGCGAACCCTCCCGTACGAGACGCCGATGGCCTACGAGGCCCGCACCGCCACCGCGCCGCCACCTCCGTACGCCCCCGCTGCCGGCCCCGGCGCCGGTGGGGGGTTCGCCGAGCCGTGGGTCCAGGACCGGGTGGGGGCCGTCGACCGGCCCCGGCGGGCCCCCAGGGAGCGGTCCGGGCTGGGGTGGGCCACGGTCGGAACCATGCTGGTGGTGGTGGGAGGGGCGGCCGTGCTCGACAACGCCGGCGCATTCGACCTCTCACTGGCCCAGTACCTGGCCCTGGCGCTGGCCGTCCTGGCCGCCGGGCTCCTGGTGGGCACGTGGGTCGGCCGGGCCCGGTGGCTGGCGCTCCCCGCCGCGGTCCTGGTCCCGTTCCTCCTGCTGGCGAGCCTGGTCACGGTCCCGTTCACCGGCGGGTGGGGTGACCGGTCCCTGGTCCCGGCCTCGCTTGCCCGAGGCCAGGCCACGTATCACATGGTGGCCGGCCGGTTGCGGCTGGACCTCACCCGACTCGCCGCCGAGGCGGGCGGTGCCGGCGAGGCTCCGCTCCACGTCACCGCCACGATGGTGGCCGGCACCGTGGAGGTCGTGGTGCCCCGCGACGTGCCCGTCCACGTGGACGCCCGGATGGGCGCCGGCGCCATGAGCGTGCTGGGCCTGTACTCCGACGGGCTCTCGCTGCACCGGGCGGCCGGCCAGTCGTCCGACCGCGTCGCGCTCGACCTCGACGTCGACGTGTCGTTCGGGCGGATCGTCGTGTTCCGCGCCCAGAGCTGAGGAGGAGACCACAGATGCGACGCCACGGCTTCGACCCGCTCTCGTTCGTACTCGGCGCCCTGTTCATGGCCGTCGGGCTGACGTTCCTGTTCGGCGACGCCGACATCGGCGACCTCCACCTGTCGGTGGTGTGGCCGATCCCGCTGATCGTCGTCGGCCTGCTGATGCTGGTCACCGCGGCCCAGCGCCGGAACCGCCAGGCCGAGGCCGACGCCTCGCCCGGCGAGGAGCCCGCCGGGGTCCGCGGCGACGCGCCGTCCGGCGAACGCACGGACCCCGAGGAGCCCGAGTAGAGGGGCGAGCCCGGGTCAGCGGGTGCGGCGCTGCCGGCGGTTCCTCGACTCGTACAGCATCTGCTTGCGGGTCGCGGTGCCGTAGGCGGCGGCTGCCACCTGGGGCATGACCCGGTCCATGGCCGCGGCCTGCTCCAGCAGCTCGGCGGCCTTGGCCGACCCGGGGGCCGCCTCCCGGAGCTCGCCGGCCGCGCCGCGGAGCCGCTGCTGGGCCTCGTCGAACCTCCCGTCGTCGGCCAGGCGCATGGCCTCCTCCTGGGCCCGGGCCGCCCTCAGGATCAGGATCTCCTCGGCCACCTCGGCGTCGGGCCCGGCCTGGGCGGCCTCGTCGGCCGTGACCGCGTTCACCATGACCGGCACGGTTACCTCGTGGAGCCCGATCTCGCCGCCCACGCTCACGTACCGAACCACCAGGTCGGCCACCCGGGCCACCCCCAACCGCCCGAGGTTCGGGATGCGCAGGGCGAACACAACCCGGCGGGTCTCGTCGGCGAACGCGTCGCCCAGCTGGACCTGGATCCCGCCCGGCACGGCCACCTGGGGGTGGTCGTTGAGCACGCCGAGCATCTCCACGTGGCCGGACGGCCGGATCTCGACGCTCACGTTCTGCGCCACCAGCGCGAGGAGGCCCTCGAACTCCTCGGCGAAGATCCCCGGGGCCTGCTCGGCCGTGGGCGCGTGGTACGCGCGGCCTCCGCCGGCGTCGGCCATGCCGGTCATGAGGTCCTCGTCGAACCCGTCGCCGAAGCCGATCGTGGTGGTGCCCACGCCGGCCGCCGCTGCGTTCCGGGCCAGGGACGCGAGCTCCCCCCGGTCGGTGATCCCCACGTTGGCCAGGCCGTCGGACAGCAGGAGGACCTTCCGCGGCCCGTCCCCGGCCCGCTGGAGCTGCTCCATGCCCTTCAGCCAGCCGCCCGACAGGTTCGTGGAGTTGCCGGGGCGGATCGCCGCGATTGCGGCCAGAAGTGCAGGGCGGTCGAGCGTGGCCAGTGGAGCGACCAGCGTGACCTGGTCGTCGTAGGCCACCACCGCCAGGCGGTCGGCCGGGCCCAGCCGCCGGACCAGGAACGCGGCGCACTCCCTGGCCACCTCGAGCTTGCGGCCGGCCATCGATCCGGACCTGTCGATGACCAGCGCGAGCGACAGCGGGGGCCGCTCGCCGGAGGCCGGAGCCGCCGGCGCCGTGAGCTCCAGCATGGCGTTCACCTCGTGATCTCCCTCCACGGCCAGCAGCTCGTGCTCGAGGCGAACCTGTGCCTTCATGGTGCCCTCCTTCGCAGGGGATTGGCTGCGGCGCAACCTGTAGCGTAGAGATTATGCTATTTGCCGAATCTCGTCAACCGTGGCCGCAATCGGTGCTACGGTTGGCAGTATGGCGCTCCCCACCGACTCGGACCCCGGCAACCCCGCGTACTACGAGGCCCTGGGGCGGGCTGTCCGGGTCCTGAGGACCGAGCAGGGGCTCGAACGGAAGGACCTGGCCGAGCGGTCCGGCCTGTCCTACGCCTACCTGTCGGAGATCGAGACCGGGAAGAAGCGGGCCTCCTCGAAGGCCCTGTTCGCGATCGCCGAGGCCCTCGGGCTCCGCCCGCACGAGGTGCTGGCCGTGGCCGATCGGTACGCCGGCGCCACGCCGTCGGACCCGGCGCTCTCCACGGTCGTCCTGGAGGCCTCGCGATCCACGCCGCCGCCCCCGCCCCCGCCCGCCCCGGCAGCGGCCCCGATGGCGGCTCCAGCCGAGTGGCCGTCCCAGCCCCAGCACGCGCCCCGGTGGCGCTTGTTCCGCCCGGAGGCCGAGACGGCGGCGCCGGCGTCCGCGTCACTCGCCCCACCCCCGCTCGCAGCACCCGCGGGCGCCGGACCCGCCGGCCGCCCCATCCCCAGCCGGGGCCGCAACGACCGGACCGCCCGCAACGAGGCCATCCGCCATCTCCTGGCTGCCGCGGACCGCCTCGCCGACGACGACCTGGCGAGCCTCCTCGACCTGGCCCGACGCCTGGCCCGCTGAGCCTCGGCGTCAGGCCGACGCCGCGGTCCCCGGAGGCGGAGGGGGCGACTCGAGGGGCCGTGGCCCCACAGCCTCTCCTGTCCTGGAGCCCGGGAGCAGGACCAGCGGCCCGCCGGCCGGATACTCGGAGGACTCCTCGGGCCGACGCAGGACCTCGTTGTGCCGGCGCAGGGTCCTCGGCCCGGGCACGCCGGCCCGGACCGCCTCCAGCTGCGCCGCGAACGCCATGCCGAACAGGACGGCCACGCCGGTGGCGTTCGCCCACGTCAGCAGCGCGATGATCCCGACCAGGGGTCCGTACGTGTCGCCCAGGCTGGAGTTCGAGCCGTAGTACCACGCCAGCAGCGCGGTCAGGGCGAACCACAGGATCGTGGCCACCACCGTGCCCACCTGCAGCCAGCCCCCGCTCGGCTGGCGGCGGTTCGGGGAGACCTTGTAGACCACGGTCAGCGCGGCGAACGCCAGGACCAGGCCGAGCGGCCAGCGCAGCACCGAGAACACCGTGCCGGCGGTGTCGCTCCAGCCGGCGCTGCCGGTGAGCGCATCACCCAGGGCCCCGCCCATGGCCAGCAGCAGGAAGGCCAGCGCCATGAGGGTCCCGGCGGTGACGTTCACCACCAGGCCCACGCCCACCTTCTTCCAGAACTTCCGGTCACGGACCATCCCGTAGATCCGGTTGCACCCCCGCTCCATCAGCGCCATCGCGAACGTGCCCGAGACGAGCACGCCGAGGAGGCCGCCGAAGAGCGCACCGCCTCCCGACGAACCCTGGCGGAAGGCCTCCTGCAGCAGGTTGCCGGCCGGCCCGGGCGCCAGGCTCTGGATTGTGCTCTGGAGCACCTGCCGGAACGTCCCGAGGTCGAACGCCGAGGCGATGCCGATCACCATGATCAGCGCCGGAAAGGCCGTGAGGGTGATGGCGTGGGCCACGGCCCTCGCGTTCGAGAACCCGTCCCCCGTCCGGAACCTGATGAACGAGTCCTTCACCAGGCGACCGAACCCTGTGGCCCCCAGTGTGGCCCGGGCGTCGTCGCCCTGCAGCCCATACGTCTCCGGTACCGCACTCGCGGTGGCCATGTGGCCTCCTTTCGCCGCTCCGCCGTCAGGCCCGCGCGCCCGCCGACGACTTCCGCTTCTTCCCCTTGCCGGGGCGCAGCCGCTTCGCGATCGCGTCCCGGTGCTTCCAGGCCATGCGTCCCCCGACGAACAGCACCACGGCGGCCAGCAGGGCCCATCCGAACTGGGACAGGATCTGGTCCACCGTGTCGATCTGGGAGCTCATGAAATAGCCCAGGAGCGAGACCGCGGTGGCCCACACCCCGATGGCCGCTGCGTCGAAGGCCAGGAAGCGAGGGAACGGCATCTCGGCCATGCCCGCGGCGAACGGCATGAACGTGCCCGCGACGGAGACGTACCGACCGATGAACACGGTCTTGCCGCCGTGCCGCTTGAAGTAGTCGCGGGCCGAGTCGAGATGCTTCTCCAGCCGGTTCGCCAGCGGGAGGTGGCGGATCATGCGGACCCCGAACCTCCGGCCCAGCCAGTAGCTGAGGGTCTCGCCGGCCACCCCGGCGAACACGCCGACCACGATGACGAGCGCGATCGCGAGCTTGCCCCGCCCGGCGTAGATGCCGCCCAGGGCCAGGAACAGGTCGCCCGGGATGACCACGCCGGTGAAGGCCCCGCGGTCCAGGAAGATCACGGAGGCCACCACCAGGTAGCCCAGGGCGCCCGCATACAGTGGGCCGAACCAGTCGACCACCGTCTCCACGATCGCACCGACCATCCCATCTTTGGTTCCCCCCGAAGCAAGCACGGAATCCCCGGCCGCCGGACGGTTCCCAGCCCGGGTCGGTCCCCTACTGACCTCGACGCGAAAGGGACGGTGACCCTCGACTTCGGCACGATGCACTGCGGTGATCTGGACGGTCGACGAGACCAATGCCGAGGGCGGAGCATTCGTCCCGAAGGAAACGTACCCAGCTTGGACCGGGAAACAGGTTGGGACTCTTGGGGCCCGTAGCAGAATTACATGGCTGTTGTTTCGACCCGAGGATGGACCGTGTAGTTCCAGTCCCCGTGGAACTCGTGCTTGGACAGTGCGGCCAGTTCCCCGTCGGAGACCTTGATCTTGGTTGGGTAGGTCCGCCGGTCGAGTTTGGTCTTGACCTTGAGCCCCCCGCGCGTGGTGGCGGAGCCGATCAGGTCGACCACCACCTGGTGGCTGGTCGAGGGCTGCCCCCGCCGGTTCATGGAGATGTGGGAGAACAGGCGATGCTCGATGTTGTTCCACTTGGAGGCCCCGGGAGGGAAGTGGCACACCGTGATGTCCAGACCCTCGTCCGAGGCCAGGCGGTGAAGCTCCGTCTTCCACAGCCGGACCCGCGATCCGTTGGCGCCTCCCCAGTCGGCGCAGATGAGCAGCCGGGACGCGCCCGGGTAGGCCCGCCGTCCCATCGATCTCCACCACCCCCGGATGGTGGCCACGGCGAACTCGGCGGTGTCGTGGTCGCGGCCCACGACCACCCACCCCCGATCGGGGGCGACGTCATAGACCCCGTAGGGGATGGCCTTGCCGAGGGCGGGATCGGGGAAGTCGTGCATCTGCACCGGGACGGGGGTCCCCTTCGGCTCCCACGTCTGACCGGCGTTCTCGTACTCCCCGACGAGTTCCTTCTTCTCGGTGTCCACCGAGATCACCGGGTCGCCCCGCCCCAGGTGGGCCGTCACCTGTTCGGCCAGGTAGGTGAACTGGGCGTCGCGGTCGGGGTGGGAGGTTCCCTCCCTGGTCTTGAAGTTGGCCTCCAGGCTGTAGCCGAGGGCATGAAGCAGATCGGCCACGGTGGAGTGGCTCACCGGATGTCCCTGGGTCGCCAAGGCATCGGCCAGCTGACGGGTGCTCTTGATCGTCCACCGCAGCGGTGATTGGGGATCCCCCCGAGCGTGGGGGTCGACCAGGGCCTCCAGGGCACGCAGCACGCCGGCGTCCGTGGCGGTGATGGGCTTGCGCCCGGCCCCGGGGTCGGCGTTCGCGACGTAGAACTCGCGAATACTCTCGTCCGCCGTCCCGGAGCGCTACCGGGGCGCCACCAGGAGGCTCTGGGCCCCCTCCCCGACCCACCCCCGCCGGTCCCAGATCGTGCTCCGGGCCACCCCCAGGCCCTCCCGTCCGATCCGCGTGATCGCGTCCAGGCATACCCATTCCCCCTCGGGCATCCGGGCCAGGTGCACGGTGAGATCCAGGTTGATGAACAGATACTCGAAGATCGGGAGCTCCCAGCTGATCCCGTTGCCGGAGTCAGCGGCCGCGAGGACCCGCGAGAGCGGGGAGATCGGTTCCGCCTCCAGCAGCGGGACCCGCATCCGCATCCACATCGCCGTGGGGCCGGGTGCGGTCGAATCGCCCCGGGCGGTGCGCCATTCCATGCCGTCGAAGTAGTTCGGCTCCCATCCCAGGTTGAACAGATGGGGCGGAGAGGAGTCGTCCGGCGAGGGGAGATCGGCGTCCGGCAGGTTGACCTCGTCGGGGACGCCCTCCTGGGGCCGGATCCGCCAGGCCGCCGTGCGGGCGACCTCCTCGTCGGTGTCGGCGGCGAACAGGGCGGCCCGGGACAGCTGGACCCGCCGGCCGGGGCGGACCACCTCGGCCCGCACGGTGAGGGGCCGGTACGGGATCGGTCGGAGGACCTCCAGGGCGAACCTCGACACGAGCATCTCCCCGGCGGGCTCGAGCGCCTCGATGGCCCGGCCGAGGATCGCCGACGGCGGCCCCGCGTGGAGGGCCTCCGCGGACCACGGCCCCCGGGCATACTCCGTGGGCACGAACCGTTCGCCCTCGGCGACGAAGAACGCGTCGGCCGGCATGGCCGGACAGCTTAGGGGAGCGCTGGGGTGGGCCGACGGCGAGGCGCTCGGCGAATCAGGCGCCGGGCATGGGCGGCGGCTCCACGGCCGGGGGGAGCACGGGGGATCCACCGTCCTCGGCGGGGAGCGAGATGCGGAACGGGATCACGGAGCCGTCCTCGGCGTGGACGTCCACCGGGCGGCCCTTCGGCGCGTCGAGCCGCAGCACCCCGATGAGCTCGGCGTTGTTGACGAGCGGCGCGCACATCGTGTCGCCGGTGGCGTCACCCCGGTTCGAACCCGGTGGGGAACGAGGGCTTCCGCGCAGCCGGGATCAGCACGGCTTCCGGGCGACTTCCACTTCCGGTATCGGCTCCGGGCGGTCGGAATATCCGAGCGGCCTCATGGCGCGAGCCGGGTGATCCGCCAGCCGACGGCGCCGTCGGGGTCGTAGCGGAGGCGGTCGTGCAGGCGGTTCTCCTGGCCCTGCCAGAACTCCCACCCGGCGGGCACCAGCCGGTACCCGCCCCACCACGGCGGGCGGGGGACGTCGTCCCCGGGGTATCGCTCGGCCATCTCCTCGAACGCCCGTTCCAGGGCGTCCCGGCCGGAGAGCTCGGAGCTCTGGCGCGACGCCGACGCGGCCAGGCGCGCCCCCCGCGGTCGCGCGTTCCAGACGTCGTCGGAGTCCTCCTCCGAACATCGCTCCACCGGTCCCCACACGCGCACCTGCCGGTGCAGCCCGACCCAGTGGAACACCAGGGCCGCCCGCGGATTCGTCCCCAGGTCCCGGCCCTTGGCGCTGTCGAAGTTCGAGCCGAACGTGACTCCCCGATCGTCGGCGCCCTTCAGGAGGACCATCCGGACCGACGGCGCCCCGTCCAGCGAGGCGGTGGCCAGGGCCATCGCGTCGGGCTGGCGCTCCGTCTCCCGGGCCTGGTCGAACCACCGGTGGAACTGTGCGACCGGGTCGGCATCGAGGTCGCGCTCGTGCAGGACGGCCATGACGAACCGGAGCGTACTGCGTCACATCTCGGCCGCAGGTGAGACAGTTCGCCGGCGATGGACGCCGAGCGAGAGCGGCTGCAGGACGCGGCGCCATGGCGGAAGTGGGGACCGTACGTCTCCCAGCGGCAGTGGGGCACGGTCCGGGAGGACTACTCCGCCACCGGTGAGGCATGGGAGTTCTTCCCCCACGACCACGCCCGTTCCCGGGCCTACCGGTGGGGCGAGGACGGGCTCGGCGGGATCTCCGACCTCCAGCAGACCCTGTGCCTGGCATTCGCGTTCTGGAACGGCCGGGACCCCATCATCAAGGAGCGGATCTTCGGCCTGACGAACTCCCAGGGGAACCACGGCGAGGACGCCAAGGAGTACTGGTGGTTCCTGGATTGCACGCCGACCCACGCGTGGATGCGGTGGCGGTACGCGTACCCACAGGGCGAGTTCCCGTACGCGCGCCTGGTGGAGGAGAACGCCCGCCGGGCCCGGGATGACGACGAGCTCGACCTCCTCGACACCGGGCTGTTCGACGAGGACCGCTACTGGGACATCACGGTGGACTGGGCCAAGGCCACGCCCGAGGACATGTGCATCCGGATGGAGGTCCGCAACGCCGGGCCCGAGGAGGCCACGCTCCACGCGCTGCCCACGCTGTGGTTCCGGAACCGGTGGTCCTGGCGGACCGACGTGCGGAAGCCGCGGATCTCGCTGGACGACGGCGTGCTGGTGGCCGAGCACCGCGTCCTGGGCCGCCGGGTCCTGGCGGGGTCCGGCAGCCCCGACCCGCTGTTCTGCGAGAACGAGACGAACGCCGAACGGCTGTGGGGGATCAGGAGCAGCACGCCATACCCCAAGGACGGGATCGGGGAGCACGTGGTGCACGGCGCGGACACGGTGAACCCCGGGCAGGAAGGGACCAAGGCGGCGCTGCACTACGTCCTGGCCGTGCCCCCGGGCGGGTCGCGGGAGATCCGGCTGCGATTCTCCGACGGCGACACCGTCCTCGGCGTGGAGCACGAGCGGGTCCATGACCAGCGCCGCCGCGAGGCCGACGAGTTCTACGCCTCGCTCACCGAGTTCGCCACCGAGGACGAGGCCGGGGTGATGCGCCAGGCCCTCTCCGGCGTGCTGATGTCGAAGCAGTTCTACTTCTACGACGTCTCGAGGTGGCTGGAGGGGGACCCCACGCAGCCCCCACCCCCGCCGGAGCGGCTCCACGGCCGAAACTCCGAGTGGGGCCACATGAACAACTTCGACGTGCTGTCGATGCCCGACACCTGGGAGTACCCGTGGTACGCGGCGTGGGACCTGGCGTTCCACTGCGTGGCCCTGGCCCACGTCGACCCGGAGTTCGCCAAGGGCCAGCTGATCCTGCTGTGCCGGGAGTGGTTCATGCACCCCAACGGGCAGCTCCCGGCGTACGAGTGGGCCTTCGACGACGTGAACCCGCCGGTGCACGCGTGGGCGGCGCTCCGGGTGTTCGAGATCGACGGCTCCCGCGACATCGGGTTCCTGGAGCGGATCTTCCACAAGCTCACGCTGAACTTCACGTGGTGGGTGAACCGCAAGGACGCCGAGGGCAACAACATCTTCGAGGGCGGGTTCCTGGGCCTCGACAACATCGGCCCGTTCGACCGGTCCCAGCAGCTGCCGGGCGACGTGCACCTCGAGCAGTCCGACGGCACGGCGTGGATGGCCATGTTCTGCCTGAACATGCTGGAGATCGCGCTGGTCCTCGCGGCGCACGACCAGACCTACGAGGACATGTGCACGAAGTTCTTCGAGCACTTCACCTACATCGCCACCGCCATGAACGACCAGGGCATGTGGAACGAGGACGACGGCTTCTACTACGACCAGCTGCACCATCGCGACGGCGGGATGGTCATCCCCATGCGCATCCGGTCCATGGTCGGGCTGATCCCGCTGTGCGCGACCACGACGCTCGGCCCGGACACGCTGGCCAAGCTCCCGGAGTTCGCGTCGCGGCTGAAGTGGTTCCTGGCCCATCGCAACGAGTTCGCCCGCGTGGTGGGAACGGACGACCTCGGGGAGCAGCGCATCGCCCGCCTGCTGTCGATCGTCACGCCGGACCGGCTGGTGCGGATCCTCGACGTGATGCTCGACGAGGCCGAGTTCCTGTCGCCGTACGGGATCCGCTCGGTGTCGCGGCATCACCTGGAGCACCCGTTCGAGCTGAACCTCGGCGAGGTCGTGGCCCGGGTCGGGTACGAGCCCGGCGTCTCCACGTCGGGGCTGTACGGCGGCAACTCGAACTGGCGGGGCCCGGTGTGGTTCCCCCTGAACTACCTGATCATCGAGTCGCTCCGGCGGTTCCACCGGTATCTCCGCGAGGATTTCACGGTGGAGTACCCGACGGGGTCCGGGCGGCACTCCACGCTCGGCGAGATCGCCGACGACCTGTCCGGGCGTCTGGTCCGGCTGTTCCTCCGAGACGACCACGGCCGCCGCCCTGCGTTCGGCCGCACGGAGAAGTTCCAGACCGACCCGGCGTGGAACGACTCGCTGCTGTTCTTCGAGTACTTCCACGGCGACACGGGCGAGGGCCTCGGGGCCTCCCACCAGACCGGCTGGACCGCCCTGGTGGCCGACCTCATCCTCCACCTGTCCAACCGCGATTCCGTCTCCGCCACGTGAGGCGCGCCGCGGCCGGGCCGGCTACCGAGCGTGGACCGGGCAGAGGTGGGCGGAGTCGCATCCGCTGCTGCCGTCCTGCTTCTCGACGTCCGTGGCGAAGATGGGCCGGCCCGGGTCGGGACTCAGGACCAGCGGAGGATCGCGCCGATCTCGTCCTTGGGGCCGGCGCCGGCAGGGATCACCCGGATGCCCGCGCCGGTTCCGAGCGTGGCCCGGACCAGGACGTCGGCCAGGCGCGCCTCCCGGAGATCCGACCGATCGACGCCGAGCGATCGCAGGTCGCCGGGCTCCAGGGCCACGTGGACCGGCTGGGGGCCGAACCAGGCAGTGCGGTCCTCGACGTTGTCGTCGGCGATCAGGAGGACCTCCACCCGGGCCTGCCGCAGCGCGTCCAGGACCGCGTCCGCACCCTCGGCGGCCCGGTCGTCCTGCCCCCGCTCCATGTGGAACCGCTCGATGAGAGCCTCGGTCTGCCGCGCGGCCACCTCGGTCACGGCGTCCTCGATCTCGCCCGGGAGCCGTTCGTCCGAGCCGTCGGGCATCCGGCCCCCCGAGACCTGGTGCATCAGGCCGCGGAGGTGCTCCGGGAGGAAGTCCTCGAGCAGCGAGACCGCCCGGACGTCGCCGGCCACCACGATGGCCCGGGCTTCGATGCGACCGGCCAGCTTCGCCACCTCCTCGGCCACCAGATGGGCGTTGTGCTCCCAGGTGTTCTCGGCGCGCTGCTGGAACCGCCGCTGGGACCAACCGCCCGGGGCCACCTTGGTCACCGGCCCGCCGGCCCCCTCGACCTCCCGTTCGATGTCCGAGCCCTCCAGGCGGACGCCGAGCAGGTCGGCGCCGGTCCGGTCGGCCAGCACGGCCACGAACGCCGGGTGGTCCTGCCGCCATCGCACGATCGGCAGCAGCGAGGGAAGCGGAGCCCACCGGGCCACGTCCAGCGGCTGCACCCCCCGGACGTGCTCGACGTGGAGCACGCCGCTCGAGTTCGCCACCACGGCCAGGCAGTCCCCCCGGGTGTGGGCGTCCCGCACGAGATCGTCGATGGCGGCGAGCGGGGCCTCGGGCGCTCCCTGCTCCGCCAGCTCGTCGCGCAGAGGCCTCCACCGATGCCCGGTCAGCTGGGCGGCGTTGTCGATGGCCCCCTCGGTGGACAGGTACACGGTGGCGAACGGCCCGGGCTGGCGCACCGCCAGCTCCACGAGCGCCGGTGCGGAGACGGCTCCGGCCGGGGTCCATTCCGAAGCTTCCATCGAGTGCTCCTTCCACGTGCGGACGTGACCGACGGACGGTCCGGCCCTTTCGGAAGGGACCGCCTCTTCCGCCACCTACCCATCTCCCCGTGCCTCCGAAACGCAGTCCGGCCGGCAGGGGAAGATGCACGCATGGCGTCGGCGAGGGTCGCGGTGGTCGGGCACACCGAGTGGGTGGAGTTCGCCCGGGTCCGGGCGGTTCCCCGGCCCGGCCAGATCGTGCACGCGTCCGAGACCTTCGCCGTGCCCGCGGGCGGGGGCCCGGTGGCGGCGGTCCAGCTGGCGAAGCTCGCCGGGCGAGCGGCGTTCTTCACCGCGCTCGGCGACGACGAGCTGGGCCACCGGACCGAGGCGGGCCTCCGTGACCTGGGGCTGGACGTCCACGCCGCGTTCCGGCCCGAGGCCCAGCGCCGGGCCTTCACGTACCTCGACGACGCCGGAGAGCGGACCATCACGGTGATCGGCGAGCGCCTGGGCCCGCGCGGGGACGACCCGCTGCCGTGGGACGACCTGGCAGATTGCGACGCCGTGTACTTCACCGCCGGCGACCCCGGCTCGCTGGCCCGGGCCCGGGCGGCCCGGGTCCTCACGGCCACCACGCGGGCCATGCCCGTGCTGGTGGAGGCCGGCATCGCCCTGGACGCCGTGATCGGCAGCGCCCGCGACCGGGACGAGCGGTACGTGCCGGTGGAGCCTCCCCCGGCCGCCGTCCTGCTCACGGAGGGCGCGGCGGGCGGGTCGTGGACGACCGCCGGCGGCCGGTCCGGGCGGTGGGCCGCCGCCCCGCTACCCGGCCCCGTCCGCGACGCCTACGGCTGCGGGGACTCGTTCTCCGGAGGGGTCACCTACGGCCTCGGTGCGGGCCCGAGCCTGGAGGAGGCCCTCGCCCTCGGCGCGCGGTGCGGCGCGGCCTGCCTCACCGGCCGCGGCCCGTACGAGGCCCAGCTCACGGCACCCGGCTGACGGCCCGGCGGGCGCTGTTAGCATCGCCCCGCTGTGGCCGCCGATCGCTTTCCGCTGGAGCCCGATGCCGAGCTCATGCTGGGCTCGGCGGAGGCAGCGGCCCGGATGGTGGTGGAGCACCTGGCCTCGCTCCCCGACATGCCGGCGGTGGACCTGGCCGGAGCGCTCGAAGCGGCCACCGCCCTCCGCGCCCCGGCCCCGGAAGAGGGCGCGTCGCTCCAGGAGATCCTCAGGACGGTCGACGCGGGCGCGCGGAAGTCGTTCACCACCGCCGGTCCCGGGTACCTCGCGTACATCCCCGGCGGCGGGCTGTGGTCGGCGGCCCTGGCGGACTTCGTGGCGGCGGCGCTGAACCGGTACGTCGGCGTGTGGGAGGCCGCGCCGGTGCTGGCCCAGATCGAGGCCCTGGCCGTGCGGTGGATGGCCGACCTGTTCGGCTTCCCGGCCGAGGCCAGGGGGATCCTCACCTCCGGCGGGTCGCTGTCAAACTTCTCCGCGGTGGTCACGGCCCGCCGCGCGCTGCTCGGCGAGCGGTTCCAGGACGGCACGCTGTATGCCTCGGACCAGGTCCACAATTCGGTGGTGAAGGCGGCCGTGCTCGCGGGGTTCCCCCGGGACAACGTGCGCCTGGTCCCCGCCGACGACGACCTCCGGCTCGACGTCGCCGCGCTCCGGGAGGCCGTGGCCTCCGACCGCCGTGCCGGCTTCCGGCCGGCGCTGGTCGTGGCCAGCGCAGGGACCACGAACACCGGCGCCATCGACCCCATCGCCGGGATCGCCGACCTCGCCCGCGACCAGGGGATGTGGCTGCACGTGGACGGCGCCTACGGCGGGTTCTTCCAGCTCACCGAGCGGGGCCGGGCCGCGTTCGCTGGCATCGAGCGGGCCGACTCCATCACGCTCGACCCGCACAAGGCGATGTTCCTGCCGTACGGCACCGGGTGCCTGCTGGTCCGCGACGGCGCCCTGCTCCGCGCCGCCCACGAGGCCCACCACGGCGAGTACCTCCAGGACCTGGCCTTGGAGGAGGAGATCCCGAGCTTCACGAACTACTCCCCCGAGCTGTCCAGGGACTTCCGAGGCCTCCGGGTGTGGCTGCCCATCAAGCTCCACGGCCTGGCGGCGTTCCGGGAGGCCCTCGATGAGAAGCTCGACCTGACCGGGCTGCTCCACGACGGGATCCGCGACGCCCCCGAGATCGAGGTCCCCTGGGATCCCCAACTCACCGTGGTGGCCTTCCGCCTCCGGGACGGTGCCGGCGGGTCCGGGTTCGCAGAGGACGCGGACCGCCGGTTCCTGGAGCGAATCAACGCGTCCGGGCGGGTGTTCCTGTCGAGCACGACGATCCACGGCCGGATGGTGCTCCGGGCCTGCATCGTGAGCCACCGGACCCACCGGGACCGGATCGAGGAGGCGGTGGAGCTCATCCGGAAGGCCGCGGCGGAGGTCGCGGCCTGAGGGGTGACCGGGCGGCGCCGGCGTGGGCCGGCGTCAGGGTTTGGAGATGGCCGCGGCAAGGTCCCGCATGCTGACCATGCCGATCACGCGGTCCCCCTCGACCACGGGAAGGTGCCGGAAGCCGCCGGCGAGCATGCGGTCGAGGGCTTGGCCCGCGGTGGCGTCGGGCTCGATGACCTGGGGGTCGGCGGTCATGCGGTGGCGGACCAGCGACGAACGGCCGATATCGGAGGTTCCGGAGAGCGACTCGAGGATGTCGCGCTCGGTGAAGATCCCCAAGAGCCGGTCACCGTCCATGACCAGCGCCGAGCCGGTCTGTCGCGCGAACATCGCGCTGGCCGCCTCCATCACCGTGGCGTCCGGGCCCACGGCCACGAGGTCGGTGCTCATGACATCCCTGACCGACGTCACGCCTGCCTCTTTCCTTCCGGATGGCCGAAGCGTACCGATCCGGACGGGCGGGCGCGAGCCGCGCCCTGCGATGGAGAAAGAGTGACAAGACCGCTTCCCCCGCTTGACCCGGAGGTGGACGATCCGTAGGGTTCGTATCGGAGACCGCTGGGACCCTCGGGTTCCGGCGGTTTCCATTTTCGGCGCCCTTCTTTCGCCCCTCCACCGGTGGCTTTCCCCTTTCCGCGGCACGGACACCCAGACCCGGCGGCGACCGCCCGCCGATCCCGTGGAGCCGCTCGACCGGTTGACCCAGGGACATCTGGGTGATTTGCCGGGTCCGTCCGTTGGGTAGACTTTCGAGTGAAGTCGTCCGAAGGAGGGCAACCATGGCGTTGCGCGCGGACGAACTCCGCAGCGAGGAAGCGCTCCTCAACAGGTACGTCGAGGCAGCCCGCCGAAGCGAGCGGCTGCGCGTCGAGACCGCGACGAACCCGGACGGAACGAAGGATCTGCTGCTGGCCCGGTACCTGCGGGCCCTTCGCCGGAACCCGCCCCCGGAGGGCGTGAACCTCGAGCACGCCGCGGTCCGGACATGCCCGTGGTGCGGCGAGCGGACCGAGTTCCAGGAGGAGCGCGGGGGCTGGGCGGAGTGCCCGGCCTGCGGCCACATGGCCTGAGGCGTCCCGGCCGATCCGAGGTCTCCCAGCTCCCGGCGTCGTCCCATCGGGGTCGATCCGGTATACCGTGTCGCGGTCGCATCGTCGGGGGTGCCTGGAACATGCCAACCAGTCCGGTTTCGCGGCTCACGGCCCGGATCGCGGAGGCCGCGGAGCCGTTCATCCGATTCTTCAACGACTACGAGCGGAACCGCGCGGCGGCGGCGTCTCACTTCTCGGACTTCGTGGCCGGGAACCCCCAGGAGCCCACCATCGAGGGGTACGGCGAGGCCATCCAGCGCCACGCCTCCTCCGACGACCCGCGGTGGTTCGCTTACACGATGAGCGACCCCGGCGCCCGGGCCGTCGCGGCGGCCTCGCTGAACGAACGGCTGGGTTCGGAGTTCCGGCCGGAGGACGTCGTGATGACGAACGCGGCCATGGCCGGGCTGGCCGTCACCCTCCGGTCGGTGTGCGACGACGGCGACGAGGTGGTCATGGTCAGCCCGCCGCACTTCCTGTACGAACCGATGATCCTCGCGGCGGGGGCCACGTCCGTGCGCGTACGGATGCGCGAGGGGGACTTCGACGTCGACGTGGACGGGATCGCCGGGGCGATCACGGCCCGGACCCGCGCGGTGATCGTGAACTCGCCGCACAACCCCACCGGGCGGATCTATCCGCCGGCCACGCTGAGGCGCCTGGCCGACGCCCTGACCGAGGGGTCCCGGACCAACGACCGGACCATCTACCTGCTCTCCGACGAGGCCTACCACCGGATCGTGTTCGACGGGAACCCGTTCGAGAGCCCCGCGCTGCACTACCCCAGCTCGTTCCTCATCTACACATACGGCAAGACCCTGCTCACGCCGGGCCAGCGGCTGGGCTACATCGCGGTCCGTCCGGACATGCCCAACCGCGAGGACATCCTGCAGTCGCTGACCGTGGCCCAGCTGGTCAGCGGGTGGGCCTGGCCGAACGCGCTGCTACAGCACGCGCTGGGCGACCTGGAGCTGCTCACGGTCGACGTCGGCCATCTCCAGGAGCGCCGGGACCGCATGGTGGCCGCGCTCCGGGAGACGGGGTACGACGTCCATGTGCCGGAGGCCACGTTCTACCTCCTGGTCCGCTCCCCGCTCGAGGACGACGAGAAGTTCACCGAGCTCCTGGCCAGCCACGGCGTGTTCGTCATGCCCGGAAGGCTGCTGGAGGCGCCGGGGTACTTCCGGATCTCGCTCACCGCGTCGGACGCGATGATCGATCGCTCCCTCCCCTCGTTCGGCGAGGCTCTGGCCGAGGCCGGCGACGGGGCCGGCGGGTAGGCCGGGTCCGGGCCGGGCGTCGCGCGGCGTGGCCAGGCGAGAGCACCTCCTGCTCGACACCTCGAGCCTGATGTACCGGGCGTTCTTCTCGGTGCCGTCAACGGTCCAGGACCGGGGGGGACAGCCCGTGAACGCCGCGCACGGGTACCTGGAGATGACGGCCCGGCTGGTGGACCGCTTCCACCCGGAACGATGCGTCCACGTGTTCGACCACGACTGGCGACCGGCGGACCGGGTGGCCATCTACGAGGGGTACAAGGCGCAGCGGGCGGCCGACCCCGAGGGGCTGCCCGAACAGTTCGACCTGCTGCGCGAGGTCCTGGAGGCCATGGGCCTACCGTGGGCCGAGGCGCCCGGGTGGGAGGCAGAGGACGCGATCGGGGCGATCTGCGCGCACGGCGAGGATGGCGATCGCTTCGCCCTGGTCACCGGGGACCGTGACCTGCTGCAGCTGGTCCACGATCCGGACGTGCGCGTGATGTTCACGGTGCGCGGCGTGTCCGAGCTGCGGGAGTTCGACGAGGCCGAGGTGCTGGTGCGCTACGGCGTGCCGGCGGACCGATACGCCGAGTTCGCCATGCTGCGAGGAGACCCCTCGGACGGCCTCCCGGGCGTTCGGGGTGTGGGCGAGGTCACGGCCCGGGCCCTCGTGAACGCGTACGGGAGCCTCGACGAGATCTTGAAGGAGGCCCGCGCGCCTCGTCGTCGGCCCGGCCCGCTCCAGGGCGCCGGGGCGCTCGTGTCGAAGCTCCGCGCGGCGGAGGAATACCTGGACGCGATGCGCCGGGTGGTTCCCATCCGGACCGATGTCGAGGTCACGTGGTCGACCGCCGAGCCGGATCCCGAGCGGACCAGGGCGCTGGCCCGTGAGCACCGGCTGGTCGGCCCGGTGGAACGCCTGGGGCGGGCCCTCCGGGGCGAGCCGTTGCCCGGCAGCGACCGCTCGGGGCGGAACGGGTAGCGTTCGAGGCGATGTCCTCCCACGTCCGCCACCGCACCTTCCGGACGAACGGCATCTCGATGCACGTGGCCGACGTCCGGCGTCAGCCCTCGGGGGACTCCACCGGCGACACCGTGTCCTCGCTCTCCCGGCGCTCGACCTCGAGGCCGTCGGCGTCCGCCGTTTCGAGCGGCGGCTCGGCGACCTCGTGCCCGCACGTGTACGTTTCGAGGATGGGCGACTCGGGACGCTGCATCTCATCGCCCTGCTCCGGGCCGAGGTGCCGGAGCACCCCCCGGCCGCAGATCGGGCACCGCTTCTCATGCTGGGCCATACCGTCCAACCTACCCCCGACGCGCGGGGAGCGAACCGCAGAGGGAAAGAGTGACAAGAACGGCCCTTTCCGCTTGACGGCGAGGCGCTAGGGCCGTAAGGTGGGTATTGGAGACCGCTGGGACCTTCGGGTTCCGGCGGTTTCCACTTTCCGGGGCGTGTTCTCTTTCCAGGCCGCGTTCCCGGTGTGCCGCCTCGGCCCGGTAACGGCTCCGCCTCAGCGCGTGGATGCCGGTGTCCACCACCAGCCAGGCCGCGGGTGGGACCGGATCGGGCGGAGCGGTGTCGGTCATGTCGCGACAGTACGCGACCGGCCGGGAACGAGGCCCCGCGTTCGATCCCGGGGCGACGGAACCGTCCGCTCACCCGCGGTGTAGGAGACGTGGAAGCGGACCGAGGAGGCGAGCATGATCAGGAGATGGGCGGTGGTCCTCGCGGCGGGAGCGGCGGTCCTGGCGCTGGCCGTGCCGGCCCAGGCCAAGGGCGAGGCCAGCAAGGTGTCGATCACCAACGCCGGCGGGCCGGGCGGTTCCGGCTCGGGCGGTCCTGTCGGTTCGGGCAAGTCCTCGGGAGGCTCCGGCACCGGTTCGGCGGCCGTCCTCGCCTCCCCCATCGTCCTCTCCGGCCCCGAGGCCGGGAGCTGGCTGGGCGAAAGCGGGTTCTTCGAGGCCACGCCGGGGCGGCCCCATGTGGCCTCGTTCGGGCCGTCGCTGGACGTCGTGGTGTCGTGGTCGTGCGGCGGCCCCGGCACCCCGGGCGGTACGGTCCGCCAGCAGCTGTTCCCGTACGCCTCCGGCGGGGCACTCATCCACTCGCTGCCGGGGCAGAAGTTCTGCGAGGGGACCGCGGGCGGCGGGTGGTGGACCCTGGCCAACGGCATGTTGCTCACGCTCGAGCGCCACGGCCTCCCCGAGACCCTGCCGGTGACGAAGCACGAGGCCCCCGCCGGCCGGCCCGCGAAGGGACCCGAAGCGGGTTCCGCTGCGGCCCGGACCGAGACCTCTCCGGGGACCGCGCCCTGGATCCTCCCGGTGGCACTCGGCGCAGCGGCGATCATGATCGTCGCCGGAGCGAACGTGGCCATCCGCCGGCGCCGGCGGGAGACGGCCAGGCCTGCATAGCGTCCCGGAGCACGTCCACATGAGCGCGGTCGGCCCCAGGCCGGCCGCGCTCGCGTTCGCCCGGCGGGCCATGGCCGGTGCCGTGGCCGTGGTGCTCGCCGCCGCGCTCCCCGCCTGCTTCGGTGACCGCGCCGCCGAGCATCGGGAGATCCGGGTCCCTGCCGACGCCCCCACGATCCAGGACGCCGTCGACATGGCCGGCCCGTTCGACACGATCCGGGTGGCCGACGGCACCTACGCGGGGGACATCACCGTCCCGCCCGGGAAGGACCGGCTGACCATCCACGGGGAGGCCCGGAACGCTGTTGTCATCGACGGACGCGACCGCACCTCCGCCGGCATCACCGTCCATTCGGACCACGTGACCGTGGAGAACCTCACGCTGCACTCGTTCCAGGGCAACGCGCTGCTGTTCCAGCGGGTGGACGGGTTCGCCGCCCGGTACGTGACGGTGTGGAACGTCGGCGGGTACGGGCTGTACGCGATCGGGAGCCACGGCGGAGTGGTGGAGCACTCGCTGGTGTCGGGCGCCGCGAACGCCGCGTTCTACATCGGCGAGTGCCAACAGTGCGAGACCACCATCTCGGACGTCACCGCGCTGCTCTCCGGCCTGGGGTATTCGGGGACGAACGCGGGCGGCGGGCTGGTGATCCGGGACTCGTTGTTCGACCGCAACGGCACCGGGATCCTGCCGAACTCGTTCAACGACGAGGCGAACCCACCGCAGCGTGGAGCGACGTTCCTCGGGAACTCGGTGACGGGGAGCGGCTCCGTCCCCACCCCGGCCGGCGACCCCGTCGATGGGCTGATCGGGATCGGGATCGGCGTGGCCGGAGGGCAGAACGACGTGGTCCGGGCGAACACGGTCACCGGCAGCGCCCGCTACGGGATCGCCCTGTTCGCCACGATCCAGCCCCAGGGATCGCCGTGGCGGCCGCACGGGACTGTGGTCCGAGCCAATCGCGTCTCGGGGAGCGGCCTGGCCGACCTCGCCGTCGGCGCTGGAGCCGGAGGCGGAAACTGCTTCGAGGGGAACCGCTTCGCCACGAGCCTCCCAGACGTGCTGGAGCGCCTGGCCCCATGTTCGGGCCCCCGGCCCGGCCCCGTCGGCGTCACCTCGGTGTCGCATGAGCTCGAGATCTCCACACCAGAGGCGTTCATCGAGTCAGGCAGCCACCCGCCCTACACCTCGATGCCCGAGCCCCCACCCCAGCCCGAGATGCCCGGGTCGTGACCGGCGCCGGTCAGAGCTTGTAGCCGAATCTGCGGAGGAGGGCCTTGCGGTCGGCCTCGTCGTCGTCGGTCTCGACGCCGAGGGGCGGTTCGCCGTCCACCACGCCGACGATGCCCCGGCCGTGGTCGGTCTCGGCCACCAGGACCTCGGTGGGGTTGGCGGTGGCGCAGAACACCCGGCACACCTCGCTCACCATCTTCACGGCGTTGAGGACGTTCACGGGGAAGCCCTCCCGGAGGAACACGATGAACGAGTGGCCGGCGCCGATGGCCTGCGCGTTCCGCACGGCGAGGTCCACCAGCTCGGGGTCGTTGCCGCTCCGCCGGATCAGGCGCACGCCGGAGGATTCGCAGAAGGCCAGGCCGAACCGGAGCGACGGCGAGGACTGGACCAGGGTCTCGTGGAGGTCCTCGACGGTCTTGATGAAGTGCGAGTGCCCCAGGATGAAGTTGAGGTCCTCGGGCTTGTCGATGCGGACGGCGTGGAGCTCCATGGCGTGACCTCCTCTCGGCAACGTGGCTCAGGTGGGCGGGGCGCCGGTGGGGGGCGGCTCCCCCGGAGACGCCGGCTCGAGGGCCGGGGCGGGCGGGGGTGAAGGAGCCCGCCGCGGGCGGAACCCCCCGCCGTGGGGCGGTTCGGGGATGGCCACCGGTGGCGCGACCAGGGGCGTCCGCCGGGCCCGCCACACCGCGACGGCGGTGGCTCCCAGCCCGTACCCGGACGCCAGGAACCACGAGACCGGTCCGGCGACGGGCACGAACCCGATGGCCCGGAGCACCGCCCAACCCGCCAGGAACGCGGCCAGCCGCCGGGGACCGCCGTGGCGGGGCGGGTGGACCATCACCCGGCCCAGGACCCACGCAGCCTCCACGTACCCGATCGAGTACAGCAGGGCCAACCCCAGCAGCAGCCCGATGCCGAACGGGATCCCGACCAGGCTCACCAGCAGCAGCACGACCGCCAGCGGGAGCCCCACCAGCAGCCCGATCCCCCACCCGACGGACGCGCCCACCGCGGCGCGGCCGGCCCGCCCCACCGCGTCGGCGCCGCGTGGCGCCAGCAGCAGGAGCAGCAGACCCAGCAGCAGCGTCGAGACCGAGATCGCGATCCACACCCCGAGCTTCGTGACCAGCGTCCCCGGCGACAGGAACGACCACGACCCCCGCCTGATCTCGCCGTCGACCAGGGTCCCGACCTCGACGGTGAGCTTCCCGCGCGTCACCCACACGTCGCCGGTGACGTGGGCCCCCTTCACCAGGGTGATCGGCCCGTTCAGCGCCACCACGTCGCCGTGGACCACGCCGGAGACCACGATCGAGCCGTCCGCCACCACCACGCTCCCCCCCACCACGCCCCCGATGCGCGCGGTCCCGTGCACGACCACGACGTCGCCGGACCTCGAACCCCGGGGCACCACCACGTCTCCGGAGAGCACCACCTGGTCGCCGGTTCGCCCGCCGGACGCGGGACTCCCGCCCGTTGCCCGCGCGGGGCCGGCCACCGCCACCGGGAAACCGGCCGCCAGGACCAGGGCGGCCCCCAGGACCGGCACGGCGGCCAGGACCGCGACGGACCCGCGGCGTCGCCGCGCGCTCACCGGGCCAGGGCCTCACCGGCCCGGGCGACGAGGCCGGCCAGGAGGGTCAGCCGCGGCACCACGCTCTCCAGGTCCAGCCACTCGTCCGGTCCGTGGGCCCCACCGCCCACCGGCCCCAGCCCGTCGAGGGTGGGGATCCCCATGGCCGCGGTCGTGTTCGCATCCGACGCGCCGCCGGTCGCGGCGTCGTGCACCTCGAACCCGATCTCGCCGGCCACGTCCTGGGCCAGGGACACCAGGCGGGCCGCGGCTTCGGTCCTCTCCATGGGGGGGTGGCCGGCCATGGCCAGGGCCTCCGCCGTCACGCCGGGGACGGTGTGCTCCCCGGCGATGCGCCGGACCTCCGCATCGGCCTCGCCGAACGTGCCCTCGTGGGGGGAGCGGACGTCGATCTCGATCGCACATCGGTCCGGCACCACGTTCGGCCGGGTCCCCCCGGCGATGACCCCCACGTTCACGGTGACCCCCGGCCATCGCCCGTTCAGGGCCTGCAGGGCCAGGACCTTGTGCGCGGCCTCCAGGATCGCGTTGCGCCCGCGCTCCGGCTCCACCCCGGCGTGGGCGGCCCGGCCCGAAATCTCGATCCGCATGCCGATGATCCCCTTGCGCGCCGACACGATGTCGCCGTTCTCGCGAGCACACTCCAGCACGAAGCACACGTCCGCCTCCCGCGCGCACCGCTCGATGACGTCCCGGGAGAACGTCGAGCCGATCTCCTCGTCGGGATTGCACACGAACGTCACCGGGCCGGCCAGGGACCCGGCGGCCTGCAGGGACTCGAGCGCGACGAACCCGGCCAGGAGCCCGCCCTTCATGTCGGACACCCCCGCTCCGAGGGCGCGAGCCCCGTCCGTCCGGTACGGCCGCTCCGCGGCGGTTCCCGGGCCGAACACCGTGTCCATGTGGCCGATCAGCAGCACGCTGGGCCCCTGGCCCTCCCGCCGCCGCCCCACCACGCAGTCGCCGAGGCGGCGCTCGCCGGCCGCAGGCTCGTGCCGGCGCCGCTCCACCTCGAACCCCAGCCCCCGGAACCCCTCCTCGCACATGTCGGCGATCCGGTTCACGCCTTCCGGCGTGTACGAGCCGCAGTCCACGTTCACCATCTCGCGGAGGACCTCGAGGTACTCGCCCTCGCGGCGCTCGATCTCCGAGCGGATCGCTCCCAGGTCGGCCATCCGCGTGAGATTACAGGGGCCGCGCCGAGGGACGGCCAGCCACCACAGCGTCGAGCACGGGCGGGAGCCCCGGGATCCGTTCGCTGGGCCGGGGCGGGGGGTCGGTCACGTGGGCCACGATGGCGGCGGTCTCGGAGGCCCGGGGGGGGAACGGCACCTGGCCGGCCAGGCACTGGTACAGCACACAGGCCAGATGGTCCGGCCGAGCCGGACGTCCTGGGACATGGGCCACTTCGAGCATCCCGGCGTCGCCGAGACCAGAGGCGCCTTTCGAATGCCGAGGTCTCCGGGCGGTGCACTAACATCCGCGCGATGACCGATCCGGAGCCGCCGCCGCCACCACCCTCCGAGGACGTCCCGCCGGATCGGGCCAGCCGCGACCCCTGGTGGACCGGTGGCTACTGGATCCTGGGCGGGCTGTTCCGGCTGCTGTTCCGGATCCGGTACCTGGGGCGGGAGCACGTGCCGCCCGAAGGCGGCGCGATCCTGGTCTGCAACCACGTCAGCGTGCTGGACCCGGTGATCATCTCCATGGGAGCCACCACCACCGGCCGGCCCGTGAGGTTCCTGGCCGCCGCCGAGTTCTTCTCCCGCCGGTTCATCGGGTGGGGCCTGCGGAGGCTCCGCCAGATCCCCATCCGCCGCGGCGCCAACGACCGCCGGGCCCTGGATGAGGCCGCCCGGGTCATCCGGCGGGGAGCCCTGGGCGGGATCTTCCCCGAGGGCCAGGTCAGCCCCGACGGCAGCCTCCTGCCGGGCAAGGGGGGCGCAGCCCGCGTCGCCCTGGCCAGCGGCATGCCGCTGGTCCCGGTGGGGATCTGGGGAACCCGGATCCGGTGGCCTCGCGAGGGCCCGAAGCTCCGCCGGCCCCTCCGCCCCCGGGTGTTCGTCTCGTTCGGCCCCCCGGTGCTCCCCGGGGGAGTCCTGGAGGAACCGAGGGACGTCCAGGCCCTCACCGACCGGATCATGGCCGCCATCGCCGAGCAGGTGGAGATCGCCAAGACGGCAGTCGAACAGCGCCGCTGAGGACCGAATCCGACCGTTCGTTGCGGGGCGGGCTATGGTGAAGGCTGGGACGTCGGCACGGGCGAACGCGCTCCCGCGCGGCGGCGAACGACCTCGGGAGGCAGAAAGCACCGATGGCCAGAGCGAAGCCGGTGGAGGAGCCCGGGCGGCGGGAGCCCGGGGCGCCCGCGCTCCGCGGCGTGCCGCGGACGCCGTTCGCCGCGGGGTGGCCGCTCGCCGGCCCGGACGCCGTGAAGGAGGGACGGCGGCGGGTCGTCATCGAGCACGTCACGCCGGAGATCGAGGGCGGACGGTACCCGGCCAAGCGGGTGGTGGGCGAGGACGTGGTCGTGGAGGCGGCCCTGTTCGCCGACGGGCACGACCAGCTGGCCGCGGCGCTGCGGTGGCGAAGGGAGGACGAGCCCGACTGGCACGAGGCCCCCATGGAGCTCGTCGACAACGACCGGTGGCGGGGGACGTTCCGGGTCGAGGAGCTGGGGCGGTACCGCTACACGCTCCGGGCATGGATCGACCGCTTCGGCACGTGGCGGCGCGGGCTCGAGAAGAAGGTCGACGCCGGGCAGGACGTCGGGGTGGAGATCCTGGCCGGTGCGGACCTCGTGGAGAGGGCCGCCCGGCGCGCCGCCGGCGAGGACCGCCGCCTCCTCCGGATGGCCGCGAAGGCCATGCGGGAGGGCCCGGACCCCGAGCACCTGGCGACGCTCCTCGGCGCAGCCCGGGACCAGGCCCGCGCCGCCGCCGTGCAGGCAGCGCTCGATCCCGACCTGGCCGGCGCCATGGACCGCTGGCCGGACCGCCGCCTGGCCACCTCGTACGACCGCGAGCTCACCGTCTGGGTCGAGCCCGAACGGGCCCGGTTCAGCGCGTGGTACGAGATGTTCCCCCGGTCCACCGGCCGGGGGACCGAGCACGGGACGTTCGCCACCACCCGGCAGCGCCTGCCGTACGTGGCCGGGATGGGGTTCGACGTCCTGTACCTGCCCCCGATCCACCCCATCGGCCGGGTCCTGCGCAAGGGGCCGAACAACGACCCGGGAGGCGGTCCGGGGGTGATCGGGTCGCCGTGGGCCATCGGCGCCGAGGAGGGAGGGCACACCGCGATCCACCCGGACCTCGGCACGTTCGAGGAGTTCGACCGGCTGGTCACCGCGGCCGCAACCCACGGCATCCAGATCGCCCTCGACGTGGCGTTCCAGTGCTCGCCCGACCACCCGTGGGTCCGGGAGCACCCCGAGTGGTTCCGGAAGCGGGCCGACGGCTCCATCCAGTACGCGGAGAACCCCCCGAAGAGCTACGAGGACATCTACCCCCTCGACTACGAGACCGAGGACTGGCGGGCGCTGTGGGCCGCCCTCCGGGACGTGTTCGCGTTCTGGATCGGGCACGGCGTCCGGATCTTCCGGGTGGACAACCCCCACACGAAGTCGCTGGCGTTCTGGGAGTGGTGCATCGACTCGCTGAAGCGGGTCCACCCCGACCTCATCTTCCTGTCCGAGGCCTTCACCCGGCCCCGGCTCATGGAGCGCCTGGCCAAGCTGGGGTTCACCCAGTCCTACACGTATTTCGCCTGGCGGACCACCAAGCGCGAGATCACGGAGTACATGACCGAGCTCACCCAGACCGAGCTCCGCGACTACTTCCGGCCGAACTTCTGGCCGAACACCCCGGACATCCTCACCGAGCAGATGCAGACGGGGGGCCGCTCGACGTTCATCCACCGCTTGATCCTGGCCGCCACGCTGAGCTCGAGCTACGGCATCTACGGCCCGGCGTTCGAGCTCCAGGAACACCATCCGGTGGCGCCGGGCCGGGAGGAGTACGACCACTCCGAGAAGTACGAGATCCGGGACTGGAACCTGGAGAGCCCACGGTCACTGGCCAAGCTCATCGCGCGGGTGAACGCCATCCGGCGGGACAACCCGGCCTTGCAGTCCAACGACGGCTTCCGGTTCCACCAGATCGACAACGACAACCTGCTGATCTACAGCAAGGCCACGGCGGACCGGACGAACGCCGTGCTGGTGGTGGTGAACCTGGATCCGCATGCGAAGCAGGCCGGGTGGACGCACCTGTGGCTGGACGACCTCGGCATCACCGAGTACGACCGGCCCTTCCACGTCCACGACCTCCTCACCGACGCCAGGTTCGTGTGGCGGGGCTCGAGCAACTTCGTCGAGCTCGACCCCCAGAAGATCCCGGCGCACGTGTTCCGGATCCGCGACCGGGTCCGCGACGAGCGCGACTTCGCGACCTATCAGTGAGAATGGGCCGACCCAACGCCAACTCTCCCTCGTTCGACGACCAGCAGTGGTACCGCGACGCCGTCATCTACGAGGTCCACGTCCGGGCCTTCGCCGACTCCGAAGACGACGGGATCGGTGACTTCAGGGGCCTGATCTCGAAGCTCGACTACCTGCAGGACCTCGGGGTCAACGCGCTGTGGCTCCTGCCGTTCTACCCTTCCCCGCTGCGCGACGACGGCTACGACATCTCGTCGTTCCGGGAGGTCAACCCGGGCTACGGCACCCTCCGGGACTTCCGGATGCTGCTCCGCGAGGCGCACGAGCGGGGCCTGTACGTGATCACCGAGCTGGTCCTCAACCACACCTCCGACCAGCACCCGTGGTTCCAGCGGGCCCGGAAGGCGCCCCCCGGCAGCTCGCATCGCGACTTCTACGTGTGGAGCGACTCCCCCGAGCGCTACTCCGAGGCACGGGTCATCTTCCAGGACTTCGAGCCCTCGAACTGGACGTGGGACCGGGAGGCCGGCGCGTACTACTGGCACCGGTTCTACTCGCACCAGCCCGACCTCAACTTCGACAACCCCGAGGTCCGGCGGGCCATGTTCAGCGTGGTGGACTTCTGGTTGGAGATGGGCGTGGACGGGATGCGTCTGGACGCGGTGCCGTACCTGTTCGAACGGGACGGCACGAACTGCGAGAACCTCCCGGAGACCCTGGACTACCTCCGGGACCTCCGCCGGCATGTCGACGACCGCTACCGGAACCGAATGCTGCTGGCCGAGGCCAACCAGTGGCCGGAGGACGCCGTGGCGTACTTCGGCAAGGGCGACATGTGCCACATGGCGTTCCACTTCCCGGTGATGCCCCGGATGTTCATGGGAACCAGGATGGAGGACCGATTCCCCATCGTGGACATCCTGGACCAGACCCCGCCCATCCCCGAGTCCTGCCAGTGGGCGATGTTCCTGCGCAACCACGACGAGCTGACCCTGGAGATGGTCACCGACGAGGAGCGCGACTACATGTACCGGGTGTACGCCGGCGACCCGCAGGCCCGGGTGAACCTGGGGATCCGGCGCCGCCTGGCCCCCCTGCTGGGCAACGACCGCAAGGTCATCGAGATGATGAACGGGCTGCTGTTCTCGCTGCCGGGGACGCCCGTCGTGTACTACGGCGACGAGATCGGGATGGGCGACAACATCTACCTCGGCGACCGCAACAGCGTCCGGACGCCGATGCAGTGGTCCGGGGACCGCAACGCCGGGTTCTCCCGGGCCAACCCGCAGCGGCTGTACCTGCCGGTGGTGATCGACCCCGAGTACCACTACGAGGCCCTGAACGTCGAGGCCCAGCAGGCCAACCCGAACAGCCTGCTGTGGTGGATGAAGCGGCTGGTGGCGCTGCGCAAGCGGTACCACGCGTTCGGGCGGGGGGAGCTCGAGTTCCTGTTCCCGGAAAACCGCAAGGTCCTGGCGTTCCTCCGCCGGTGGGGCGACGAGCGGATCCTGGTGGTGGTGAACCTGTCCCGGTACGCGCAGTACGTGGAGCTGAACCTGTCGGAGTTCCGGAACATGGTCCCGATCGAGCTGTTCGGGCACACGGAGTTCCCGCCCATCGGGGACCTGCCGTACATGCTCACGCTGGGCCCACACCAGTTCTACTGGTTCTCGGTGGAGCCCCAGCGGACGGCCGAGGTCGGGGACACCAAGCTCCCGCGGTTCGACCTGTCCGACGAGACGTGGGACCGGGTGTTCACGTCCCGGTGGCACCGCGAGGCCCTGGCCGAGGTCCTCCCGGCGTACCTCCGGCAGCGCCGGTGGTTCGGGGGCAAGGCCCGCCGGATCAAGGGCGTGTCCGTGGTGGAGGCGGTCCCGGTGCCGCCGGCGGGGCGGTCCGACGCCGATCCGATGGCCTTCTGGACCCAGCTGCGGGTCGAGTACACCGAGGGCGATCCGGAGACGTACGCGCTGCCGCTGGCCGTGGCCACCATGGGGCGAGGCCGGGAGCTGGCGCGGTACCACCCCGGTGCGGTGGTGGCCCTGCTCCGGACCTCCGAGGGCGATCGCGCGCTGATCGACGCGGTGTGGGAGCCGGAGTTCGGCCGGGCCGTGCTGGCGGCCATCCAGCGGCGGCGGCGATCCCGTGGGACCGGGGGAACGCTGGCGTCCACGGCGGAGCCGTCGTTCGACGACCTTCGGGCGGCCGTCCGGGAGTCGCCCCCGGCGGTGGTGCTGTCCGCCGAGCAGAGCAACACGTCGCTGGTGTTCGGGGACCGGCTGATCCTGAAGCTGTTCCGCCGGCCGGAGGGGGGGGTGAACCCCGACCTCGAGATCGGCCGGTTCCTGACGCGTTCGGGGTTCGCTCACGTGCCGCCGGTGGCCGGCGCGGTGGAGTTCCGGCGGGGGCGGTCGGAGCCAATGACCATGGCCATCCTCCAGGGGTTCGTGCCGAACGAGGGCGACGCGTGGCAGTTCACGCTGGACGCCCTGGGGACCTTCTTCGAGCGGGCGGCTTCCTGGCGGGAGGGCGGGGCGGCGACGGGGTCGGGCGACATCCCCCAGGAGCTCGAACGGCTCCTTCCGGGGCGTCCCACGGTGCTGGAGATGGCCGGGGCCGAGCCGCCGGAGCTGGCCCGGGAGACCATCGGGCCGTATCTGGACGCGGCCCGGATCCTGGGGCGGCGAACCGCCGACATGCACCTGGCCATGGCCTCGAACGGGGAGGACCGGGCCTTCGCCCCCGAGCCCTTCACCACGCTCTCGCGGCGCGCGCTGTACCAGTCGCTGCGGACCATGGCGATGCGGACGTTCCGTCTGGTGAAGCGGGCCGGGGTCCAGAACCCGGTGGTGACGCAGGTCCTGGAGTACGAAGGAGAGGTCTTGGCCCGGTACGAGGAGCTCCTGCGAACGAGGATCGATGCCGCCCGGATCCGCATCCACGGCGACTACCACCTGGGCCAGCTCCTGTGGACGGGCAAGGACTTCGTGATCATCGACTTCGAGGGCGAGCCGGCGGTGCCGCTCGGCGAGCGGCGGATCAAGCGGACACCGTTCACCGACGTGGCCGCGATGATCCGGTCGTTCCACTACGCGGCGCACACGGTCCTGGCCCAGGAGACCGAGGCCCTGACCCGCGCAGGCGACCCCCGGGAGCTCGACCCGTGGGCGGAGTTCTGGTACCGGTGGGTCAGCGCGGCGTTCCTCCGCGCGTACCTGGAGACCGCGGCCGGAGCGCCGTTCGTCCCGGCCCAGCCGGCCCAGTGCGACCTCCTGCTCCAGATCTGCCTGCTGAACAAGGCCGTCTACGAGCTCCGCTACGAGGCCAGCATGCGTCCCGACTGGATCCGCATCCCCGCGAGAGGCATCCTCGACCTCCTCCAGGCCAGCGAGTGACGCCGTCGGGCATTCGGCCGTCCTCCCGTGCAAGAGACCTTCGCGCGCTGCACGCACTGGCGCGGACGTACGGGGTGCAGACCTCTTTCCGGGACGTGGACCGGCGGACCCACCGGGCGTCGGTGGTCGGGCTGGTGGCGGTGCTGCGGGCGCTGGGTGTCGAGATGGAGTCGCCGGCGGACGCGGCGGCGGCGCTGCGGGCCTGCCGGCGGCCCACGGCGGCGCATCAACGGCGGGCCCGTCCGCGGCGGGGGGCGGCGGCTCGGATGCCGGAGATCGCCGAGCCGTCGTGGGGGACCTTCCTGCCGGTGTACGCCATCCGGACGCGCGGCGACCATGGCGTGGGGTCGTTCGTCGACCTCACCGAGCTGTTCCGGTGGACGCGCGAGCTCGGCGGGTCGGCCGTGGGGACGCTTCCGCTGCTCGCGCAGTTCCTGGACGGGGAGCCGTTCGAATACTCGCCGTATTCGCCGGCCTCGCGGCTGTTCTGGAACGAGCTGTTCGTCGACCTGGACGCGACGCCGGAGATGGCCGGGAGCGCGGAGGCCCGGGACCTCGCCGCCCGGATGCCGTCGCCCCGGGGGCGGCTGGTGGACTACGGGAAGACGTGGGCCGCACACCGGCCCGTCCTGGAGGCCTTGTCCCGGGAGTTCTCCGCGAACGCGCCGTCCGCGCGGCGGCGGGCGTTCGAGGCGTTCAGCCGGGCGCGCCCGGAGCTCGAGGACTACTGTCGGTTCCGGGCCTTCGGCGAGCAGACCGGCCTGCCCTGGCAGGAGTGGCCCGCGAAGCAGCGAGCCGGCCGGATCGGCCCCCGCGATGCCGACCCGGAGCGGGTCCGGTTCCATCGATACGCGCAGTTCGTTGCCGACGAGCAGCTGGCCGGGGTGGGCCGGACCGAACCCGGGACCGGCCTGTACCTGGACCTCCCCCTGGGGGTGCATGGGTCTTCGTTCGACACGTGGCGGTACCGGGACTCGTTCGCCTTCGGTGCGAGCGGCGGCGCGCCCCCCGACACGTTCTTCACGAAGGGCCAGAGCTGGGGGTTCCCGCCCCTGCACCCCCACCGCCTGGCCGACGACGACTTCGGGTACGTCCGGGCGTGCTTCCGCCACCTCATGCGCCACGCCGGGGTCCTGCGCATCGACCACGTCATGGGGTTCCACCGGCTGTACTGGGTCCCGGACGGGTTCGACGCAACGCACGGCGTGTACGTCCGCTCTCCGTTCGAGCAGCTGTACGCGGTGCTGGCCGAGGAGGCCCACCGGACGGGGACGGCCGTGGTCGGCGAGGACCTCGGCACGGTTCCACGGGCGGTCCGGGCGGCCATGAAGCGCCACGGCGTCCTCCGGAGCCACGTGCTGTCCCTGGAGGCCGCCGTCCGGCCCGACGATCCCCTCCCCCCCGCCCCGGCGAGCTCGCTGGCCTCGCTGAACACCCACGACCTGGCCCCGTTCGCCTCGTTCTGGACCGGTGCCGATATCGACGACCGGGTGGACCTGGGGCTGCTGGACCCGAAGGCCGCCGGAAAGGAGCGTGCCACGAGGAAACGGCTGGTTCGCGCCCTCACCGACGCGATGCGGGCCGAGGGACGGTTGCCGACACGCGCCCCGCGCGTGGCGGCGCCGGTGGAGGCCGCGGCCGTGCACCTGGAGTACCTCGCCGCGAGCCCGGCGCGGATGGTCATCGTGAACCTCGAGGACCTGTGGGGCGAGACCGAGCCCCAGAACCGCCCCGGGATCTACCGCGAGCGGCCGAACTGGCGTCTCCGGGCGGCTCGGTCGTTCGAGGAGTTCCGGTCGGATCCGCAGATCGAGGGTAGGTTGAAGGAGGTGGACCGCCTGCGACGGGAGCGGGCGGCCACGGAACGGAGCCGCCGACGCCGGCCCTCCGCGGGCGAGGCGCAGGACGCACCCGCCGCGCGGGGCCGCACCGAGGAGGATCCCGCCACATGAGCACCACGCAGCACGACGCGCCCGTTCGCTACGACGTCAGCCTGATCACCGACGACGACCTTCACTGGTTCAACGAGGGAACCCACACCGGCCTCCACGCGAAGCTCGGCGGGCACCCGATCACCGTCGACGGCGTGGAGGGGACCGCGTTCGCGGTGTGGGCCCCCGGCGCCGAGAGCGTCAGCGTCATCGGCGACGTGAACGGGTGGGACCCCCGGGCCCACCCCCTGGCCGCTCGCGGGCGGTCCGGGATCTGGGAGGGGTTCGCCCCGGCGTTCCGCCGCGGCACGATCTACAAGTTCCACATCGTGGGGTCCGGCGGCCGGTTCCGCGCGGACAAGACCGACCCGTTCGGGCTGCTGTACGAGCACCCTCCGAAGACCGCCGCGGTGGTGTGGGACCTCGGGTACGAGTGGGGCGACGACGAGTGGATGCGCACTCGCGGCGGCCGGGCCTCCGTGGAGGCGCCGATGTCGGTGTACGAGGTCCACCTGGGGTCGTGGATGCGCGACCCCGCGGAGCCCGACCGGTTCATGTCCTACCGGGAGCTGGCCCCCCGCCTGGCCGAGTACTGCACACGGTTGGGGTTCAGCCACGTCGAGATCCTCCCGATCATGGAGCATCCGTTCTACGGCTCGTGGGGCTACCAGACCACCGGCTACTTCGCGCCGTCGTCGCGGTTCGGTACTCCGCAGGACTTCATGTGGTTCGTGGACCACCTCCACCAGAACGGTGTCGGCGTGATCCTCGACTGGGTGCCGTCGCACTTCCCGTCCGACGACTACGCCCTGGGGAACTTCGACGGGACCCACCTGTACGAGCACGCGGATCCCCGCAAGGGGTTCCACCCGGACTGGAACTCCTACATCTTCAACTACGGGCGGAACGAGGTCCGGTCGTTCCTGACCTCGAGCGCGATCCACTGGCTGACCACGTACCACGCCGACGGCCTGCGGGTGGACGCCGTCGCGTCGATGCTGTACCTGGACTACTCGCGCAAGGCAGGCCAGTGGATCCCGAACGTCCACGGCGGCCGGGAGAACCTGGAGGCCATCGCGTTCCTCCGCCACCTCAACGGCAGCGTGTACGCCCAGCATCCCGACGTGCAGACCATGGCCGAGGAGTCCACGTCGTGGCCCATGGTGTCCCGGCCCATCTACGTGGGCGGGCTGGGGTTCGGCTACAAGTGGGACATGGGGTGGATGCACGACACCCTGGAGTACTTCTCGAAGGACCCCGTCCATCGCCGGTGGCACCACAACGACCTGACGTTTCGGGGGATGTACGCGTGGACCGAGAACTTCGTGCTGCCGCTGTCGCACGACGAGGTGGTCCACGGGAAGAGCTCGCTGATCGGCAAGATGCCCGGCGACGACTGGCAGCGCTTCGCCAACCTCCGTGCGCTGTTCGCGCTGATGTGGGCCACGCCCGGGAAGAAGCTCCTGTTCCAGGGTGGCGAGTTCGGCCAGTGGCGCGAGTGGAACCACGACCGCGGGCTGGACTGGCATCTCGTGGATGACGGCTCCGGTCTGCATGCGGGGCTGCAGCGGCTGGTGGCCGACCTGAACCGTCTGCTCCGCGAGGACCGGGCCATGCACCAGCTCGACTCAGAGCCCGCCGGGTTCGAATGGATCGACGCGAACGACAACGAGGCGTCGGCGATCTCGTTCCTTCGGCGCGACCGCGAGGGCCGGGCCGTGCTGGTCGTGGGGAACTTCACCCCGGTTGTCCGGTCCGGCTACCTGGTGGGCGTGCCCACCGGCGGGTACTGGCGCGAGATCCTCAACACGGATGCCGAGGCCTACGGCGGCGGCGGCGTCGGGAACCTCGGCGGGGTGGACACCCTGCCGTTCGGCACCCACGGCCGCGACCACGCCGTCAGCCTCACGCTCCCGCCCCTCGGGGTGGTCGTGTTGCGGCCAGACGCCTGAACCACATCGCGGCGGTGGGTCAGCGGACCTCGAGTCCCTCAGCTGCCGCGGCCTCCGCCTGGGCGGCGTCCCGGGTGACGAACACGTGGGCGTCGATCAGGTCCGCCAACCGGCCGGCACTGTGGCCCGCCGGACGTCGGACGTCAAATCCTTCGCCCCCAAGTTGTCGGCCAGCCTTGGGAGCCTGAAGTCACTCGCCGACCGCTGCCGGGACCACGCCGTCACGGTCCCGGGAGGACCACCTGATCTTCGCGATCACCGCAGAGGACCCGCCGCCACCGGCATGAGGGCGGCCGGCCCGCCGGTCAGCCTCACCTCCTGACCACGACCTGGATGAACTTGCGTCCCAGCACGACGTCGGATTGGGTGGCCACGGCCTTGCGCTCGAAGCGGCGGCTGCCACTCGGGGTCTTTCCGAACAGGAACAGGTTGCCCACCAGGTCGTAATTGTGGTCACCATTGGCGATCTTGGCCACCAGTTGGTCGAAGGTCTTCGCCTTGCAGCCGGACTGTCTGAAGAACCCGCCGCCGCACGCCGGGCTACCGGCGCGAACCACGAGCTCCCCCCCACCCGTGCGAAGCTGCCCAGGCACCTCGAGGGCCAGGTCGACCTTCCGCGGCGTCGTCGTCCCGTGGCGGAGCAGGAAGACCCGGAGCCGGATCGTGTCACCCGGCTTCACCTTCAGCCTTCGGCGCTCCTTGAGGCGCGGTTGCAACGAGCTCGCGCTCAGCACCTTGGTGATCGACGAGGTCAACTGGTCTTGCGTGATGTTCCCGGTCTCGCTGACATGGGTGAACGTGAGATCGCCGAACTTGTTGTTCTGGAGGATCTCCAGGATGGAGTACAGCTCGAAGATGCTCTCGATCGAGATGTCGTAACGAGAGAAGAACTTCTCGTCCCGCGTGAGCGTGAACGGCTGCCCGTCGGGGCCGGTCCCCTTGATCTTCCACTGGGGCGCCGAGGACCCTTCCCCGATGCGGTCGAATGCGATGTCTTGCTCGTAGAGCTCACTGAAGGCCGCGATGAAGGGGAGATCGAGGAAGAGACTACTGGCGAGGTGACTCACCACGTCGGTCTCGCCGATCCTGACCTTCGGGATGTCGGGGTTGATGATGGCCGCGGTCACCGGCGTGAGATCGGGGATCTCTCCGTCGACCTCGCGCACGCCGAGCAGTCGATCCTGGTCCATCGTGCCGTGGAGGTCGTTCGTGACGTTGGCCAGCTTGTACCCCCCGAACAGGTCGAGCTTGACGATCGCGAGGACGTCGGCCCCGTTCACGCCGAGGCTCGAGTTCCCCTGGAAGAAGAACGGGTGGCCGAACGCCAGGGCGAGGTCGCCGCACGTCGCCGTGGTCGTGCCGATGCCGGCGAGGGAGAAGTCCCCGTAGGAGAGCGCCGCCGAGAAGCCGTCGCCGGGGTGGAGCGGCGTCGACGAGACGGTGCTCGGCGCGGCCGCGGAGCCGGAGCGATACGGGATCAACGGCAGGCTCTTCCCCGCGAGCAGACGGTTGAAGCGGTTGAAGTGCCGCCCGCTCAGCCCGCCGACCGCCAGCGGCAGCATGAGCTGTTGGGCCGTCGCCGGGATCGTCGCCGCGGACACTCCAGTCGCCTTCGCCGCCGTCCGCCTGAGCGAGTCGGACAGACGAACCGTCCTCGGGAAACGAGCGGCGCTCGAAGCCCCCTCCGGGTAGTCGAACAGCTCGACCATCGCCTCCCCAGGCGTGATCCCCATGAGCTGCTGGCTCTCGTCGGATGCGAAGAAGCCGTAGGAGGTCGAGCCGACCAGCTTGTCGTCGATGTATACCGGCGAGCCGGACATCCCGGCCACGATGCCACCGGTCTGGTCGAGGAACGACTGCGGGCCGGTGATCTTGGCCAGGATGAAGTCCACGCCAGGATAGATCCCGTTGTCGAGGATCCCGAGGATCTCGACATCGAAGGGCGTAACGGTCGTGCCGTCGATGACCGTGTACCCGATCCCCGTCATTCCCTTCTGGAGTTGATCCACCGGGAAGACGTCGGGCTTGGTGGTGCACGTCCCTGCGGCGGTGGCCGGAGGAGCCGCCTGAAGGGCTCCCGCCACCAGAACCCCAACGATGACGACCCCCAGAATCGGCCGTCGCAGGCGCGCGACTGTCCCAGACACGTTGCGGATCACGTCCGCCTCCTCTCCTCGCCCCGCCGCCACCGTAGGCACTTCGGGCTGCATGCACAAGACGTCAAGAGAAGTTCATTGGTTCCTTCCCTCAGGTGTTCGCCCACTGGAGGCAAGGCACGAGTCGTCCTCGACCGCGTGCTTTTCGTCCTCGGGAGCTCCGAGCGCGTCTTCCGGGCAGCGGCCATGACCTGCTCGCGGGTGCCCGCCCGCGGGCCTCGTCCACCAGCCCGGCGCCTGTAGTAGCGGGGTGCGGTCAGTGGTGCGTCGCGGCGAACTCCCTGGCCTGCTCGGCCAGGGCTTCGAACAGCGCCTGCTGGGCGGGGTCCTCGGCGGCGGTGTCCTCGGGGTGCCACTGGACGGCCACCATCCATCCCGGCCGCCCGTCCTCTCGCTCGATGGCCTCGATGACACCGTCGTCGGCCCGGGCCGTCACGATCAGCCCGTCGCCCACCCGGTCCACGGCCTGATGGTGATGCGACGAGCACGCCAGCGATTCCTCTCCCGTCGCCCGGGCCAGCCGGCTCTCGGACGAGACCTTGACGTCGTGGGTGACCGGCCGTCCGCCACCGGGGACTCCGTGGAGGCCGAGGCCGGCGAGGTCGGGGAGATGCTGGACGAGCGATCCCCCGAACGCGACGTTGACCACCTGGGGGCCCCGGCAGATGCCGAGCGTGGGAACGGCCGCCTGGGCCGCGGCCCGGACCAGCGCGATCTCGAGGTCGTCCCGCCCCCGGTCGATGCCGTATACCTGCTCGTGCGTATCCGCCCCGTAGGTGGCCGGATCCAGGTCGCCGCCGCCCAGCAGCATCAGCCCGTCGAAACGCTCCAGGATCTCCGGGGCGTCCGCGGGCTCGCCCTCGGGGACCACGACGGACCGGATCCCGGCTCGCCGCGCGGCCTCGACGTACAGATCGGGGACGGCGAACGCGCCGCTCCCCCATCTCGAGACCCGTCCGGGAGGCAGGCGGTAGGCCGGGATGGCGACCACGGGACTGCGCATCCAGCGAGTCTAGAGCCGGACGATCCGGCCGGACACATCGCCCGTATGCGTGAGGGCGCCGGACCCCGGGTAGGCCACTCCTCGTGACCGATGCGTATCGGCACCTGACCGAGGGCCTGCTGGGCGCTGCGGTCCTCCCGGATGGGGGCGTCGGGTTCCGGGTGTGGGCGCCGTTCGCCCGCCGGGTCGAGGTCGAGGTGGACGGCCGCACCATCGTGCCGATGGATCCCGAGGACCGGGGCTACCACGCGGTGACCGTCGCCGAGGCCGGCGCCGGCTCCAGGTACGGATTCCGGCTGGACGGGGGCGGCACACTCCCCGACCCCGCGTCGCGGTTCCAGCCGGAGGGCGTGCACGGGCTGTCCCAGGTGTGCCCCGATGCCGATCCCCCCACGCAGTGGGATGCGCCCGCGCTCCAGGACTACGTGATCGCCGAGGTTCATGTCGGCACCGCCTCTCCCGACGGCACGTTCGACGGGTTGCTCGGCTACGTGGACGAACTCTCAGCCGTCGGGGTGAACGCCGTCGAGCTCATGCCGGTGGCGCAGTTCCCCGGGACGCGGAACTGGGGCTACGACGGCGCCTTCCCTTCCGCCGTGCAGGACTCCTACGGCGGACCCGATGGCCTCCGCCCCTTCGTGGCCGAGTGCCACCGCCACGGCGTCGCCGTGATCCTGGATGTCGTCTACAACCACGTCGGCCCCGAGGGGAACGTGCTCTCCGCGTTCGGGCCGTACTTCACCGACCGCTACCAAACGCCCTGGGGCGACGCCGTGAACTTCGACGGGCCGGACAGCGACGAGGTCCGGCGGTTCTTCGGGGGCAGCGCGCTGATGTGGCTGGAGGAGTTCGGGATCGACGCCCTTCGTCTCGACGCCATCCACGGGATCGTCGACACGACCGCCCGGCCGTTCCTGGTCGAGCTGGCCGAGGCCGTGCGCGACCTTCGGCAGCGAACCGGCCGGAGGCACTTCCTGGTGGCCGAGACGAACCGCAACGATGTCCGGACGGTCACCCCGCTCGAGGCCGGCGGAACCGGCCTGGACGCGCAGTGGAACGACGAGTTCCACCACGCCCTCCACGTCCTGCTGACCGGCGAGCGCGACGGCTACTACGCCGGGTTCGGGTCCGTGCAGGACCTCGCCGACTCGGTCCAGCACGGCTACGTCTATCGGGGGCGATACAACCCGCACCGCCGCCACCGCCTGGGCAGCGACTCGTCCCACATCCCGCCGGAGCGCTTCGTGGTGTCCGCCCAGACCCACGACCAGATCGGCAACCGCATGCGGGGCGAACGCCTCTCCACGCTGGTCGGCTTCGAGGCCCTCAAGGTGGCCGCCGCCCTCACGCTCCTCCATCCAGGGATCCCGCTGCTGTTCCAGGGGGAGGAGTACGGCGCGACCGCGCCGTTCCCGTACTTCATCAGCCACACCGGCCCGGAGCTGGTGGAGGCGGTCCGGCGGGGCCGGCGGGAGGAGTTCGCGTCGTTCCAATGGTCCGGCGAGCCGCCCGACCCCCAGGACGAGCGGACGTTCCTCTCGGCGAAGCTCCTCCGGGAGCCCACCTCCGAGAGCCGGATCCTGCGCGACTGGCACCGGGAGCTCATTCGCATCCGCCGGGAGGTCCCCGCGCTCCGTCCGGGCGTCCCGGCCGAGGCCGAGGCGGACGAGGACCGCCGGCTCCTCACCGTGCGGCGCCATGGGATCGGCGAATCCCTGGTGGTCGCGAACCTCGGCCCGGATCCCGTCCCCGGGGCCCTGCCCGATGGCTGGGACCGGGTGCTGTGCTCGGCCGATCCCCGGTGGGGCGGCCCGGGTCCGGACGACACCACCACGCTGCCCGGCCCCGCCGTGGCCGTTCTGGTCCGAGGGAACGGGTAGTCTCCCCGCGATGCGGATCTGGCCGGGCACGCCCTATCCCCAGGGCGCCATGTGGGACGGGGAGGGCGTCAACTTCTCGATCTTCTCCGAGAACGCCACAGCCGTGGACCTGTGCCTGTTCGACCGGGCGGAGGACGCTCGCGAGACTCACCGCATCCGCTTGCGCGAGCGGACCGACCTCATCTGGCACTGCTACCTCCCGGACGTCCGGCCCGGCCAGCTGTACGGCTACCGGGTCCACGGCCCGTACGAACCCGAGCAGGGCCACCGGTTCAACCCGACCAAGCTCCTCATCGACCCCTACACGCGGGCCGTCTCCGGCCTGATCCAGTGGAGCGACGCGCTGTACGGGTACACGGTCGGGCATTCCGGCGGCGACCTCTCGTTCGACACCCGGGACTCCGCCGGGGGCATGCCGAAGTGCGTCGTCATCGACCCCGCGTTCACGTGGGGCGACGACCGCCAGCCCGACATCCCCTGGAACCGGACCGTGATCTACGAGTGCCACGTCCGGGGGATGACCATGCGGCATCCGGGCGTGCCCCGGAGGCTCCGGGGGACCTACCTCGGGATGATCTCGGACCCGATCATCGACCACCTCCGCTCGCTCGGCGTCACCGCCGTCGAGCTCATGCCGGTCCACCAGTTCGTCCGCGACCGGCGCCTGGTGGACATGGGCCTCACGAACTACTGGGGCTACAACGCGCTGTCGTTCCTGGCCCCCGACGTGGGGTACGCCACCGGCGGGCTGGGCCAGCAGGTGGATGAGTTCAAGACGATGGTGAAGGGCCTCCACCGGGCCAGCATCGAGGTCATCCTCGACGTCGTCTACAACCACACCGGCGAGGGCAACGAGGAAGGCCCCACGCTCTCGCTCCGCGGCGTGGACAACATGGCGTTCTACCGCCTGCTGCCCGACGAGCCCCGCCGGTACATGGACTTCACCGGGACCGGCAACAGCCTGAACATGCTCCACCCCCGGACCATCCAGCTGATCATGGACTCGCTGCGGTACTGGATCGAGGAGATGCACGTCGACGGGTTCCGGTTCGACCTCGCACCGGTCCTGGCCCGCGAGCTGTACGAGGTGAACCGCCTGGGGACATTCTTCGACATCATCCAGCAGGACCCCGTGATCTCCCAGGTCAAGCTCATCGCGGAGCCGTGGGACGTCGGCCCGGGCGGCTATCAGGTGGGGAACTTCCCGGTGGGATGGGCGGAGTGGAACGGGAAGTACCGCGACGCCGTCCGGAAGTTCTGGCGGGGCGACCACGGCCTGGTGCCCGAGATGGCCTCAAGGCTGTCCGGGTCCTCCGACATCTACGCCGACAGCGGCCGCCGAACCTACGCCACGATCAACTTCGTCACCTCGCACGACGGGTTCACGCTGAACGACCTGGTCGCCTACGAGGACAAGCACAACGAGGCCAACGGCGAGGGCAACCGGGACGGGGCGGACGACAACTACTCGCGCAACTGGGGCCACGAGGGCCCGACGGAGTCCGCCCACATCAGGCGAACCCGGGAGCGCATGAAGCGCAACTTCATGGCCACGCTGCTGTTCTCCCAGGGGGTCCGGATGATCCTCATGGGCGACGAGATGGGCCGGACCCAGGGGGGGAACAACAACGCGTACTCCCAGGACAACGACATCTCGTGGATGAGCTGGGAACTGTCCGGGCGGGACCGGCGGCTGCTGGAGTTCACCCGCCACGCGCTGGCGGTGTTCCGGTCGAACCCGGTGCTCCGGCGGCGCTCGTTCTTCACCGGCCGGCCCATGGCCGCGAACGGCCTCAAGGACGTGACGTGGATCAGGACGGATGGAAACGAGATCACCGACGAGGACTGGGCCGACCCCGGGAACCAGGTCATCGGCATGCTGATCCACGGGCGGGCCACCGACGAGGTGGACGAACGGGGGCGGCCCATCTTCGGCGACACCGTGCTGCTGCTGCTGAACGGCGGCGCCCGGTCCCGCGTGTTCACCCTGCCGCGGATGGAGCGGAGCGGGGCGTGGGAGGAAGTCATCAACACCTCCCGGCACGACATCGCGGAGCGGCCGATCCGCAAGCCCACGGTGAACCTCACCGCGCACTCCGTGATCATGCTGCGCTACGACGAGCGCCTGACCCGGCCGTGATCGCGGCCGGCCCGACGGCACCGGCCGCGCCCGCATGAGGGTCCCCACCTCCACGTACCGGCTCCAATTCGGACCGGAGTTCGGGTTCGGCGACGCCCGACGCCTGGTCGGGTACCTCCGGGCCCTCGGCGTGGGTGACCTGTACGCGTCGCCGCTGCTCCGGCCCCGCTCCGGGAGCGCGCACGGCTACGACGTGGTGGACCCCACCCGGCTGAACCCGGACCTCGGCGGCCGGGACGGGTTCGAGGCCCTGGCCGGCGATCTGGGCGCCCGGGGCATGGGGGTCCTCCTCGACATCGTGCCGAACCACATGGCGACGTCGGACCAGAACCCGTGGTGGTGGGACGCGCTGAAGCACGGGCGGAGATCGGCGCACGCGTCATTCTTCGACATCGACTGGGGCGCGGGGGGCGGGCAGGTCCTGGCCCCGGTCCTGGGCGGCCCGTTCGGACAGGTCCTGGAGGCGGGCGAGATCCGCCTGGAGCTCACCGGCGACGGCGAGCCGGTGGTCCGGTACGGGGACCACCGCTTCCCGGTGGACCCCAGCTCGTACCGGGGCGCGCCCGAGGACCTCCCGGCGCTGAACGGCCGCCCGGGCGACCCGGGCTCGTTCGACGTCCTCGAGGCCCTGCTGAACCGGCAGCACTACCGCTTGGCGGACTGGCACGTGGCGGCCCGTGAGATCGACTACCGCCGGTTCTTCGACATCTCGGACCTGGTGACGCTGCGGACCGAGGACCCAGAGGTGTTCGAGGCCTCCCACGCGCTCGTGCTGGATCTTGCCCGGCGGGGCCTGGTCACGGGGTTGCGGGTGGACCACGTCGACGGCCTGCTCGACCCCGGCGGCTACCTGAGCCTTCTTCAGCGGCGGCTGGGTGAGGAGACCGGTCGCGACGGGTTCGTGGTGGTGGAGAAGATCCTGGGCCGCGACGAGGACCTCCCCGAGGGCTGGCCGGTGGCCGGGGCCACCGGGTACGAGTTCGCCGACCTGGTGGACGGGTTGTTCGTGGATCCGGCCGGGGTCGAGCGCGTGGAGCGCTCCCATGCCGCGGTCACCGGGCGCCCCGCCGGACAGGGGTTCGAGGACGTGGCGGCGCGGTGCCAGCGCCTGGTGCTGGACCAGCTGTTCGCCGGGGAGGGCCGAACCCTCGCCGCGCACCTCCACGCCCTCGGCCTGGAGGACCGCCACGGCCGCGACCTCACGGAGGACGAGCTACGCACGGCGCTGGCCGAGGTCATGGCGTGGATGCCGGTGTACCGGACATACGCGGTGAGGCCGCCGGTATCGGACCCGGACCGGCGGATCGTCGAACGAACCGTGCGCGAGGCCGTCCGGCGGCTCCCCGACCGGTACCGCCGGGCCGTCGAGTTCGTGAGGCGGGTCCTGCTGCTCGACGTGGGCGGGGACCCGGAGTGGACCGACGTCGATTCGTGGATCCGGTTCGTGATGAGGTGGCAGCGGCTCACCGGGCCGGTCACCGCGAAGGGCGTGGAGGACACAGCGATGTACCGGTGGGACGGCCTCCTGTCCCGGAGCGACGTGGGGGCCCAGCCCTCGCGTCCGGCCGTCCCCGTGGAGGAGTTCCACCGGCGGATGCGCGAGCGACAGCGGCGGTGGCCGGGGTCGCTCAACGCCGGGTCCACCCACGACTCCAAGCGGAGCGAGGACGTCCGGGCCCGGCTCGACGTGCTGTCGGAGATTCCGGACGAATGGGCCATGCGGGTGCAGCGGTGGCGCCGCCTGAACCGCCGGTTGCGGCGGCGGGTGCGCGGCCGGGACGTCCCCGACCCCGCGTTCGAGCTGCACCTGTACCAGTCGCTGGTGGGGGCGTGGCCGCTGGACCCGCCGGAGCGCCGCGAGTTCACCGGGAGGATGCAGGAGTACGCGGTGAAGGCGGCCCGGGAGGCCAAGCTGTGGACGTCGTGGCTGGCTCCCGACGCCGCCTACGAGCGGGCGATTCGAGGATGGCTCCGGGCCACGCTGGCTCCCCCGAACGACCGGTTCCGCCGCGACCTCGAGGCGTTCGCCGAGCGTGTGGCGCTGCCGGGGGCGGTGAACTCGCTCGCCGGCGTGGTGCTGCGGGCCACGGCCCCGGGCATCCCCGACGTGTACCAGGGCGCCGAGCTGTGGAGGCTCGCGCTGGTCGATCCCGACAACCGCCGCCCGGTTGACTTCGAGCGGCGGGTGCGGGCGGTGGAGGAGCTGGACCGGAGGGCCACCGACCGCCGGACGCTGGCCCGCGACCTGACGGTCTCGTGGCAGGACGGCCGGGTCAAGCTCCACGTCCTCCGAGAGGTCCTGCGGCTGCGCCGGGCTCATCCTCAGCTGTTCGGCCGGGGCTCGTACGTGCCCCTCGAGGTGACCGGGCGCCGCCGCGGGAACGCCCTGGCCTTCGCTCGCCGCCGAGGTCGGTCGTGGGCGGTGGTGGTGGTCCCTCGCCTCGTCGCCGGGCTGGTTCGGGCCGGGAGGTTCCCGGTGCGAACGGAGGCGTGGCCGGCCACCGTGGCCCACCTCCCGGCGGCCGCCCCCCAGCGCTGGACGAACGTCCTCACGGGCGAACACATCGACACCGCCCACGGCGCCGTCCGCCTCTCCGAGGCCTTCGCCACCCTCCCGGTGGCCATCCTGATCCCCCGTCCGTAGCCCGGCCTCGGTCGCTGCAGCTCGGCACCGGGGGAGAATGCGCGCCATGGACGAGGCGACCGTCCCGGACCACCAGGACGAACGCCGGTACCGGCGGCGGCTGCTGGGGATGCTGTCGGTGGCCACGGGAGATCGAACGAGGCCGGGCCCCGAAGGACCCGGCCTCTCGTGTGGTTGCGGCTCGGTTACTGCGCGACCGCGCCGGCGATCTCCTTGGAGTCCCGGAGCTTGCGCAGGGCCTCCCGCTCGATCAGGCGCACCCGCTCGCCGGAGAGCCCGAGGACCTTCCCGGTCTCCCGCAGCGAGAGCGGCCGGCCGGTGTGCAGGCCGTAGCGGAGCTCCACCACGTGGCGCTCCCGCTCGTCCAGCACCCGCTCCACGGCCTCGCCGATCTCCTCGCGGAGCAGCGCGTCCTCCACCTCGGAGAACTGGCTCTCGGAATCGGCCTCCTCGATCAGGTCGCCGAGCTCGGTCTCCTCCCCCACCGGGGCCTGGAGGGACAGCGGCTCGCGCCGCCCCATCTCGGTGAGGTCGTCGATCTCGGCCACCGTGGTGTCGAGGGCCTTGGCCAGCTCGTCCCGCGAGGGCTCGCGCCCCATCTGCTGCGCGAACTGGAACCGGGTCCGGTTCAGCTTGCGCAGGCGGTCGTGGATGTGCACCGGCAGGCGGATCGAGCGGGACCGATCGGCGATCGCCCGCGTGATCCCCTGGCGGATCCACCACGTCGCGTAGGTGGAGAACTTGAAGCCGCGGCGCCAGTCGAACAGCTCGACTGCCCGCATCAGGCCGATGTTCCCCTCCTGGATGAGGTCGAGCAGCGGCAGCCCCTGCCCCTGGTACTTCCGGGCCACGGAGACCACCAGTCGCAGGTTGGCCATGATGAACCGCTGGCGGGCCGCCTCGGCCTGCCGGATGTCCGCGCGGGCCTTCATGATCGACCGATCGGAGCGCAGGCGGCCGGCCTTCAGGCGTTCCTCGGCCTCCTTGCCCTTCTCGATGGTCATGGCGAGCATGACCTCCTCCTCCTTGGTGAGGAGAGGCTCTCGGGCCGCGGCCTCCAGGTACAGCCGGAGGTCGTCGGCGTCGTCGGTGCCCAGTGGGCGAGCCGGTTCAGCCATTTTCTTCCTTGGGTTCTCCTTCACAGTTCTCCCGCCAGGTGTAACAGGGCCGTGGAGCCCGGAATTCCTTCCGGCCGGCCTGTCAGATCCCTGAGGGCAGACTGAATTGGGCCTCGGCGGCCACCTGGCGGCAGGCTATCACGGAGTCTTCCCGAACTCAATGGCCTCACACATGCCCTGAGCGTTGATTTTGTGTGGAGACCCGGCCCCCAGGCACGGATCCGGGCCTAGGGAGGCCCGGCGGCGGCCATCCGGCGCTCCGCCCACCGGGCCTGGGGAGCCCGCCGGAGGACCTGTGGAATGGCCCGCAGGGCAGTCCGCACACCGAGCGCTCCCGTTCGCAGCGCCGCCTCTCGAACGGGGTTCCAGGACAGCCCGTAGGCGGCTCGGAGCGGTTCGGGCAGCAGGCCGATCGTGACCTCCCGCTGCCCCAGCGCGACCGGTCGGAGCGGCAGCGGCATTGGCGGCGTGAGGATGGCGGGGGCCAGCCGGCGGGCGTCGTCGGAAACCACCAGGCTCCGGGAGGTCTCCTCCACATAGGCGCGGAAGGCCTCGAGCGAACGGGGGAGGATCCCGAGTGGCGTGTGCATGGCCACGGCCAACGCGTGCATCTCCTCGACGTAGCGACGCCGGTCGTCCTCGGACAGGCGGCCCACGAACCGCCCGTACGCCTCGAGCGCGCTGTCCACCAGCGTGGCCCACACCCACAGCAGGAGGTCGGGGTCGAGCGCCGAGTACGCACCGCCGGAGGCCCGGCCGGCCACCCGGCGGTGGACGGCGGTGACGCTCTCCGCGGCCCGCAGGGCCTGGCCCGTGTCCCCGAACGAGATCGCCAGCATGGCCTCCATGGTCCGGGCCAGCCGCCGGTACGCCCCCGCCGGGAAGTCGCTGTGCCCGGCCACCCCCGCGGCCACCAGCGGGTGCGCGATCTGCATGAGCAGGGCCCGGGGGCCCGCCAGGATCAGCGCGGCCTCCCCGTTCACCCGCCACGCCACCGACCCCGGCCCGAACAGCCCCGGGTCTCCTGGAATGCTCCCGGAGGATCTCGTCGCGGCCATGGTCCGCCGTACGCCCACGGGCGCGATCGTACGCGCGAACCGTCGGCCCCGATTCCATCCGGAACGGGTTACGAGGAGGTCCTGATCAAGCAGGACCCGACGAAGACCTTCCCGAACGTTGCGGCCACATCAAGGGGCTTCAGCCGCGATTGCGCTGTGAAGGGGCCTGGTCTCGGGAAGTGCGATCCACACCACCGCGGCGGCGATCACGTTGACGCCGCCGAGAGCGGCCAGCGCCGGTCCGACGCCGCCGAGAGGCACCGCCAGGGCGGTCCCCAGGGCCGGCGCGACGACCTGCCCCGCGATCGTGAGCGGTTTCAACCAGGCGTTGGCTCGGCCCCGGATCTGAACAGGGAACAGCTCGGTGACAATGGCCGCCACGCACGGTGTCGCTCCGGTGAGGGCGAAGATCACCAGTCCCAGGCCGATGGCTCTGGTGACGGTGGTGCCAGTGGTGAACGAGAACGCGCCGGCCGCGGCCGTTCCCAGGAGGAACAGGCACGTCGCGGGCCGTCGTCCCAGGCGGTCCAGCAGCCTGCCTCCCACCAGGAACCCGGACAACCCGAGGGCCCACACCGCGAACATCCACGGCTGGAGGTTCGACACCTTCCACTTCCAGTCGTCAAGCACGAGCGTGGAGGCCAGCGTGGCCACCGCGGTCGGGTACACGGCGAACAGGAGGGCCAGCGTGGCTGCGCCCACCAGCCACGGCCGCGGAAGCCTCCGCAGCCGGAACCGCTCGGGGCGTCCCGCCACGGGCGGAGCCGTCTCGGGGAGATCGCGCCGGGCCCGGGCCACGAGCACGAGCGGGATCACACCGGCCGCGTACAGCCACCGCCAGCTGGCCCCCGTGGCGAGCACCACGAGGAACCCGGCGCCCGCTGCGGCCTGGCCCAGGGCGGCCATCGACGTGAGCACCCCGAGGGTACGTCCGCGGCGGGACGGCTCCGAGGCCTCCACCGCCACGATGGTGGCCAGCGTGTACTCGGTGCCCAGGAACAGCCGGGCGGCGAACTGGCACGCCGTGAACCCGACCACCCCGGGGACCACCGCGGTCGCGAACGTGGCCACCGTGTATCCGGTGATCGTGAGGGCCAGGACGGGCCGGCGGCCCAGGCGATCGGCCAGCGGCAGGAGCGCCAGCACGCCGAACGAGCCGGCGAACGCGATCGAGGCCACCAGGCCGGCCTCCCCCATCGACAGCCCGAAGTCCTTGCGGATGAGGGGGAGGGCCAGGGCCAGGACGAACATGTCGTAGCCCTCGAAGAACGTGGCCGGCGCGAGCAGGAGCAGCGGGCGGCGGCGGGGGCCCGGCGGGGCGGCCCCCCGGCCCGGTTCGCGCGCGCCCGGGTCGACCGGCGGGACGCTACGCACGGGGGTCGATGAGGACCTTGATCCCGCCGCGGCCCTCGGCCTGGTCCTCGAACGCCTGCTGGATCTCGGACAGGGGGCGTTCGTCGGTGATGACCTTCGCCGTCTCGGGCCGCCGAGCCAGGAGCGCCAGCGCGTCCTGCATGGACTGCTTCGAAGGCCCGGACATGGCCAGGGCCCGCTGCTCCTTCACCGACATCACCGCCGGGATGAACATCGCCGGCTCGAACGGGATCCCCAGCAGCACGACCGTCCCCATGTGGCCGCAGGCGTTGAACGCGTACTGGACGGCGGACGCGGCCCCCGAGCACTCGAACGCGTACCGCGGCCCGTGGAGGTCGACGGCGAGCGTCTTCCAGAACGGGTCCTCGGCCATCGGGTCGAACGTCATCTCGCAGCCGAACTCCTCGCCCGCGGCCCGGCGGTCCTCGCGCACGTCCGAGCCCACGATCCGCGCCCCGAGGTCGGCCAGGGCCGCCACCGCGAGCAGCCCGATCGACCCGAGCCCGGACACGTACACGAAGTCGCCCTCCTGGACCCCGGCGGCGCCCACGGCGCGCATGGCCACGCCGAGGGGCTCGGCCAGGGCCGCGGCCCGGTCGTCGACCTCGTCGGGCACCGGGATCAGCAGGTGGGCCAGCGGGTTCGTGGTCTCGGCGTACGCCCCCCAGTGGTTCTGCGGGTTCAGGCAGTACCGGGGGTGCCCTTCCAGGCACCACATGCACTCGCCGCACCCCCGGCCGGGGATGGCCACCACACGCCGGCCGGCCGGCCACGTCCCGGTGGGGTCCTCCTCCACCACGCCGGACCACTCGTGGCCGGGGACCCGGTCCTCGCCGGCCATGACCCCCACCTTCCACAGCGAGACGTCGGAGCCGCAGATCCCGTTGTAGCCGACGCGAACGCGCGCCTCGCCGGGTTGCAGCTCGGGCGGGTCCACGTCCCGCACGGCGAACGTGCGCATCCCCGTGAAGAACGCCGCCCGCACGGCGCGTATCGTACTCCGGCCCGTGCGCGTACCCTGTGCCGCGCATGGAGATCAGGCCGATCCGAGGCGCCGGGCGCGCCCTGATCGAGGCCGCCGCCGAGGCAGCGCGGGCCCGGGGCTGCCACCACCTGGAGTGGTACACGGCACCCGACAACGTCACCGCCCAGCGCCTGTACGACACCACCGGAGCCGTCCGCTCCGAGTGGTTCGCCTACGAGATCGAGCTGCGCTAGCGCCGACCGGTCAGCTCGAGGGCGCCCGCCCCCAATCCGGCTGTGAGTCACCGGGCCCGGGGGCCAGGAGCGCTCGATGATGCGAGCCATCCGAATTGGAGATCACGAGCTGGGTGCCGCCTGGGACCTCCTCAACGAACACCAGGGTGAGCCCGTTCGGTGACCATGCGGCCCACCGGCGGCGCCCCTGTGCGTCGTGCCGGGCGCATCGGGCTAACGTATGGCACCCAGGAGGTCAGGGCAGTGACGGTCAGAGAGGAGCACGGAGAGACGTCGGCAGGGCCGGCCGCGGGCCTCGATCGGGCCCGGGACGCCGTCGGACGCGAGGCGTGGGCGGAGGCCTACGACCTCATGTCGGCCACCCCGCCCGCGCTCCTCGGGCCGGGCGACCTCGAGAAGCTGGCCGAGGCGGCCTGGTGGCTGTCCCGGTTGGATGAGTCCGTCGCCGCGCGGCAGCGGTCCTACGCGGGCTACACAGCCGCCGGCGAGGAGATCCTCGCGGCGGGCATCGCGGTCCGGCTCGCCACGGAGCACTTCTTCCGCGGCGAGGGAGCGCTGGGGGCAGGGTGGCTCGCGCGGGCCCAGCGCCACCTCCGCGACAAGCCGGAGACCTTCCAGCACGGGTTGCTGGCCTGCGCGGAGTCCACCGTGGCTCGCTTCAGCGGGGAGCTCGAGGGCTCGCAGGCTCTGGCCGAGCGGGCGGCCGAGATCGGCCGGCGCCTCAGGGACCCGGATCTGGTCGCGATGGGGGTCCACCTGGAGGGGCTGGCCCTCATCGCCGGGGGACGGGTCGCCGAGGGGCTGGCGCTGCTGGACGAGGCCATGACCTCGGTGGTGGCCGGCGAGCTCACCTCCTACTTCACCGGCGTGGTCTACTGCAACGTGCTCCGGGCCTGCCTGGAGCTGGCCGACCTCCGCCGGGCAGGGGAATGGAACGAGGCCTCCCGGGCGTGGTGCGAGTCCCTCCCCCCGGAGTCCCCGTTCCCCGGGCTCTGCCGGATCAACCGGGCCGAGCTGGCCACCCTCACCGGAGCGTGGGCGGAGGCCGGAGCCGAGGCGTCACGGGCCTCGGAGGAGGTCATGCGCCTCAACCCCGCGGCGGCCGGCGCGGCCGTCTACGAGACCGGCGAGGTCCGGCGGCGCGAGGGGGACCTGGCGGGGGCGGCGGAGGCCTTCTCCCGGGCCCACGAGCTCGGATTCGAGCCACAGCCCGGCCTGGCCCTGGTCCGCCTGGCGCAGGGAAGGCCCGGGTCGGCCGTGAGCGCGCTCCGCCTCGCGCTCACGGGGGAGTCTGGCAACCGACTCCGCCGGGCACGGCTCCTGGCAGCGCTGGTGGATGCGGCCCTCGCGCTCCCCGACCTCGACGCAGCGACGGAGGCGGCCGAGGAGCTGGAGGGCATCGCCCGCGAGTTCCGCTCGCCCGCGCTGGAGGCCTCCGCGGCGACGGCTCGCGGATCGGTGCTCCTGGCCCGGGGCGACGTGGCCGGCGCCGTCGGCGACCTCCGCCGGGCCTGCGCCACCTGGCAGGAGGTGCGGGTCCCGTACGACACCGCTCGGACCAGGATGCTGTACGGGCTGGCCCTTCGCGCGGCCGGCGACGAGGACGACGCCAGGCTCGAGCTCCGAGCGGCGCTCGGAACGTTCGAACGGCTGGGAGCCGCTCGCGATCTGGCCGCCGCGGCCGAGCTGCTGGGCGAAACGCGCGAGCTCCCGCGCGGGCTCACCTCGCGGGAGGCGGAGGTGCTGCGCCTGGTGGCCGCCGGCAAGACGAACCGGGACATCGCCGCCCAGCTCGTGATCAGCGAGTACACCGTGGCTCGGCACCTCCAGAACATCTTCGCCAAGCTCGACGTCTCGTCCCGCTCGGCCGCCACCGCGTTCGCGTTCCAACACCACCTGACCTGATCGCCCCCGCGGGCCCGGCGTGGTGAATTCCAACCATTGCCGTCCGTCGCCGAATTGGCTGGTTCCGGCGATGAGGGCGGGGTGGGCCCCCACGTACCGTCCGCTCCGGGACACGACGCAAGGAGGAGCGAGATGGACGGGAGCGCGGGAACGGAGCGGCTCGAGACAGTGATCATCGGCGGGGGCCAGGCCGGGCTCTCGGTCGGGTACCACCTGCGGAAGCGGGGACGGCCGTTCGTGATTCTGGAGGCCGGCCAACGGATCGGCGACTCGTGGCGGCGGCGGTGGGACTCGCTGCGGGTGTTCACCCCGGCCAAGTACGACGGGCTGGACGGTTGGCGGTACCCGGGGCCGGGCTGGTCGTTCCCCACGAAGGACGAGCTGGGCGACTACCTGGAGGCCTACGCGGCCCGGTTCGAGCTGCCCGTTCGAACGGGTGTCGCCGTGGACGAGCTCGGGAGGGACGGGGACCGGTACGTCGTCTCCACCGGCGGCGGGCGGCTGGAGGCCGATCACGTCGTGGTCGCGACCGGCGCCTGCCACACCCCGATGGTCCCGGGCTTCGCCACGGAGCTTGATCCCGCCATCGTCCAGATGCACTCCAACGAATACCGGAACCCGGCCCAGCTCCGCGACGGGGGCGTGCTGCTGGTGGGGGCCGGCAACTCGGGTGCCGAGATCGCGTTCGAGCTGTCGCAGACCCACCCGACGTGGGTCGCAGGAAGGGTCCCGGGGCAGATCCCCGTTCGCCACGGGAGCGTCCTCGCGCGGTTCCTCCTCCCGGTGATCCGGTTCCTGGGGCATCGCGTGCTGACCACGGGCACGCCCATCGGCCGCAAGGTCCGCCCGAAGTTCGTCTCCCGCGGCGCCCCGCTCATCCGGGTGAAGACCAAGGACCTCGTTGCTCGTGGGGTGGAGCTCGTCCCTCGTGTCGTCGGGGTTCGGGACGGGATGCCGCTCCTGCAGGACGACCGGGTCCTCGATGTGGCGAACGTCATCTGGTGCACGGGGTTCCGTCCCGATTTCTCGTGGATCGACCTCTCGGTCTTCGGCGATCGCGGGGAGCCCGTGCAGGACCGCGGCGTCGTGGTGAGCGAGCCGGGCCTGTACTTCGTCGGCCTCCACTTCCTCTACGCGGCCACGTCCGAGGTGCTGCCGGGGGTGGGACGGGACGCCGAGCACATCGCGAAGCACATCGCCAGGCGCGCGGCCGCCCAGAAGTCCCACCGGCAGAAGGCGGAGGTTCCGGTCCAGGCGTGAGGAAGGCCGCCGGGGGGACGTGTCCCGCCGCCCCCCCGGCCTCCACTACAGTCCCCGTGATGTCCGAGGCCGAGCACGGCGGCATCCTGGCCGCGCGAACACTGAAGGAGGCGGGGGTGACCACCCTGTTCGCCCTCCCCGGCGGGCACAACCTTCCGCTGTTCGAGGGGGCCCGGCTGGAGGAGCTCCGGCTGGTCGACACCCGCCACGAGGAGAACGCCGTGATGATGGCCGAGGGATGGGCCCTGGCCACCGGGGAGGTCGGCGTGGCCAGCGTGACGGCGGGCCCGGGCTTCACGAACGCGGTCCCCGGGATCGCGGAGGCCCAGAAGGCCGGCGCGCCGGTGGTGGTGATCGGCGGCCGGACCGGGCTCCGGCAGCGAGGCAGGGAGGCCGTCCAGGACCTCGAGCAGCTGGAGGTCGTGTCGCCCATCACGAAGTGGCGCGATCAGTGCCTGGCCCCGGAGCGGATCCCCGCGTACGTCCGTGCGGCCGTCCACCACGCGCGGAGCGGCGCTCCCGGCGTGGCGTACCTGGAGATCCCGCAGGACGTGTTCGGCGCCGGAAGCGAACCATCGGGGAAGCCCTGGCCCCAGGGGTTCCCGGACGCCCGTGCCGCGGCGGACCCCCGCGGAGTGGAGCGGGCGGTGGAGGTCCTGGCCGGGGCGTCGAGGCCGGTGGTCCTGGCCGGGTCGGGGGCGTTCTTCGCCGGCGCGGGCCCGGAGCTTCGAGCGTTCGCCGAGCGCTCCGGCATCCCGGTGATCACCACCAGCGCCGCGCGGGGGCTCCTCGACGACGACCATCCCCGATGCCTGGGCGGACTGCTCCACGCGGGGATCGCCCTGGCCTCGAGCGACGCCGTGCTGGTGCTGGGCTCGCGGTTCAACGCGAACCTGCTGTGGGGCGGGGCGCCGCTGTTCCCGTTCGAGGGGCGGATCGTGCAGGTGGACGTTCGCCCGGAGCACCTCGGTGGCGAACGGCTCCCCGAGGTCGGCCTGGCCGGCGACTGCGCGGTGGCGCTCCGCCAGCTCACCGATGCGTGGACGGCGGAGCCGGGCACGCTCGACGGGTGGACCGAGCAGGCCGAGGGTGGCGCCCGGATGTCGCGGGAGCAGTGGTCGGCGGAGTGCGAACGCCCGGCGAAGGGCGTGCACCCGGGATGGCTGGCCCGCGAAACGGCGGCATTCGCGGAGTCGCTCGGGCCGTGCACCACCGTGAGCGACGGCGGCGACAGCGTGCTGTGGGGGATCGCGTTCTTCCGGGCCCGCGGGCCGGGGACGCAGCTGTACATCGGCTCGGCGTTCGGCACCCTCGGCATCGGCCTGCCGTTCGCCATCGCGGCGAAGGCGGCCCGGCCCGAGGAGCCCGTGGTGCTGTTCACCGGCGACGGGGCGTTCGGGCTGTCGGCCATGGAGCTCGACACCGCCGCCCGGCACCGGCTTCCGGTGATCGTGGTCGTGGTGAACAACGGCGGGTGGGGCGACGTCCGCCACGAGCAGCGCGCGTTCTACGGCCAGGAGGCCGACACCGGCGCGGTTCTGTCCGGGATGCGTTACGACAGGCTCGCGGAGGCCGTCGGGGGATACGGCGAGCGGGTGGAGGCGCCCGAGGAGCTCCGCCCCGCCCTGGACCGGGCCGCGGCGTCCGGGACGGTGGCCGTGGTGGACGTGGTCACCGACCCCGACGTCATGAGCGACCTGATGAAGAACCTCGGCGGCATGGACGTGATGTGACGTCCGGCGCGCCCCCAAGAGGACTCGCCGCCTCGTTCCGCCCGGAACAACGGGGCGACGTGATCCTCGACGGGATCCCCGGCGAGACCCTCCCCGGCATGCTGGCCGGGGCGATTCAGCCGACCGCGGCGGCGAGGAGGCGGGCCAGGGTCCCCTTGCGGACCACCCGCACGTCGCCGCCGAGCCCCAGCCACCCGGAGAACCGCCGGAGCTCCCGGGCCAGCGAGGGGGCGACCCTCCCGGCGTCCTGCCCCTCCTCCAGGTGAGCCCCCTGGACCAGCAGCACGCCGCCCTTGCGGTCGGCCTTGAGGTCCACGCGCGCAGCGAGGTGCTCGCCCAGCAGGAACGGCAGCACGTAGTAGCCGTGATTGCGAAGGTGGGCGGGGACGTAGATCTCGATCCGGTAGCGCATCCCCCACAGCCGTTCGACCCGGTCGCGGAACCACACCAGCGAGTCGAACGGTGACAACAGCACCGCGTTACTGATGCGACGAGGTGCACGGGCATCTCGATGCCGGTACGCGGGCTGGCGCCAGCCATCCACTGCCACTGCAACGAGATGCCCGTCCTCCACCAGCTCCTGGATCCGGGGCCGGGCCTCGGGAACCTTGATCCGGAAGTAGTCGGCCAGGTCGGCAGCGGTGCTCACGCCGAGCGACCGGGCCGCGATCTCCAGGAGTCGACGATGGGCCTCCTCGGTGGTGGGTTCCGGCGCGTTGAGGGCCTCCGGCGGTATGACCCGCTCGGGGAGGTCGTACCGCCGCTCGAACCGGATGCGGGTGGCCGCCGCCACCTGGCCGGACCAGAACAGGTACTCCATGGCGATCTTCCCGGCCTTCCAGTTCCAGCCCCAGGACGTGCCGCGGCGCTCGCCGGGGTCGTGGAGGTCGCGGATGGCGATGGGACCGTTGCGCCGGACGTCTTCCAGCACCGCCCGGACGTACTCGGGCCGGTCGCGCGCGATCCGGACCATCCCGCCCCAGGCCTCGCCGGTGGTGGCCCTCCGCATCCGCCACCGGAACAGCGGATACATCGCCATCGGGATCAGGGAGGCCTCGTGGCCCCAGTACTCGAACAGCTCCCGGTGCCGGTAGGCCATCTCGTCGATGGACGCCTGCCCGTACGGCCCCAGCCGCGAGTAGGGCGGAACGTAGTGCGACCGGGAGACCACGTTCACCGAGTCGATCTGGATCACCCCGACCCGGTCGAACACCCGCCGGAGGTGCCGCCGGTCCACCCGGCCGCGGGGCACCGGGTCGGCGAACCCCTGTGCGGCCAGCGCGATCCGTCGGGCCCGGGGAAGGGAGAGGGAGTCCAGTCCGGCCCGCCGGCTCAGCCCCACTGGGAGGCTCGGACCGACAGGATCGGCGGGAGGTGGTCCGCCACCACGTGCCAGGTCTCTCCCTCGTCGGCCGAGCCGAACACCTCGCCGGACTCCGCGCCGAAGTACAGCCCGAGCGGGTCGCCGCCGTCATGGGAGAAGGCCTGGCGCAGGACGGTGAGGTACGCGTCCCGCTGCGGCAGGCCTTCCTCCAGTGCGCGCCAGGACCCGCCCCGGTCGCTCGTGAGGTACACGCGCACGCGTCCCTCGGGCGTGACCCGGTCGAGGTCGGCCACCAGGGGGATCACATAGGCGCGGTCGGGGTCTCGCGGATGGGACACCAGCGGGAACCCGAAGTCCGAGGGCAGGCCGGTATCGACACTGATGTCGTTCCAGGACTCGCCGCCGTCGTCGCTCCGGTACACGCCGCCATGGAACTGCAGGTACAGCGTGTCGGGCTGGGTCGCCGCGCGGTGGACGTTGTGCACGCACAGGTCGACGGCCTCCGCGCGGGCCTCCTCCGGCAGGTACCTCGGGACCAGGCCCTCCACGCCCCGGCGCCACGACGACCCTCCGTCGTCGGTCAGCCACACGCCGGCCGCCGAGATGCCGACGGCCATCCGCGCCGGCTCCCGCGGGTGGATCGAGATCGAGTGCAGGCAGAGCCCGCCGGCCCCGCCCTCCCACTTCTGACGCGAGGGGTCGTCCCACAGGGCCCGGTTGAGCTCCCACGTCCGGCCACCGTCGCCGCTCCGGAACAGCGCCGCCGGCGCGACGCCCGCCCAGAGCACCCCATCCTCCACCCCGGGCTGGACCACCCACGTCCGCGACACCGTGGCCCCGGCGTCGTCCGGGAATGCCGGTCCTGAGGTCTGCTCCCACTCCCCCGCCGGATCGTCGGTCAGGAACACCCGCGGTCCGTGCTGACCATGCGTGACGCTCGCGTAGTACGTCCCGGTGCGAGGGTCGCGGACGGCGTACTCGACGTGCTGGCCCGAGAAGCCGCGCGCCACGACGTCCATCGGCCCGCCTCGCTCCCCTCGCAACACGAACATGCCCTTGTGGGTGCCCACCAGGACCTCGCCGGAACCGTCGCCGGCGCCGCCGGAGATGGCCGGCAGGATGTGGACCTGGTCGTTCGGCTCGAGGGCGGTCTCGATCGGCGCCCGCTCCCCGTTCACGAACACCGTCACGTGTTCCCGGATCCGCCCCTGTTCGTCGCGGACCCACCCGACCAGCTTGGGGTGCTCGCGCTCCAACCGCTCCACGACCTCGCCGACCGTTCCCCCTTGGACCTCCAGCGAGGACCGCCCTCCCGCCAGGTCGCGCAAGGGCGATCTCAAATTCACGTGGACCATCGTTCCTCCGAATGCCTCGACGTTCCGGGGGCCATTATCCGCGACCGAACGCGGAGCGATGACGTCGCCCAGGCGGGGACCGCGCGGCCGGCGGCCCACACCCGCATCAGGGCGATGGTCTCGGCCCGCGAGCGGGACCGCGGGACGGGGGTGAGCGGACGACCGATTCCCGTCCGGGACGCACCGGCCCCGGGGTACGCTGACCGGTGGTCATGCACCTGCTCGACGCCCTCCCGGAGATCCAGACCGCCGACATGGACGGCCCCGTCGCGTACGTCGAATGGCCGTCCGAGCGCACTGACGCACCCGGACCCACGTTTGTGTGCGTGCACGGCCTTGGCGGCTCCCACCTGAACTGGATGCAGGTCGGGCCCATGCTGGCGGAGCACGGGCGCGTCCTGGCCCTGGACCTGGCGGGTTTCGGCCTGACCCCCCGGGCCGGGCGGAGCTCGGCGCTCTCGGCGAACCGGGCCCTGCTGTCGAGGTTCGTGCACCAGGTGGCGGAGCCACCCGTGCTCCTCGTGGGAAACTCGATGGGCGGCTCGCTCTCGATCCTCCAGGCCGCATACGAGCCCCGGAGCGTCTCCGGGCTGATCCTCACCAGCCCCGCCCTGCCGTGGAGCGCGCGGGGCCGCCCGCCGGCGGCGGTGGTCATGGCGACGTTCGCCATCTACCAGATGCCGCGCGTCGGCGAGGCGTTCGTCCGGGCCCGCAACAGCCGTCTGGGACCGGAGCGGCTCGTGGAGGAGGGCTTCAAGGTGGTGATGGCCGATCCCGCTTCGCTCCCCGTCGAGATCGCCGAGGCCCACGTCGAGATGGCCCGCCTTAGGGCCGAGGATCCCGACTCCGCCCCGGCGTATCTCCAGGCTGCGCGTTCCCTGCTGTCGCTGGCCGGACGGCGGCCGTTCGTCGGCGAGGTCCTGGGGCGGGTCCACCAGCCCGTGATCGTGATCCACGGGCGCAAGGACCGGCTGGTCCGCATCCACCTGGCCCGGGCCGCCGTCAAGGACCGCGAGAACTGGGAGCTCCACGAGCTGGACGGCGTCGGGCACGCCGCCCAGCTCGAGGCCCCCGACCGGTGGATGGCCGCGGTGGAGCCGTGGCTGGAGCGTCAGGGCCGCTCGTTCGTGCCGTCCACGATCCCGGACTCCAGATAGGACGCCCAGCTTCCCGGGACGGTCGTCCCGCCGTCGGCCTGGACGTCCCGCTCGCCGAGGAACGCGGACGTCGCCGGGTCGAAGATGAGCTCGTACCGCACCCCGCGGTGGGTGTAGCCGACGCCCACCCCCGGACGGCCGATCTCATCGGTCGTGTTGCCGAGGAGCTCCACGCCGGGCAGGCTCGCGGCGACGTCGAACAGGGCCGATCGCAGCTCCGGCGACTCGAACACGACCGGCGAGGAGAAGCTCTCCCGCAGGAGGTCTCCGACCACGACGAACATCTCGTAGTCCAGGGGCTGGTCGGCCTTCGACGCCCGCTCCTCGATGAACGCCCGGAGCGCATCCCGGTCCGTCGGCACCTTCGAGAGGTCGTCGGCGTTCAGCTCGCCGGGAACGAACTCCTCGCTCCACGTCATCGATCCCCTGGTCTCCCTGATGCGGCCGGACCCTTCCGGCGCGACCCAGGTCTCGCGGTCCACGTCCTCCCACACGCAGGCTCCCGTGTCGCCGTCACACGTCTGGTAGCGCCCCTTGTACCTCGAGTACACGTACTGGCCGGGTCCGACGGACACGTCGGGCTGACGGGCGGCCACCGCCGCCAGGCGGTGCAGCGTCGCCGCCGCGGCCGACGTCCGATGGCCCCCGGGCAGCACCGTCGGGGCGAGCACGGCCGCCGCCGCCACGATCGCGACGACGGGCGCCAGCACCGACGCCCTCCGCACGCGGCGCTTCCGCCGGCCCGCCGACTCGATCGACGACACATGCGCCGGGAGCCGGATCGGATCGAACGCTTCCTTGATGCGGTCCTCAACGTTCATGGCTCGACACCTCCTGTGTGATTTGTCTCCGAAGCGACGACAGGGCCCGGTGGAGGTGGGCGGTGACCGTTCCCGGGGCCACTCCCAGGGCCTCGGCCGTCTGCTCCGTGCTCAGGTCGAGCAGCAGACGGAGCCCGATCACCTGCCGCTGGCGCTCGGGGAGCGCCATGACCGCGGCGACGACGTGACGGTCGAGGGGATCCTGGATCTCGACCTCGCCCTCGGGCCCGCCGGCCGGTCGCCTCAGGAGGCGCCGCCGCCAGGACGAACGGACGTCGTTGAGCGCCGTCGTCGTCACCCAGGCGACGGGGGCGGGATGCCGGCTGACCTTCTCCCAGCGGGAGCACGCCCTGGTGAACGCCTCGCTCACGGCGTCCTCCGCGGCGTACAGATCGCCCGTGCACGCGTACACGGCTCGGAGAACGCGATGCCGGTTCTCCTCGTAGAACTCGCCGAAGCCCTTCCCCACGGCCGCCTCCTCCTGGCCTGTCATCCCGGTAATGCGGGAGTCGGCGGTTCCACTTACACCCCGGTCCGAAATACCCGGCGTACCCTCAATGGGGTCATGGACCCTGCAAGGGTCCGCCCTTCAGTCTCCAGCGGCGTGCCGTCAGACCCCGGCGGCCTTGGCCAGCTCGTCGACGGCCTCGTCGAACGAAGCCGCCAGGAAGTCGATGTCGGGGACCAGGTCCCAGTCGCCGGTGAATCCGAACCCCATGGTCCCGGCCAGCGAGGTCACGGCGACCGACAGGCCCACGTTCTCCGCCGTGGGCATCACCGGGTAGTTCACCAGGAGCTTCGCCCCGGCCACGTACATCGGCACCGGCGGCCCCGGCACGTTCGACACCACCAGGTTGAACCACCGTCCCCGGGAGGCCAGCCGGGCGGCCAGCGCGTGCAGGGTGGGCGGGGCGAACCTGGTGATGTTCATGAGGGCATCGGCGCCCACGGCCATCATCGAGTCCTTGAGGTCCTTGGTGGTCGCCGTGATCTTGTGCAGGAGGTTCACGGGGTCGATGGGGCCCACCGGCAGCTCCACGAAGAGCATCGACACCCGGTTCCCGAGCGCCATCTTCTCGGATTCGGACCGCACGGAGACCGGGACCATGGCCCGGAGGATGCGGCCCCGGGTGGGCTCCTTCCGCGACTTCAGCAGCTTGTGCAGCCCGCCGGCCACCGTGGCCAGGACCACGTCGTTCACGGTCCCGCCGGCCGCGTTCTTGATGTCTTTGAATCGCTGGACCGGCGAGTCGGCCATGGCGAACCGGCGGTTCGGCCCGACCCGGCCGTCGAACGGGCCCTTCGGCGGCGTCCCCATCCCCACGATCTCCCGAACGCCCCCCAGCACGCCGCCCATGCCCGACAGCAGCCTGGCCGGCGCGCGGAACACACTCTGCACGGTCCCGGCCGCCATGGCCACGGGGTTGCGGACCTGCTCCTTCACGGCATCGGCCAGCAGCGTGTTCCGGGACGGCAGCGGCTCCGGGACCCACGGTTGGGGGGCGGGGATCTGGGGCTCCGGGGCGAAGTCCAGCAGGACCGTGGCGATGTCGATCGCGGAGACGCCATCGATCATCGCGTGGTGGACCTTGGTGAGGATGGCCACCAGGCCGTCCTCCAGGCCCTCGATGAAGTACATCTCCCACAGGGGCTTGCTCCGGTCGAGGGGCCGGCTGGCCACCCGCTGCACGAAGTCCGCCAACTCCCTCCGGCCGCCGGGCGAGGGCAGGGCCGCCCGGCGGAGGTGGAACTCCACGTCGAAGTCGGGGTCGTCGGCCCACACGGGACGGGCCACGTTCCCCGGGACGGACACGACTTTCTGCCGGAAGCGCGGCACGAGGTGCAGCCGCGAGGTGATGACGTGGGCCAGGTCCTCGAACCTCAGGACGCCGCCGGGCCGGTCGGAGGGATCGAGGATCCCCACCCCGCCCACGTGCATGTGCATGGATGGCTGCTCCAGGTACAGGAACGAGGCGTCGAGCGCGGACAGGCGGTTCGTGGCCATGCCCACACGGTACGCCGAGGCAGCCTCGGCCCTCAAGCGCGCGGGGCCGTTCTCGCTCAGCGGCCCACGGCCACGCTCTTCCCGAACTGCTCGTTGAACGCGGCGCCGGCGGCGATCCCGGTCGTCTGCTCGGTGAAGCGCCGGGCGCCGGCGGACGACAAGACCGTCCGCCGTGCCGTACACGACGCAGGCCGAGCGTTGGAACGAAGCGTCAGTCGTGATCGTGACCGTGGTCCGGGTGCTCGTCCGCGTGGTCGTGGCCGGCCTCGGACCCCTTCGATCCGCCGCCCGTGGGGCCCCGACCGGAGCCCTTCCTGGCGGGCATTCAGCACCCGGGCTCGCCGTGGTGGCCGCAACACCCCCCGCGGATGAACGTGGCGATGGTGCGATTCTTGACGACCTTGGCGAGCTTCTGGGGCAGCGGATCGTCACTCGTGCGCCAATTGTTGGCGTAGTCCTCCACGTAGTCGCGAAGCTTCCGCTGCCTCCTGGGCTCGTCCTCAGTCATGGCACCGCAAGCGTACTCCCGCCCGACCGGCCCGGTGACCGCCGGCGCTCTCGACGCGGGTCAGGGGATCTCGGGTTCCGAGCTCGACGCGGCACGGGCCAGGCTGGCGGTGACGGCGCCGGCCAGGATGAGCACGCCTCCGCCCACGACACCCGCCCTGATCGGTTCGTCGAGGAACAGGAACGCCAGGACGGTCGCCGACAGGGGCTCGGTGGCCGCGACGATCGCCGTCCGGACCGGGCCCAGGCGGCGGAGGCCGGCGAACAGGCACACGAACGCGCCGGCGGTGGCCGCGCCCATCCCGAACAGCGGCCCCCACTGGCGGAGGCCCCGCGGGACCTCGGCGTGGCCCGAGGCCAGGGCGAAGACCGCCAGGGCCAGCGACGCGAACAGGCTGACCCACATGGCGCCGGCCAGCGCGTCGGTACCGCGGAGGACCCGGTCGGCCCCCAGGAGGTAGCCCGAGTACACCGTCGCGGCGCCCAGCGCGAACAGGACGCCGAGCCCGGTGACGGCCAGGCCCCCGGAGGCCAGGATCACGAGCGCCGCGCCGGCCAGCGCGCACAAGAGACTGGCGCCGATCATCCATCCCGGCGCTCCCTGTCCCAGGGCCATCGACCCCACCGTCACCAGGATCGGATACGTGAAGAACAGCAGCGTCACCGCGGCCGCTTCGCCGTGGGTGGCGGCCAGGAAGAAGAACGACGCCTCCACGGCGTAGCCGAACATCGCCAGGAGGGCGAGGGGCACTCGCTCCCGGGGCACGGGCAGCACCGGCCTCCCCAGCGCCACCAGCGCGGCCACCAGCAGCACCGCCCCGAACGCGAACCGCACCGCCAGCATCGTCGGGACGTCGAGCCCGTGCGGCCTCTTCGTCAGGATCTTCCCGAGGACCACCACGATGCCGAACTGGAACGACGCGGCCACGATGAATAGCCCGCCCACCGCCTCGCCACTCCGCCGCTCGGTTCGCATGAGGGGCCATGCTAGGCGGACACCCCCGGGGATGGCCCGGTCTGGCCCGGCGAGCCGTCGCCGCCCTGGCCCGGGGGCGGGTACGGGGCCCGCATGGGGCGGAATCGGGGGTCGGCGTCGGCGAGGAGCTCGGCGGTCTCCAGGAGGAGGCGCTCCCGGTGCCTCGCCGCCATGAGCTGGAGGCCGAGCGGCAGGCCGTCGCCAGACAGTCCGCAGGGGATCGACAGGGCGGGAATGCCGGCGAGGTTCGCCGGGCGGGTCAGGGCCGACGGCGCGCCGCGATGGACACCCAGGGTCATCCCCAGACGGACCTCGACCTCCTGCGCGTCGGCCGGCGGGGCGGGGAACGGCGTGGCGGGGGCCAGCAGCACGTCGGCTTCCCGGAGGCGCTCCCCGAACCACGCGCCGTACTCCTCGGCCTTGAGGCGCGCGGCCATCCGGGCCTCGCCCGACAACGAGATGCCGTGCTCGAGGTACGACGCGGTGAGCGGGTCCAGCCGGTCCCGGTGCTCCAGAAGATGCCCGTGGCCCGCGGCGAACTGCGACCACGCGTAGTCCGTCCACACGTGCAGGACGTCCTCGAGACCGGAGCCGTCCACCGGCTCGACCTCCACTCCCAGGCGCTCCAGCGCCACTCCCGCCGCCCGGACCCCCTGCACGACTTCGGGCTGGATGCGGTCTGCGAACCACCCCCCCAGGATCCCGGCCCGTCGCGGCCCCACCAGCATCCCCGGCCTTCCCGACGCGCCGGTCTCGTGGTCGGAGCCCTCCAGGGCGTCCCACGCCAGCAGGAGGTCCTCCACCGAGCCGGCCATGGGGCCCGGGCAGTCCAGCGACGGCGCGAGCGGCATCACCCCGTCCAGGGGCAGCGCGCCGTGGGTCGGCTTCAGCCCGGCGATCCCGCAGAACGATGACGGGATCCGAATGGAGCCCCCGGTGTCGGTCCCCAGCGCGATCGGCACGATGCCCGCGGCCACGGCGATGGCCGATCCGCCGCTCGACCCCCCGCTGATCCGGCTGACGTCCCACGGGTTCGCGGTCGGCCCGCACGCCGAGACCAGGTTCGTCGCGCCGGCGGCCAGCTCGTGCATGTTCGTCTTGCCCACCACGATCGCGCCGGCCGCCTTGAGCCGCCGGACCACCGTGGCGTCGGACGAGGCCATGTTCCCGACGTAGGCCAGCGAACAGCCCGTGGTCTCGTGCCCGGCCAGGTCGAACAGCTCCTTCACGGCCACCGGCACGCCGGCCAGCGGTCCGGGGTCCCGGCCCTCGGCCACCACGCGCTCGATCCGCCGGGCCTCCTCCAGCCCCTCGCCGAACAGGAGCTGGGTGAACGCGTTGGTGGCCTCCTGCCACAGTTGGACCAGCGACAGGGCCCGCTGGACCAGCTCCACCGGGGAGACCTCGCCGGCCCGCACCGCCGCGGCCATCGCAGCGGCGGTTTCCAGCTCCCCGGTCACGGCGCCGGCACCGCCGTCAGGAACTGCAGCGCCCGCATCACGAGCGACGGCATCGACTCCAGCATGTCCACCTCGTCGCGCAGGACCACCAGCTCGGCGTTCGGCAACAACTCGGCCAGCGTCCGGGCCAGCACGGCGGGATGGATGACGTCGCCCTCTCGGGCGATCAACAGCACCGGCGCCGTGATCCTCCGGACCAGCTCCCGGTCCCGGACCGGGAAGTCCGTCACGATCTCCCGGATGGCCCGGCCCAGCCCGGCCGGGTCGGTCAGCTCCTGCCACATCGAACGATCCACGTCACGCAGCCACGGCGACCGGAGGTACGGCTCCACCCTGTCGGGATCGTCGAGGATCCGTTCGATGGCCTCGTCCTTCGGCAGCGTCTCGAGCGCATCGGCGTACCGCAGGAACCGCTCGGGGTGGCGGAACGGCGAGTCCAGTCCGGCGGGGAGCAGCAGCACGATCCGCTCGAACCGGTCCGGGCGCTCGCACAGCAGGTGGCAGATGGCCCCGGCCCCCATGGACGTCCCCACCGCGCGGGTGGCGCCGTACTCCGCGGTCACCGCCTCCAGGTCGCCCGCCATGTCGGCGAACGAGAACCCCGACTCCGGGGCCGACGAGTGCCCGTGTCCCCGGAAGTCGAACCGGACCTTCGTCCCCGGCAGGAGCGGCGTGAGCGGCGCCAGCTCCCGGCAGGAGTTCGTCAGCCCGTGGGCGAACACGGTGACCGGCTCCCCCTCGCCGTCGAGCTCCACGTGGAGCGTGACGTCGCCGTTCCGGACCTCCGGCACCGCAGCTACCTCCCGGGCGTAGCCTACCCGTGTGGACATCGGCATCTCGCTGCCGACGGTGGGGCCGGCGGGCGAGCGGGAGTTCGTCCTGGACGTGGCCCGGGCGGCGGAGCGGCTGGGCTTCCACAGCGTGTGGACCACCGACCACATCGCGTTCCCGAAGGTCCGGACCACCGAGTATCCCTATCAGGAGTCCACGACCGAGCTGGCCTTCTCGCCCGGCATGGACTGGCTCGACCCCATCGCGGTGATGGGCGTGGTGGCCGGGGCGACCGAACGAATCACCATCGGGACCAGCGTGCTGGTGGTTCCGTATCGCCACCCCGTGGTGCTGGCCCAGGAGCTGGCGTCGCTCGACCGGTTGAGCGAGGGACGGATCGTCCTGGGCGTGGGATCCGGATGGATGGACCAGGAGTTCGCGGCGGTCGGCGTGCCGAAGCGCGAGCGCGGCGCCCGGACCGACGAGTCCATCGACCTCATGCAGCGGCTGTGGGAGGCCACAGGCCCCATCTCGTTCGACGGGCGGTTCTGGCGGCTCGACGAGGTCGTGCTGGCCTCCAGGCCCCACCGCCCGGGCGGGCCGCCGGTGATGGTCGGCGGGAACAGCGAGCCCGCGCTCCGCCGGGCCGGGCGGCTCGGCGACGGCTGGCTGGGGTTCGAGGTGTTCGTGGATCAGGTCCCCGACAAGCGCGAGACCCTGGCTCGCGCCGCGAAAGAGGCCGGGCGGGACCCGACGGCCATCACGCTGTCCGTGCGACGCGGGCTGGTCCCGCCGTTCGAGGTGTCGAACTTCCTCCCCGACCGCCGGTCCATACAGGGCCCACCCGAGGACGTCGCGGCGGAGCTGGGGGCCTACGCGGCCGAGGGCGTCTCCCTCGTCGTGCTCGACCTCGCGTTCATCGTTCCCGACATCATGGCCACCATGGAGTGGCTCGCCGCGGAGGTCGTGCCCCTGCACGCGTGACGGGCTCTACCGCGGCTTCTCGACGTCCCGTATCCGCTCGCGTTCCCGGCGTTCGGCCTGGCCGGCGGCGCTTTCCACCTCGTCGTCGAACCGGACGCTCACCGATTCCTCGGGACGGCGCTCCTCGGCGATGGCCGCGCGGCGGTACGTCTGCCGGTCGCCCTCGGACAGTGGTGGCTGGACCAGGCTTCTCGGCCAAAGGCGCTCCTTGCGGACGACGTTCACCTCGGCCGCGTACAGCGTGACCTGGGCTCCCAGGTACATCCACGCCAGCAGCCCGATGACCAGCGCGAACAGGCCGTACACCTCGCCGGCGGACTTCAGCTGGTGGCCCACGACGTACCCGCCCGCCATCTGCAGGACGACCCACGCCACCGCCGCGACCGCGGCACCGGGGAACACGTCGCCCCACGACAGGTTCCGCGCAGTGAGGATGCGGAACGCCAGCAGGAACACCCCCAGATTCAATGCCAGGGACAGCACCACGCCGCCGACCACGATGAGCGGGGAACGGCCGCCGGCAGACGCGATCCCCGCCACGACGGCCGACCCGACGGCGGCCACCCCGAGGAGGACGAGCATCAGGAGGGCCCGCAGCCTCGATTTCCAGAAGTTCGGCCGGTCCACCTTCGGCACGTCCCACACCCGGTTCATCGCGGTCTGCATGGCCTTCATGACCCCGAGGCCGCCCCACAGGGTGCCGGCGATGCCGACGACCAGGCTGAGGCCGGTCCCGTTCAGCGAGTGGACGTTCGAACGGATCTGATCGCCGATCACCGGGAACTGCGCCAGCGCCGAGTGCAGGATCGAGTCCTGGAGGTCGGAGTTCCCCTCCAGCACGAACCCCAGGACCGTGACGAACACCAGCAGCAGCGGGAACAGCGAGAAGAACCCGTAGTACGCGATCAGCGCGGCCAGGTTCCCCGCCTCGTCGTCACCGAACTTCTTGACGACGCCGAACGGGAACGCCAGGACGCGGTGCCGTTGCTGGAAGGCGTCGACGCCCCGGATCGCCCGCTCGACCGGGTTCATACCCGGAGCGTTCCCGCAGCCGGCCGCGACGAAAACCGGCGCGCCGTCAGGAGGTGGTGGTCGTCGCGGCCGCTGCGGGGTCGTCGTCGCGCTGCGGACGGGGGAGCTGGTCGCCCAGGCGCCGGGCCCACGCCCCCACCAGCAGCGCGGCGCCCAGGAACACCGCGCCCGCCACCATCATCAGCAGGCGGGCCCGGCCGGCGCTCCACGTGGCGAACAGGATCAGCGCCGGCACGATCCAGGCAAGGTTGAAGGCCACGTCGAAGAAGCTGAACCCCCTGCCGCGGTACTGGTCGGGGAGGCTCTGCTGCATGATCGTGTCCGCGGAGATCTTCCCGATGAAGTACGCGAGCGCGGCGACGAACGCCGTCACCGACAACCCGAAGGTCGAGCGCACCCCGCCCACCAGCACGGACCCCACACCGGCAGTGCCCATGGCCACCACGATGAGGCGGGCCGGGGGGACGCGCTCCTTGAGGACCTGGGCCAGCACGAATCCCAGGGACGCGCCGGCCGCCGCGGCCAGCCCGGCCACGATCACCGCCGTGTTCGACGAATCCCCCTTGCCCCCCAGGATGTCCCGGGCCTGCAGCGCGAACACCAAGGACGCGAACGACACCAGCGTCCGCAGCGTGAGGAACGAGGTCACCCCGAGCGAGGCCGCCGGTCGCTTGCGGATCTGGCGGATCCCCTCGCCGATGTCGCGCAGGATCCGCCGGGCCTCCGCCAGGAACCGGGCGGACCGGGTTCCCTCCGCCAGGTTGCGGGCCCGGGAGGCGAACATCGCGCCCACCCCGTACACGATCGCGCCCCCCACGATCACCACGCCCGCCGAGGCGAGCTTCGTCCCCACCAGCGCGATCCCCGCCCCCGTCAGCTGGAACACGGCCTGGCCGGCTTGGGAGATCGAGTTGCCCTGCATGAGGTTCCGGCCCGAGAGCACGGTGGGGAGGCCGGCCGACTTGATGGCCAGGACCAGTCGGGTGGAGGCCAGCGTCAGGATCAGCGCGGCGATCAGTACGGCGTCGGGCAGCGACGAGGCCCCCAGCCCGATGACCACGATCACCGCGGCCCGGAACCCGTTCGCCAGGACCAGGAGCTTGCGGCGGTCGAAGCGGTCGATGACCACGCCCATGAACGGGCTGATCAGCATGTACGGCAGGTAGGTCAGCAGGACCAGGGCCAGGATGTGCCGGGGCGACCGGGCCTGGTCCAGCGAGAACCCGGCCTTCCCCCCGAACGCGATGGTCTTGGCCAGCGAGGCCTGCACGATGCCGTCGCCCAACACCGCCAGGAACACCGCGCCCATCAGGGCCCCGAAGTCCCGGTTCGAGAACAGCGACACCGAGCGCCGCACGAACGGCACCACCACGGCCTTTCCCCCCTCCCGGCGCCGGGCCAGGAGGTTGAGCACCCCGGCTGCGCCGCACGCCACCACCACCGACGCCACGCCGTCGGCCACGGTGAACGGCGATCGGTGCACGGCCTTCACGAAGAACGCCGCCGTCACCGACATCGCGAACGAGATCCCCGGCACCAGGCCCAGACGCGAGGGGAAGTCGTCGAGATCGAACCACCGCATCGCGATGAGCCCGGGGACCACCAGCAGCAGCACCAGCACGATCACCACCCGCAGCAGGTGCAGCGGGTCGGAGAACCGGCCCGGCGGGTTCGACAGGGTCCGGGCCTCCTGCCGCCCCGCCGTCTGCCCGGCGCCGATGGCCGGGTCCGACACGGGTGCCAGGTTCGGCCCCGTCACCACCGAGACGTGCTTGAACAGCGGGACCACGTTCTGCGACAGCGACGGGTCCTTGGCTACGGGGTCCTCGTTCACCGTGGACTGGTTGAACCGGTCCACCAGGAACGCCATGGGGGCCTGGTCGAACTCGGCCAGCCGGGCCTGCATCTCGTCGAAGAACCCCACGGACACGCACTCGTACACCGAGTCCAGCGGCACGGGCTTGCAGTCGCCGAGGTCGATCCCCGTGGCCGACGGGCGTCCCGCCAGGTAGTCCGGGAGGTCGCCGAAGTAGATGGTCGAGCGCAGGGCCTCGTCGCCCTCCAGGCCGGAGCGCGACACGTTCGAGAACGTCTTGGCCCATCCCCAGGCCTTGCGGTCCCTGCGGTAGTCGATGATGAACACGACGGGCCGGTCCTTCGGCGACGCGGCCACGTAGCCCTGCGCGGCGGCCAGCGCCGACCGGGTCTCGTCGTCGAGGAACCGAGCGGTGATCTCCCGGGAGTTCCAGTTCGTCTCCTCGAACCCCCGGGCCATGACGAATCCGAACCCGGCGAGGATCAGCACCGCCACCGCCGCGCCGGCCACCCGGTGGCGCTTCGCCGCCCATCGGGTGGCGACCCACGCCCCCATCCCCACCAGCAACATGATCGCGACCGTCGTGTTGAAGAAGCGGTAGTACGGGTAGGTCAGCCCCGCCACCCACCCGAACAGCCCGAGCAGCGGGAGCAGCCACAGCAGCGACATCCGCGGGTACTCGTCCATGGGCTCGCCGCCCTTCCGCCGGCGCCACGTGGTGGCCGCGATGGACCCGATGGCGATGGCCGCGAGCGGCCCCATCACGGCCGGCCTCAGGCTCCCCGCCCACTGCCCCAGGGTGTGCTTGAACACATCCATCGGGTACGGCGGCGGGAGCGCCGCGTCGGCGAACGGGGCCTTGACCCCCCACGCGCCGATCTTCCACATGGCCAGGCCGAACACCGCCCCGGCGCCAGCCGAGAGCAGCACCGCGGCGTCGGAGCGCCAGATCTCCCGGATCGAGAACCGGCTGGTCAGGAAGTGCAGGCCCGCGCCGGCCATGAGCACCGCGACGAAGATCGCGGTCGTGGTGGGGTGGGTGATGGTGGCCATGAACATCAGCAGCGCGATGGCCGAGCGGGCCCCCCACGACGTCCGGGCCGGACCCAGGAACGGCAGGATCAGCGCCAGGATGTACAGGCACGTGATGTTGTCCATGTAGCCGACGTACGGGATGGTCAGGAACAACGCGGCCGACGCGAAGAACGTCATCAGCAGGACCAGGTGGTCGCGCCGGTGGCGCCAGGCGAACGCCCCCAGGGCCAGCGCCGCGAGCGTGGGGATGCCCACCATCACCAGGATCGAGAACGTGTACCGGTGGATCCCGCCGAGCTTGATCAGCCACGCCCCGGTCAGCAGCGTCGACACCCGGTAGCCGCCCGAGAACATCCCGAACGGGCCCCATTCCTGCACGACCGAGGACGGCTTCGCCGCGGTGAGCAGCTCGGCCCGCCACGTGTACCAGGCGGGGTCACGGGTCGGTGCGGACAGCGTGGGGTGCACCAGGAAGTTCCACCCGAACAGCAGAAGCATCGCCACGGCGGAGGCCACGAGGACCCAGGGGCTGGCCAGGAACCCTCGGCTCGTCTCCGGCCGCTCCGGCGTGCCGGTGCCGGGCGGGGCGGCCTCGGTCACCGCCATG
>WNGB01001522.1_pt1 | contig 84834 bp, 94 predicted proteins | sample 5400681 | NCBI WGS metagenome assembly WNGB01 (sample SAMN13153367, study PRJNA577476) | soil metagenome | isolation source: 115 cm soil or saprolite under grassland replicate 2 | place: USA:California | collected 2016-06-15 | reverse complement strand
CCGACACGGTGCGCCTGCTCGAGGGTTGCCCGTGCGAGCGCGGCTGCCCCTCCTGCGTCCAGAGCCCCAAGTGCGGAAACCTGAACGAGTACCTCGACAAGGGCGGGGCGCTGAAACTTCTCGGCAGGATGTCGAAATCGCGCTAGCCCGTTCGTCGTACAGTCGAACCCGACCCGAGGAGGAACCACATGCAGTACATCCTGCTTGTCTACGACGACCCGAAGGCCTGGCGCTACGGAGAGGTCTCCGAGGAAGAGATGAAGGGCATCTACGAGGAGTTCGGCGCGGTCGCCCGCGACAAGGCGACGAAGCACAGCGCGCAGCTTCAGCCGACCGAGGCGGCGAAGACGATCCGCGTCAAGAACGGCTCGGCGCTCGTCACCGACGGCCCGTTCGCGGAGACGAAGGAGACGCTCGGCGGCTACTACCTCGTCGAGGCGGACTCGATCGACGACGCGCTGAAGCTCGCCGCCAAGATCCCCTCGGCCCGGATGGGAGGCTCCGTCGAGGTGCGCCCGATCATCGAGATGTAGCGATGCAGTACATGCTCCTCATCTACACCGATGACGCCGAGCAGGAGCTCGACGAGGCCGGCCTCCGCGCGCTCTACCAGGAGTACTTCCGGTTGAGCGACGACCTCCGCTCGCAGCAAAAGCTCATCTCGTCCGAGGAGCTCGCGCCGGTGACCACCGCCACCACGGTGCAGGTGCGAAGCGGCGACACACTCGTGACCGACGGCCCGTTCGCGGAGACGAAGGAGACGCTCGGCGGCTACTACCTGATCGAAGCCGACTCGCTCGACGAAGCGATCGAGTGGGCCGCCCGGATCCCGTCTGCGCGACACGGAAAGGTCGAGATCCGGCCGGTGCACGACAACGCGGAGTACCGCGCATAGACGACCTCGACCGTGCCTACCGGGATGAGCGGGCGCGCTGCATCGCGATCCTCGGCCGCGTCCTCGGCGATCTCGATCTCGCCGAGGACGCGGTGCAGGATGCGTTCGTGGTCGCAGCGGAGCGCTGGCCGCGCGACGGCACGCCGACGAATCCGGGCGCGTGGATCGTCGCTACGGCGCGCAACCGGGCGATCGACAGGATCCGGCGCGAACAGACGCTCGCACGAAAGACCGAGCTGCTCGCGCGCGCAGAGCAACTCCCCGAGGACGAGGAAGCTGTGATACCCGACGAGCGTCTCGAGCTGATCTTCGCCTGCTGTCACCCGGCCCTGGCCGCCGACGCGCAGGTCGCGCTGACGCTCAGCCTCGTCGCCGGGCTGACGACGCCGGAGATCGCACGAGCCTTCATCGTCCCGGAGCCGACACTGGCGCAGCGACTTGTGCGCGCGAAGCGGAAGATCCGAGACGCCGGGATCCCGCTGCGCATTCCGCCTGAGCATCTCCTGCCGGAGCGGCTGAGAACGGTGCTCGCGACGATCTATCTCGTCTTCAACGCGGGCTACGGGCCGCCGGTGCGACGTGAGCTCTGCGCCGAGGCGATCAGGCTCGCGCTGCTGCTGGCGACGCTCATGCCCGACGAGGCCGAGGTACACGGCCTGCACGCACTGCTCCTGTTCCAGGACGCACGCCGCGACGCACGCATATCGCCCGGCGGGCAGCTCGTCTTGCTCGACGACCAGGATCGCTCGCTCTGGGACGGCGACGAGATCGAACAGGGTCGCGCGGCTCTCGAGCGCGCGCTCGCACTGCGGATTCCGGGCCCGTATCAGCTGCAGGCGGCCATCGCGTCGCTCCACGCCGGGGACGAGACGGACTGGAGCGAGATCGCGCTGCTCTACGCGCGGCTCGCGCAGCTCGCCCCCTCGCCGGTCGTCGACCTGAATCTCGCCGTCGCGGTAGCGATGGCTCACGGGACCGAGGAGGGACTCGCACTCGCCGACTCGATCGAAGGGCTCGACGACTATTACCTGCTGCACTCGACGCGGGCCGACTTCCTGCGCCGCCTCGGCCGCACCGACGAAGCGCGCAGCGCCTACGAGCGGGCGCTCCGGCTGGCGCCGAGCGAGGTCGAGCGCGAGTTCCTACGCAGTCGCCTTTAGGGCCAGCTCCACGGCCTGCTCGGGCGTCGCGGCGCGAAGCGTCCCCTCGACTTCCCAGCCCGGCTCGAGCACGACGACGGCGCGGCCGAGGGTGAGCGCGAGGCCGATCTCGGCGAGCGTCCCGTAGCGCCCGCCGACGGCGATCACCGCGTCGCCGGACGCGACGACCGCGAGGTTCCGGCCGTGGCCTATCCCGGTGACGACCACGTGATCCGTCCATGCGTTCGCGGCGGCACGCGTCTCGCCGGGCACGATCCCGATTGTCGTGCCGCCGACCGACTTCGCTCCACGAGCGGCCGCCGCCATCACCTCGCCGAGGCCGCCCGTGACGACGGTTGCGCCGCGTTCTGCCAATAGGCGACCGACCTCCTCGGCGCGTTCGATGTGCTCGGCGCCGCTGCCGATGACCGAGACCTGAGCGTTCGCCACGCGCGGATGCTAGAAGAGCCGCGTGGATTCCGACGCGATCTCGGATAGCGCCGAACGTTCACCACCCTTGCACGATCGCTTCGCCGAGTCGCCCCTGGCCGTGGCTTCGCCGGCCCCGCGTCGTGCGGATCACACGAAAGCGCTTGCTCTCGAGCGCAGGCTTTTCCACAGGCAGGGGCCAGGCCCCGTTACGGAACCGTCACGACTTTGCGCCGGCCGCCGGCCGGGGGGCGTTCGCCAGTCAGCGAAGCGACTTCAGCGCCTTGTCGAGGCGCTGCTTCGTCGTCAGCACGCCCTCGAACAGATCGCCGTGGCTGCGCACTCGCTCTAGAACGACGCCCATCGTGAACGACGCCGGATCGAGCGACTCGTTCACCTCGTCCCAGCGCAGCGGCGTCGACACGGGTGCCCCCGCACGCGGCCGCACCGAGTACACCGATGCAATCGTCTTCCCCTCTCCGTTCTGATTCGAGTCGATCAGCACGCCGCGCCTCTTCGACTTCGACCACTCTGTCGTCGCTAGCCCGCGATGCGTGCGCGCGATCGCTCCCGCGACGATCTCCGAGAACTCGCGCGTGTCGTCGAACGAGTACCGGCGCTCGACCGGCACGAGGACGTGCATCCCCTCCGCGCTCGATGTCTTCGCGAACGACACGAGCCCGAGCGCGTCGAGCGCCTGCTTCACGAGCAGCGCAACCTGCACCGTCTCCTTGAAGCCGACGTCGGGCGACGGGTCGAGGTCGAACAGCACGAAATCCGGACGATCGGGCTTGTCGACTCGCGAGTACCAGACGTTCATGTCGATGCAGCCCATGTTCACCATCCAGAGGAGCGCGTCCTCGGAGTCCACGATCGGCGCCTCGATCCACTTCAGCTGCCGCGGCGACTCGCGCGTCGACACCTGCACCCGGAACCGCGGGACCCACTCCGGCATGTGCGAGGGTGCGTCCTTCTGGAAGAACGCCTTGCCGAACGCTCCGTCGGGATAGCGGCGCATCGTGAAAGGCCGGTCAAGGAGATGCGGCAGAAGCACCGGCGCAACCGCACGGTAGTAGTCGATCAGGTCGCCCTTCGTGATCCCCTCGTCAGGGAAGAAGGTCTTGTCGAGATTCGAGAGCTTCACGCGGCCTTCGACCTGCTCGATCGGAATCTCGCGGTGCACCTCGCGCGGCGACTTGTCCTCGCGCAGCCCCTGGAAAGACGGCGCGCGGAGGTGGCCGTCGTGCGTCCACTCGGCGAACTCGACCTCACACACGAGCTCCGGCTTCACCCACACGACGTCGCCCTTGCGCACCTTCGGCATCTTCGGGACGACGGCCAATGGCGGCTTGCCGGTGACGAGCGGCTCGAGCTTGCGTAGCAGCTCCTCGATCGTGCGCTCCGTGAAGCCGGTGCCGCAGTTGCCGACCCACACGAGCTCATCATCGCGATACATCCCGAGCACGAGCGAACCGAACGCGCGCTCACGCCGCCCCTGCCCCTTCGTGTAGCCGCAGATGACGAACTCCTGGCGCTGGTGTGTCTTGATCTTCAGCCAGTCGCGCGTGCGCTTGCCCTCGAGGTAGCGCGAGCCCTTTCGCTTCGCCATCACGCCTTCGAGCCGCTGCTCGAGGGCCGCCTCGTAGAGCGCCTCGCCGTCTTCGAACAACTCGGAGATCTGCACGGTCTTCTGCCGCTCGTCGAGCAGGGCCTCCAGCCGCTCTCGGCGCTCCTCCAGCGGCACGTCCGTCACGGTGACGCCGTCGACCTCGAGCACGTCGAAGACGGCGTAGATGATCGGCGTCTCGCGCTTGCCCTGCTGCATCGCCGAGAAGCTCGGGCGCCCCTGATCGTCGAGCGCGCACACCTCGCCGTCCACAACGCATTCCGGGGAACGAGCGGCCTTCTCGAGGGCCTTCGCCACCTCCGGGAACCGAGCCGTCAAGTCGTTGTCGTTCCGCGAGACGAGTCGCGCCTTGCCCCCGCGCACGTAGCCCAGCGCACGATAGCCGTCCCACTTCACCTCGTAGAGCCACTCGTCCCCCTTCGGCAGCTCCTGCGCGAGCGTCGCGAGCATCGGCTTGTAGTCGTTTCGCACCGCGCGCACCGTCTCGTCGCGCTTGCGCATCAGGAGCCAGTTCTTCGGATCGCCGTCGAGTGCTGCGGGGACGAGCGTCCACGTTCCCTCGAGGCGCTTGCCGTGCAGCCGCACCGTCAGGCCGCCGTCGCGCTTCTCCTCGACGAGCTCGTACGTTCCGCGGTCCCAGATCTCGACTGTGCCGGCGCCGTAGTTGCCCTTAGGGATCTCGCCTTCGAACGTCGCATAGTCGAGCGGGTGATCCTCGACGTGCACCGCGAGCACACGCTGCCCAGGCTCGAGCGGCACGCCCTTCGGGACCGCCCACGACGCGAGCGCGCCGTTGCGCTCGAGCCGAAAGTCGTAGTGGAGCCGGCGCGCGTCATGGCGCTGCACGACGAAGATCGGCTCCTTCGGCCGCTTGCCCTTCGACGTGAAGGGCTCGGGAGTCTGCTTCGGATCGCGCTTACGGTTGTACTCGCGGAGCTTCGGGGTGCTCACGAAGCCTTTCTACCGCGTCACGCCGTCGCGCTGCTGCGCTTCGCGCGCTCGAGCGGACCTGTGCAATCCTATTGTCAACAGCTTCGCCCACGCGCGCCGGGGAACCATCGGCACCCGGGATGCCGGCGAGCCCGAACGGCTACGGGCACGCAGGCGGAGCCAACGCCGCCGGGCACCGTTCTCCGCCTGGAAGTGCCTGGAAAACGAGAGCATGTTTGGGCTGCCTGGAGGTGTGAAAGGAGCGGCTTGATCTTCTCCACCCAGCGGGGGGTCGATGCTCGGGGCCGGCTTTGCCGGCCTCGAGTCGTACGGTCCTCGTTTTCGACCCGGGCGACCCGCGGGGGATAAGCCTGTGGACGCTGTGGACAGGAGCCCTCGAACGCCCGCCGCAATCTCATAAAACCTGGTGAAACCTTATGCGAAGACGCCGAGCGAGCGGAACCGCGCCCGCCGGCGGCGTCGCAGCTCGTCGCCGGGCACATCGGCCAGCTCGTCGAGGAGCTCCCGGAGCGCCTCGCCCAGAAGCCGGGCCGCCTCGTCGTGATCCGAATGGGCCCCACCGGGCGGCTCGGGGACGATTCCGTCGATGACGCCCAGCTCGAGGCAGTGAGCCGCGTCGGGCTTGAAGGCGGCGGCCGCCTTCTTCTTCTCGCCGCCGTCGCGCCAGAGAATCGCCGCGCACCCCTCGGGCGAGATGACGGAGTAGATCGCGTTTTCCTGCATCAGGACGCGGTCGGCGAGCGCGATCGCGACCGCCCCGCCGGAGCCGCCTTCGCCGATCACGCAAGCCACCGTCGGAACGGTCAGCCGCGACATCACAGCCTGGGACTCGGCGATCGCGCCACCCTGGCCGTGCTGCTCTGCCGCGACTCCCGGGTAGGCGCCGGGCGTGTCGACGAGTGAGACGAGCGGGAATCCGTGGAGCTCGGCGAGCTCCATCACCCGCATCGCCTTGTTGTAGCCCTCCGGATACGGCATCCCGAACTGCCGCTTCACACGCTCCTGGGCGTCGCGGCCCTTCTGCTGGCCGATGAGCGCGACGGTCCTCCCGTCCAGCTTGCCGAGCCCCGTGACCATTGCGGCGTCATCGGCCCGGCCGCGGTCGCCGTGTAGCTCGAACCAGTCGTCGAGCAGCCGTTCGACGTAGTCGAGCGTGTACGGCCGCTCGTCGTGGCGGGCCAGCTCGACGGAGCGCCAGATGTCCTCGTCGGTGGACTCCTGCTCGATGCGGTCGAGCTGGCGCTGGAGCCGCTCGAGCTCGCCGGACAGCTTCGTGCCGCCGAGCAGGGTCATGCTGCGGAGCCTACTGAGTCGCTCGCGCAGGCGAAGCTCGTGCTCAGACGGGGGCATCGAACAGCCTGAGCAGCTTGGAGAGCGTCGGGCGGAGCTCGGGGCGGGGAACGATCGCGTCGAGATGACCGAAGCGGAGGTTCTGCTCGGCGAGGCCGAAGTCCTCCGGGAGCTTCTCACGGGTCGTCTGCTGTACGACGCGGGGCCCGGTGAAGGCGATGAGCGCGCCGGGCTCGGCGAGAAGGACGTCGCCGAGGCTGGCGAAGCTCGCGAGCACACCGGCCGTCGTCGGGTGCGACATGACGACGATCATCGCCTGGCCGGCATCGTGGAGGTCCTCGACCGCGCAGACGGTCTTCGGCAGCTGCATGAGCGAGAGGATCCCCTCCTGCATGCGCGCCCCGCCGGAGCTCGTCACGGCGACGAGGGGCACACCGCGCTCGGCGGCAGAGTCGCAGGCGCGTGAGAGCTTCTCCCCGACCACACTGCCCATCGAGCCTCCCATGAACGAGAAGTCCATGACCGCGAGCTGGCACTGGCGACCGTCGAGCGACGCCTGCCCGATCACCATCGCGTCGGAAAGACCCGTCTTCATCTCGGCCTCGGCGATCCGCTCGCTGTACGGACGCAGGTCGAAAAACCCGAGTGGATCCTCGGAATGGAGCTCCGCGGCCTCTTCGACGAACGATCCCGCGTCCGCAAGCGACGCGATCCGCGGCTGGGCCCGCATCGGAAAGTGGTGCCCGCACTGGGCACACACCCAGAGCGCCAGCTCGAGCTCGTCGTCGCGATAGTGCGAGTGGCAGCTCGGACAGGTGTTCGGATGCTCGGGCGGCGGAGCCGGCTTGTCGTTGGTCTCGACGGAGACGTCGATGTTTCCCACTGCGCTAGCTTAGACCGGGCCAATCGGCCGGGAGTTGCGGCTCAGAGGCCGAGGGCAGTCGTCAGCCGCTCGAGCTTCTCGATGCTCGCCCGGTCCGGCGCGAGGCCGGTGAGGCCGACCCCGACCACGGTCCCGCCCTCGCGGATCCGGCCGAGAACCGCCTCCACCTGCGTGACGGTGGGCCCGCCCGGCTCCGGCATGAATACGGCCATCTCGCTCGGCTCGAAGACGTCGCAGTCGAGTGCGACGTACACGCAGTCGACGCGGGCAAGCACAGCCCCGGCGTCGTCGTGGATGCCGGCTTCCGCGATGTAGTCGACCTCGGGTGGATCGAGGTTGCGCGCGCCGACGAGCGCGACGTCCTGCGCAGCCACCGCACCGCCGTCGATCACCATGCGCAGCGGCATTCCCCATTCGTTGCCGGACGGCGACGACTCGGGCGTGTTCAGGTCGCCGTGCGCGTCGAACCAGATCACACCGAGACGTTCGTGCCGCGCCGCGAGCCCTTCGATCGCACCGATGTGCGAGCAGCAGCAGCCGCCGAGGATGAGCGGCCGGACGGGCAGATCCGAGGCGACGGCAAGCGTTTGCGCGTGCAGCGAGTCCTCCTCGACGACGGATGCTTCGGGGTAGTCGAGCGGAAGCGACGCGGACTCGATCATCGGCTCTCCACCGTCACCCCAGGCGCGCGGCACCCGCACGAGCCCGGCCGCGAACGTCCGCCCACACGAGTGGCACTCGTAGTCGGGCCCGATCGCAACCGCGGTATATGCATTGCACGTCGGGCACTTCGCTCGGAGCAGGCTCATATGAGCGTCCTCTCGTAGACAACACTCTCGGTAGCGACCGACATACCGGCGCGCTCGTAGAGACGCGTCGCACCCGACGGGTTCTCGGAGTCGACGCCGAGCCGCACCACTGTCAGCCCGCGGCGTTGCATCTCGCTGAACGCGTGGAGCAGCAACGCCTCGCCGAGCCCACGCCGGCGCCATGCCTCCCGCACGCCGAGCGCGCCCACGAAGCCGTCCGTGGCCGTCGGTGCTTCGCAGCGGATCGCCCCGGCAGGTTCGTCTCCGTCCCAGGCGAGGAAGTACAGCGATGTGTCGGCCTCGTCGACGCGCCGCCGTTTCCACTCCTCGAAGCCCATGGGCGCGAATCCCCACTCGTCGCGGAACGCGTCGACGATCGTGTCGTGGAGCGCTCGCACGTCGGAGAGCTCGAACGGAGCGATCCGCATGCCGTCAGGCGGCTTCGAAGCGGCGGGCGGACCGTCGAGCTCCCGGATCATCTCGTAAAACCGGCGCACGTCGCGGTAGCCGCGCCCGCGGAGGAGCGCATGTCCGGCGTCGTCTCTGCCGTAGGCGTTGACATGCAGCCTCTCGAACCTCTTGCGGCGCGCCCAGTCCTCGGACCGCTCGACGAGCTCGGTTCCGAGACCACGGCCGCGCGCGTCGGGGTGAACGAAGCCGCCGCCTTCTGCAATCTCACCGTGCCTGAAGACCCACCCGAAGGCGGTCAACCGCCCGCCCTCCTCGAACGCCCACGAGTCGTCGGCGAGGTCGCCCCACTGCATCCATTCGCGCACCTCCCCCGGACTCACGGTCGGTCGGTAGCCGATGTCGGACTGGAGCGCGCGGAGCAGCTCCGCGCCCGCCCCGGCGTCGTCGAGGGTGAGCTGTCTCACGGGCCGGACGTTCCCGGGACGAGCGAGTCGAGCGCAGCGCCGAGGCCGGCCAGCGAGTGCAGCTCGACGTCGGGATGCGGCTTGGGGTGCTCGCCGAGCCGGTTGACCCACACGGTCGGCAAGCCGAGCTCGGTCGCCGGCGCGATGTCGTGGTAGAGGCTCGCGCCAACGTGGACGTATGACGAGCGGGGCACGCCCGTCTGCCCTTCGAACGTCTCCCAGTGCTTGCGCCGGGGCTTGTACGACCCGATCTCCGACGCGACGATCGCGAGCTCGAACGGAACGCCGATCTGCTCGAGTGACGCCTCGATGTAGTCACGGTCCGTGTTCGAGAGGATCGCGAGCTTCCAGTCGCGGGCGCGAGCGTCTTCGAGCGCCTCCCGAACCTCGGGAAAAGGCTTCCAGGTCGGCAATGACCGGGCGAGCGCGTCGTGCTCGTCGTTCGCGAGCGGGACGTCCTCTCGCTCGGCAAGCCGTGCGAGCGCAACGGTGAGGACCTCGCGGTAGCTCGCCTCGGGCCGCTCGCGCTGCAGCTGCTGCTCGACCTCGTGGTACCCGTGCAGGAGCCGTGCGACCTGCTCGGCGCCGAACAGCCGCTCGAGCTCGCGGCCGATCCCGCCGTTCCAGTCGATGAGCGTGCCGTAGCAGTCAAATGTCGCCCAGCGGTCCATAGACTCCGACGATACATGGCCGATTCAGTGACTCACCACCGCTGGGACGACATCCCGCGCGAGGAGCTCAACCCGCTCATCGGACGCCGGTTCATCAACGGCACGGAGATGATGATCGCGCACGTCTACCTCGCAAAGGGCGCCGTCGTCCCGAAGCACTCGCATCACAACGAGCAGCTCACGTACCTCCTCGAGGGCCGCATGCGGTTCTGGTTCGGCGAGGACGAGTCGGAGATTCTGGATGTCGGCGCCGGCGAGGTGCTCTGCATTCCGGCGCACCTTCCGCACAAGGCCGAGGCACTCGAGGACACCCTCGACGTCGACGTGTTCCATCCCCCGCGTCAGGATTGGATCGACGGCAGCGACGCCTACCTACGCCGCTGAAGGCGGCCAATCGGCCAACGGCTTCCCGATCTCCCAGTGATGTCCGAAGGGGTCTTCGATCCGCCCCAGCAGCCACCCGTGCGCCTCCTCCACCGGAGCGACTTCGGTAGCGCCGAGCGCTACGGCCCGCTCGACCACGGAGCGGGGATCCTCGACGACCAGCAGCAGTCGCACCGTGCTTCCGCCCAACGTCTCGGGGCTGAAATGGCGGTTCGGGGGCGACTCGTCCGAAACCCAGAAGGACGCATTGCCGAGCGAGAGCTGGGCGACTACCTCCTCGTGCGCGTCTGTACCGCCCACGCGATAGATCTCTCTCGCTCCGAACGCGGCCTTGTAGAACTCGACGGCTTCGCGGCCGCGCCGCACCGAGAGCTCGGGTGAAACGCTGATCTGCGCTCCGAAGCTCATGCTGCCGGCCTGAAGGCCAATAGCTCGGGCCCGTGCTCGTGCAGCCAGTCGCGCTGCGCGCGCCAGCCTGGCCGGCGCGCTTCGACGAGCTTCCAGAAGCGCCGCGAGTGATTGGGCTCCCGCAGGTGGCACAACTCGTGCACCACGACGTAGTCGAGAACGTCGAACGGCGCGAGCACGAGCCGCCAGTTGAACGACAGCGTGCCGTGCGTCGAGCACGATCCCCAGCGTGAGCGCTGGTCGCGAATCTGCACGCGCTTCGCCTCCACTCCGAGCTCCGGCGCCTCCTCGTCGATCAGCATCGCGATCAGCTCGCGCGCGGCTCGGCGCGCTTCCGCCTCCGATACGTACTGCCGTCCCAGCTGCAAGCGCGGCCGCTGTTTCGCGCGCTCGCTCGCGATCCATTCCCGGTGTCCGTCGATGATGCCCGCGATGTCGTCGTCCGGCATCCACGCCGGCACCGTCATGAGCGTCGGCGCGCCCCACGGAACAGACAACGTCCATCGCCGGGCGCGCCGAGACCGGCGCACCTCGATGAGCTCGTCCACGCTGTAAACGCTAGTGACGGCGTCGGAAGGCGCTACTCAGCGAATTTCTTGAATACGACGCACGCGTTGTGTCCGCCGAACCCGAACGAGTTCGAGACGGCGGTGTTGACGACGGCGTCGCGCGCGACGTTCGGCACGTAGTCGAGGTCGCATTCGGGATCCTCGACCTCGTAGTTGATCGTCGGCGGCAGCTTGTCGTCGCGCGTCGCAAGCACGGTGAACGTCGCTTCGATCGCTCCTGCAGCGCCCAGGCAATGGCCTGTCGCACCCTTCGTCCCGGACACCGGCGTCTTGCGCGCGTTCTCCTCGCCGAGCGCAAGCTTCAGCATCTTCGTCTCCGACGCGTCGCCGATCGGCGTCGACGTCGCATGCGCGTTGATGTAGTCGATCCCATCCTTCCCCACTCCGGCGTCGTTCAGTGCCATCTCCAACGCCCGTACGGGGCCGGTGGGGTCGGGCTCCGTGATGTGCTGCGCGTCGGACGAGAGACCGTAGCCGGCGACCTCGGCGTAGATCTTCGCCCCGCGGGCCTTCGCATGCTCGAACTCTTCGAGCACGAGTACCGCACCCGCTTCGCCCATGACGAAGCCGTCGCGCCGGGCGTCGAAGGGCCTGGACGCGTGCGTCGGATCGTCGTTGCGCTGCGAAAGCGCGCGCATCGCTGCAAAGCCTGCGATACCGACCTCGTTGACCGCCGCCTCGGTGCCGCCACAGAGCATCACCTCGGCACGGCCGAGACGGATCGCGTCGAGGCCGTCTCCGATCGCCATGTTCGACGCTGCACACGCAGTGCATTGCGCGCTGAGGGGGCCGCGCGTGCCGAGCATGATCGAGACCCAGCCCGCGCCGAGGTTCGGGATGATGGCTGGGATCGCGAACGGGCTCACCCGGTCCGGACCCTTGTGGATGAGCGTGTCGTAGCACTCCTGGAACGACCGGATGCCGCCGATGCCGGTGGCGATCGACGCGCCGATCCGGTCCGCCTCGGCGTGGATGTCGAGTTTCGCATCCTCTTGCGCCTGGTAGGCCGCGGCGATGACCAAGTGCGCGAACCGATCCATCCGGCGCGCGTCTTTCTTATCGATCCAGTTCGTCGGGTCGAGATCCTTCACCTCGCACGCGAAGTGCACCTTGTAGTCGGTGTGGTCGAACTGCGTGATCTCCCCCGCGCCGGACTCGCCTGCGAGCAGGCTGCGCCACGTCGCCTCCACGTCGTTGCCGAGCGGCGACACCGCGCCCAACCCCGTGATGACGACCCGCCGCCGTCCGTTCATCGACCCGTTCGAGCTCATCTACATCCCCAGTCCGCCGTCGACGAGCAGGACTTCGCCCGTTATGAAGGCGGCCTCGTCGGAGCAGAGGAAGCGTACCGCTCCTGCGACGTCCGCCGGCTCTCCGAGCCGCCCGAGCGGCGTGTTCTGGAGCATCGCCTGGGTCGCCTCCTCCGGCAGGACGTCCGTGAGCTGCGTCTTCACGTAACCGGGAGCGACCACGTTCGCGCGGACGTTCCTACTGCCCAACTCGCGCGCCAGAGACTTCGTGAAGCCGATGATCCCGGCCTTCGACGCGGCGTAGTTCGTCTGGCCCCAGTTCCCGTGCACGCCCACGATCGAAGAGATGTTCACGATCGAGCCCGCGCGCTTCTTCATCATCGGCCGGCAGACCGCGCGGCAGGTATAGAAGACGGAAGAGAGGTTCGTATCGAGAACGATGCGCCAGTCCTCGTCGGACATCCGCGCGAGCAGACCGTCACGCGTGAGCCCGGCGTTGTTGACGAGGATGTCGACGTCGCCGGCCTCTTCGACGAGCCTCGCGGCATCGCCGGGGCTCGAGACGTCTGCCTCCACAGCGCGCGCTCCGATGTCTGACGCGAGCGCTTCCGCCTCGTCCTTGCCGGAGCGATACCCGAGCACGACGGCGGCACCTGCCGACGCGAGCTCGGCGGCGATCGCACGGCCGATGCCGCGCGACGCTCCGGTGACGAGCGCCGTCTTGCCCTCCAGCGAGGCGAAGCTCACGTCTTGGCGAGCGCTTCGTGCAACTTGTCGAGCGACGCCAGGTCGTTGACCGAGATCGCCTTCGCGGTCCGGTCGATCCGGCGCACGAGGCCGGAGAGAACGTTGCCGGGACCGACCTCGACGAACGTGCGCACGCCTTCCTTCATCAGCTCGGATGCAGCCTGCGTGAACCGCACGGGCGCCGTCAGCTGGTCGACGAGCAGGGGCGCCATTCGCTGGGCCGACTCGAGGCGCGCGGTCACGGTCGACATGAACGGCGCCACCGGCTCCTGGAACTTCACGCGCTCGATCGCCGGCCGCAGCCGGTCCGCCGCGCGCGCAACGAGGGGCGAATGGAACGCGCCCGAGACTTTGAGCTTCACCGCGCGTCGCGCGCCTTGCGCCTGTGCGCGCTCGATGCACTCGTCGACCGCAGGATTCTCGCCCGACACGACGATCTGCCCGGGGCAGTTGTAGTTCGCAGGCCACACGCCGAGGATCTGGCGGCAGAGCGTCTCGACGACCTCGTCCTCGAGCCCGAGGATCGCCGCCATCGAGCCGGGGTGCTGCTTCGCCGCCTCGGCCATCGCGATACCCCGCTCGCGAACCAGCGCGATCGCCTCCTCGACCGAGAGCGCGTCGGCCGCCGCAATCGCGGCGAACTCGCCGACGGAATGGCCGACGACGAAGTCCGGCTGGATCCCGCGGTCACGAACCGCCGCAAGGACTGCGAGCGACATCGCGACGAGCGCCGGCTGCTGGACGGCAGTGTCGACGAGCTCCTCGGCCTCCGCGTGGAAGCACAGCCGCTCGAGGTCGAGGCCGCACGCCTCGCTCCCCCGCCGGAACACGTCCTGAGCAGCGGGCACCGCCTCGGCGATGTCGCGCCCCATGCCGGCCTCGATCGATCCCTGCCCAGGGAAGCAGAACGCGATCTTGCTCATGACATCTCCTTCGTCCACCGAATCAAAGCCGATCCCCACGTCAGTCCCGCACCCATTCCGGTCATCAACACGAGCTTTCCCGGCCGAAGCCGTCCGTCCTGGGCCGCGTCGGCGAGGGCGAGCGGAATCGAGCCTGAAGAGGTATTACCGTAACGGTCGACATTGATCACCACCCGCTCAGACGGGACGCCGAGCTTCTTGGTTGCGTGGTCGATGATGCGGATGTTGGCCTGGTGGGGGACGTAGACGTCGACATCGCCGATCGTGACTCCGCAGCGCCTCAGCACGTCCTCGGCCGACTGGACGAGGATTCGCGTTGCGAACTTGTAGACCTCGCGGCCGTTCATCTTCACGAACCGCTCGGACTCGTCGAAGATCCGCGAGCCGCTGCCCGGGAGCCAGAGGCTTTCGCCGCCGCCACCGTCGGCTCCGAGCTCGAAGCCCAGGAAGCCCCGCTCCGGCACCGCCTCAAGCACAACCGCCCCCACCCCGTCCCCGAAGAGGACGAGGGTCGAGCGGTCGGTCCAGTCGAGGATCCTGGAGAGGACGTCACCGCCGACGACGAGTGCCCGCTCGGCCAGACCCGCGGCGAGCATCCCGTAGGCCTGCGCGAGCGCATACATGAAGCCGGTGCAGCCGGCTGAGAGGTCGTACGCAGCCGCGTCCACCGCCCCGAGCTGGTCGGCGAGGATAGCGCCCGTCGACGGAAACGCCATGTCGGGCGTCACGGTCGCGACGATCAGCAGATCGACGTCCTTGCCCTCGACCCCGGCCTGCGCGAGCGCGTCGCGGCACGCAGGCAGCGCCAGGTCGGACAGCGCCTCCTCCTCCGAGGCCATCCGCCGCTCGCGGATTCCCGTGCGCTCGCGGATCCACTGGTCGGTGGTGTCGACGTACTGCGTGAGGTCCTCGTTCGTGACGACGCGGTCGGGCACCTTGCAGCCGAGCCCCGTGATCGAGACGTTCAACCCTTCCTGGGCGGCGCCGATCATTGACCGACGAACACGGTGAGCATCGCTTCGGCCACGAGCTCGTCGCCTACGAGCGCGCGGCCCTTGCCCTTGGCCACCGGCCCGCGCACGCGCACGAACTCGCACTCGAGCGTCAGCAGGTCGCCGGGCTCGACGATGCGCTTGAACCGGCAATCGTCGATGCCGCCGAAGAACGGGAGCTTGCCCGCGTTGTCCTCGTGCGCGAGCACCGCGACCGCGCCGGCCTGGGCGATCGCCTCGATCGTGAGCACGCCGGGCATCACCGGCCGCTCGGGGAAGTGGCCCGGGAACCACCAGTCATCGGCCCGGATCTCACGGCGACCGACGACGCGCGTGCCCGGTTCAAGCTCGAGGATCTCGTCGACGAGCAGGAACGGTGGCCGGTGCGGGATCAGCGACTCGATCACGTCGCGGCCGAACGGCGGTGACGGGCTCATTCCCGCTCCGGCAGCGGCCAAGCCGCTGCCTCCGCTCGTTGGCGGACTCCGTCGAGCCTACGCCCGTTCATGCGACGTCTGTGAGTCGCTCGCTCAGTCGCGCGCGGCCGCGGTGCGCGTGGCACTTTGCCGTTCCGACGGGCATGCCCGCAGCGTCGGCGATCTCTTCGAACGTGTAGCCGGCGACGTCCTTCAGGAGCACAACCTGCGCCTGCGACGGCGAGACGCCGGCGAGCGCGTCACACAGCTCGCGGCGAAGCTCCGCGTTGCCGGCGCTGTGCGCGGGGTCGTCGTCCGAGGCGAGCAGATCGCTGAGCGGCTCGTGCGTGCGCGCCTTGCGGCGCTCAGCCGCATCGAGGCACGTGTTCACCACGATGCGATGCAGCCACGTCGAGAACTGCGAGCCGCCCCGGAACTGCGCCAGCCGCACGCACACCTTCGCGAGCGCCTCCTGCGTCGCATCGCGCGCGTCCTCGGGGTCGCGCAAGAACTGCCGCGCGAGGCGCTCGACCTTCGGCGCATGCCGCTCGAGCAGCGCCTCGAGCGCCTGCGGATCGCCGTCTCGGGCCCGGGTGACGAGGATCGGGTCGCTCAGCTTCTCGTAGACGAGGCCGCGGTCTCGCCGTATTTCCTGCGTGATCGGGCGGCCTCTACGCACGCGGCTAGTCTAGACGCGGTGTCCGGCTTGAGCCTGGAGGCGGTCTTGCCGCTGCTTCGCGGCCGGTTCGGAAAGCCGTATCGCTTCGTCGAGTCGTGCGCGTCAACCCAGCGGCTGCTCGGCGACGACGACCCCGAAGGCGCCGTCGTCGCGACCGACCATCAAACGGAGGGCCGCGGTCGGCTCGGCCGCAGTTGGGAGGACGTTCCGGGCCGCTCGCTCCTGATGTCGGTGCTGCTTCGGCCGTCGCCCCCGATGCCGCTGTGGCCTGAGCTCTCGCTCGTCGCAGGCGAGGCGGTCGCGCGAGCGCTCCGCACCGAGGCAGGGATCGACGCCACGCTCCGGCACCCGAACGATGTGGTGGTCGCAGGCCGCAAGCTCGTCGGCGTGCTGCCCGAGGCGAGCCCGGGACGGGTGGTGCTCGGCGTCGGAGTGAACGTGAACCAGTCGCTCGAGGAGCTACCGATCGACACTGTGAAGCCGCCCACGTCCGTGCGCATCGAGGCCGGCCGTGAGATCGAGCGTGCGCCCCTTCTGGCGGCGATTCTCGCCGAGCTCGAGCTCGGCTACGACGCCTGGTCGGAGAGTTACTTGCGGTAGCGCACGGACGAAGTGTTCCCCGCGGCGTCGGTGGCGATCAGACGATACGCGGCCGGCTTCGTCCTGAGCCAGAACTGCGTCGTCGCCGCCTTCTTCAGAACGCGCGTGTAGCGCTGCGCCCCGACGACGAGCGTCAGCGTCGCGGGCTCCGAGATGCTGAAGCGCAAATTCTTGTACGAGACGGCTGTGATGCGGGGCGCGGTCCGGTCGAGAGTGAGACTCGCCGTGCGCGTGAACGTCGTCACCTCGTCGGTGACGGTGAGCGCGAGCGTGTATGTGCCGTCGGGCGCGCGGGATCCGTCGGAGAGCGTGCCGTCCCACGTGAGCGTCTGCGGGCCGGCGGCGATGGGAGGCGCCGTCGGCGCCGCCACGACGACGGCGTTGCGCAGCACCTGGAACGTCGCGGCGATCGGAGCACGCGTGAACGTGTAGCTCAGCGTGGGACCGGTCGAGCTGAACCCGGTCAGGATGTCGTCGATCGTGAGTGGGACCGACGCGGTCGCGCTCTTCGCGCCGGCGATCGCGGCGATCGCGATCGAGTACTGGCCGCTGGGCAGCCCTGGCGGCGGCGTGAAGGCGAGTGTCTGCGCCCCGGCCGGCTTGGGCGCAGTCAGTAGCACTGCCAGAATCTGTCCGTTCGCGGCCACGAGCGTCGCAGTGACGGTCGCTGCCGAGGTCAACGTGTAGGTGAGCGTCGTCGTCTCGCCCGGCGCGAGTGCCGCCGGTGCTGCGGTCGCCTTCTGCAACGCGAGGGCGGCGACGGAGCCGAGCGAGCCGGTGGCAGACAGTGCATTCGGAGCCGCGATCGTCCAGGTGTATCGATCCGCAGGCGCGCCGGCCGCCTCCCACGTCCAGTCGACGCTGGTGCCGGTACCCGAGCCCTGCGCGACTTGAACACCGCTCGAGTTGACGATCGTGACGGTCCAGGGCTGCGCCGTCGAGACCGTGGCGGTGAAGCGCACAAGCCCCTCACCGTTACGCACGACAGTCGGCGCATAGATCTTGGGTCCGCCGAGCGCAGTTACGTCCTTCGCGATCTGTGTCAGCTGTGAATAGAGCGCGTTGCCCGGGCAATCGGTGAAGCCCGTGTCGCGATGGCCCGAGATTGCGCGCAGCACGACCGGAACGCCGGCCGGAAACCGGGGGTTGCCGCCCGAGCGCCACGACAGGAGCGAAAGGGGATCCACGTGCGCGAGATCGAGCCGCCACGCGAGCACCTGCTCGAGCGCCGCCTTTCCGGCAGCCGGGAGCTGCCTCGTGCCGTAGTCGCCGAGGACGGACACACCGACCGAGCCCGTGTTGAAGCCCAATGAGTGCGCGCCGACCACGTTGCGGTCGACGCCGCCGTACCGCCCCTCGAACACCTGGCCGTACTTGTCGACGAGCAGGTTGTAGCCGATGTCGTTCCAGCCGTTCCCCTGAACGTGGTAGAGCTCGATGCCGCGGACGATCGCGGCAGACTGCGCCCGGGTGTAGTTGTTCGAGCCGGCAGTGTGATGAACGACCGCGAAACTGATCGTGCTCGTGTACTGCGGCGGCGCGCGGCGAATCGACTCGTCCGCTCCCCACGAGAGACGCGGGATGATCGGCGGTGCGCCGGCGATCTGGAGTCGCCGCGTGCCGAGTTGCTCATCCGGGCTCCAGACGTAGTACGCACGCAGTCGCGACACGTGTTCCTGCGTCCGAAATCGGATCGCATTCGACGTCCCCGTCCAGATGAGGTTCCCGAGGTGCCACGAGCCCGCGGTGTTGTCGTCGTCGTCCGCAGCGCGCCACGCGCTCCAACCGCCCGCGAGGCTGCGTGTCCGGTACAGCACGCTGCCCGAGCCACGCCAGTGCAGGCCGACCATGTTGAAACGCGGCGCCGCCGCGGCGATCGTACGCTCGGCGTGCAGCGGCACCTCGCGCATCGTCAGCGTCGGCCCTCCGGCGAGAGCCGATGCCGGCGCGACGAGCGCCGCTGCGAGCGTGCCGAGGAGAAGTCTCATGGAGAAAGCCAGCCTGCCATGACCCGGTTCGGCGTGACGGTGGCCAGACCCTCCCCAGATACAATCTTTACGACTATGCGAGCGTTTCTCGCTGCCGCGGGTTTGACGCTGATACTCGCAGGCGCCGCTTCGGGCGCCTCGACGGACCCGCGCGTGCTCGCGATCCAGTTCGGCCCCGACCTCGAGGTCAATCCGGTCACCCAGGACTACCTCACGGGGAGACTGTCACGCGCGGCGAAGGACGGCTACGACGCGGCCGTCATCCTGCTCGACACACCCGGTGGCCTCTCCACGTCGATGAAGACGATCTATACCGCCGAGCTCCAGGCGAAGCTCCCGGTGATCGTGTACGTCTCGCCCGACGGCGCCCGGGCCGCGTCGGCCGGGGTCTGGATCGCGGAGGCGGCCGACGTGCTCGCGATGGCACCGGTCACGAACATCGGCTCCTCGACGCCGATCAACTCCGGCGGGACGAATCTCGGCTCCGACCTGCGCCGCAAGGTCATCAACGATGCGGCCGCGTCGCTCACAGCGCTCGCGGCGGCACACAAGCGCAACACGACCTGGCCGGCGCTCGCCGTGCGCAAGGCATCGAACCTCACGGCAAGCCAAGCGCTGCATATGCATGTGATCGACTTCGTCTCGCCGAGCCTGCCGCAGCTCCTGCGAACCCTCAACGGCTACAAGACGAAGGATCCGCAACGTCCGTTCACGCTCCACCTCGCGGGCGCGCACATCGACTACGCGAAGCCCGGCTTCTTCACGCGCCTGCTGAACACGATCATCGACCCCAACATCATCGGGCTGCTCTTCCTGGCCGGCATCGCGGGCATAGGGTTCGAGATCTTCCATCCCGGCGTCGTCCTGCCGGGCGCCCTCGGAGCGGTCGCTCTGCTCACGGCGCTCTTCGGCTTCTCCATCCTCCCGATCTCATGGACCGGGCTCGCGCTGATCCTGCTCGGGGTCGGATTGCTCGTGATCGACGCGCACGTCGTCACGCACGGGGCATTGACGGTGGCCGGGCTGATCAGCCTGGCCGTCGGGATGCTGTTGCTCTTCCACAACGCCCCGTCGCCGTACCACACCTCGCTGCCGCTCGTTCTCTCGGTCACGCTCGCGCTCGGGGCCTTCTGGGCCTTTGCGCTCACAAAGGCGGTGCAGGTTCGGCGGCGGCCGGTGAGCGTGGGGCCGAGCCGATTCCTCGGCGCCGAGGGCGTCGTTCGCAACCCTGGGCAGGTCTATGTCGCCGGCGAGCTCTGGCACGCGCACCGTGCAGACGGGAGCGAGCTCGTGCCCGGCGAGCACGTTCAGGTCGAGTCCATGGACGGGCTCGAGCTCACGGTGCGATAGGTTCCCGTCGTGGCTGCCGGTCTCGTCGCCCTCGTCGTCGTCCTCTTCCTCGTCCTGCTGTTCCTCATCTCGGCGATCAAGGTGGCGCGCGAATACGAGCGCGGAATCATCTTCCGGCTCGGCCGGCTCCTGCCCGAGCCAAAGGGCCCGGGGCTCTTCATCCTGATCCCGATCGTCGACCGCATGGTGAAGGTCGACCTCCGCACGATCACGCTCAACATCCCGCCGCAAGAGGTCATCACCAAGGACAACGTGCCGGTGCGCGTGAACGCGGTTGCATATTTCCGAATCGTCGAGCCGAAGGACGCGATCGTCCAGGTCGAGAACTTCATGGTCGCGACGTCGCAGATCGCTCAGACGACACTGCGCGCGGTGCTCGGCCAGCACATGCTCGACGAGCTGCTGTCGGAGCGCGTGAAGATCAACTCGATCCTCCAGGAGATCATCGACGAGTCGACTGCGCCCTGGGGGATCAAGGTGTCGATCGTCGAGGTGAAGGACGTCGAGATCCCGGCGGGAATGCAGCGCGCAATGGCGCGGCAAGCGGAAGCCGAGCGCGAGCGGCGCGCGAAGATCATCAACGCCGAGGGCGAGTACCAGGCCGCGGAGCGCCTCAAGGACGCGGCGGTCGTGATCGAGGAGCATCCGATCGCGCTGCAGCTGCGCTACCTCCAGACGCTGCTCGAGCTGGGCGCCGGCAACACGTCGACGATCATCTTCCCGGCGCCGATCGACCTGATCAAGCCGTTCCTCGACCGCGCTGGAACTTCGGGCTGACCCGCTCTCCGGGCGGCTCGTGGCCGTCGCCCCAAGCCGCCGCAGGCGCCCCGGCGCCGCTTCGGGCCCGATCGAGGAGCCGACCGAGGCCGAGCTCGACGAGTGCCCGTTCTGCGCTGGGCGAGAGGACCGCACGCCGCCCGAGACCTTCCGCGTCGGCGGGGAGCTCGCCTGGACGGTCCGGGTCGTCCCGAACCTCTATCCGGCCTTCGACCGGCAGGAGGTCGTCGTCCACTCGCCGCGCCACATGCGGTCGTTCGCCGAGCTGGGCGACGAGGAGATTGCCGCCGTTGCCGCCGCGTGGGAGGCACGGTTCGGCGCGGCGCGGGAGGAGGGCTTCCCGTACGTTCACGCCTTGATCAACGAGGGGCGTGCCGCCGGCTCGAGCCTGCCGCATTCGCACTCGCAGCTCGTGTGGCTACGCGAGCCGCCGCCGGCCGTCGCCGTCGAACGGCCGGGGGCGCTCGCTGAGCTCCTTGCGGAGCCCGAACTGCAGATCGCCGAGCGCGGCGGTGTGCGTGCCGTGGTGCATCGCGCCGGGCGCCTTCCCTACGAGACGCTGATCGGCGCCGATCCCTTCCATCTCGGAGCTGCGCTGCTCCTTCTCCGCGACGTCGTAACGCGTCTGCGTGCCGTCGAGGGGGCTGTGCCGTGGAACGCGTGGCTCCACGAGCGGCACCTGGAACTCGTGCCGCGGCTGAGCGTGCTCGCCGGCGTTGAGCTCGGGGCAGGGATCTACGTGAACACCGTCGCGCCCGAGGACGCGGCAGCGGCACTTCGCGGTTAGTCCTCGGAGACCGGCTTTTCTCGGAAGCGGCGGGCCGCATCGATCGCAGCGCCGAGGTTCAAGCCCTTGTCTTTCGCCTGCTTGATCAGCATCACGGTCTCGAGCGCGTCCATGTCGTAGATCCGCTGCTTTTTCCCCTTGGTCGGGATCTGAGCCTTGTTCGTCCAGTAGTCGAGCTGCATCTTCGAGATGCCCGCGATCTGGCAGACCTGACCGAGATAGAGCTCCACCTTGTCGAGGTGCTCCGCCAGGTTGATCGGCTCTAGAAGGTCTACTTGTCTGCTGATCGCCATGTGCGTTCCCCGGTCAAATCGGTGCGACCCCTCAACTTGAGAGTTATAAACGGGAAACTTGTTCTTGGGAAGGGCAGTCTTCTGAAATCTCCCCCTTTGAAGGGAGAAAACCTGCCCTACTCCTCGCTGAGCGCGGCGTCGCCGGCGGGGTCGGCGAGGTCTTGTCCAACCTCGGCCCCGATCTCCACCTCGGAGTCGTCGGAATCGACGACCGGCGCGAGGGCAGATACCCGCTCGTCGCCGCGGAGCCGCATCACGATCACGCCCTGGGTCGCGCGGCCGAGCCGCTTGATCTCGTCGACGGGCATCCGGATCACGGTGCCGCCGGTGGAGATGAGCATCACCTGGTAGCCGTCGCGGACGACGCGGGCGCCGGTGAGGGTGCCCTTCGACTCCGTGAGCTGAATCGTCTTGACGCCCATGCCACCGCGCCCCTTGCGCGGATAGTCGCCGATGCGTGTCCTCTTGCCGTACCCGTTCTCGGTCACGACGAGCAGGTCGGAGTCGTCCTGGGCGATGTTGATCGAGATCACCTCGTCGTCCCCGCGCATTCGCATGCCCTGCACGCCGGAGGCGTCACGGCCCATCGAGCGCGCTTCCTTCTCGTTGAAGCGGATCGCCTGGCCGAGCTTGGACACCATCAGGATGTCGTCGGAGCCCGACGAGTGGCGCACGCCGACGAGCTCGTCACCCTCGCGCATCTTGATCGCGATGATCCCGTCGGCCTTGAGCGAGGTGTTGTAGGCGTTCAGCTCGGTCTTCTTGATCACGCCGTTCTTCGTGCCGAAGACGAGGTACTTCGCCTCGCCGAAGTCGCGCGTCTGCACGACCGCGCGCACGGTCTCGCCCTGCCGGAACGGCAGCAGGTTGACGATCGCACGGCCCTTCGACTGGCGTGACCCGAGCGGCAGCTCGTGAACCTTGAGGCGATACACCTTGCCGACGTTCGTGAAGAAGAGGATGTAGTCGTGCGTGGACGCAACGAAGAGATGCTCGATGTAGTCCTCGTCCTTCAGCTCCATCCCCATCACCCCGATGCCGCCGCGCTTCTGCTCGCGGTACGCGGTGACCGGTAGACGCTTGATGTAGCCGGACTGCGTGATCGCGATGACCATGTCCTCCTCCGCGATCAGATCTTCGAGCTCGAGCTCCTCCTCGGCGTGCACGATCTCGGTGCGGCGATCGTCTTTCTTGCCGTAGACCTCCCTGATCTCGAGCAGCTCCTCCCGGATCAAACCGTCGATTCGCGCCTGGTCGCCAAGGATTGCCCGTAGCTCCGCAATGCGCTCCTTCAGATCCGTGTACTCGGCCTCGATCTCCCTGCGCGCGAGCCCGGTTAGACGAGCGAGTCGGAGGTCGAGAATCGCCTGCGCCTGAATCTCGCTGAGCGAGAAGCGCTCCATCAGCTGGGTGCGCGCTTCGTCTGTATCCGTAGCGGCCCGTATGAGCGCGACGATCGCGTCGATGTTGTCGAGCGCTGTGAGGTAGCCCTCGAGAACGTGCGCCCTGCTCTCAGCCTTCCGAAGCTCATCCTTCGACCGCCTGGTGACAACCTCGCGCTGGAAGTCGAGGTAATGGCGGACGAGCTCGAGGAGGGACAGCGTCTTCGGCACGCCGTCGACGAGTGCAACGGCGTTGTAGCCGAACGTCGTCTGCAGCGACGTGTGCTTGAAGAGCTTGTTGAGCGCGACCTGCGGAATCGCGTCGCGCTTCAACTCAACGTGGATGCGCATGCCGGTGCGATCCGAATGGTCGGCGAGATCCGAGATCTCGGTGAGCACCGCGCAGCTCCTCGATATGCGCGCGTGCGCGCATGATGATGCGCCCACGGCCGGTGCGATACGCGTCCCGGATTCCGGAACGGCCGACGATGTAGGCGCCCGTCGGAAAATCTGGGCCCTTGACGTGCTTCATCAAGCCCTCGACGTCGATCGCGGGATCGTCGATCATCGCGACGATCGCGTCGATCGTCTCGCCGAGATGGTGCGGCGGCATATTCGTCGCCATTCCAACCGCGATCCCGGCCGAGCCGTTGACGAGGAGGTTCGGGAAGCGCGAGGGAAGCACGGAGGGCTCGCGCCGGGATTCGTCGTAGTTTGGGCCGAAGTCGACGGTATCCGCGTCGATGTCCCGCAACATCTCGGTGGCGAGCCGCGCCAGCCGGCACTCGGTGTATCGGTCGGCGGCGGCGGGGTCGTCATCGATCGAGCCGAAGTTTCCCTGTCCGTCGACGAGCGGGTAGCGCAGCGAAAACGGTTGCGCCATTCGGACCAGGGTGTCGTAGATGGCGAGGTTGCCGTGCGGGTGATACTTGCCCATCACGTCACCCACGACGCGTGCGCACTTGACATAGGGCCGGTTCGGCTGCAACCCGTTCTCGTGCATGCCGTACAACACTCGGCGATGCACGGGCTTCAGGCCGTCGCGAACGTCGGGCAACGCTCGACCGACGATGACCGACATCGCGTAGTCGAGATAGCTCGAGCGCATCTCCTGCTCGAGCTCGCGCGGCTCGATGCGGCCCGGGCCGAGACCCCCGGTTTCAACCTCAGACATCGAGCACCTTTACGTCGCGGGCATTCTCTTCGATGAAGACACGGCGTGGTTCAACCTGGTCACCCATCAGCATCGAGAAGAGCTGATCGGCCGCGTGGGCATCTTCAACGTCAACTCGGATAAGGAGGCGCTTCGTTGGATCCATCGTCGTATCCCAGAGCTGCTCGGGGTTCATCTCGCCGAGGCCCTTGTAGCGCGAGAGTTGAATGCCGACTTCCTTCGCGAGATCGAGCGCAGCGGCGCGCAGCTCGGTGAGGGTCTGCGCTTCCGCAGACTTCTTGCCGAGCATGAGCGTGAACGGCGGCGGCCCAACCACCTCTACCAGCTTCACGTACGCCTTGCGAAGGTTCAGATAGATCGGCGACGAAAGCAGCTCGCCGGAGAGTGCGATCGTCTGCGCCGCCGACGTCTCCTCCTCGATCACCTTCACGCTGAGGCCTGCATCAGTCCGCTCGAGCACGGAGAGCGTGTAGCCGTTGGTGGCCAACGTCTGCAACGCCTTCTCTACGGCAGCCGGTGTCAATGCGTCCAGCTCGACCAAGCGATGATCGATCACGAGATCGGCGGCGTGGTGGCCGTAGTCGGCGCGAAGTCTCGCCGACCATCCTTCGAACTCCTGAAGCGCGCTGCTGAAGCGCTTCCACTTCGACTCCGTGAGTTTGACCTCGGCGCCTTCGCGGTCGCGAACCTCGAGCTCGCCGAAACGTTCGCGCACGAGGAGGTCCTCGAGCTGCGAGTCCTTCTCGAAGTAGTACTCCTGATTGCTGAGCTTGACCTTGTAGAGCGGGGGAACGGCGATGTACACGTGCCCGCGCTCGAACAGTTCTTTCATGTGCCGGTAAAGGAACGTCAGGATCAGCGTGCGGATGTGCGAGCCGTCGACGTCGGCGTCGGTCATGACGATGATTCGGTGGTAACGCAGGCTCGAGACGTCGAACTCGTCGCCGATTCCGGTACCGATCGCCGTGATCATCGCCTGGATCTCGTTGTTCGAGAGCACCTTGTTGATGCGGTTCTTCTCGCTGTTGATGATCTTCCCGCGGAGGGGGAGGATCGCCTGATACGTCCGGTCTCTGCCCGTCTTGGCGGACCCGCCGGCACTGTCGCCCTCGACGATGAAGAGTTCGGCCAACTCAGGGTCGCGGATCGAGCAATCGGCGAGCTTGCCCGGAAGGGACGAGCTGTCGAGTGCGGACTTGCGGCGCGTCAGCTCACGCGCCTTGCGCGCAGCGAGGCGGGCGCGCATCGCTGCGATCGCCTTGTTCGCTATCGCCCGCGCGTCGGACGGGTTCTCCTCGAGGAACTGCGCGAAGTTCTGGTTGACGGTCGTCTGGACGAGGCCTTCGACGCCCGGATTGCCGAGCTTCGTCTTCGTTTGGCCCTCGAACTGGGGGTTCCGCAGCTTCACGGAGACGACTGCGGCGAGCCCCTCGCGCACGTCCTCTCCCTCGAGCTTCTCGTCCTTCTTCAGCAGCTTCATGTCCTGCGCTTTACGGTTGAGCGTGCTCGTGAGCGCGCTGCGGAAGCCGGAGAGGTGCGAGCCGCCCTCGACCGTGTTGATGTTGTTCGCAAACGTGAACACCGACTCCTGGTAGGAGTTGTTCCACTGCATCGCCACCTCAACGGCGCCCTGGTCGGTCTCGCCTTCGAAGTAGACGATGTGCTTGTGGATCGCGTCCTTCGCCTCGTTGATGTACGAGACGAAATCCCTGATCCCGCCCTCGAAGTGGAACTCGACCGTCTTGCCGTCGGCGCGCTCGTCGACGAGCCTGATGTGGAGGCCCTTCGTCAGAAACGCCGTCTCGCGCAGACGCTGCGTCACCGTACCCGCCTCGATGTCGAGCTCTTCGAAGATCTCCGCGTCCGGGAGGAAGTGGATCGTCGTGCCGGTGTCGTCGGCCTCGCCGACGATCTCGATGTCGCCCTGCGGCTCGCCGCGGACGAACTCTTGACGGTGGATCTTGCCGTCACGGCGCACCTCGGCCACCAAGTGCTCGGAGAGCGCGTTGACGACCGAGACGCCGACGCCGTGGAGGCCGCCGGAGACCTTGTAGCCGTCGCCGCCGAACTTGCCGCCGGCGTGGAGCTTCGTGAGGACGACGGTCAGGGCGGACTCGCCCTGGCCCTCGACGATGCCGATCGGGATACCCGAGCCCCAGTCCCGGACCGTGACGGAATGGTCGGGATGGAGGGTGACCTCGATCCGGTCGTTCCGGCCGGCGAGGGCCTCGTCGACGGAGTTGTCCACGACCTCGTAGACGAGGTGGTGGAGGCCCCGGAGACCGGTCGAACCGATGTACATGCCCGGCCGCAACCGGACGGGCTCGAGGCCCTCGAGAACGGTGATGTCTTTTGCTGTGTAGGACGTTTCAGCCATTAAAAAAGCCCTGCAAATGCCGCATTTGCGGGCAAGTAATACTGTATCAGAAGAGGCGGCTAGCCGGAGGCCCGGGCGAGGGAGCTTCGCGCCGCCTTTTCGACGACTTTCCGAAGTTCTTCGTCCTCGATCGCGGAGGCCCATTCGGCGGCCTGGACACGCTGTTCCAGGGTAGCCGGAGGCGACCCCGGTGGGGTCGCCTGAGTGGGCTCGGAGCCCGGCTCGGGCAACGGTCCGGGGACGAACTTCAAGGCGGGTTTTCCCGGAAGTCTCTCGCGGATCTCGGGAGCGCGGTTCTGGAGCTCGAAGCCCCACACGGAATCCTTCGTGTGGACGATCAGGGTGCCGTCTCGCTGGAAGCGGGCGGGCCAGGCGTTGCGGGCTATCTCCGGCCCGACGGCGGCCTCCCAGGCCGCCACAGCCTCGCCCATGCCCGCATTCGGGCCGTGGCGTCGGAGTTCTCGCTTGACGTTGTCACCGAGCGGCTCGATCGTGCACCTCCCCGTCCGTCACCTCGAGCAACTGGTCCGGCTCTGCCGGAAGCATTGCAGCATCCGTCGCGGTGATGAGCGCCTGGCCTGCGGTCGCGACCCGGGCAGCGAGGATCCGCCGGCGCTCGGGGTCGAGCTCCGAGAGGACGTCGTCGAGCAGAAGGAGCGGCGGAACACCGCGGCGGTCGACAATCAGCTCCGCCTCGGCGAGCAGGAGCGCGAGCACGGCGAGACGTTGCTCGCCCTGTGAGCCGAAGCTCCGTAGCTCGCGCACGCCCGAGGCGACGATGACGTCGTCGAGATGCGGCCCGACGCCGGTGACGCCGCGTTCCAGGTCACGGTCGAGCCTCTCCTCGAGCGCGGCGGCTGAGGGCGGCTGCCCGTCGTAGCGAAGCTCCGCGTCCGAGAGCCCGAGCTCGCCGGCACGCTCGCCGAAGGGCGGCGCCAGGAGCGCGAGCACCTCCTTGCGGGCCGCTACGAGCTGCGTCCCGAGCTCGACGACCTGCTCCGTCCACGGTGCGAGCGCCTCCCGTGTCGAGAACCCGCCGGCCACTCGGCGGAGCGACGCGTTGCGCTGAGCAACCGCGGCGCCGTACTCGGACGAGAGCTGCGCCTTAGCAGGGGACAGACGTCCGAGCGCACGGTCGAAGTACGCGCGACGCGCTGCGGGCGCGCCTTTGACGACGCCGAGACGGTCAGGGGTGAACACGAGCGTCGCGGTCTCGGCGCGCAGCTGGTCGGCGGCGCGCAGGGCGGCGCCGTTCATCTTCGCGCGTTTGCCGACGCCCGTCTCGAGGATCAGCTCGATCTCGATCGGCACCGTCGCCCGCACGCCGCGCACGGCAATTCGCGCCGTGCGAGTGCCGAAGCGAATCAACTGCGCGTCGGTCCGGGTTCGCGGCGAGAAGCCCTGGGTGCCCACGTGGAGCGCCTCGAGCAAGTTCGTCTTGCCGACGCCGTTCGGCCCGACTGCGAGCACGAGACCCGACCGTAACCCGAGCTCGAGTCGCTCGTACGACCGGAAGTTGGCGAGCTGGACCGCTTCGACGATCAGCCGGGCAGCCGGATCGGCATGACGAGGTACGTGAAGTCGTCACCCTCGCCCTGGATCACGGCCGGCCGTAGCGGACTGATCAGCTTGAAGCGTACGTCGTCCCCGTCCATCGACTCGAGCCCATCGCGGAGGAAGTCGGCGTTGAACCCGATCTCCAGCGTGTCGCCGGTGAACCCGACCGGCATCGACTCCTTCGACTCGCCGACGTCGTGCGTTCGCGCGATCACCGTCAGCTCGCCTTCGGCAAATCGCAGTTGCAGCGGCGTTGCGCGCTGGATCATCACCGCAGCCCGGCGGACAACGTCGAGTAATTCGGCTCGCGGCAGGGTGAGCTCGTGCTCGAACGCTTCGGGCAGGAGCTGGCGATAGTTCGGGAACTGCCCGTCGATGCGGCGTGTCGTCAGCCAGACGCCGTCGAGCGAGAACAGCACCTGGTTCTCGTGCACGCCCACTTCGACGGTATCGCCCGAAGTCGCAACACGGGCGAGCTCCTGAAGCGCGCGGCTCGGGACGATCGCCTCGAGCTCCGGCGCCGAACCGGTGAGCTCGGTCTCCTTGACGGCGAGGCGGTACGAATCCGTAGCCGCCATCACGATCTTGCCGCCCGTGAAGGAGACCAGGATTCCGGTCAGCACCGGGCGCGACTCGTCGCGCGACGCGGCGCGCGCAACCCGGTGAATCGTCTCCAGGAGCGACTCGCGATCCACAGCGAACGTCGGCGCTGTGTCGAGCTCGGGCAGTCGCGGGAAGTCCTCCGGGTTGTACGTGTGCAGCGTGTATTCGGCGCTGCCTGCCGTGATGTGCACCACCGACTCGGCCGGCTTGTGCTCGATCACGACTTCGTCACCCGGGAGAAGCTTTGCGATGTCTGTGAACGTCTTGCCCGGCAGCACGATCGAGCCGTCGCCTTCAGTTTGGGCAACGGCTGTTGCGCGCAGCGAGAGCTCCATGTCGGTCGCCGCGAGCCGAAGCTCGCCGCCCTGCGCCTCGATCAGGATCCCGGACAGGATCTGCACCGACGTGCGCGTCGAAACGGCACGCGAGACCACCCCGAGAGCAGAGACGAGCTCGTCCTTCGGGACCGTTATCCGCAGCCCAGCGCCTACCACCATGTCTGTTTCAATCATCTTATGAATTCCTTGTAGAAGTCATAGGGAGTGTGGACGACGGGGAAGACGGCGCTGGACGGCACGGTTGAGCCAGATCCGACCGGGACAGGCGATGTGGAGAGATGTCTGTTATCGACAGGCCCCACCGGTCAGCGGACCTGCTTCACACGTGCGGTGAGTTCTTGGACGAGGTTGTACACCGACCTGTCCTCACGAATGAGACGTGCGATCTTGGATGTCGCGTGGATGACAGTGGTGTGGTCGCGGCCGCCGAACTCCTTGCCGATCTTCGGCAGCGAGGAGTCGGTCAGTTCACGTGAGAGATACATCGCCACCTGTCGCGGATAGACGATGTTCTGCGAGCGCTTATCGCCGCAAAGCTCCTCGAGGGACATGTTGAAGCGTTCGGCGACGAGGTCCTGGATGCGCTTGATCGAGACCTCTGCAGCTTCTCCTTGCGGGAAGACGTCCTTCAGCACGTCCTGGGCGAGCTCCACGGACATTGCGCGACCGGTGAGGGACGAGAAAGCGACAACGCGGGTCAGCGCTCCTTCGAGCTCGCGGATGTTGGTGGAGACGCGGCTCGCAATGAACGTCAGCACTTGCGTGTCGGGCACGTGAATCCCGTCCGTCTTCACCTTCTTGCGGAGAATCGCGATACGCGTCTCGAGATCGGGTGGCTGGATGTCGGTGATCAGGCCCCATTCGAAGCGGCTTCGCAGCCGCGCCTCGAGCGTCGCGATGTCGCGCGGCGGGCGATCGCTCGACATGACGATCTGCGAGCCGGCCTCGTAGAGGGAGTTGAACGTGTGGAAGAACTCCTCCTGAATCCGCTCCTTGTGCTCGAAGAACTGCACGTCATCGATCATCAGCACGTCGTAGGTGCGGTAGCGCTGCTTGAAGCCCTCGATCCGCTTGTCGCGGAGCGAGTTGATGAAGTCGTTCATGAAGGTCTCGCTCGTGACGTAGCGGACGCTGAGGTCAGAGGAGTGCTCGCTCACGTACTGGGCGACGGCCTGGAGCAGGTGCGTCTTGCCGAGACCGGTGCCGCCGTAGATGAAAAGCGGGTTGTACGCCTGCGCCGGCGCCTCCGCGACGGCGAGAGCTGCTGCGTGGGCGAAGCGGTTCGACGAACCGATGACGAACGAGTCGAACGTGTACTTCGAGTTGAAGCCGCCGCTCTCGGGCCTGCCGGAAAGGACTCGCTCGACTACCGGGACGACTGTCGCCGGCGGGGGGCCGTCGTCCAGGGGCTCGTCCAGCTCGAGCGGCGGCAGGTCGACGACGCGCAGCTCGATAGGCCGTTCCCGGCCCGTCACGTCGCGAATCGCCGCCCCGATCAGGCCGATGAAATGCCCTTCGATCCAGTCGCGCGTAAAGTCGTTCGGGACGGCGAGGACGAACTGCTCCTCGGCGAGCTCGAGGCCGCGAGCCTCTCCGAACCAGGTTCCGTAGGTGGTGTCGTTGAGCGCCCCCCTGAGCCGACCGGCAACTTCTCCCCAAAGACTCTCCGCAGTCAGCTCGATTTGGTGCTCCACCCTGATGCCAGTCCCTCCACCTCGTTAAAACGCAGCGAGCGGCGAGCATACCAACCTGCCAAAACACTGCAAACGTAGGCTTTTTGCAGGTAGTTACCAGCCGTGCATGATCCCTCCACAGCTGTGGATATCGGTGGGGGAAACTCCCCGAGGCGGCTTCCCTGCTTGCTCTTCCCCTGTGGAGAAAGCGGTGGACGGGCGACGGCTATACTGGCCCGCTCGCAGTCCCCATAAAGGGGGATCTTCTCCGATTTCGACCTCTTCCCAACGATGAAGCGCACCTACCAGCCGAACGTTCGCCGTCGTAAGCGTAAGCACGGTTTCCGCGCGCGCATGGCGACGCGGGCGGGGCGGCAGATCCTGAAGCGGCGCCGGGCCAAGGGCCGCGCGCGCCTCTCGGCGTAAGTCTGCGGCCCGCGTAAGCTGACAAGCACAATGAAGCGCGCGAACCGTCTGTCCCGCTCGCGGGACTTCGACGCCGTCTATCGCCACGGCCGCTCGGTGTCGTCGCGCTTCCTCGTCCTCTACTGGTTTCCGCAGGAGGAGCCGGCTTCGCCGCGTTTCGGCTTCTCCGTGCCGCGGTCGGTGGGCGGCGCCGTGGAGCGGAACAAGATCAAGCGGCAGCTGCGCGAGGTGTGGCGCGAGCGGCTCGAGCGCGTTCCGACCGGCAACGACTACGTGCTGATCGTGCGTCCGGGCCTCCCCGAGGCGGTCGCCGCCAACGGGTTCGAGTGGCTCGGCGAGCGTGTCGACGAGGTGCTCGCGCAGACGAAGGCGGCGGCCTGATGGGCCGTGCCTTCACAGGCTTCATCTGGCTCTATCGGCTCACGTTCGGGGCGCTCTTCCCGACCACGTGCAAGTACCACCCTTCGTGCTCGCAGTACGCGATCGAGGCGGTGCGAAAGCGAGGGGTTGTACGCGGGTCGCTGCTTGCAGGCTGGCGGCTGTTGCGTTGCAACCCGTGGAGCCATGGAGGGTTCGACCCGGTTCGATGACGCTTCTTTCGCTGATCCTCGGCTCTCCTCTCACGCCGCTCGAGCACGGCCTTCGGCATGTGTTGGACTGGCTGCACGGAACGATCGGCCTGCCGTGGGCGTGGTCGATCGTCGCGCTGACGGTGATCGTCCGCACGATTCTCGTGCCGCTGACGGTGCGTCAGATCCATTCGATGCAGGCCCTGCAGCGTCACGCGCCGCAGATGAAGGAGATCCAGAAGAAGTACAAGGCCGACAAGCAGAAGCAGAACGAAGAGCTGATGAAGTTCTACCGGGAGAACAAGATCAACCCGGCCGCGTCGTGTCTGCCGATGCTGGCGCAGTTCCCGGTGTTCATCGCGCTCTACTACGTACTCAACAACTTCTCCAAGGAAGCGGACAAGCCCGGGAGCCATCTGGGCGATCTCTCGTGGCTGCACTTCATCCCGTCGATCGCCGATCACACCACATCTCACTGGGGCGGCTTCATTCTGCTCGTCGTGTACGTCGGCAGCCAGATGGCGTCGACGCTCTACATGTCGGCGACCGTCGACAAGATGCAGCGCACGATCTTCATGCTCATGCCGCTCGTGTTCGTGTTCGTGATCGCACGCTTCCCGGCAGGCCTCGTCCTCTACTGGTGCACGACGAACCTTTGGACCGTGGGTCAGGGGTTGATCACCCGCCGACTGGTGCCGAAGATGCCGGCGCCCGTGATCGAACGGAAGACGTCGCGGACGCCGCCGCGCGACGACGGCGGCGGTAACGGCGCGAAGAGCACGCCGCCCGCGCCGAAGCCCGCACCGGCGGCTCAGTCTCAGGCGCCGCGCAAGGTGCGACGGAAGAAGAAGGCCGGCCGCCGGTGAATGCCGAGGCGACGGTCGAGGCCACCGGGGAGACTGTCGGCGAGGCGAAGTGGGCGGCATTGCGAGAGCTCGAGCTGCGGTATCCGGGTCTCGACAAGGCGGCTGTCCGCTTCGAGGTGTTGACCGAAGGTGAGCGCGGTCTGCTCGGGGTCGGCTATTCGCCGGCGCGGGTGATCGCACATCTGCCGGCTGAGGCTGCCGAAGCCGCGACGCTGGACGCGAGCGAGCTCGCGGCGGACGCACGTATGCTCGTCGCGCGGGTCATGGATGCGTTGGGCGTCGAGGGCAGTCTCGGCGTGCGCGAGGACGACGATACGGTGACCGTCACGTGTTCGGGGGCGGACGTTGCGATCCTCATCGGACGGCACGGGCAGACGATCGACGCAGTGCAGTACCTGCTGAATGCCATCTCGCATCGCTCGTACGGGGAGGAGCGCAAGGAGGTGATCGTCGACGCAGCCGGGTATCGGGAGCGGCGACGGGCGACGCTCGAGTCGCTCGCCGTGCGGACGGCGCAGCAGGTGCGCACGAACGGCGAGCGCGTGGAGCTCGATCCGATGACGGCCGTCGAGCGCAAGGTCGTGCACCTGAAGCTGAAGGAGTTCGACGGCGTGGAGACGGCATCCGAAGGGACGGAGCCGAATCGCTACGTCGTCGTCCTTCCTGCGTGACTGGCTGAGCGCAGTCGTCGCGACGGCCGGCCTGACGGCGATCCGCGGCGAGCCGGAGGCGCGGGCGATGCTGCTCGACGACGCTCTCCGGGCGGCCGATGTCGTGCGCTCGTACGACGGGCCGATCGTCGACGTCGGCTCGGGCGGCGGCTCGCCCGGCATCCCGCTCGCGGTCGCGCTCCCGGAACGCGAGGTGACACTCCTCGAAGCGGAGCGCCGGAAGTGCGACTTCCTCGAGCAGTGGGCGCCTCCGAACGCGCACGTTGTATGGGGTCGTGCCGAGGAGCAGGAGGTCGATGTGTACGGCGTCGCCCTCGCCAAGGCGCTGGCCCAGCCGCCGACCGCGCTCGAGTGGACGCTGCCTCTCGTGCGCCCGGGCGGCGCTGCCGTGCTCTGGCTCGGCCCGAGCGCCGACCTCGCCGTGGTCGCCCGGGTGTCGGACCGCCTCGGCGGCGCTCCTCCCGAGGAGCGCGACGGCCTCGTCGTCGTCCCGAAGGTCGCCCCGACGCCGGCCGGCTTCCCCCGCCGAGTAGGCATGGCCAAAAAGCGGCCGCTTGGCTGAGCCACGACCCTGCTTTTGGCCAGCGAGCAGCTGCGCACGGGTTTCCACAGGCGGGGGCCAGGCCCCATTACGAGGGTGTCACGTCTTCCATACGAGACCGTCCCGGCGAGGGCGGATCTCTCGCGCATTCCTGCGCAAGCGGCGTTCTACCGAGGGCGCGGCGGTACCGATTTCGTGGCATTCCCGTAACGGGGCCTGGCCCCTGGACGTGGCTCCCCCCGTCCGGGGCTGTCGCGAGAATGCAGGGGATGGCCCGGATCTACGCCCTCGCAAATCAGAAGGGCGGCGTCGGCAAGACGACGACCGCAATCAATCTCGCAGCGTGCCTCGCGGAAGCCGGCGAGCGGTCGCTCGTCATCGACCTCGACCCGCAGGCGAATGCGACCTCCGGCCTCGGCATGCGCGCCAACGGGACGTCCAGCTACGACCTACTCGACGGCGCTCCGCTGGAGGAGCTCGCGAAGCACACGAAGTTCCCGAACCTCGATCTCGTCCCCTCGAAGCCCGAGCTCGCCGGCGCGGTGGTCGAGCTCGCGCAACGCGGCGACGGGGAGCGCTATCTCTCGCAGGCGCTCGCGTCGGGAACGTCGAAGTACGATTTCGTCTTCCTCGACTGTCCGCCCTCGCTCGGCCCCTTGACCGTGAATGCGCTCGCCGCGGCGGACCGCGTGCTCGTGCCGGTGCAGGCCGAGTACTACGCGCTCGAAGGGCTGACGCAGTTGATGCAGTCGATCGATCTCATCCGCCGCCGGCTCAACCCGAGCCTCGGCATCGGCGGCGTGCTGCTGACGATGGTCGACTCGCGCACCCGTCTCGCCCATGACGTCGAGGCGGAGGTGCGAAGGCACTTTGGCCCGCTCGTGTTCAGGACGTCCGTTCCCCGTTCGGTTCGCCTCGCAGAGGCGCCGAGTCACGGGCTGCCGGCGATCGCCTACGACCGCCGTTCGGCTGGAGCGGACGCGTACTGGAAGGTGGCGATGGAGCTTGTCGAGCGCCGCTAATCGGCGCGGCCTCGGCCGCGGCCTCGAGGTCCTCGTCGGCGGAATCGTGGCCGGGGCCCCCGAGCTGCTCGAGCTGCCGGTCGATGCGATCCACCCGAACTCGAAGCAGCCGCGTAAGCGCTTCGACGCCGAGGCGGGCTCGGGGCTTGCCGAGTCGGTTCGCCGACAGGGCGTGATCCAGCCGTTGCTCGTGCGCCCTCGCGCCGCGGGCGGCTACGAGATCGTCGCGGGCGAGCGGCGATGGCGCGCCGCGCGCGAAGCCGGCCACACGACCGTGCCGGCCGTCGTCCGCGAGGCCGACGATCGCGACACGCTGCTGCTCGGTCTGATCGAGAACGTCGCGCGCGAGCAGCTGACACCGGTAGAGGAGGCGCGCGCGTACGCAGTCCTCCTGGACGAGTTCGGCTTCGCGCTCGGCGAGGTCGCAGAGCGCGTCGGACGCTCGAAGCCTTCGGTCTCGAACCGCATTCGTCTGCTCGATCTGCCGGACGACGTGCTCGGCATGCTCGAGCGCGGCCAGCTGACGGAGGGCCACGCGCGCGCCGTGCTCGCGGTCCCGGATCACGAAGGAAGACGCCGTCTCGCGCGCGAGATCGTGCAGAAGGGACTGTCGGTGCGTGCCGCCGAGCAGCGCGCGAAATGGGCGGGCGCGAAGCAGAAGCCGCGCGTGCGGGCGACGCCCGTCGACCCTGCGCTCGCTACGCGTTTGCGCGACGCGCTCGAGCAGCTGACGGGCTTCCACGCAAAGGTCGCGCGCGGCCGGGTCGAGCTGGCGTTCGGCGACGAGCACGAGCTCGCGGAGCTCGTCGAAGCGCTCGAGCGCGCAGCCTCGAAGCTCTAATCCGCCTCGCTAGTCTGCGCCGCGTGAGCACGGACGCGCCGTTGATTCATGCCCGCGACCTGCGCAAGCAGTTCGGGGCGCTGATCGCCGTCGACGGTATTGACTTCGACGTCTCGCGTGGCGAGGCGTTCGGGTTCCTCGGCCCGAACGGTGCCGGCAAGAGCTCGACGATGCGGATGATCGGGTGCGTCTCCCCTCCCTCCGGTGGGACGCTCCGCATCCTCGGTCTCGACCCGGTGCGCGACGGGCCGTCGATCCGCGCTCGGCTCGGCGTCGTGCCACAGCTCGACACGCTCGACACCGAGCTCACCGTGCGTGAGAACCTGATCATCTACGGCCGCTACTTCGGTCTCTCGCGCAAGGAGGTGCGCGACCGCGCCGATCGGCTGCTCGACTTCGTGCAGCTGTCTGAGCGCGCGGGTGACCGGGTCGAGCCCCTGTCCGGCGGCATGAAACGGCGGCTCACGATCGCGCGCTCCCTCGTCAACGACCCGCAGGTGCTGCTGCTGGACGAGCCGACCACGGGCCTCGACCCGCAGGCTCGCCATGTCGTCTGGGACCGCCTCTTCCGTCTCAAGCAGCAGGGCGTCACGCTTGTGCTCACGACCCACTACATGGACGAAGCGGAGCAGCTCTGCGATCGCCTCGTCGTCATGGACCGCGGCAAGATCGCCGAGGAAGGCTCGCCGCTCGAGCTGATCCGGCGGCTCTCGACCCGGGAAGTCGTCGAACTGCGCTTCGCGAACGATTCGCCGCAGGTCGAGGAGCAGATGTTCGACGGTCGGGTGGCGCGAATCGAGAAGCTGCCAGACCGTGTACTGCTCTACACCGACGACGGCGACGCGCTCGTCCCGGTTGCGCACGACCTGCTCCACCCGCAGAGCGTGCTCGTACGCCGATCGACGCTCGAGGACGTGTTCCTCCGCCTGACGGGCCGTACGCTCGTCGACTGATGACGTACGCGCTGCGGTCGTTCGAGTACTGGGTGCGCTCGTACCGGCGTGTCTGGCGCGGGAGCGTCGTGACGAGCATCGTCGGGCCGGTGCTCTACCTGACGGCGCTCGGCGTCGGCCTCGGCACGATCGTGAACAACGGGAACCGGCTCGGGATTCCCTACCTCGACTATGTCGCCCCGGGCATCCTCGCGGCGACGGCGATGCAGCTCGGGACGTTCGAGTCGGCGTATCCGGTGATGGCGGCGATTCGCTGGTCGCGGCAGTTCCACGCCATGCTCGCAACACCGCTCCGGGTCAGTGACCTGATCGCCGGCCACGAGCTCTACGTCGCCGGCCGTCTTGCCGTCGTGTCGGCGATCTATCTCGCGATTCTCGCCGGCTTCGGCGCGATCCATTCGCCGCTGGCGCTGCTCGGCGTGCCGGTTGCCGTCTTGCTCGGGCTCGCGCACGCCGCGCCCGTGTCCGCGTTCTCGGCGTGGCTGGAGCGCGACGAGGGGTTCAACGCGCTCTTCCGCTTCGGCGTCATGCCGATGTTCCTCTTCTCCGGCACGTTCTTTCCCGTGACGCAACTGCCGCATCCGTTCCGGGAGCTCGCATATGCGACGCCGTTGTGGCACGGCGTCGATCTCATGCGCCACCTCACGCTCGGCACCGCGCGCGCGCTTCCGTCGCTCGGCCATGTCGCCTATCTCGCGCTTTGGCTCGTTGTCGGCTACGCGCTCGCACGGCGTACGTTCACGAAGGCGCTCGTCACATGACCGCCTTCGCGTCGAGCCGTGCGCACCTGCTCTTCGAGCGCAATCTGATGGTGTATCGCCGCACCTGGCTGACGATCATCAGCGGTTTCTTCGAGCCGATCTTCTATCTCTTCTCGCTCGGGCTCGGGCTCGGCCACTTCGTCGGACACGTGCACGGCGTGTCGTACGCGTCGTACATCGCACCGGCATTGCTCGCATCCTCGGCGATGAACGGCGCCGTCTACGACGGGATGACGAACGTCTTCTTCAAACTGCGGTATTTGAAGGTGTACGACGCGATGCTCTCGACACCCCTCGACCCGACCGACGTCGCGGTCGGCGAGACGGCATGGGCGCAGTTCCGGGGGTTTCTCTATGCGACCGGCTTCGTGATCACGATTGCCGCACTCGGGCTGATCCACTCCTGGTGGGGGCTGCTCGCACTGCCGGCCGCGCTCGTCGTCGGCTTCGGGTTCGCCGGAATGGCGATCGGTGCGTCGACGTTCCTTCGCAGCTGGCAGGACTTCGACACCGTGCAACTCGTGCAGATGCCGATGTTCCTCTTCAGCGCGACGTTCTTCCCCCTATCGGTCTACCCGGAGGCGATCCAGTGGTTCGTGCGCGTATCGCCGCTCTATCACGCGATCACGCTCATCCGCTCGTTCACCCTCGGCGCCGTCGGGCCGGTGAACCTCCTGAACGTCGGCTACCTGGTGGTGCTCGGGAGCTTCGGAATCTGGCTTGCCCGCCGCCGGATGGCGGGGCTTCTGCTGACGTGACGTGATCCCCGCCGGGCCTATGGGCGATCCTGGATTCGAACCAGGGACCTCCGCCTTATCAGAGCGGCGCTCTAACCAACTGAGCTAATCGCCCGAAGCGGCCGCCAGTGTAGCGTGAACTAATGGAAGCGCTGCGTCCGGCGGAGGTATTCCTCCACCGCGAGCAGGAACGAGCGGTCGCTCGCGAGCTCGGTGAGCTGCCCCTTCGTCACGTCGTCGAGCTCGCGGTCGTGGGCGAGCTGGTCGAGGAAGTTCGGCAACCGGCCGTCGTGCGACATGGCCGCCATCTTCAGGAAGATGCGGCGCGCGTCGGCGTCTTGCGAGATCGCCTCGAGGGACTCGAGCTCCTGGAGCCACAGACCGAGCATCGCAAGTTCACAACGCCGGCGCAGACCGGGTGGATACGGCCCGACTCAGGGATCGTGGAAGCCGTCATTCCGGCCGATTCCCACCATCTGGGGCAATCCCCTGCGGCTATGCAGATCGGCGATGAAGTCATCTACCGCGGACGCCTCGTCCGCCTCCTCGGACTCGAGCCGATGAGCGTGCCCGACCGGCGCGCGCAGGTCGAGGATCGAGAGACCGGCGAGCCCTTCGCCGTCGCCTACGACGAGCTCGAGGAACCGTGGCCCTCGTCGCAAGGTTTCGACCCTGCGGCCTGAGCTATATTCGCCAAGAGGTCGGGGATGCACGAAATGCTCATTTACGGTGTCAGCTTCGACTTGGTCGGCAAGCAACCGATCGTGCTCTTGAAGACGGCCGAGGGAAACAAGTTCCTGCCGATCTGGATCGGCCATCCGGAAGCCGCGGCGATTCTCATGAAGCTGCAGAGCCAGGCACCCCCTCGCCCGATGACGCACGACCTCTTGAGCGACATGCTCGAGCAGCTCGGCGCGCAGGTGCTTCGCATCACGGTGACCGAGTTGCGCGAGAACACGTTCTACGCGCAGATCACCGTGCAGCAGGACGGAACCGAGATCGAGGTCGATTCGCGCCCCTCCGACGCCATCGCGCTGGCGATCCGCGCGGAAGCGCCCATCTTCGCCGCCGACCGCGTCATCGAGGAGTCGGCGATCGAGTTCGAGGGCGAGGACGTCGACGAGGAGAAGCTCGAGGCCGAGGTCCAGAAGTTCAAGCACTTCCTCGACGAGGTGACGCCCGAGGACTTCGCGGTCGAGAACGGCGAGGAAGAAGAGACTTAGGTCAGCACCGACGCCGCGAGGGCGGCCCCGTTGAACAGCGCGTGCACGACCATCCCCGGCACCACACTTCGCGTGCGGTCGCGGAGATACCCGAGCGCAATACCGAACGGCACGAGAATGACGAGCGCCTCGACGAGGCCGTGCCACAGGCCGAATGCGATGCCGACCAGAACGATCGACGGCCAGCGCCCGAGGAACGAGAGCAGTGACTGGCCGACGCCTCGGAAGGTGAGCTCCTCGACCACGGGCGCAACGATCACGAACAGCACGCAGTTGGCCGCGAACGCTCCGGCGTGCGCCGGCTCCCAGCGGGTCGGGGTGAGGCCCTGCTCGTTGCCCGGGTTCGCGATCGGCAACTGCGTCACGACGCCTTCCCACACGAGGATCACAAACCAGAGCAGAATCGCGAGTCCGCCTGCGCGTCCCCACGAGCTCGGACGCCGGAGTACGAAGAGGTCCCAGCGGTCGACCGCGATCGCGGCGACGATGCCGAGGATGATTGTGTAGAGGACGAGCCCGTTCGCGAACGTCGAGTAGCTGTACACGGCGTCGCGCACCGTGTTCGAGGAGTTGTCGTCGGTGAAGCGTCCGTAGTAGTTGAGCGCGGACAGCGCGCTGACGAGCGCGATCCAGCCGGCGAGGCGTGCTCCCATCACGCGAGGATTCTCCGGGCCGCGTCGGCGAGCGGCGCCGGTTCGAAGCGGAGGCCGGCTGCGCGCGCGCCTTCTTCGTCCGCCGGCGCGTCGCCGACGTGCACGGCGTGGCCCGGGGTTACGCCCAGACGGTCGAGCGCAAGTCTGAACACCGCCGGATCCGGCTTCGGTGCGCCGGCTTCTGCCGAAGTGACGACCACGTCGACGATCGCCGTGAGGCCGAGCCTCGCCAGGTGGTCGTGGAGGCCGACGTCCCAGTTCGAGACCACCGCGAGCCGCAGACCGGCTTCGGCGAGCGCCCGGCACGCAGCCGGCGCGCCGGCGACCGCTTCGAAGACGAGTGCCTCGACGAACGCCGGCGCGAATTCCTCCGGAGCGATGTCCGCACCGGCGGCCTCCAGGAACACTCGGGCGCAGTCGCGGCGCAGGAGTGCGAGCGCCGCTTCGTCTCGCCCTTCGTGCGAACGCGGCACGTAGTACGCAACCTCGGCGTGGAATGCCCTTTGCACGTCGGCGAGGCCGCGGGCGGCGCCGCGCGCCGCCAGCGCCTTCCGCAGCGAGGGCACGGGATCGCGGAGCGTGACGAGCGTCCCGTACGCGTCGATCGTGACCGCCTCCACCGTCATCGGCGCATAGGGTTGCAGCCGTGCGCCACTTCACCCCCGAGGAGGCGAACGCCGCGCTCGCCGAGATGCGGCCGCTCGTCGAGCAGATGGTCGAGCAGCGGCGGCTGCACGTCGCCGCGCTGGAGCGCCAGGAGGAGCTCGAGGGGCACATTCGCGGCAACGGCGGCGGCATTCCGCCGGCGGAGCTCGCCGACACGGCGGCGGAGGTGGAACGTCTCGCACGGGAGCTCGCGCGGCTCGTCGACGAGATCACGGCCGGCGGGGCGGAGGTGAAAGACCTGGACGAAGGACTGATCGACTTCCCCGCGCTTCGGCGCGGCGAGACGGTACTCCTCTGCTGGAAGCTCGGCGAGAACGAGATCGCCTACTGGCACCCCGTGGAGGACGGGTTCTCGGGTCGGCGGCCGTTACCGCTGGACTGAGGATCCGCGGGGCGAACGTCGAAGGAGGAGTGCCGTGCCCCTCTGGCATCGACTGTTGATCGCGCTCGCCGTGTTAGCCGTCGTGACGCTCGTCGAGCGGCTCGTCGACTGGCGGTTGAAGCACCGCCCGTTACCGCCCGGGGCGGCGACGCGTTACCGCGTTCTGCGCCGCACGATCAGCGCTTCGATTTTCGTCATCGGGTTATCCACGGCCCTTCTCGTCATCCCGCAGGTGCGCGCCGTTGCGGGAGGTCTGCTCGCCTCGTCGGCGGTCATCGGCGTGATCATCGGCTTCGCCTCCCAGCGAACGCTCGGCAACTTCGTGGCCGGCTTGCTGATCGCGCTTGCCCAACCGGTGCGTCTCGGCGACCGTGTGACGTACGACGGCCAGAACGGGATCGTCGAGGAGATCGGCCTCACATACACGTTCATTCACGCCGATGACGGAGCGAGGCTCGTCGTTCCAAACGAGAAGCTGGCCTCCGATACCATCCGGAACTCCACGATTCGCAGCAGAGAGAGCTTCGCAGAGATCACCGTGCCGGTTCCCCTTTCAGCCGATCTCGGCGCTGCGGTCGACGGGCTTCGCGAGGAGGTCGCCGCCGAGCGCGACGCTTCGGTGTACGTGAGCGCCCTCGACGGCAGCGCAACCGTGACGGTTCGCGCCGCCGCGCCGACTGCCGACGCCGCCCAGACGCTCGAGCGCGATCTTCGCGTGCGTGCGCATCGCCGCCTGCGCGCGCTGGGCGTCTGGGAATGACGCCGCCCCCTCCCGGCCGCCGGCGCTCGTCGGAGCCCGTGCGCACGAACAGCCGCCGCCGCAAGCGCCGCGCTCGCGCCCGCAAGCATCGCTCGCGGCGCACGATGCTGCTCGTCGCGCTGATCGCCTTTCCGGTGCTCATCCTCGTGGCAGGCACGGTCGGCGCCACCGCGGTGTTCGGCTCGAGCTGCAACCTCAAGGCGCTGACGCCGGTAGCCGTCGGCGAGAACTCGTTCGTCTACGCCGCGGACGGATCCGAGCTCGGCGTCATCCCCGCGGAGCGGAACCGCACGCCGGTCGCCCGCAGGGAGATCAGCCACTGGGTGCCCGAGGCGACCGTCGCCATCGAGGACAGGCGCTTCTACCAGCACGGCGGGGTCGATCCAATCGGCATCGCTCGTGCCGTCGTGGCGGACGTCCGAGCCGGCAAGGTCGTCCAGGGCGGCTCGACGATCACGCAGGAGCTCGTGCGAAACCTCTACCTCTCCCGCGAGCGGACGTTCAAGCGGAAGCTCACCGAGGCCTGCCTCGCGATCAAGCTCTCGCGCCAGTGGTCGAAGGACGAGATCCTCGACGCGTACATGAACCAGGTCTTCTACGGCAATCACGCGTACGGGATCGAAGCCGCGGCCGAGACGTACTTCTCGATCCGGGCGGGCAAGCTCAACCTCGAGCAGGCCGCCTTGCTCGCCGGCCTCCCGCAGGCGCCGTCGAGCTACGACCCGTTCCGCAACCCGGCCGCCGCGATAGAGCGGCGGAACGAAGTGCTGCGCGCGATGCTCGTGAACGGAGACATCACCTCGTCGCAGTTCGCGACGGCGAAGGCGAAGCGCGATCTGGAGCTGAAGCCCGGCAAGCGGTTCATCCGCATCCGTGAGCCGTACTTCTTCAGCTACGTCGAGGAGCTCCTGCAGAAGGAATATGGCTCGAACACGGTGCGCGAAGGCGGTCTCAGGGTCTACACGACGATCAATCCCCGTCTGCAGAAAGTTGCGACGGCGGCGATCTCGAACGTCCTCACCGAGCCGAGCGATCCCGCCTCTGCGATCGTCTCCATCGATCCGCGCAACGGCTTCATCAAGGCGATGGCCGCCGTGACGCCGGGGCGCAAGCTCAACCAGTTCAACTTCGTGACGAGCGCGCGACGCCAGCCTGGCTCGACGTTCAAGACGATCGCACTCACGACGGCCGTCGCGCGCGGCATGGATCCGTTCCGCACTTCGTACCTCTCGGCGCCCCTCCACTACCAACCCGATTCGACGTGCAATCCGAACGATCCCAACTGCGCCTGGGACGTGTCGACCTACGAGCACTCGTACCACGGAGTCGAGTCGATCTTGAACGCAACGGTTCAGTCCGACAACACGGTGTACGCGCGGCTCTCGCTCGACGTCGGGCCCCAGAACATCGTCGAGATGGCGCGCAAGCTCGGCATCCGCACGTCCCCCCTAACGGCGGTGCCGTCGATTGCGCTCGGCTCGGTCGAGGTGACCCCGCTCGAGCTCGCGTCGGCGTACGCAACGATTGCGGCCGGCGGGATCTACTCGAAGCCGATGGCGATCACGAAGGTGGTGCTACCGAACGGCAAGGCCGATACGGACGCGCACTGGGGTGATCCGCAGCGTGAGCGCGTGATCCCCGACTGGGTCGCCTCGACGGTGACGCAGGTGCTCGAGCAGAACATGCTCTACGGAACCGGTCGCGGCGCGCACGTGTACAACCACACCGACGCCGGGAAGACGGGCACGACCGACGACTACACCGACGCGTGGTTCGCCGGCTACACCCCGCGGCTGCTGGCGGTCGTCTGGATCGGCTACCCGCAGGGGAAAGTCTCGATGTACAACGTGCACGGGATCACCGTCTCGGGACCGACGTTCCCGGCCGAGATCTGGCACCTGTACATGAACACGGCGATCGGCAGCCGGCCTGACGTTCCGTTCCGTCCCGCGCAGAGGCAGCCGGAGTGGGTGTCATGGCGCGGCCAGTGGCAGTACTACGGCTCCTACACGAGCTCGTCGTCGGCGGCATCGACCGCCACGACCGGCACGACCGCTCCGCAGGCGACGACCGCGCGCACGGCGACTCCGGCCCCGAGCGTGCCCGCTCCGACGACCGCCCCGCCGGCGCCGACGACGACGGTCGAGCAGCCGGTCCCGCCGCCGACGGATCCGGGCGCCACTCCTTAGCCCGGGCGTTTAGGGGATCGTGAGCGTCGTTCCGACGGTGTCGGTCGAGGTCGGCGCGGTCGTCGTTGCCTGCGTCGTCGTCGCTTCGGCCGTCGTAGTCGCGGCGGTGGTGGTCGGCAACGTCGCCTGCTGCGTCGTCGTGCGCTGAGAGGTCGTCTGCTCGGTTGTCGTCTCCTGGGTCGTCGACTCCGTCGACGAGGGCGCGGTCGTCGTGGCTGCTGAGGTCGTGTGCTCCGTCGTGGGCAGCGTCGCCGACGGGAAGGTGCCGGTGTCCGCCGGCGAGGACGACGGTCGCGTCACCTCGTAGGCGAGCGCGCCGCCGGCGAGCCCGAGTACGAGCAAGGCTGCGAGCATGACCGGGGTGCGCCGCCGGCTCGGCGCCGGCTCCGGGGAGGCCTCGTCGGCTGCGGCGCCCCCGGCGACGGGTAGCACCTGCGTCGCGTCCTCCGACAGCATCGTCGTTGCGGTCGTCAAGCTCCCACCCGTCGGCGCGCCGAGCTCTGCGAGTAGCGCGGAACCGTCGGGCGGCCGGCGCGCGGGATCCTTCGCGAGCGCTGCGGTGGCCGCGGATTCGAGCCGCGCCGGAGCGTCGTCGCGGTACCGCCGAACGGGAGGCGGCGCCACGTCGCGGTGCATCGTCACGAGCTCCATCGGGTCGTTCGACTCGAACGGAAGGCGCCCGGTGAGCATGCGGTAGACGATCACGCCCCACGAGTAGACGTCCGACGCCGCGCCGGCGGGCTCGCCGAGCGCCTGCTCCGGCGAGATGTAAGCGGCGGTGCCGAGGACCGTGCCGGCCTCGGTCAATGTCCCTTCGCCCACCGCCATGCGGGCGATGCCGAAGTCCGCGACCTTCGGACGCCCTTCCTCGTCGAAGAGGACGTTCGCGGGCTTCAGGTCGCGGTGGACGATTCCGCGCGCGTGTGCATGTGCAAGGCCGGCTGCGATGCCAGTGGCGATCGCGATCGCCTCCTCGTCAGGGAGCGGCTTCCGGTTTCTGAGACGATCTTCGAGCGTTCCGTTCGGCACGTACTCGAGCACCATGTACGGACGCCCGTCGGATTGGCCGTAGTCGAAGAGCTGCATGATGTTCGGATGCGCGAGCGAGGCGACCGCCCGCGCCTCGCGCTCGAAGCGCGCCGTGTCCGCGTCGGGGGCGAGCAGCTTGATCGCCACGTTCCGGCCGAGCTCGAGGTCCTCGGCTCGCCACACCTCCGACATGCCGCCTCGTCCCAGCAGCTCGGCAAGCCGGTAGCGGCCGGCGATCACGGTATCGGACATCGGGGTACGTTATGCCAAGTCGTGGGCGACTTACTCACGCTCGAGCAGGCGCAGGCGCTTGTGCTCGCCCGCGCGCACCCCCTCCCGGCCGAGCAGGTGCCCGTGTGGGATGCGTCTGCGCGCGTCACCGCAGAACCTGCACGCGCGCGTGTAGACCTGCCTCCGTTCCGAAGCTCGGCGATGGACGGTTACGCCGTCCGGGCGGCAGATTTGCCGGGGACGCTGCCGGTGGTCGACCGCATCGCCGCCGGCCGGCCCGTGGCGGGCGCACTCGCCGCCGGTGAGGCGATGGCGATCTCCACCGGCGGCGTTGTGCCCGACGGTGCCGACTCCGTCGTACCTATCGAGTATGTTGTCCATCGTGACAACGCAATCGAGGTGGGAGAACCTGTGCCGGCCGGTGCGCACGTTCGTCCGCGCGGCGGCGACGTTGCTGCGGGCGACGTCGTGGTCGCTTCCGGCGTTCAGCTCGGGCCTGCGCAGCTCGGCGCGCTTGCCGCGGCAGGTGTCGCCTCGGTTGCGTGCGTTCGCCGCGCGCGCCTCGCCATTCTCGCCACGGGCAGCGAGCTTGCGCGTCCGGGCGAGGAGCTTGGCCCCGGACAGGTCTACGAGGCGAACAGCCTCATGCTCGCGGCCGCGCTCGCCGCCGTGGGCGCCGACATCGACGAGCTGCCGGCAGTTGCCGACGACGAGTCGGCGCACCGGAAGGCGCTCGAGCGCGGGCTCGCGGCGGACGTCCTCGTCACCTCGGGCGGCGTGTCGGTCGGGCCGCACGATCTCGTGCGGCAGATCGAGGCCGACCTGGGCGTGGAGGAGGTGTTCTGGCGCGTCGCGATCAAGCCGGGAAAGCCGGTGTCGTTCGGCGTGCGCGGTGAGACGCTCGTGTTCGGGCTCCCGGGGAACCCGGTGTCCTCGCTTGTCGGGTGCGAGCTTTTCGTGAAGCCCGCGCTGCGGGCGCTGCACGGATTGCCGGATCCGCTGCCGCGCCTCGAGCCGGGGCGGCTCGCTGCGCCGCTGCGCCGGAATACGGCCCGGGACGACTTCGTGCGGGCCCGCTCGCGCCGGGACCGAGACGGCGTCGTGCTCGAGCCGCTCAGCGGCCAGGAGTCGCACATGATCGTCCACGCCGCCGCGGCGGACGCGCTCGTGCACGTGCCGCGCGGCGAGGGCGAGCTCGCGGCGGGCTCGACGGTCGCTTGGCTCAGGCTGGGCCTGTAGCGGCCGAGTCGAGAGCGCCGGGGGACGCCTCGATGGTGTACGGCACGCCGCCGCGCGGCTCGACCGAGACGAGCCTCGCGTAGACGATGTAGCGGTGCGTCGCAAAGAAGCGCGGGTGGCATGCCTGCAGCTCGAGGAGCTCGTGCCTCGGCGAGCGGAGCACCGAGAGGTCCGTCGCTGCGACGACGCGATGCCTGACTGCGCGGTAGACGAACGTCGCGTAGGGCATCTCGAGGCGGATGTCGTCGCCGTTCCGGATCGCGTCGATGTGGCTGAACGGGGCCAGGCAGCGAGTCGTGGTCGGTGCCGTTGACGAACACCATGTGGAGGCCGAGGCGTCCGATCACGATCCGGCCGATTGCCTGCCCCGGCTGTGCAAGGCGGCGGAACCGGCGCGCGTCCGCCTCGATCTGCCGGCGCTCCGCGGCGAAATCCGTGCGATCCACACGCCGGGGCCGGAAGGCGGCGACCTCCCGCTCGAGGCTCTGGGCGAGCTTGTGCTGCTGCCAGTGCGTATACGCCGCGGTGAACGGGTCTTGCCACTGCCAGACCGTCACGGCCCAGGCCAGTGTCAGCGTCCCGGCGACGATCATCAGGGTGCCGAGGATCCTCGCGCTGCGCCGCATCTCAGCCGTGTAACGCGCGGCGTTGCGGCTCGGATGCGTGCCGCCTGCTCCTCCGTGCGAGCACGATCCGCCGCACGATCTCGCGGAAGGGGCCCCGCGGCGGGCGCTCCGCCACGCTCGGATACGGGGCGTAGCGCCCGCCGACGAGCGTCACGAGCTGCGCCGCCGCGGCCGCCCACGCCAGCACCGTCGCGGCGGCAGGCAGCGGCGCATACCCGAGCGCGAAGAGCCATGCGATGTACCACGGCGCATCCCAGCCGAGCCCGTACCGGCCTGCGAACGACCAGACCAGGAGCGCCGGGCCGGCGAAACCGAGGCAGAGCACGGCGAGGCGGGCCCAGAGCGGGCTGTCGCGCACCTGCGGCAGCCAGAGCCAGATGTGGAGCGACGGCAGGAGGAAGACGAGGGCGAACGGATTCGTCGCCACCACGACGAGGGCGACGACGCCGAGCGCGAGGAGCGCCGCCGTGTGGCCGGCGAGCTCCTCCTCCGGCTGGACCGGCCGGCGCGGGATCAGGCGGTCGCGCGCCACGAGCCAGCCGAGGAAGGCGAAGATCGCGAGCGCGATCAGGGCGCCGGTCGGCCAGTGGACGTCGGCGAGCGAGGGCGGGCGGGGATCTCCGCCCGGCCAGGCGCCGGCGAGCGCGAAGAGGCCGAAGACGGCACCGCCGAAGGCCCAGAAGGCGAGCCGGCTCCGGTAGCTCCGAAGCGCGGGGGCGACCCGGATCCGGCGGCGCCGGCAGCGTGCGAACAGGTCGACCGCGGCCGCGAGGAAGGGGAGGAGCGCTCCGATCAGCACCAGCTCGATCGCCCAGCCGCGCACGATCCGGCTGCCGAGAAACACGTAGCTAGAGGGGCCGGGCGCGAGCGCGACTCCTTGCTGCATGGCGTCGAGGGCTTCCTGGGTAGCGCGGCCGACCTGGCGGAGTCGCCCTGGATGCAGGCCGCCCGGAGCATCGCCGTGGCCCGCTCGGGGCCGGTCGGCGGCAGTCGTGATCGTCACGGCTGGAATCCCGCGGCTGACGAACGGTGCCTGCTCATACCGGCTGTACGGGAAGCCGAGATCGATCAGCTGTCTGAGCGTGCTGACGCGCCGCGGCTCCGCGCCCGTCTCGGCGGCGAGGCGAGCGCGGACGGTCTCCACGAGACCCGGCGTCGGCGATCGCGGTGTGTCGCCGGCGAGCTCGAGTCGCGGGCGCTCCCGGCCGGCGATCGTGTCGAGGTTCAAAACCGCGACGATGTTTCGGCTCTCGGGCCGTGCGGCGAAGCGTGCTGCGCCGATCCCGCCGTAGATCGCCGCGTCGGTCGAGAGGAAGACGAGGGTGTACGGGAGGCGGGTCGTGTTGCCGGAAGGCGCGTAGGCCCGCGCGAGCTCGAGCAGGGCAGCGGTGCCCGACCCGTTGCTATTCGCTCCCGGGCCGGTTCCGTCGCCGTCGCGGTGCGACATGACGACGATCGTCTTCTGGGAGAGGCCGGGCTTCGTGGCCAGGAGGTTGACCCCGTGGACGCGGCCGTGGCCGGGCACCTCTGCGGTGAAGGGCTCTCGTTGGACCGCGTAGCCGTACGGGCGGAGCGTGTCGGCGAACCAGCCGGCCGCTGCGGCCGCGCCGGGGGTTCCCGGGACCCGGCTCGGATAGTTGTTCGCGAGCTCGGACGCGAGCACCGCCGCGGCGTCGTTGTCGAAGGTGGGCGGCAGGGGCGGAGGCTGGAGCGCCGCCGGCCGGGCGACGCTGAAGGCGAGGACGAGAAGCGGGAGCCCGACGAGGAGCCAGGTGCCGCGGTAGAGCCGCCCGTTGATCGGCCGCTCGAGCGACCCCCGGCGCGGCCGGCGCCGTTCCGATGCAGGCGGGACGGCTGCCACAGCTTCGTATGGTAGGTCGCGCCCTCGACGTTCCTGGGATTCCACGTGAAAACGGCCCAGTGGTTGCCCGCCGCGCTTCATCGTGTAGTGAGATTGTGATGATTGTGACGAAGTAGCCAAGCTCGCGTTAAGTTCGGCCTCCGCCGGGGTAGGGAGCGAGAGCGGGCTCGACGCCGGATGGGGTAGAAATCGGCGGGTTTAGGTTCCCGAAACTATGGAAACAGTGCGCGAGTGCAGGCAATGAACGAGGGAACACCGACCGAGCAGCTCCCCGAGGGCGACGGTGCGCGCGCGATTAGGCTCCGCATTCCCGCGAAGCCCGAGTACATCACGCTCTGCCGGCTCGCCCTCACCGGCATCGCGCAGGTGCGCGAGATCACGGACGACGCGATGGCGGAGCTCAAGCTGGCGCTCACCGAAGCGGTGTCGAACTCCGTCCGCCACGCCTACGGCCCGGGCGGCGACGGCCACGTCGAGGTGACCTACGACCTGCGGCCTGACAAGCTCGCGATCGAGGTGCTCGACGACGGTGAAGGGTTCGACCCGGAAGAGGGCCCGTCGTTCGAAGGCGAAGAGCTCTTCGAGGGCGGCCTCGGCATCGCGATCATCCGCTCGGTCGCCGACGAGTTCGAGATCGAGTCGGCGCCGGGGAAGCGCGGCTCGCGCCTCCGCTTCGCGAAACGACTGTAGTCGGCCCGGTCGGCCGACTCCGCTCCTATCGTTTGCAACGAGCGTGCTCCAGCTCGTCAACGTCGGCCACAAGTCGCTCGCGGACTACGCGACGATCGCGACGCGCGGGCTGATGGACGAGATCCGGTCGCTCGCCGAGCCCCTCGCCGGTGCCCGAGTGCTCGAGCTGTCGGCGACGGCGTTCGGCGGTGGGGTCGCCGAAATCCAGTACACGCTTGTCCCTTTGCTGCAGGACGCGGGCCTGAACGTCGAATGGCGCGTCCTCAAAGGCGCAGACGAGTTCTTCGCCGCCACGAAGACGATCCACAACGCATTGCAAGGCAATCCGCAGGGTTTGAGCGACGAGCAGCGCGCGGTCTTCAGGGGCTTCCAGGAGCTCAATGCGCGTGAGATCGAGATTGAGACCTACGACTTCGTCTTCGTGCACGACCCCCAACCCGTCGGCGTCATCGACTACATCGGCGGCGGGTCGGCCAAGTGGACATGGCGGTGTCACATCGACCTCTCGACGCCGAACGAGGACGTGCTCGACTTCGTCGTGCCGTCGATTGCGCGCTACGACGCCGCGATCTTTCATCTCGCCGGCTACGTGCCACGCCGCGACGGCCTCCCGCCGTGTGTCATCTGGCCGCCGGCGATCGATCCGCTCGCGCCGAAGAACATGGCGCTCTCGCCCGAAGACGCCGCCTACATCGTCGATCAGTTCGGCATCGACATCTCCCGTCCGTTGGTGACGCAGATCTCGCGCTTCGATCCGTGGAAGGACCCGCTCGGCGTCATCGACGCGTACCGCATCGCCAAGCAGGAGCAGGTCGGCTTGCAACTCGCGCTCGTCGGCTCGATGGCGCACAACGATCCCGAGGGCTGGGCGTACTGGAACCAGACCGTTGCCTACGCGGACGGCGATCCGGACATCTTCATCCTCTCGAATCTCAACAACGTCGGCTCCGTCGAGGTCAACGCGTTCCAGGTTCACGCCGACGCGGTGATCCAGAAGTCGATCAAGGAGGGGTTCGGGCTCACGGTGTCCGAGTCGCTCTGGAAGGCGCGCCCGACCGTCGCGGGACGCGTCGGCGGAATCGTCACGCAAATCGAAGAGGGCCGCACCGGCTGGCTCGTGCGCTCGTCCGAGGAATGCGCCGCGGCCATCCTGGAGATCCTGGCCGACCCCCGCGAGGCGCGGGTTCGTGCACTCGCGGGCAAGGAGCACGTGCGCAAGCACTTCCTCACGCCGCGGCTCGTGCGTGACCGCCTGGCGCTCTTCAACCGGCTCGCAGGCCGGGAGACCGGCACTCACCTCGAGGTGATCGCCGCGTAACGGCTTCCCGCCCGGATAATGGCCGGGTTGTGAGCAGTGAACGCCGGAAGCTGATCGTGGTCGCCAATCGCGGGCCGATCTCGTATGCGCGCTCGCCCGAGGGAGAGCGGATCACGAAGCGCGGCGCCGGAGGACTCGTCACCGCGCTACGCAGCCTCGTCGCGAGGCACGACGTCACGTGGATCGCGAGCGCAATGACGAACGAAGACCGTGCCGTCGGCGACGAGAATGGCGGCGAGGCCTTCGACGCGACCTGGAGGGACGGCTCGCCGTACCGCCTGCGATTCGTCGCCCACGATCCTGCCGCATACAGCCGCTACTACAACGTCGCTGCGAATCCGACGCTCTGGTTCCTTCAGCACTATATGTGGGGGCTCGCCTATGCACCCGAGTTCGATCGCGAGCTCCGCGACGCCTGGTTCGACGGGTACGTACCGGTGAACGAGGGCTATGCGGCGGCGGTCGCCGCCGAGCTCGAGCGCGAGCCCGAGGCGATCGTGTTCTTCCACGACTACCACCTCTATCTCGCGCCGAGACTCGTGCGTGAACGGATGTCCGGTGCGCTGACCTCGCACTTCATCCACATCCCGTGGCCCGAGACCGACTACTGGCACGTCCTCCCGAGGGAGGTTCGGGTCGCGATTCACGAGGGCCTGCTCGCAAACGACATCGTCGGCGTGCACACGAACCGGTGGCGGCGCAACTTCCTCCGCAGCTGCGAGGACGTGCTGGGCGCCAAGGCCGATTACGAAGCCTCGACCGTGACTCACAACGGCCGGAGCACGCTCGTCACGAGCCACGCGATCGGTGTCGACCCGGACGAGCTCGAGGCGCTCAAGGAGGACGACGGCGTGCTCGAGCAGGAGCGACTGATCGCGGCCGCACGCCCCGAGTTTCTCGTGGTCCGCGTCGATCGCACGGATCCGTCGAAGAACGTCCTTCGCGGATTCGAAGCGTACGCGCTCTTCCTCGAGCAGCACCCCGAGTGGTACGGGCGCGTGTCGCTGCTCGCGCTCCTCGATCCTTCGCGTCAGGACATCCCCGAGTACTCCGAGTATCTCCTCGCCATCGAGCGGAAGGCGGGTGCGGTGAACGATCACTTCGGCAGCGAGAGCTGGCGGCCGGTCGACCTTCGCATCGGCGACAACTTTGCTCGGTCGGTCGCCGCGTACAAGCAGTACGACGCGCTGCTCGTCAACCCGGTGTTCGACGGGCTCAACCTCGTCTCGAAGGAGGCGCCGCTCGTGAACGGGCGGGACGGCGTGCTGATCCTCTCGGAGAATGCGGGGTCGCACGAGGAGCTCGCCGAGTGGGCGCTCTCGGTGAATCCCTTCGACGTCCTGGGGCAGGCAGAAGCGATACACGCGGCGCTGACGATGGCGGCGGGCGAGCGCCGGCGCCGCCTCGACGGGTTGCGCGCGCACCTGCGCGCGCACGACCTCACCTCCTGGGTTGCGGCGCAGCTCGCAGATGTCGATCACGTCGGGGCCCGGGCGTCGGCCTAGGCGTACGATTCGGCCATGGCGACGACCGCGGCTCCGGAGCTCGTCTCCGTCAATCCGGCGACCCTCGAGCCGGTCGGCTCGGTCCGCCGGACCGATCCCGCGGAGGTTTCGCTCGTGGTCGCGGCTGCGCGGGCTGCGCAGGAGCGCTGGTGGGCGGTCGGCGCCGACGCGCGCGCGCGGTTTCTCGCGGACGTGGCGCGCGTCGTTCGTGCACACGCGGACGAGATCGCCGACTCGATCGTCGCGGAGACTGCGAAGCCCCGCACCGAGGCGCTCGCGAACGAGCTCTACGCGGCTGTCGATCACGCGTCGTGGCTCGCGAAGCACGCGCCGCGGGTGCTTGCCGACGAGCGCGTGCGCTTCTCGCAGCTCCACCTGAAGACGAAGAAGGCGTGGCTTCTCTACGAGCCGCTGGGCGTGGTCGCGGCGATCACGCCGTGGAACATCCCGTTCGCGATTCCCTTCCGCGAGGTTGCGACCGCGGTTGCCGCCGGTAACGCGGCCGTGTTGAAGCCGTCGGAGCTGACGCCGCTCACCGGCGAGTGGGTGCGTCGCGTCTTCCAGAAGGCGGGCGTCCCGGACGGGCTCGTGCAGGTCGTTCAGGGCGAAGGACCGGTCGGCGAAGCGCTCGCCGACGACTCAGGCATCTCGAAGGTCTTCTTCACGGGCTCCGTCCCGGTGGGTCGTCGCGTGGCCGCCGCGGCGGGCGCGCGCGGCTGCCCGGTCGTGCTCGAGCTCGGCGGCAAGGACCCGATGATCGTGTTCGCCGACGCGAACCTCGAGCGCGCCGTGGACGGTGCGCTCTTCGCGTCGTTCCTGAACGCGGGACAGGCGTGCGTCAGCGCCGAGCGGATCTACGTCGAGCGGGCTGTGTACGACGAGTTCGTGGAGCGGCTCTCGCGTCGCACGCAAGAGCTGAAGCTCGGCGAGGACGTCGGCCCGCTGATCTCCGAGCGCCAGCGCGACAACGTGGAGCGGCTCACGAATGCGCGCCGGCCCGAACGGGGCGGCTGGTTCCTCGAGCCGACCGTGATGCGCGGGCCGCTTCCGGACGAGGAGATCTTCGGCCCGGTCGTGACCGTCGAGCCGTTCGACGGCGAGGACGAAGCCGTGCGTCACGCGAACGACAGCGAGTTCGGTCTCGCCGCGAGCGTGTGGTCGCGCGATCTCGCGAAGGCGAATCGGGTCGCGCGCCGCATCGAGGCCGGCATGGTGTGGGTGAACGACTTCGGCTATTCGTTCACGACCGGTCAGGCGTCGTGGGGCGGCGTCAAGAGCTCCGGGTTCGGCCGGACGAGCTCGAAGCACGGACTGTACGAGTGCGTGCAGGTCAAGTACGTCGACTCCGACCGGGGTCTGTTGCGGCCGGCGTGGTGGTTCCCGTACGACGCGAAGACCGAGCGTGCCTTGCGCGTGGCGCTGGACGTTTTGTACGGCAGCGGCTTTCAGCGGTGGCGCGACGCCTGGCGGCATCGCGGCGAACTGCGGCATCTGCTGAGGCGGTCGCGATGAGTGAGCTGAGCCACGTCGACGAGAGCGGCGCCGTGCGCATGGTCGACGTCGGTGCGAAGCCGATGTCGCGCCGGCGCGCAGTTGCGAGTGCGGAGGTCCGAATGCTGCCGCAGACGGCCCGGCGGCTGCGCGATCTGCCGAAGGGCGACGCGCTCGCGACCGCACAGGTCGCCGGCATCATGGCGGCGAAGCGCACGAGCGAGCTCATCCCGCTCTGCCACCCGCTCCCCCTCTCGAACATCGAGGTGGCACTGGACGTGCACGAGGGCTCGGTCGAGATCACCGCGGTCGCCGAGACGACCGCGCAGACCGGTGTCGAGATGGAAGCGCTCACGGCGGCGTCGGTGGCGGCGTTGACGATCTACGACATGTGCAAGGCGATCGACAAGGCAATGACGATCGGCGAGCTGCGGCTCGTCGAGAAGACGAAGGAGCAGGTCTGAGGGTCGGAGTCCTCACGGTGTCCGATCGCGTGTCCCGCGGCGAGGCCGAGGACGGGAGCGGCGATCTGCTGGAGGAGCTGCTTCGGGAAGACGGTTTCGAGGTCGAGCGCCGGCTCGTTCCGGACGAGCGGGCGGAGATCTCGGCCGCTCTGCGCGAGCTCGCCGCGCGCGTGCAGATCGTGTTGACGACCGGCGGCACCGGGCTCGCTCCTCGCGACGTCACGCCCGAGGCGACGCAGGACGTCCTCGAGCGAGAAGCGCCCGGCATCGCGCAGGCGTTGCGGGTCGACGGCATGCACAAGACGCCGTACGCCCTGCTCTCGCGCGGCGTCGCCGGCCTGCTCGGCTCGACCCTGATCGTGAACTTGCCCGGCTCGACCGGCGGCTGCCGCGACGGCTACGAGGTGCTTCGCCCAGTCCTCCCGCATGCCCTCGAGCTGCTCGGCGGCACGGTGCACGTCACGCACAAGCAGAGCGAGTGACCCCTCCGGACATCTCCGGGTGTCAGACACCGTTACAAAGCCGTGACACTTTCGGGACGGTTTTCTCCCTGCAAACAGGCGAATTGCCCCTGCAGCTGCCCGAGGTCGCCAGGTCCCGAGTGGAGCCGTCCTGGTGTCAGACACCGTTGGAATGTCGGCATGAAGCTGTAACGGGGCCGCTCGAGACGCGGCGTACCATGGCGCCGTGACCGCATCGGCGTCGACGCTTGCGCCGCTGCCGGCGCGCTTCGCCCGGCTCGTGAAAATCGAGCACACGATCTTCGCGCTGCCGTTCGCATATGTCGGCGCGTTTCTCGCTGTTGACGGAACGCCGTCCGCACACGATCTGCTCTGGATCACGCTCGCGATGGTCGGCGCGCGTTCGCTCGCGATGGCGCTCAACCGGCTAATCGACGCCCGCATCGACGCGCGCAACCCACGCACCGCCGGGCGCGAGCTCCCTAGCGGGCAACTGTCGGTCGCGCAGGTTGCGCTCTTCTGCGCAGCCTCGCTCGCGCTGTTCCTCGTCGCCGTCTCGGAACTGGCGCCGAAGACGCACTGGCTCTGGCCGATACCGGTTGCCGGCTTCGTGATCTACCCGTACCTCAAGCGGTGGACGTGGCTCTGCCATCTCTGGCTCGGCGCGGTCGACGGACTCGCTCCCGTGGGCGCGTGGGTCGCGATCACGAATCACCTGCCGTGGGAGGCCTGGCTGCTCGGCGCGGCGGTTGCGTTTTGGGTCGCAGGCTTCGACTTCTTCTACGCGCTGTTCGACGCCGACCTCGATCGCGCGCAGGGCTTGCACTCGATCGTCACGCGCTTCGGCGTCCGCGGCGCCTTCGCCGGCGCGCGGATCGCGCATGCCGCGACCGTCGTGTGTCTCGTCGTGGCAGGTCTCGGCCTCCCGGTCGGCGTCTTGTACTGGATCGGCGTGATCGTCGTCGCCGCGCTACTCGTCTACGAGCATTTGCTCATCCGTCCCGACGACCTCCGCCGTCTCGATGCGGCCTTCTTCACCGCGAACGGCGTGATCAGCGTCGCGTTTGCGGCGTTCGTGATCGCCGACGCCGTCAGCTGAGTTCACTCCCGTGGGCGCGGGCTGCGGCCCCCGCGCCCACAGGATCGTGCGCCTCAGCGGCGGTCCGGCCGCTCGAGCTGGTCGCGGAGGGCGCCGGCGGTGTTCGCCGTCGTCGTCACGTCGACGTAGTAGCCGCGCGGATTCGACAGCAGCGCCGTGAGGAGCGCCGCCGGTGCGCCGCCGATCACCTTCGTCAGGTTGCCGCGGCCGTCCGAGTCGGTGACCGTGCCGATTGCGGCGTCGAGAACGACGGGCCCGTTCGAGCCGCGCGCACCCTGGTGCAGGGCGAGAGCCGTGATCGTGACCGACCCGGGGAAGCGGTAGTTGACGTAGAAGACGACGTTGCCACCCGTGATCGCTCCGGAGGCATCGCGCGTGAGATCGAGCGTGAGGTTGCCGTTGCCCTCGGCGTTCAGCCCGCTCGGACGCGGTACGACCTCGCCGGGCCGCAGGTGCAGGTGGAACACGGCGGTCGACGTCTGGTGCTTCGCGCGGCGGCACTCGCCGCGGGTGAACAGCACGCCCGCGCCGTTCGCGATGCCGGAGCCGAGCTTTCCGGCCGAAAAGCCGGAAGCAGGCGTGAAGAGGGCCGAGAACGAGGCGACGAGCTTGCTCTCCGGACGCCCGCCTTTGCCGACGATCGAGCCGACGGCCGACCCGTTCGCGAGCGCGGCGTGGACTGTCCCCCATGCGCCGGCGCTCGTCCCGCGCACACGAAGTGTTCCATCGAGCCAGCCGAGCTTCGTCGTCGTATTGACGACGCTGTGGGCGCGGATCTCGAGGGCGCCGTTGAGCCGCGCGTCGCTGCTCGTGGCGGTGCCCTGGTAGGTCGCCGTAGTCAACTGGTACGTGCCGTCCGCGGCGGTGCACGTCTCCGAGTGGCTCCGGGAGACCGACCCAGCCGTGAAGTCCGCGGCCGCGGCCTGGGTCGACTGGGTGTGGCGTATTGCGGCGGCGACGCTCGTCGCAGCCATCGCGGTGACGGCCAGCACGACCGGCACAGCGATACGCGGCTTCAACATGGCTTTCGAACCCCCTTGCATCGAGCGGTTCCCCTTGCGGGAGTACACCCCGCGCAGTGCTCGGGCACGTTCGGCGGACGTAAAACCTGTGTAAGACGGCCTCTACCTAGACTGCGGCGATGATCCACGCCCGGAACCTCGGCCGGCGCTTCGGCGACAAGCGCGTGCTGCGCGGCGTCGACCTCGAGCTTCCGCGCGGCGGCTTCGCCGTCGTCACCGGCCCGAACGGCTCGGGCAAGACGACATTGCTCCGGATCTGCACCGGCCTCGCGATCCCAACCGAGGGCGAGCTGCGCGTCGAGGCGGACCGCTCCCAGATCGGATATCTCGCGCACGAGCCGCTCGTCTACCGGGAGCTCACCGCGCTCGAGAACCTGGAGCTCTACGGCCGGCTCTACCGCGTGCCGGAGCGCCGGGAGCGGATCGGCATGCTCCTCGAGCGCTTCGGCCTGTGGGAGGCTCGCCGCGAGCGGGTCTCGGCGTACTCGCGCGGCATGGCGCAGCGGCTGGCGCTCTGCCGGGTACTGCTCCACGATCCGGCGCTGCTCGTCCTCGACGAGCCGTACACGGCGCTCGACGAGCAAGGCTGCGAGCTACTCGACGGACAGCTCGCCGAGCTGCACGGCGATCGCACTTTTCTCGTCTCGACCCACGATCCGAAGCGGACCGAGGCGCTCGCGACGACGCGCCTCGCGCTCGCATGAACTACCTCGCCGACGTTCGCGCGCTCACGCGCAAGGACTTGCTGCTCGAATTGCGCGCGCGCGACACGCTCCCCGCGATGCTGCTGTTCGTCGTCGCGGTGTTCGTCGTCTTCCACTTCTCGCTTCCGGCCAGCTCGTCGGAGCTGGCCGCCAGCGGTCTGCTCTGGGTGGCGATTCTCTTCACGGCTCTGCTCGGGCTCGGGCGGGCGTTCGTACCGGAGCGGGAGCAGCGCGTGCTCGATGCGCTCGTTCTGACGCCGGCCGATCGCAGCGCGATTTGGCTCGCGAAGTCGCTCGCCATGCTCGCGTTCCTCGTGCTCGCGGAGCTCGTCGCGCTGCCGATCTTCGCACTCTTCTTCCACGGCCTCGACGCAGCGACGATCGCCGCGATCGCCCTGGCGGACCTCGGCATCTGCGCGGTCGGGACGTTCCTCGGCGCGATGGCCGTCGCGACCCGCGCCCGTGACCTGCTCCTGCCGCTTCTCTTCCTGCCGCTCGCGATCCCGATCGTGATCGGCGGCGTCGGCGCGTCCGTCGTCGACCACCCAGGCCGCTATCTCGAGTTCCTCGGACTCTACGACGCGATATTCGCCCTCGTCTGCTGGGCGGCGTTCGAGTACGTGGTCGCGGAATAGAGCGCAACCGACGCATCGGCCGAAGCCAAGGTGGGACCTGCGACAATTCCGGTTCGGTGCGTCGCCCCTCCCGGATATCGCTGCCAGCGCTCGCGACGGCCTCCTTCGTGCTCGTCACGACCTCCCTCGCGCTGATCTTCTACGTCGCCCCGACGGACGCCGACCAGGGCTTCTCGCAGCGGATCTTCTACTTCCATGTCTCGATCGCCTTCACCGCCTATGCGTGCTTCGCGCTCGGTGCGTGGAAAGCGCTCGTCCACCTCTGGAAACGGGACCCGGAGGCCGACCTCGAGAGCTACGTCGGCATCCACCAGGGCGTGATCTTCGGCTCGCTCGTCCTGATCACCGGCTCGATCTGGGCCAAGATCTCGTGGGGGCACTGGTGGCTCTGGAGCGAGAACCAGCTCGTGCTCTTCCTCGTGCTCTTCCTCTTCTATGCGGCCTACTTCATGCTCCGCTTCTCGGTCGACGCGGGCCCGCAGCGTGCGAACCTGAGCGCGGTGTACGCGCTCTTCGGCGTCGTCCTGATCCCGGTCAGCTTCCTCGCGATCCGGCTCGCGCAGAAGTTCATCCATCCGGTCGTGTTCACCCGGAACGGGCCGAGCTTCGGCGGCTGGATTCTGGCGACGTACTGCGTGTCGCAGGTCGCGATGCTCGTGCTCGCGTACACGTTGTACCGCGTCGAGCTCGCCGGCAAGCGGTTGGACATCCGCTTGCGAAAGCTGCGGGAGTCGTACACGTGACGACGGCCGAGAAATACGTCACCGCGGCGTATTGCGTGGTGTTCGCGCTCGTGCTCGCCTACGTCGTGATCATCGCGCTGAAGCTGCAGCGGCTCGAGCGCGAGGTCGACCAGCTCGCCGAACGAGCGGACGAGGCTCCCGAGCGGGAGACGGTGTCCGTTGGCTGAGCTCCTCTTCTGGCCGGCGCTTCTCTTCTACGGGGAGGCCGCGCTCGGTTACGTCGGCGAGGTTCGCCGCCCGGGTGTCGCGGGCAACGCGGCGACGTGGGGCGTGCGGCTCGGCTGGCTCGCCCAGACGGCGCTGCTCGTCGTGCAGGCGGCACGGGAGGAGGGCTTTCCCTGGGGGACGTGGGCCGGTTCGCTGAACCTCTTCGTCTGGCTTGTCGTCACGGCGTACCTGATCTGGGGCTGCCGACGCCCGTACCGGCTGCTCGGTCTCGTGGTGATGCCGATCGCCGCGGCGCTGCTGGTCGTCGCGAAGGCCGGAGGCGGCACGGGCGTCGGGTCGAAGAGCGACTACTCGAACGTCTTCCTCGTCCTGCACGTCGGGCTCGTGCTCGCCGCCTTTGCCGGCTTCACGCTCGCGGCCGCGCTCTCCGCGCTCTACGTCTGGCAGGAGCGGCGCCTGAAGCAACGTGCGACGACGATTCTCCGTCGGCCGGCGCCGTCGCTCGCGACGCTCGACCGGCTCGCGGGGCGCACGGTTCTCTTCTCGCTCCCGGCGCTCACGCTCGGGATCGGCGTCGGGATCGCGCGCCTCGTCGACCAGGGAGAGCGCGTCGACGCCGTTGTCGTCGCGACGCTCGTCACCTGGGTGGTATGGGTCGCGTACTTCGTGCTGCGCCTCACCGGCTGGTCGGGACGCCGCGCGGCGTATGTCGCACTTGCAGGCTTCGTGCTCGTGATCGTCGTCCGTCTCGCGCTCCCGGCCACCCACTTCGCCTGATGCACCTCGTTCTCGTCGGCACCTCGCATCATCACGCTCCGGTCGAGCTGCGTGAGCGGGTCGCTCTCGATCACGACCAGGCGAAGGAGCTCGCGGAGCACCTCGGCGAGGCCGTCTGTCTTTCGACGTGCAACCGGACCGAGCTCTACCTCGTTGCCGACGACGTGGAGGATGCAGAGCGGCGGTCGGTCGCCGCGCTCGCCGCACTCGAGCCCCAGGTCGAGCATGCCTTGTATCGCCTGCGCGATCAGGCCGCCGCACACCACCTGTTCCGCGTCGCGGCGGGCCTCGATTCGCTCGTGCCGGGCGAGGGCGAGATTCTCGGCCAGGTCCGCGGCGCGTACGAGGCCGGAACGCCCGGCCTCGTACTCGACCGCGTGTTTCGTCAGGCGTTGCACGCAGGGCGGAAGGTCCGAGTGCAGACGGCGATCGGCGAGAGCCCTGCGTCCGTGTCATCCGCTGCGGCGGCGCTCGCGGAGCAGGTGTTCGGAGACCTCGAAGGGCGCACGATCTTGCTGATCGGCGCGGGCAAGATCAGCGAGCAGGCCGCGCGCAACCTCCTGTCGAGACACGCTCGCATCGCGTTTGTCGCGAACCGCACGCTCGATCGCGCGCACGAGCTGGCGGAGCGCTTCGGGGCGGAAGCGATCCCGCTCGAGGAGATCGGCCCGCGGCTCGCGAGCGCGGATGTCGTCGTCTCGTCCACGAGCTCGCCCGGCTACGTGCTCGATGCGGCGACGGTCGAGCGTGTACGCCGAGGCCGCCAGCTGCTCTTTGTCGATCTCGCCGTACCGCGCGATCTCGACCCCGCGATCCACGAGCTGGACGGCTGCTACCTCTTCGACATCGACGACCTCGAGGCAATCGTGTCCGAGACCCTTGCGGGCCGACGAAGCGAGGCCGAGCGTGCCGAAGCGATCGTCGCCGGCGAGGCGGAGAAGTTCCACGAGTGGCAGGCGTCGCTGGAGGTCGTCCCGGCGATCATGTCGCTCCGGGCGCACGCCGAGGAGATCCGAGAGGCGGAGCTGCGGAAGGCGGAAGGCCTGCTCGGACGCCTCGACGATACGGAGCGGCAGGCCGTGGAGGCGATCACCTCGCAGATCGTCAACAAGCTCCTGCACCTGCCGACCGTGCGGATGAAGCAGGCTGCGGTGTCGCCCGACGGAGTGCTCTATGCTGAGGCCGTGCGACACCTGTTCGGGCTCGGCAAGGACGAACGCTGAAACTGGGGAACAAGACAGGACGGCCGCTGCCGCTGCAGGTTCCGACGGCGTTCGTGAGGGTGCGGCCCCGGGGCGGGTCGACGTGCGGGCGCCCGGTGCGGCGTCGGGCGGGCTGTGCTGATCCGCGTCGGCAGCCGCGGCAGTAGGCTCGCGCTCACGCAAGCGGAGCTCGCCTCGTCGCGTCTGCGTGGGTCGGGCATCGAGATCGCGCTCATCCCGATCACGACCGCCGGCGATCGCGATCGGACGAAGCCGTTCGGCGAGATCGGCTCGCGCGGCGTCTTCGTCAAGGAGCTCGAGGAGGCGCTGCTCGAGAACCGCATCGACGTCGCCGTGCACTCGGCGAAGGACATGACGTCGAGCGATCCCGAAGGACTCACGGTCGGGGCGTACCTCGAGCGCGACGATCCGCGTGACGCACTGTGCGGCGCCGGCGAGATCCGACCGGGGATGCGCATCGGCACCGCGTCCGCGCGACGCAAGGCGCAGTTGCTCGCGCTCGAGCCGTCACTCTCGATCGAGCCGCTCCGCGGGAACATCGACACGCGTCTGCGGAAGCGAGGAGAGCGTGGGCTCGACGCAGTCGTCCTCGCCGCGTGCGGCCTCGACCGCCTCGGCCTCGCACGCGAGATCGGCCGCCGCTTCGATCCTGTCGAGCTGCTTCCGGAAGCGGCGCAGGGCGCGCTCGCGCTGCAGGTTCGCGCCGGCGACGAGCACCTCGTCGGCGCCCTCGACCACGCCGAGACTCGCCGCCGCGTCGAAGCCGAGCGGGCGGCCGTCGCCGCAGTCGGAGGCGGCTGTCTTGCGCCCGTCGCTGCGCATCACGACGGCGCGACGCTGACCGCGCTCGTCGCCGCCGAGGACGGATCGTGGCTCGAGCGGCTCACCGGGGACGATCCCGTCGCGCTCGGCCGCGAGCTCGCGGCGCTCGCGCGGTGAGGGTCGTCGTGACCCGCGCAGAGGCGCAGGCCGACCCGCTGGTGCGGCGCCTCGAGGCGCTCGGACACGACGTCGTGCGGTGTCCACTGATCCGGATCGAGCCGTTGGGTGACGATCCGATCGACCCGTCGCCCTTCGACTGGATCGTCGTCACGAGTCCGAACGGCGCCGGCGAGCTGGCGCGGCGGCTGATCGGGAAGCCGCGGCATCTGGCAGCGATCGGGCCGGCAACCGCCGAGGCGCTGCGTGCCCACGGGCTGCAGGTCGACCTCGTCCCGAGCGTGCACACCCAAGACGGGTTGCTGGCCGAGCTGCCTCCCGGCCGCGTGCTGCTCGCGGCGGCCGAGGGGGCTCGCCGCCTGCTCGTCGACGAGCGCGGCGCGGAGCTCCTGCCGCTCTACCGCACGATCGAGCTCCACCCGCCCGCACCCGAAGGGGACGTCGCACTGGTTGCCTCCGCGTCGGCTGCGCGGGCCTTCGCCGCGACCGGCGCGCGCATCCCCGTCGTCGCCATCGGGCAGCAGACCGCCGCCGAGGCGCGCGAGCACGGCCTCGAGGTCGCGGCGGTCGCCGACACTCAGGACGTCGACGGATTGCTCGACGCATTAGCGTCTATCTGAATGGTGATCACGTTCCTCACCGACTTCGGTCTCGCCGACGACTTCGTCGGCACCTGCCACGGGGTGATGAAGCGGATCGCGCCCGAGGCGCAGCTCATCGACATCACGCACGGGATCAGGCCGGGCCACGTGCTACAGGCGGCGCTGATGCTCGCGAACGCGCTGCCGTACATGCCCAAGGGTGTTCATCTTGCGGTCGTCGATCCCGGCGTCGGCGGCTCGCGGCGCCCGCTCGCGCTGCGGGACGCGGAAGGACGGTTGTACGTCGGCCCGGACAACGGGCTCCTCCTTCACGCGGCCGACCGCTTCGGCGGCGTGACCGACGCGCACGAGCTCGCGAACCCGGAGTACGCGCTCGACTCGGTCTCGCGCACGTTCCACGGCCGCGACCTCTTCGCGCCCGCCGCCGCGCACCTCTCACTCGGCGTCGCCCTCGGCGACCTCGGGCCGCCCGTCGATCCGGATGCGCTCGTCCGCATCGAGACTCCCGAACCCGAGATCGGCCAGTCCCGGATGCGGGCCACGGTGCTCGGTGTCGACCGTTTCGGGAACATCGCGCTCAATCTCACGCGCGATCAGCTGGATGCGGTCGGGATCGTCCCGGGGACGAGGGTCGAGCTAGCGACGAGAGGCGACCGCTACTACGCGGTGGCCGCCCGGACCTTCGCCGACGCGCGGCCGGGCGATCTGATCCTCTATGAGGACAGCTACCGCCATGCGGCGGTCGCCGTCTCGCTCGGAAGCGCCGCCTCGCTCCTCGGGGTCGACGAGGGAAGCGAATTGCTCATCCAAGTCGACGTTCCCTGAGTTATTCTCCCGGCCACAGGGAGTTCGCGACACGGTCACACCGGTCCGGACGCCTGGGAGCCCCCAAGGTCGCCTATGCGTCGTTGGGGGCTTCGCTTCGATGAGGCGCCGACCGAGTACGATCGTGATGTGAAAGGGCTACGCGAGCGGCTCGAGCACGACGTCGTGCTCGGCGCGGAGGGCTACCTGTTCGAGCTCGAGCGCCGCGGCTATCTGAAGAGCGGGCCATACGTCCCGGAGGTCGTGCTCGACTTCCCGGATGCCGTGCGCGAACTGCACCGCGAGTTCCTGCGGGCCGGGGCCGAGGTGATGGTGGCTTTCACGTACTACGGTCATCGCGAGAAGCTGCGGTTGATCGGACGGGAGGACGACCTCGAGCCGCTCAACCGGCAGGCGCTCCGGCTCGCGAAGGAAGCTGCTGCAGAGGGGGACGCGCTCGTCGCCGGCAACATCTGCAATACGTGGGTGTTCGATCCCGAAGCTCCGGAGAGCTCCGGCGAGATCGTCCGGGAGATGTATCGGGAGCAGGTCGCCTGGGCGGCGGAGGAAGGCGCCGACCTCGTCATCTCCGAGACGAACGACTACGTCGGAGAGGCGCTTATCGGCCTCGAGGTCATCCAGGAGTTCGGCCTGCCGTCGGTCGTGACCTTCGCCTCGACGAGCGACCGAACGATCGACGGCTACGAGTTCGGCGAAGCCTGCAAGCGACTCGAGGCCGCCGGTGCGGACGTCGTCGGTCTCAACTGCTCGCGCGGGCCGGAGACGATGCTTCCCTTGATCGCAGGAATCCGTGCGGAGGTCGACTGTGCCGTGGCGGCGCAGCCCGTGCCGTACCGGACGACGTCTGCGCAACCGACGTTCCAGTCGCTGCGCGATTCGACCGGAGCCCGCGTGTTCCCGCTCGCGCTCGATCCCTTCGTCTGCACGCGCTTCGATCTGGCGGACTTCGCCACCGCGGCTGTCAATGCCGGCGTCGGGTATCTCGGCGTCTGCTGCGGCGGAGCGCCGCACCACGTGCGAGCGATGGCCGAGAGCCTGGGCCGTGCGGTTCCGGCGAGCCGGTACTCGCCCGACCTGACGCTGCACCCGATCCTTGGCGACGCGGTACAGGAGAAAGAGAAGAAGTTCGCCAACTGGAAGGACTGACGGCGGCCGAGCCACGGATCGTGGTCGTGGGCGCGGGCGTCGTCGGACTCGCCTGTGCCTGGGAGTTGCGACGCGCGGGAGCGAGCGTCCTCGTCCTCGAGCGCGGCGCCGTCGGAGGCGGCGTATCCCTCGGCAACACCGGCTGGGTCTGCCCGAGCTTCACGTATCCGTTGCCTGCCCCGGGGATGGTGCGCGAGGGCCTGCGGCAGCTCGTGACCGGCGGCGAGGCGTTCGTGCTCCGCCCCGGTCTCGATCCTTCCTTCGTCCGTTGGCTCTGGAGCTTTCGCCGGAACTGCAGCCAGACGCGCTTCGACGCCGGCGTGCGCGCGCTGCTCGCGCTCAACGAGCGCACGCTGGAGCTGTTCGACGCATACCGCGAGGCAGGTGTCTCGTTCGAGATGCACACGGCGGGCCTCGTCGTCGCCGCGCGCACCCGCGAAGGGCTCGACCTCTACCGAGCGATCTTCCGCCGGCTGCGCGAGCTCGGCTACGACGGAGGAGCGATCGATGAGCTCGACGGTCCCGCGCTCACCTCGCTCGAGCCGGCACTGGACGCAAGCCGAGTCGTCGCGGGGCTGCATGCAAGGGTCGATCGGTTCGTCCGTCCGGAAGAGCTCACCGCCGGGCTCGCCGAGAGCCTCCGCTCGAACGGAGTCGAGATCCGGGAGGGCTGCGAGCTGAGCGCTCTTGCGCATCGGAACGGTGACCTTGCGCTCGACACCACGACGGGACGAGAGCTCGCTGACCGTGTCGTCATCGCCGCCGGCCTTCCTACGACGGCGCTGCTGCGGGGCCTTGGCGTGCGCGTGCCGCTGGTCGGCGCGCGCGGCTACAGCGTCACACTCCCCGGCCGAGGGACTCCGCCCCGGCACGCGCTGTATCTCGCCGAGGCGAAGCTCGGCCTCAGTCCGTTCGCCGGCGGAGTTCGGATCGCGGGCGTGTTCGAGCTCGGCGCGCGAACTGCAGACGCGCCGCCCGACGCCGGCGCGCGGCTGATCGCGGCCGCTCGGCCCTATCTCGCCGGCTGGTCGCCGGACGTCGACGCACCCGTCGAGGCATGGGCCGGGCTACGCCCGGCCACGCCGGACGGGTTGCCTCTGATCGGAGCGCTCCTCGGTCTCGAAGGCGTCTACCTCGCCACGGGGCACGGGATGCTCGGCGTGACGCTCGCCCCGGCGACCGCAGCGTTGCTCGCGCCGCTCGTGCTCGAAGGTCGCGCCGCGCCGGAGCTCGCTCCGTTCGATCCGGCGCGACGACTCTGAAACGAACGATGATGGCGAGGGCCGGACTCGAACCGGCGACACCCCGGTTTTCAGCCGCTCCTGCACGGCTGGAGGATTCGTACCGCCTCTGGTGCTACGTCGTCCAGCGCGTGCCTGAACGACGTGAGAAAGCCGCCGAGGCGCTCGCTCGCCTCCATGATCGACGGCGCCTCGATCCGCTGAGGCTCCTCGTCGCGTAGTACGCCGTCGTCCGCAAAGGCGAGGTACACCTCCTGCTTCTTCGCCCAGACTCCGAGTGTGCGCGACATCTCGCACAAGAATAGTTGCCTCTCCAGCAGACCCGCGCGATTTGCTCGTCGCGAATCCAGACAGATTTTGCGCCAGGCGCGGTGATCCCGATTACTGCTGCGCTGAAGTCCCCCGTTTCGCGGTGAACGTCTGCTCGCGACGACGGGATCAGAATGCCTCGAATCGAGGATGCAGTCCGCCGCGCCTCATAAACTCGCCGTTGTGGCGGGACGGACACAAGAGGCGCTGTATGCCGAGATCGCGGACGACCTTTCGTGGTCTGAGGATGCCCTTCCGCAGATCGAACGGACGAAGCATGTGCACGCGCTTCATCCGTATCTTGGAAAGTTCATCCCCCAGCTCGTCGAGGTCTTCCTCGGACGGCATTTCAAGCCAGGGGACTGCGTCTATGACCCATTCGCCGGTTCAGGAACCACACTCGTCGCTGCGAACGGCTTTGGAGCCGCCGCAATCGGCTGTGATATCTCAGCGTTCAACTGTCTTCTCTCGCGAGTGAAGACATCGACGTATTCGCTCGGTGCGTTGGAACTTTCGCTTCGAGGCGCGGCGGAGCAGGCGCGTAGGACTTCAGAAGTCGTCACGGTTAAGGGAACTTCGAAGTGGCTGAGATCGTGGTATGCGCCTCAGGCGCTGCGTGAGCTGCTCGCGTACGAGTGCGTGACGTCCGAAACGCTTGACGATACGACCTGGGACGTTGCGAGAATCATCCTCTCGCGGTCAGCCCGGTCGGCGCGGCTTACGACCCACTTTGATCTCGATTTTCCGCGGGAGCCGCGAACCGACTCGTACTGGTGCTACAAGCACCGGCGGACGTGCACGCCCGTTGCCGAAGCGGGAAAGTTTCTAAAGCGATACACAACGGACACGATTCGTCGGATCCGCGAGTTCGCGGCGATCAAAACGGACGCCGAAGTGGTCGTGCTCCACGAGGATGCTCGATTAGTGGAGCTGCCTCACGAGGTAACGGGAGTCATCACGTCGCCGCCGTATCCAGGCCTGATCGACTACCACGAACAGCACCGTTACGCATACGAGCTATTGAAGCTCCCCGACCTGCGGACATCGGAAATCGGCCCTGCGGTATCCGGTGTCGGGAAGCATGCAATAGAGCGCTACGTAGAGGGGATCGCCGCGACACTTCGCAGAGCGGGCGCGTTCATGGGTTCCGACGCGCCGGTCGTGATCGTTGTGAACGACAGCCGGAACCTTTATCCGCAGATCCTTAACGAGGCCGGGCTAGTTCTTGAAGAGCGGTTGCGGCGTCACGTCAACCGTCGTACTGGTCGCCGCGCTGGGGAGTTCTTCGAGGACGTTCTCGTGTGTCGAACGCGCTGAACATCGAGTGATTGCGGAGCACACGCAAGAAGAAGTCAAGACTCTGCTTCGCGATTTCATGGGTGTCTGGATCGCCAAGCAACATGGGTGTCTGGATCGCCAAGCAATACGAAGAGCTGCGCCGCATTGATGAAGAGGGGGTATCGCCTAGCGGCATCCTCGCCCCATTCCACGACGCTCTCGTCCCTGGCATACGGGGACTCGGTGAGCGCGGCTTCTCGACGGCGCTTGGGAATCTCCACGAGCGGATCGCTCTAGGGATCGCGCGAGAGGTTCAGGCAGATGTCCGCCGGGCGCACGACCTCTCGGGAAGCCTTCCGGTGCTCGCTCGTGAGTTCATAACGCAGCGCGTCGCCCAACTGGAAGATAGGGCCGCCTTACCGGATCACTCTTACGAGCGGGAGCAGTTACTCGGAGCCTTCGGCGCAGAGGTTCCGGAAGGAACGCGCATCGACCTCTATGTCAAGACGCACGAAGGCGCGGAGCACTATTTCGAGATGAAGAGTCCGAAGCCCAATAAGGGCCAATGTATCGAGATGAAACTCAGACTTCTGACCGTCCTAGGTATCCGTAGAGACGAAGGCGTGTTTGTGTGGTGGGGAGTCCCGTATAACCCCTATGGGACAGCGGCGGCGTACGCCCATCCCTATCCGCCGCGCTTCTTCGACTTTCCGAACGAGGTCAAACTTGGCTCAGACTTTTGGAACTTCGTAGGTGGTGACGAGGGCACGTTTGATGCTCTTCTCGACCTCTATCGAAAAGTCGGTGAGGAATACGCCGAGCAGCTCGATGCGCTCCGAGAGGCGCTCGCAGGCCGCCCGGTGTAGTCGTCGCGAATCCCACGCGCCTACAGGCCGTTACGCCGCTAATCGAGCCTGGAGTGTCCGCGCGACAAGCGCTTTCGAACACGCACTCCAAGGACTTCCGGCCCGCACGGGAGCGTCGGAGAGCCCGATTCGGGACTGGACGCGGCTCGTAGGTCATCGCACAGATGCTTGCGAGCGGGGCGCCTTAGGACGCGTCGAGCGTCGGACGCGGCTCTGCGGAAGGCCCGAAGGGCGACGCGAGCGGTCTGCACTTGCCAATCGTCCTACCAATGCCGAAGGCGATGCGCCCGGAACGGCTGGAAATGAGTGGCGAGGGCCGGACTCGAACCGGCGACACCCCGGTTTTCAGCCGAGTGCTCTACCAGCTGAGCTACCTCGCCGCTGGCGGCGCCCAGTCTAGCTCCGTTGCCTAGCCGGAGCGCAGAGCGCTCTTGGCCGCCGAGAGCCGCTCGACGAGCGTGTCGACGAGGTCGCCCTTGAACAGCACCGCGTCGCAGCCGGCCTCTGTGACGGCCTCGTGCAACTCGCGGTCGGGGTCGCCCGTGAGGGCGATCAGGCAGAGGTGTGGGTGGTCCTTCCGGAGCCGCGCAACCGCGGTGACGCCGTCGAGGAGCGGCATGTGCAGGTCGATCACCACGGCGTCCGGGTGGAGCTCGTCGGCGAGCTCGATAGCGGCGAGGCCGTCCGCGGCGGCTCCCACGACGGTCAGCTCCGGCTGGCGGTCGATCAGCGGCTGCAGCGCCGCGAGAAATGCATCGTCGTCGTCCGCCAGGAGGACTCGAACCGAAGCCGCAACCGCCTCTTCCGGCTCGTCCATCAAGTTCCGCAGGTTAGCCTTGCCGCCGTGAGCGTGCAAGCGGCCGAACGGGAGGTCGCCCTGATCGGCGTCCCGCTCGATCTCGGTGCCGGGCGGCGGGGTGTTGACATGGGGCCGTCGGCGATCCGGTACGCCGGCCTCGCGGAGCATCTCGCTGAGAAGCTCGGGATCTCGACGAGTGACTTTGGCAACGTCGAGGCGCCGGTCGCGGAGTCGACGGAGGTCGGCGACGCCAGTGCGCGCTACCTCCAACCGATTCTCGAGCTGTGCGATCGGGTTGCGATGCTCGTCGCCGACGCGCGCAGGAAAGGTCGGACTCCGCTCGTCCTGGGCGGTGACCACTCGGTGGCGCTCGGCTCGCTCGTCGGCATGGCGTCGGTGCACGGTCCGGGTGGCGTCGTCTGGATCGACGCGCACGGTGACCTCAACACTCCTGAGACGTCGCCGAGCGGAAACGTGCACGGCATGGTGCTCGCCGCGGCGCTCGGTCTCGGCGGGGACGCGTTCGCCTACGACGAATGGAAGCTGCCGGCGATCGAGCCGGGACGACTCGCACTGGTGGGCGTGCGCTCGCTCGACAAGGGCGAGCGCGAGCTGCTGAAGGAGCTCGAAGCCAAGGTGTTCACGATGACGGAGATCGATCGGGTCGGGATCGAGCCGTGCATGCGCGAGGCCTTGGCCCATGCCGGCGGCGGCGCGTTCCTGCACGTAAGCCTCGACATGGACGTCGTCGACCCTGAGCATGCACCCGGCGTCGGCACGCCCGTGCGCGGCGGGCTCTCCTATCGAGAGGCGCATCTCGCGATGGAGATCGTCGCCGAGGTTGCGACCGCCGACTCGTTCGACGTCGTCGAGGTGAACCCGGTGCTCGACCGCGAGAACGCGACCGGCAAGCTCGCCGTCGAGCTCGTCGCGTCAGCCCTCGGGGCGCGGATCCTCTAGAAACCGCTCGACCGCGTCGGCGACCTCGTCGAACGCGTCCCACATGACGACGTGCCCGCCCGGGACGGCCAGCGTCTCCACGCGGCCGGCGTAGGCCGCGAGGTGCTCGTCGCGAACGAGCCCGTAGGCCGGGGCGTGGATGAGCAGCGTCGGAGCCCGGAGCGTCTCCGGCGGCGGTGCCGGGGTCGCGAGCTCGCCGAGGATCGAAACGATCGCCGCCGGCGAGGCGCGCCGCCGGACGCGTCCGTCCCGCAGTTCCTCGAAGTACAGCTTCGCGTCCTCGATCACGAGCTCGGACGGGGTCGACGCGCTGTCGTTCCGGCTCGCCACATAGGCCTCGTAGGACTCGTACACGCCGTTGCCTTCGCGCTCCGCAGCCGAGAGGGCGACGTGCGGCAGGATGTCGATTGCCGGGTCGAGCAACACGGCGCGGCGGATGCGCTCCGGGTGCGACGCCGCCAGCTCGAGGACGAGGCGACCGCCGAACGAGTGGCCGACCCAGTCCGCTCGCTGGATCCCGAGCGCGTCGAGGGTCTCGATCACGTCGGCGACGTGCGTTGGGAAGCTCCACGGCGGCTCGTACCCGGAGCGCCCGTGTCCGCGCAGGTCCGGTGCGACGACGTGAAAGCGAGACGCCCACCGCCGTTCGGCCAGGAACTTGAACCGCTCCCCGTGCGCGGTGACCCCGTGCAGGCAGACGAGCGCCGGTGCCGCCGGATCGCCCCACTCGTGAACGTTCAGTCTCATTCCCGCGAGCTTTTCATGGCGGTGCCTGGCACCGCCACAGATCCGTGCCTACTCCGTCTCCTCTCCGTTACCGGAGGGCTCGTAGTAGACACGTCCTTTCAGCTCGTCGGGAAGATGGTCGACCTCGAAGCCGCGCGGATCGGTATGCGGATAGATGTAGCCCTCGCCGTGCCCGAGCTGCCGGCCGTAGTACGAGCCGTCCCGGAGCGCCTTCGGCGGCTTCACGTTGCCGTGCTCGCGCACGTCGCTCGCTGCGGCCGCGATCGCGTTGTAGCTCGCATTCGATTTCGGCGCGCGGGCGAGATAGATCGCCGCCTGCGAGAGGTTGAGCCGCGCCTCCGGCAGGCCGACGTGCTCGACGGCCTGCGCCGCGGCGACGGCGACCAGCAGCGCGCGTGGATCTGCGTTGCCGATGTCCTCGGACGCGAGCACGATCATGCGTCGCGCGATGTAGCGCGCGTCTTCGCCACCCTCCAGCATCGCCGCGAGGTAGTAGACGGCCGCCTGCGGATCGCTGCCGCGCATCGACTTGATGAATGCCGACGTGAAGTCGTAGTGCGCGTCGGACGTCTTGTCGTACACGACCGGACGCTTCCGTGCGGCGTCCTCCACATGCTCCTCGGTGATCGGGCCGTCTGCAGTCTCGTGTGCGAGCTCGATGATGTTCAACCCGGACCGCGCGTCGCCTCCCGCGCGGCGCGCGATCAACTCGACGATCTCCTCAGACACGTCCGCGCCGAGCTCCTCCGCGCCCCGCCGTACGACGATCGCGATGTCCTCCGGCGCGAGCGTCTCGAGCTCGTACACCTGCGAGCGGGAGAGCAGTGCCGAGATCACCTCGTAGTAGGGGTTCTCCGTGGTCGCGCCGATGAGCGTGACGAGCCCTTCCTCCACCGCCGGCAGCAGCGCGTCCTGCTGCGCCTTGTTGAAGCGGTGGATCTCGTCGAGGAAGAGGATCGTCCGGTTCCCGGTCGTCCCGAGCCGCTCCCGGGCGCGCGCGAGCACTTCGCGCACGTCCTTGACGGTCGCCGACACGGCCGACAGCTCCTCGAAGGCGGCGCCGGTCGACGCGGCGACGATGCGTGCGAGCGTCGTCTTTCCCGAGCCGGGCGGCCCGTAGAAGATCGAAGAGCGCACGCGGTCCTCGGCGATCGCGCGCCGGAGCGCGGAGCCTTCGCCGAGCACATGCTGCTGGCCGACGAACTCGTCGAGCGTGCGCGGGCGCAGCCGTTGCGCGAGCGGGGCGACCTCACCCGCGCGCTGCGAGGCGGCGTCCGAGAAGAGATCCCCCATGCCGCAAGTATGCTCCGCGCGTGGCCGTGACCCGCCTCGACGCAGAGGTGACTGACCTCCTCAGCCGCCTGATCCGCGTCGACACAACCAATCCGCCCGGGAACGAGACGGCCGCCGCCGAACTGCTCCGCGAGTACCTCGAGGCGAACGGGCTCCGGTGCGAGACGTACGCGCGCGTGCCCGAGCGGGCGAACGTCGTCGCGCGGATTCCCGGGCGCGGCGACGGGCCCTCGCTCCTCTTTCTCGGCCACACCGACGTCGTGCTCGCCGACGCCGGGGAGTGGTCGGTGCCGCCGTTTTCCGGCGAGGTGCGAAACAACGAGGTCTGGGGCCGCGGCGCGCTCGACATGAAGGGCCAGGTCGCGGCCAACGCGGTCGCGATCGCGTCGCTCGCGCGCGAAGGGTTCGAGCCTGCGGGCGACGTCATCTTCGCCGCGACGGCAGACGAGGAGGTCGGCGAGGACTTCGGTCTCTCCTGGCTCTGCTCGGAGCATCCGGACGCGGTCCGCTGCGATTACGCGGTGAACGAGGGCGGCGGTGACCGGCTCGTGCTCGGAGGCGAGACGTACTACGTCGTCACGACGGCCGAGAAGCTGACAGCCCCGTTCAACATCGCGGTGCACGGGCGCTCGGGGCACGCTTCGATGCCCGGGATCGCCGACAACGCGCTCGTCAAGGCTGCGCGCCTGATCGAGCGGATCGCCGCCTACCGCCCGGAGCAGCAGCTCCAACCGGAGGTCACCGCTTTCCTGCAAGCGGTTCTCGGCGAGGTGCCGCCCGTCGAGTCGGTCGTCGAACGCGCGCGAGCGCTGCACACGACCGCCGCGGAGCTGATCGAGCCGCTGCTTGCGCCGACGTTCTCGCCGACGATGATCTCCGCTTCGCGCAAGCGGAATGTCATCCCCGCACTCTGCGAGATCGTCGTGGACTGCCGCCTCCTGCCGGGACAAACGCCTGCGGAGATCGAGCCGGTCGTGCGCCGGGTGCTCGGCGGCGATGTCGAGTACGACCTCGAGTTCCTGAAAGCCGAGGGCGGCACACGGTCGCCGCTCGACACGCCGCTGTGGTCGGCCGTCGAGTCGTTCGTCGGCGACCTCGAGCCGGGCGCCGAACCGGTCCCGGTGATCTGCGCCGGGTTCACCGACAGTCACTGGCTGCGCGAGGCGTTCGGCACCGTCGCCTACGGGTTCTTCCCGTACCGCACGATGGCCCCGGAGCTCGCCGCGACGCTCATCCACTCGGCGGACGAGCGCGTCCCCGTCTCCGATCTCGAGCTCGGGGTCGACTGGCTCCGGCACGCGGCTCGCTCCATCTGCACGTGACCGTCGAGCTCGCTTCGCTCGCAGCGCTCGAGCCCGCGCTCGCGGCGGAGGGCTTCTTCGACCGCGACGATGTCGTCGCGAACGTCTACATCGGCTACGGCTGCTCCGACGTGCTCCGCCGCTCGGCAACGCCGCCGCCGCCGGAGCCGTGCTCGTTGCCGGCCGTCGCGTACTCGATCGACGCGCCGGACGACCCGCTGCCACGAGGCGGCGGCTACTCCGTCGGCACTTGGCGTGCGAGTTGGACCGAGACCGAGTACGCGGACGCGGTTGACGCGGTGCGCGCCGCGATCGCAGAGGGCGACGTCTACCAGGTCAACCTCGTGCAGCACCTGAGCGCCGAGTTCGATGGCGATCCGCTCGGGCTTGCGCGGGCGCTCATGCCGCTCGACCCACTCGAGCCGCGCCCGCTGATGGGCGCAGGTTGGGCCATTGTCTCCGCGTCCCCCGAGCTGCTCCTGTCGCGGCGCGGGTCGCGCATCGTCACGTCGCCGATCAAGGGCACGCGCCCCGCCGGCGTGCCGATCGAGTCGGATAAGGACGCCGCCGAGCACGTGATGATCGTCGACCTCGAGCGCAACGATCTCTCCCGCGTCGCCGTACCGGGCAGCGTCCGCTGGCCCGAGCTGCTCGCCGAGCGTCAGCTCGCCGGCGTGAGCCACCTCGTCGCGACTGTCGAGGCGGAGCTGCAAGAGGACGTGACGCTCACCGAACTGCTCGAGGCGGTGCTGCCCGGCGGCTCGGTCACAGGCTGCCCGAAGATCGCGGCGCTCGACCTGATCGCAGCTCTCGAGCCGGTCGGCCGCGGCGCGTCGATGGGAGCGCTCGGCCGCATCCATCCGAACGGCGACCTCGACTTCGCGCTGACGATCCGCACGTTCGCCGTCGCCGACGGGAGGATCCACCTGTGGGTCGGAGGCGGGATCGTATGGGACTCCGATCCCGCCGAGGAAGTCGAAGAGTCGTGGGTGAAGGCGCGGCCGCTGCTCGCCGCGATCGGCGCGCCGCTCTCTGCTCCGGTGTCGTGACGCTCGTCGCACTCGTCGAGCTCGGACGCGGCGTGCTCGCGCCGGACACCCCGGTGCTGCATGCCGACGACGAGGGCGTGCTGCGCGGCCGCTCCGTCTTCGAGACGCTGCGCGCGTACGGCGGCAAGCCGTTCAGGCTCGATGCGCATCTCGGCCGCCTTGCGACGTCCGCCGAGCGCCTGCGGCTCGAGCCGCCGCCGCCGGATGCGTTCGCCGCGGCGGTGAGCGACGCGATCGTCGCGGCCGCCCTGCCCGACGCGACGGTGCGGCTCCTCTGGACCGCGGGGCGCGAGGGAGGCGGACCGCCGGCGGGGCTCGTGCTCGTCTCGACGCTTCCGCCCGGGCACGAGGAACTGCGGGAGCGTGGCCTCCGCCTCGCCGTCGTCGAGTGGGCGGCAGGTGCACTGGCCGGCGCGAAGTCGACGAGCTATGCGGAGAACATTGCGGCCCAGAACCAAGCTGCGGACCGCGGAGCCGACGACGCGCTCCTCGTAGCGCCCGACGGGACCGTGCTCGAGGCGCCGACGTCGAACGTCTGGTTCCGCGAGGGCGACCGGCTCCTCACGCCCTCGCTCTCGCTGCCGATTCTGGCCGGGGTCACCCGCGCGACGGTGCGGGAGCTCGCGCCCCAGGCCGGCTACGCGGTCGAGGAGGGATCGTTCGGGCTCGCGCGGCTCCTGGGCGCCGACGAGGTCTTCCTGACCTCGTCGGTCCGGGAGGTCATGCCGGTGAGGTCGATCGACGGGGCCGAGATCGCCAGGGGCCCGGCTGCCGCGACTCTCCAGGCGGCGCTGCGTGCAGCCGCACGGATACCCTGACAGCGATGAGCGAAGAAGAGAAGATCCGGCTCGGCGGGATGGCGCTCCCGAACGGCGTGCTCGTCCACGGCCCGCGCTCATGGGCGTGCGCGATTCGTACCGAGGACGGGAACGTAGAAGTCGCCTCGGCGTACAAGCGGTTTCGCGCTTCGAACGTGAACAGCGCCTTCCTGCGCGGCCCGGCCCGCCTCGCGGAGGCGATGGCGATCCTCCCGGTGGTCAAGCGCGCGCTTCCCGAGGCAAAGCTGCCGATGCAGAGTCGGCGTGTGCTCGCGTCGATGGTCGGCGCTGCGTTCGTCGTCCGCGGCATACGCGAATCGCGGCTTCGGCCGGCCGCGCAGGAGCTTCTGTCCGGTCTGTTGTCGCTCGCGCCCGCCGCGCTCGCACTTCGCGGCGGCGAGCTCGCGGCCTACCACGGCGCCGAGCACATCTCGATCGGCCGCTACGAACACGGCGAGGGTGCAAAGAAGGAGCACGAGCGCTGCGGCGGCCATCTCGTCGGACCGCTCGTCGCAACGTCGGTTGTCGGCAACGTCCTCGCAGGGCTCGCACCGCTCCACTTTCGCAACCAGGCTCGCGCGGCCGCGCAGTTCGGCGCGCTCGCGGCCTCGACCGAGATCTTCGGCTGGATGACCCGCAATCCCGATCACCTTGCCGCCCGGGCGCTGTCGAGGCCCGGACACGAGCTCCAGCATCGGCTCTCGACCGCCGAGCCGACACCCGAGCAGCTGGAGGTCGCCGAGGCGGCGCTCGCCGCCTGCCTCGAGCTCGAGCATGGCGCAGACGACTAGGACGCGGCTCCCGCCCGAGATCTTCGACCTGCCGGTCGAGAAGATGCGCGCCGGCTGGTATACGGACGCCTACTTCAACCACGCGCGCGACGCGTTGGCGCAGGACGGCAGGCACCCGCACGTCGTGATGCAGATCTTCCAGAAGGAGAGCTCGTGGCTCGGCGGGATGGACGAGGCGATCGCGATCCTCAAGCTGTGCGCGAACGAGTACGACGGACTCGAGATCCGCGCCCTGCATGACGGCGACCGCATCGAGCCGTACGAGCCGGTCATGCACATCGAAGGCGACTACACGGCGTTCGCGCACCTCGAGACGCCGGTGCTCGGCACGCTCGCACGCCGCACGTTGATCACCACGAACGTCGTGCACGTGCTCGAAGCCGCCAACGGGAAGCCGATCATCTTCATGGCTGCGCGTCACGACCATCACCGCATCCAGACCGGCGACGGCTACGCGGCCTATGTCGCGGGGCAGGTCGTGGGCACCGAGATCGGCGTGACGACCGACGAGCAGGCATCGTGGTGGGGCGGCAGCGGCATCGGCACGGTTCCGCACTCGCTGATCGCGTCCTACGGCGGCGACACCGTGCTCGCGGCGCAGAAGTTCGCGGCGTGGGCCGCGCCCGACATGCACGTCACCGTGCTCATCGACTTCGAGAACGACTCGGTTCGCACTGCGCTCGAGGTCGCGGAGGCGCTGGGAGACCGCCTCTGGGGCGTGCGTCTCGACACATCGGAATCGCTCGTCGACCGTTCGCTCTGGAGCGAGATGGGCGACTTCAAGCCGACCGGCGTGAACGAGCGGCTTGTCTGGAAGGTGAGGGACGCCCTCGACGCGAACGGCTGCGACCGCGTACGCATCGTCGTCTCCGGCGGCTTCACGGTGGAGAAGATCCGCACCTTCGAGGAGAAGGGCGTACCGGTCGACGCCTACGGCGTCGGGTCGTCGCTCATCCGCGGCTCGAACGACTTCACCGGGGACATCGTGATGACGGACGGCAAGCCGTCCGCGAAGGTCGGACGCGGCTACCGCGAGAATCCGAGGCTCGAGCTCGTCACGTGAGGCTCGCACTGGCAGTCGCAGCCGTGCTCGTCGCGGCTTCGGCGGCGAGCGCTGCGCCTCCGAAGCCGGTTCTCCTCGGCATCTCCTTCCCCGAGGGCTTCTCTGCGCGCCAGATGGTCGACCGTGTCGCAGCCGTGCGCCGGATCGCGATCGCGAACCGACACGTGACTCCGAGGCTGACCGCAAAGTCCTACGCAGCAGCGCTGACGACGACCCGCGCCCCCGCCGTGTTCCGGCCGTTCATGAAGCGTAAGAGCATCGAGGGCTTCCTCTTTCCCTCGCTCTACAAGTTTGGCCCTGCGGACACCGCGCCGCGGCTCATCTCGCTTCAACTCGCCGAGTTCGACCGCAGGTGGGCGACCGTCGACCTCCGCGGCGTGACCGAGAATCCGTACGAGGTGCTGACGGTCGCCTCGATGGTGGAGCGCGAGGCGGCAGTAGAGGGGGAGCGGCCTCTCGTCGCTGCCGTCATCTACAACCGGCTCGCACAGAAGATGCCGCTGGGCATAGACGCGACGCTCCGCTACGGCCTCGGGATTCCTGGTACACGCCCGCTCACGAAGGCCCAGCTGCAAAGCGACTCGCCGTACAACACGCGCCGGTTCACCGGGCTGCCGCCGACGCCGATCGCAAACCCGGGGCTCGCGTCGATCCGGGCGGCAGCGACGCCGGCTCCGGTCGACTACCTCTACTACGTGCGGATCCCGGGGACGGTGCGACACTTCTTTACGGCGGACTACGGCGAGTTCTGCGAGAAAGTGACGGAGTACGGCTACGGCGCCTGCTGAGATCGTGAGAACGGCGGGGTGATGCGGTGTGGTCGATCGTCTGCTTCGTCGTCGACAAGCCGCTGCGCGCGCCACGGGTATCGCGTCGGCGCTGCTCGCCGGCGCGGTCGAGTACGCCTTCGCGCACGGCGCGACCTCCGTCGAGGCGTACCCGCACGTGACCGACGTGCGCGACTACATGGGACACCCGACGCTCTACGCGCACGCCGGCTTCAGGTACGTCCGCGACGCGAACAAGCGCACGGTCGTCCGTCTCGATCGCTAGCGCGGCCGCCAGCTCAAGCGTCTGCGATCTCGATCGCGGCGAGTGAGGCGACCATCGAGGGCTCCGATTGTGGCAACAATGGGGTCGTGACGGGCACGATCTTGTGGGACGTCGACACGCAGGTCGACTTCATGGAGCCGTCCGGGAAGCTCTACGTCCCCGACGCGAGGACGGTCGCCCCCGCGATGGAGCTGCTCGTCGACGCCGCGCGCGCCGCGCGCATTGTCCACGTCGCCTCGGCCGACGACCACGAGCTGACAGATCCAGAGATCTCGGCCTCCCCCGACTTCCAGAACACGTACCCGCCGCATTGCCTACGCGGCACTCGGGGGGCGGAGAAGATCCTCGAAACGAAGCAGCGCGACCCGCTGCCGCTTGCGCTCATCCCGTTCCCGCCCGGGCTCGTGCCGGGACTGATCGCCGGACGCCGCGAGATCCTGCTCCTGAAGAAGAACTTCAACGTCTTCACGAACCCGAACACCGAGCCGGTGCTCGACGCGCTCGACCCTGAGGCGATCGTCGTCTTCGGCGTGGCCACGGACGTGTGCGACGACGCAGCCATCCTCGGGTTCCTCGACCGGGGCCGCCGTGTCCGCTTCGTGGAGGATGCCGCACGGGGCATCGACGAGGGCCGGGTCGCCGCCTGTCTGGCGGTCTGGCGCGAGCGCGGGGTCGAGTTCACGACCGTGGAAGAGGTGATCGCCTCCCTCGGCTAAGGGATCCGTCCCTTCCTGCCGATGAGCATCGAGAATGGTGGGGGACTGGTTCCAATCCGCAGCTGATTTCGCCACGAACTGGCTGCCGCTGGCGTTCTTCGCCATCCTCGTCCTGACCGCGTGGCTCCTCTGGAGGACCGTCGGGATGATGCCCCGCGTCCGTCCGACCCGTGTGGACTCGAGGTCGAAGTCGAGCGTCACCTGGGACGACGTCGCCGGCGTCGAGGAGGTCCGCGCCGAGCTGATGGAGGTCGTCGACTTCCTGCGCGATCCGAAGCGCTTCGAGCGCCTCGGTGCGACGGTGCCGAAGGGCCTGCTCCTGTACGGACCGCCCGGCACCGGCAAGACCCTGCTGGCAAAGGCCGTGGCCCACGAGTCGGGCGCGAAGTTCTATTCCGCGAGCGCATCCTCGTTCGTCGAGATGTTCGCCGGTCTCGGCGCCGCCCGCATCCGCAAGCTTTTCGCCGAGGCGCGCAAGAACGCCCCGGCAATCGTTTTCATCGACGAGCTCGACGCCGTAGGCGCGCAGCGCTCCGGCCACGGTTTCAACCGCGAGCAGGACCAGACGCTCAACCAGCTGCTCGTCGAGCTCGACGGCTTCGAGGGCGCCCACCAGGTCGTCGTCATGGGTGCCTCGAACCGCATCCAGGATCTCGACCAGGCACTGCTGCGCCCGGGCCGCTTCGACCGGCAGATGCTGGTCCCGCCGCCCGACCTCAAGGGCCGCACGGCGATCCTCGAGGTGCACACGCGCGACAAACCGCTCGCTCAGGGTGTCGAGCTGGCCCAGGTCGCGCGTCAGACCAGCGGGCTCACCGGGGCCGAGCTCGCGAACATCTGCAACGAGGCCGCGATCTTCGCGGGCCGCCGCGGCGACGCCTACCTCACACAGTTGGATTTCGACGCGGCGCTCGAACGGGTCGTCGCTGGCCTGCAGCAGAAGAAGGTCCTCACCGAGAAGGAGCGCCGGATCCTCTCCTACCACGAGGGGGGTCACGCGCTGATGGCGCATCTCATGGGCGCGGCGATGGAGCTGCAGAAGGTGACGATCGTGTCGCGCGGCGACGCCCTCGGCTACGCGTTCTACCTGCCCGAGGAGGATCGCTATCTCCACACGAAGGAGGAGCTCGTCGACCGGATGATCGTCGCGCTCGCGGGTCGGGCAGCCGAGGAGGTCGTCTTCGGTCGCGTCACGAACGGCGCTGCGAACGATCTCGAGAAGGTCACCGACCTCGCGCGCTCCATGGTCTTCGAATGGGGTATGGCCGACAGCGTCTCTTCCCGCACGCTGCGAGCCGACAACTACGCACTCTCCGAGGAGACGAAGCGGCTGCGCGACTCCGAGCAGGCGCGGCTCACCGACGGCGCCTATGCGGAGGCGTTACGGCTCCTGCAGAAGCACCGCGTGCCGCTCGACCGCGTCGCGGCGGCGCTCCTCGAGAAGGAGACGCTGGTGCGCGACGAGGTCATCGCACTTCTCGCGGACGTCGAGGCAGAGTCGCGCGCGTCGGATTCGGTCGGCGTGCCGCGCATCGTCGCGGCGAAGCAGCCGAACTAGCCGTTCAGCTGCGAGACGTCGACGGCGTTCGCCGGCGCCTTGATGTCGACCGTCTCGTTCCATTCATCGAAGTGCACGGTGCCGGTGGAGTCGCCCGAGGCCTGCGTGATCTCGAGCGGATACGGCTCGCCGGTCGTCGCGACGTAGAGCGTGCCGCCGTCCGACGAGTCGATTCCGATCACCTTCTGCCCGTCGACGGTGGCCTCCTTGCCCTTCGTGATCGTGCCGGTCGGCTTCAGGGCCGCCTCGAAGAGCTTGTCGATGTCCGTCAGGGCCGCGAGCGCAGCGAGATCGCCGGACGTCGCCGAGCCCTTCAGCCACTTGCCTTTCAGGAGCTTGGCGGCCTCGGCCCCGGCGATCTGCGTGTAGAACGCGGTCGAGCCCTTCAGGTACGCCTCGTTTCCGACGCGGACGATCTCGACCTTGGCTCCCTGAATCGTCAGCGAGCCGGTCCCGCCCTTCGCGCCGTCGATCCGGATGTCGACCTTCAGCGGCGTTCCGCTCTCGACGATCGAGCCGTGGAAGTGGACGCTGCTCGCCTTCTTCGCAGCAGCCTTCGAGTCGGCGACGATCTCCTTGGCGGTCTTGTCCGCCTCCCCGTTCGAGTTCGAGCCGCCGCCGCCGCACCCTCCCGCAAGGAGCGCGAGCGAGACGAGGCCGGTGGCGAGAACCCTCCCCATGCAGGTGGGAACGTATCCGATGCAGCGGCCGTGGACGGCGCGGCGGGTAGCATCGACTCGTGGAGGCACGAGGGATCCACCACGTCGGCGTCGCCGTCGCGGACCTCGACGAGGCGGTGCGCACCTACGAGCGCCTCCTCGGCGGCCGGCTCGAGCACCGAGCCCGCGTCGAGGACCAGGGCGTCGAAGCCGCGTCGATGCGGGTCGGAGACGGCCGCGTCGAGCTGCTCGCCGCGCTCGGCGACGACACACCGGTCGGCAAGTTCCTCGCAAAGCGCGGCCCCGGCATGCACCACGTCGCCTATGAGGTGGAAGACGTGCGCGCTGCGATCGAGGCTCTCACCGAGCAGGGTGCCGAGCTGATCGACTCCGAGCCGCGACGCGGCATGTTCGGGCTCGAGGTCGCCTTCGTTCATCCAGAATCGGTTCACGGCGTCCTCTCGGAGGTGGTGTCAGGTGGCTGAAAACGGCCGCGTACGAATTGAGATCGGATTTGAAGGCGGGCAGGTGATCGGCGGCTTTGTCGATGCCTCGCACGCCGACCAGCTCGAGCGCGCCCTGCACGAGGATGGGCCGCGTGTGGTCGTCCTCGAGACGGAGGACGGCCCGTACCACGTCGTCGTTCCGCACGTCAGCTACTTTCGGCGTCACAGTCGCGCCGGCCGCGTCGGGTTCGCGGCGGGCTAGCGGGGTAAAGCGAACGCGTGAGCTCGGAAGCGACCGAGAAGAAGTCAGCCCAGGAGTCGACGCAGCACGTCCGCAAGCTCGTGGAGCGTGCCCAGCGGGGGGAGCGCGCCGCGCTCGAAGAGCTGTACCTGATCCATTTCGACCGGATTTACAGCTACCTGCACGTGAGCGTCGGGAACCGGCACGACGCCGAGGACCTCACCACGCAGACGTTCCTCAAGATGCTCGAGTCCATTGGGCGCTTCCGCTGGCAGTCGGCGCCGTTCTCCGCCTGGCTGTTCCGGATCGCGCACAACCTCGCGATGGACCACTTCCGGGCGCGGCGCCGCTGGCAACCGGAGGAGGAGGTGCCCGAGCCGGCGGGGTCGGAGGAGCCGTCGGCCGAGCTCCAGGCGATGCAGTCGATCGGGCGGCAGTCGATGCTGGAGCTGATCCAGGATCTGTCGCCCGAGCAGCAGCAGGTGCTGACGCTGAAGTTCGTCTTCAACTTCGCGAACGCCGACGTCGCGACGATCCTCGAGAAGACCGAGGGCGCGATCAAGTCCCTCCAGCACCGGGCGCTCGCCTCGCTGCAAAAGCAGATCGCGCAGCAGCAGAGCTAGCGGGTGGCTCTCGAGGTCGGGATCGTCGGGCTGCCGAACTCGGGCAAGTCTGCGCTCTTCGAGGCGCTGACCTGCGCTCGTGCGAGCGGCGAGGTCGGGATGGCGGCGATTCCGGACCCGCGCTTGCAGAAGCTCGCGGGCGTCGTGCAGGCGCGGAAGGTCACGCCTGCTGCGATCCGAGTCGTCGAGGTGCGCGGAACGGGGCCGGAGCTGTTCGGAAATCTGCGCCAGGTCGATGCGCTGCTCGTCGTGCTCGACGGCTTCTCCGGCACGCGCGTTCCAGCAGACGACCTCGAGACGCTGAAGCTCGAGTTGCTCGTCGCCGACCGCGACCACGTCGAGCGCCGGGTCGAGCGGATCGCAAAGCAGGCGAAGTCAGGCGACGCGATGCTGAAGAAGGAGGTCGAGCAGCTCGAGCGGCTGCTCGCGCACCTCGACGCCGGAAACACGCTCACTGACTGGCCGGAGGAGCTCCCACCGGAGCTGGAGCCGCTCACGTCGAAGCCGCTCATCGCGATCGAAAACGGTCCGAACGCCATCGACCTGAAGCTCGAGGCGGAGCTCGCGGAGCTCTCCGACGAGGAGGCCGCCGAGTTCCGCGGCGCCGGCGAGTCCGCGCTCGGCGAGATCGTGCGCCGGCTCGCCGAGACGCTCGACCTGATCACGTTCTTCACGGCAGGGGAGAAGGAGACGCGCGCCTGGACGCTCCGGCGCGGCCAGACTGCGATCGACGCCGCGGAGACGATCCACTCCGACATCGCGCGCGGCTTCATCCGCTGCGAGGTCATCCACTGGGACGATCTCGTTGTCGCAGGCTCGCACGCGGAGGCATCACGCGCGGGCAAGCAGCGGCTCGAGGGGAAGACCTACGTCGTCGAGGACGGCGACGTTCTGAACGTCCGCTTCAACGTGTGAGGCGTTCTGCGAGCGTGCCGACCGGCACGTCGAGCTCGAACAGCAGCCGTCGCGCACTGGCGCTGTGCCGGATGAGCGTTGCGAGCATCTGCTCCGGTGTCATCTTGCGGCGGCGGCGTGTTGCGAGCTCAAGCATGCGCTTCGCCTCCGGGGAGACACCGACGCAGTGGGCGTGCGACCACACTTCGCCGCCGAAGCGCTCCTCGAGCTCGCCGCGCACGGACTCGAGTGAGATGCCGAGCGAGGCAAGCGCGTCGCGCTCGTCGGCGCGGATCCGCTCGCGGATGTCTTCCGGCGTCACGCCGTACTCCTCGAGCGCCGGGCTGAGGATCGCGCACGCGAGCACCAGGTGCTCGACCCCGATCGCAAGCGAGAGCTCTGTGCCTTCGTAACACGCCCGGGCGAAGATCTCCGCCGCCGCGTGCGCCGGGCGGGTGAGGAGTCTCACCGGCCGCGGCCCTTCCCGGCGTACTTCTTGTGCACCGCCTGCTTCGACACGCCGAGCTCGTCGGCGATCTCCTGCCAGGAGTGCCCGCTTCGGCGTGCGTTCTCGACGTGGACCCTTTCGAGCCGCTCGAGCAACCGCCGGAGCGCAGCGACGGCGCGAAGCCCGGCTTCGGGATCCTCTGATGCGACCTGTACCGCCAAGTCCTTCGCCTCCTCCATCGGTCAACTATAGTTGACGTGTCAACCCTAGTTGACCGCAAGGGCGCCGGCGGGGTTCGTACGCACCCCGCCGACAGGCGGCTCAGCAGCAGTCGTCGCCGTCGCAGCAGTCGCCGCCAGGTACGCAGTCGCCCATCGCTCCTCCTTTCATCGATCGATGTCGATGCACTATATTGAGATCCGTCGGGATTGTTTACCTGACGCAAGGCTAGACTGCGGCGCATGCACATTCCTCGATCTCTCAAGAGACTCTTCACATTCCGGCGAGCCTGGGCCGCGCTCGACCACGTCGGACGGATTGTCCTCGCGTGGCAGCTCGGCATCAGCGCAATCGTTGCAGCCATCGTCGGGTGGGTGTCACACACTTTGAACGCGCCGTGGCCCGTGCTCTCCCTGCTTGCCTTTGGCCTCGCGTGTCTGGCCTACTCAGCGGCGGGATTGGCGGCTCCCCGCCTCGTGAACCGTTTCTACCTTCCCGTTGAGGCGCGCTCACCATCGCCGACGCCTGCTGTATCACCCCCTGCACTTGCTCCACCTGCGCCCGTGTT
>WNGB01001458.1_pt1 | contig 84869 bp, 74 predicted proteins | sample 5400681 | NCBI WGS metagenome assembly WNGB01 (sample SAMN13153367, study PRJNA577476) | soil metagenome | isolation source: 115 cm soil or saprolite under grassland replicate 2 | place: USA:California | collected 2016-06-15 | reverse complement strand
TCGTCGGGACCGCGAGCCGGGATGGCCGGGCGAACTCGGGGCGGCGGCCGCAACTCCCGTGCCACGCCCCCGGCTCGCGCTCCCCGGCTAAGACCCCGCCCGCGCTGCGGCATGGACCTTTTCCTGCCCGCCTCGAGCCCTGCCCGCCTCGAGCCGACCCGTGATCGTCGCCGTGGAACGACGACTAGAGCCGGGGAAATCCGGCGATGATCACCGGGCCGGGCCGGGCCGGCCGCGGTCATCGGGACTGCGAGCCGGGATGGCCGGGGTGGCCGGGCGGAGTCGGGGCAGCCGGCGCAACTCCCGCGCCACGCCCCCGGCTCGCGCTACGGCATGGACACCTTTCCTGCCTCCCCGAGCCCTGCCCGCCTCGAGCCGACGCCGTGATCGTCGCCGTGGAACGACGGCTACAGGCGGGGAAACCAGGCGATGATCACCGGGCCGGGATCGGACCGGTCGGTACCACATCGACCTCGAACGGCCGGGGCTAGATCCCGCCTGGGCCGGACTGGCGGCGGCGGCGCAGGTAGCGCTCGAACTCGCGGGCGATCGACTCGCCGCTGATCTGCGCCGGGTCCACCTCGTCGGACTGCCGCTCCTCCAGCGCCCGAACGTACTCCTGCACGTCGGCGTCCTCCCGCGTCATCTGGTCCACCAGGCCCTGCCACTGGTCGGCCTGCTCCGGCAGGTTGGCCAGCGGGACAGGCACGTCCAGCACCTCCTCCACCCGGTGCAGCAGCGCCAGGGTGGCCTTCGGGCTGGGCGCCTGCGACACGTAGTGCGGCACCGCGGCCCAGAACGAGATGGCAGGCATCCCGGCCTGTACGCAGGCGTCCTGCATGACGCCGACGATCCCGGTCGGCCCCTCGTACCGGGACCGCTCCAGCCCGAACCGGGTGGCCGAAGCCGAGTCGTACGCCGTCCCGGTCACCGGCACCGGCCGGGTGTGCGGGGTGTCGGCCAGCAGCGCGCCGAGCAAGACCACCAACTCAACCCCGAGCTCCCGGGCGATGTCCAGGATCTCGCCGGTGAAGCCCCGCCAGCGCATGTTCGGCTCGATGCCGCGCAGCAGCACGACGTCACGCTGCGCCTTCGGCGGTCGGCACACCGAGAACCGGGTGGTCGGCCACTCCAGCCGCCGCGTCACCCCGTCCACCAGGGTCACGGTCGGCCGGGTGACCTGGAAGTCGTAGTAGTCGTCCGGGTCCAGCGCCACCAGCGGCCGGGCGTCCCAGATCAGCTCCAGGTGCTCCACGGCGGCGGTGGCCGCGTCGCCGGCGTCGTTCCAGCCCTCGAACCCGGCGATGAGCACCGGGTCCGTCAGCTCGGGCAACTCGTCGAACTCGGTCACGTCGCTCCTCGCCGGCGCCCCACGCCGGCGCTCGTCGGCTCGCTCGTCGGCTGCGTGACCGGCGGTGTGCGGACTGGTGACCTCACAGGCTCGGTCACCGAGCGCTCCTCGCTGGCGCTCGTCGGCTGCGTGACCGGCGGTGCTGTGCTGACTGGTGACCTCGCTGGCTCGGTCACGTAGTGTCCTCGGCGCTCATCGGCTCAGCGTAGTCCCCGGGTCGGAGCCCCACATGGGGGATCGCCATCGCGAGGAGTCCTCGACTCGGGTCGGTAGTCTTGGCGCATGTCCGACACCGCCCAAGCTTCGCCCCTGCTCGCCGCGCTCACGGAGCGTGTCGTCGTGGCCGACGGCGCGATGGGCACGATGATCCAGGCCCGGGACCTGACGCTGGACGACTTCGAGGGACACGAGGGCTGCAACGAGGTCCTGAACGTGACCCGCCCGGACGTGATCCGGGAGATCCACGCCGCGTACTTCGAGGCCGGCTGCGACGCCGTCGAGACCAACACCTTCGGCGCCAACTTCGCGAACCTGGCCGAGTACGGCATCCAGCACCGGATCCACGAGCTGTCCGAGGCGGGCGCCCGGATCGCCGCCGAGGTGGCGCGGGACTACTCCGCGGACGGCCGCCGCCGGTTCGTCATCGGCTCGGCCGGCCCGGGCACCAAGCTGCCCAGCCTCGGGCACGCGCCCTACCCGCTGCTCCGCGACGCGTACCAGTCGGAGGCCGCGGGCCTGATCGACGGCGGCGTGGACGCCGTCCTCGTGGAGACCAGCCAGGACCTGCTGCAGACCAAGGCGGCCATCGTCGGGGCCGCCCGGGCGCGCGCCGCGGCCGGCCGGTGGGTGCCGGTGCTGGCCCAGGTCACGGTGGAGACCACCGGCACGATGCTGCTGGGCTCGGAGATCGGCGCCGCGCTGACCGCGCTGGAGCCGCTCGGCATCGACCTGATCGGGCTGAACTGCGCGACCGGCCCGGCCGAGATGAGCGAGCACCTGCGGTACCTGTCCCGGCACGCCCGCATCGGCCTGTCGGTGATGCCGAACGCCGGCCTGCCCGAGCTCGGCCCGAACGGCGCCACCTACCCGCTGGGCGCGGACGAACTGGCCGAGGCGCTGGCCGGGTTCGTCACCGAGTACGGCGTGCGGCTGATCGGCGGTTGCTGCGGCACCACCCCGGAACACCTGCGCGCGGTGGTGGACCGGGTCCGCGGCCTCACCCCGGCGCGGCGCCGCCCGCGGTCCGAGCCGGGCGCGGCCAGCCTCTACCAGAGCGTCCCGTTCCGCCAGGACACCAGCGTGCTGATGATCGGCGAGCGGACCAACGCCAACGGCTCCAAGGCGTTCCGCGAGGCCATGTTGGCCGGCCGGTGGGACGACTGCGTGGAGATCGCCCGCGCGCAGACCCGGGACGGCTCGCACGTGCTCGACGTCTGCGTCGACTACGTCGGCCGGGACGGCGTGACCGACATGCGGGAGATCGCCAGCCGGTACGCCACCGCCTCCACCCTGCCGATCATGCTCGACTCCACCGAACCGCAGGTCATCGAGGCCGGCCTGGAGATGCTCGGCGGCCGCTCCGTGATCAACTCGGTCAACTTCGAGGACGGCGAGGGGCCGGAGAGCAGGTTCGCCCGGGTCATGCCGGTGGTGCGCGAGCACGGCGCCGCCGTTGTCGCGCTGACCATCGACGAGGAGGGCCAGGCGCGTACCGCCGCGAAGAAGGTCGCGATCGCCGACCGGCTGATCCGGACGCTGACCGGGCAGTGGGGGATGCGGGAGAGCGACATCCTCCTCGACTGCCTGACCTTCACCCTGGCCACCGGCCAGGAGGAGAGCCGGCGCGACGCCATCGAGACGATCGAGGGCATCCGCCGGCTGAAGGAAGCGCACCCGGACGTGCAGACCACGCTGGGCCTGTCCAACGTCTCCTTCGGGCTCAACCCGGCCGCCCGGCAGGTGCTGAACTCGGTGTTCCTGCACGAGTGCGTGCGGGCCGGGCTGGACTCGGCGATCGTGCACGCCTCCAAGATCCTGCCGATGAGCAAGATCCCGGACGAGCAGCGCGAGGTCGCCCTGGACCTGGTGTACGACCGCCGCCGTGCCCCGGCGGGCGCCGCGGGCGAAGAGGGAGATGCAGGCTACGACCCGCTGCAGCGGTTCCTGGGGCTGTTCGAGGGTGTCTCCGCGCAGTCCTCTCGCGCGTCCCGGGCGCAGGAACTGGCGGCGCTGCCGCTGTCGGAGCGGCTCAAGCGGCGGATCATCGACGGCGAGCGCAACGGGCTGGAGCCCGACCTGGACGAGGCGCTGCAGACCCGTACCGCCCTGGAGATCATCAACGACACCCTGCTGGAGGGCATGCGGGTCGTCGGCGACCTGTTCGGCTCGGGCGAGATGCAGCTCCCGTTCGTGCTGCAGTCGGCCGAGGTGATGAAGGCGGCGGTCGCCTACCTCGAGCCGCACATGGAGAGGACCGACGACGACGGCAAGGGCAGGATCGTGCTGGCCACCGTCAAGGGCGACGTGCACGACATAGGCAAGAACCTGGTGGACATCATCCTGTCCAACAACGGCTACGACGTGGTGAACATCGGCATCAAGCAGCCGATCACCACCATCCTGGACGCGGCCGAGGAGGCCCGCGCCGACGCGATCGGCATGTCCGGCCTGCTGGTCAAGTCAACAGTGATCATGAAGGAGAACCTCGAGGAGATGAACTCCCGGGGGGTCTCGGCCAGGTACCCGGTACTGCTCGGCGGCGCCGCACTGACCAGGGCGTACGTGGAGAACGACCTGTCCGACGTCTACACCGGCGATGTGTACTACGCCCGGGACGCCTTCGAGGGCCTGCGGCTGATGGACCGGCTGATGGCGGTCAAGCGCGGCGAGGTCTCCGCCCAGGCGGTGCTGGCCGATGAGCAGAAGGTCGCCGAGCGGCGGGCCCGCCGGCAGCGGTCGCTGGCCATCGCGGCCGCCCGCAGGGCCAGGGAGGAGCCGGAGGAGCAGGTCAGCCGCTCCGACGTGGCCACCGACAACGCCGTGCCCACCCCGCCGTTCGTCGGCTCCCGGGTGGTCAGGGGCATCCCGCTGGCCGACTACGCCTCGATGCTGGATGAGCGGGCCACCTTCATGGGGCAGTGGGGCCTGCGCGGCGCCCGCGGCGACAAGGGCCCGTCGTACGAGGAGCTGGTGGAGAGCGAGGGCCGGCCGCGGCTGCGGTACTGGCTGGACCGGCTGCAGACCGAGGGCGTGCTCGAGGCCGCGGTGGTGTACGGGTACTTCCCGTGCCGCTCCAAGGGCGACGATCTGGTGGTGCTGCGCGAGGACGGGACCGAGCGGGTGCGGTTCAGCTTCCCGCGGCAGAAGCGCGACCGGCACCTGTGCCTGGCCGACTTCTTCCGCACTGAGGAGTCCGGCGAGACCGACGTGGTGGCGTTCCACCTGGCCACCATGGGCAACCGGATCAGCGAGTTCGCACAGACGCTGTTCGAGGCGGACAACTACCGCGACTACCTCGAGGTGCACGGCCTGTCGGTGCAGCTCACCGAGGCGCTCGCGGAGTACTGGCACAAGCGGATCCGGCAGGAGCTGCGGTTCGCCGACGGTACCAGCGCCGCGAGCGCCGACCCCGGATCGCTGGACGACTACTTCCGGCTGGAGTACCGCGGCGCCCGTTACTCGTTCGGGTACCCGGCCTGCCCCAACCTGGAGGACCAGGTCCAGCTCGTCGAGCTGCTCGACCCGTCCCGGATCGGGGTGAGCCTGTCCGAGGAGTTCCAGCTCCACCCGGAGCAGTCCACCTCGGCGATCGTGGTCCACCACCCCGAGGCCAAGTACTTTGCCGTCTGAGCTGCACGCCGTCCTGTTCGACATGGATGGCACCCTGTTCGACAGCGAGAGGCTGTGGACGGTCTCGCTGAACGAGCTGGCCGCGCGGCTGGGTGGCGAGATCTCGCCCGCCACCCGGGCGGCCATGGTCGGCACCAACGTGACCGAGACGATCGTGATGCTGCACGACGAGGTCGGCCTGGCCGGTGACGTCGCGGCCAGCACCGACTGGCTGCTGGACCGGACCATGCAGCTCTACCGCGGTGGCTTGCCCTGGCTGCCGGGCGCCCGCGCACTGGTGCGCGCGGTGCGCGACGCCGGGCTGGCCACCGCGCTGGTCACCTCCACCACGCGCGGCATGGTGAACGTGGCGCTGAGGACGATCGGTGCGGGCAACATCGACGTGGTGGTGGCCGGGGACGAGGTCACCCACAACAAGCCGCACCCCGAGTCTTACCTGCGCGCCGCCGACCTACTCGGCCGGCAGCCGGCCGAGTGCCTGGCCATCGAGGACTCCCCGGCCGGCATCGCCTCCGCCGAGGCGGCCGGCTGCCCGGTGCTGGCGGTGCCGCGGGAGCTGCCGATCGGGCCCGGGCCGCACCGCGTGGTCCGCGCCAGCCTGGCCGGGCTGACGGTGGCCGACCTGCGCGCTGTGCACGCGGCGCTGTCGGCCTGACCGGCACCGGCGGTTCGGCCGCTGTCGGCCCCGGCGGGTTCGGCCGCTGTCAGTCCGGCGGGTTCGGCCGGCGTCGGCCCGGGCGGGTTCGGCCTGACCGGCACCGCGGGTTCGGCCGCTGTCAGTCCGGCGGGTTCGGCCGGCGTCGGCCCGGCGGGTTCGGCCGGTGTCGCCCCCGGTCAGCAGGGCGAGACGGACACGCCCACCGAGCCCGGCCCGGTGTGCACCCCGATCACCGAGCTGATCTGGGCCAGGAAGAACGTGCGGCGGAACGGGATCTGCGCCTGCAGCCGGGTGGCCAGCCGCATCGCCGGGCCGGCCGCGTCGTAGTGCTCCACCGCCACGTCAACGAGCCGCCGGCCGGCGTGGACGCGGGCCAGGTCGGCCAGCCGGGCGATCGCCCTGTCGTCACCGCGGATCCGTTCCACCGGGGCGACCTCGCCGTTCTTCAGCCCGAGCAGCGGCTTGATACCCAGCGCGGTGCCCAACCAGGCCCGCGCAGCGCCGATCCGGCCTCCCCGGCGCAGGTACTCCAGGGTGTCCACGTACATCAGCCCCAGGTTCGCGGCGAGCCGGCGGTTGATCACCGCGATCACCTCGTCGCTGCTGGCACCTCGTTCGGCTGCCTCCGCCGCGGCCAGCGCGGCGAACCCGAGTCCCATCCCGAGGATGCCCGAGTCGACCACCCGGACCGGCACCCGTACCTGGGCGGCCGCCGCCCGGGCCATCTCACAGGTCGCGGACAGCCGCTCGGACAGGTGCAGCGACACGATCTCCTCGGCACCGCCGGCGATGGCGTCCTGGTACGCCCAGAAGAAGGCCGGCGTCGGCGGCGGCGAGGTGCTCACCTTGACGCCGGCCCGCAGCGCGGCGGCGAGTTGTTCCGGCGGGAGGTCCTCCTCGTCGCCGGACTGGTCTCCGAGCGAGATCTGCTGCGGAACGACGATGACGCCCCTGCGCGCCGCCACCTCCGCAGGCAGCGAGGCCCCGGAGTCGGTGATGATGGCTACCCGCCGGTACATGTCGGCTGAGCCTAAGGCATGCCCTCCGGCGCCCCGACAGGGTCATCCTCGGGCTCGACCTTGGGTGGATACGGCGGCGGGACGCCCCCGAAGGCCGGGCACAGCGCCTGGTGGTCGCACCACGCGCACAGCCGGCTCGGGCTCGGCCGGAAGTCGCCGGTCTCGCGGGCCCTCCTGATGGCGGCCCAGATCGCGCGCAGTGTCCGCTCGAACCGGCGCAGCTCCTCGGCGTCCGGCGTGTACGTCAGTGCCTCGCGGTCACGCAGGTACAACAGGCGGAGCTGGCGCGGCACCACCCCGCGGGTACGCCACAGCACCAGCGCGTAGAACTTCATCTGGAACAGCGCCTTGGCCTCGAACGCCTCCCGCGGCGCCCCGCCGGTCTTGTAGTCCACCACCCGGATGTCGCCGCTGGGCGCCACGTCCAGCCGGTCGACGAACCCGCGCAGCAGCAGGCCGCCGTCGAGCACCACCTGGACCAGCTCCTCGCGGGCGGCGGGCTCGATCCGGGTCGGGTCCTCCAGCGCGAAGTAGCTGGCCAGCAGCCCCCGGGCCGACTCGAGCCAGCCGGCCAGCCCCGACCCGTCGGCGTCCCCGGCGAACAGCTCGGCGAGGTCCGGCACCGCCTCGAGCATGCGCAGCCACTGCGGCTCCACCAGGGCGGCGGCCGCGGCGTAGGTCCGCTGCTCGCGGGGCAGCTCGAACAGCCGCTCCAGCACCGCGTGCACCATGGTGCCGCGAGCCGCGTCCCGCGACGGCCGCTCCGGCAGCTTGTCCACCGCGCGGAACCGGTACAGCAGGGGGCAGGTCTTGAAGTCGGCCGCGCGGGACGGCGAGAGCGAGCCCACGACCGGCATCGGCAGTTCGACAGGGCTCACCGCAGCGGTGCTCATTGCTCGACTCCGGCTCGCTCCGCTCCTCGCTCGTTCCTCGCTGCGATGCTCACTCGCCCGTCGTCTTCGGTGCTCAATTGCTCGACTCCGGCTCGCTCCGCTCCTCGCTCGTTCCTCGCTGCGATGCTCACTCGCCCGTCGTCTTCGGTGCTCATGGCGCGAGCCTAGGGGAGGGGTACGACAGATCGGCCGACCGGCGCGCTACAACCACCCGATCCGGCCCAGCGGCCAGATGATCACGAACGCGCGGCCGACCACCAGATCGGTGTCGATCGGCCCGAACACCCGGCTGTCGGTGGAGTCGCACCGGTTGTCGCCCATCACGAACACGTGCCCCGGCTGCACCCTGACCGCGGGGAAGTTCGCCGTGCCGCCGCACCCTGCCGGCACGTACGGCTCCTGCAACTCCCGCCCGTTGATGTACACGTGCCGGTCGCGCCCCTCGACCTTCTCCCCGGGCAGCCCGATCACCCGCTTGATCAGGTCCTCGTCGGTGATGTCGATGTTCGGCGGCCGGCGGAAGACGATGACGTCGCCGCGGTTCAGGCCGTGGAAGTCGTAGGCCAGCTTGTTGACCAGCACCCGGTCGCCCTCGACCAGGGTGTCGTGCATCGACTCCGACGGGATGTAGAACGTCTGCACCACCCACGTCCGCAGCAGCAGCGCCGCGAGCAGCGAGAACACAATCAGGAACGGCCACTCCAACAGTCGCCGGCGGCGGCGCTTGCGGCGTACCGCGGCCCGGCCGGGATGTGGCAGGTCGGGGCTCGGCGGCCCGGGCGCCGGAGCCTCGGTGGGCAGCGGCGCCGCCGGCAGGACCGCCTGGACAGACTCCGGCATCGACACCGCAGCGAACATCGGCGCGGCGTACGGGAGGGCGACCGCGGTCGGTGGGTAGCCCGGCGGGGGCGGCGGGCTCGCGCGCAGGTCGGCAGGCCGCTCGAAGACCTCGGTCGGGTCGTCCTCCGGTTCCGGGTACCGCGGGACGAACCGCGGCTCCGGGCGCCAGTCCGGGACCGGGGGCGGCGGGGCCGCCAGCGGGTGGCCATTCAGCGCCGGGTCCATGACCGACGGCTCGTCCTCATCGTCCGGCGCCGCGTGCCGGCCGCGGCGGACCGGCGGTGCCGGGTACGGCCGCACAGCGTCCGGCCGGTCCGGGCCCGGCCGCGCGGGAGGCGGCTGCGCGCTGCTCGGCTGCACCTCACCCTGCTGCGCGCCGCTCGGCTGCACCTCACCCTGCTGCGCGCTGCTCGGCCGCACACCGCTCGGCTGCGTGCCACTCGAGTGCGTGCCGCTCGGCCGCACACCGCTCGGCTGCGTGCCACTCGACTGCGCGCCGCCCGTCGCGAGCGCGGCAGGCGGGGGGCCGGCAGGCGGCAGCGGGCTGGGCGGGAGCTCGGCGGCGTACGGCGGCAGCGGGTGCCCCTTTGGCCCGGTGGCGCGGCCGTTCGGGGGCACCCCGTTGGGGGGGCCGTCGACCGGCTGCGGCTCCTCCCCCGGATCGGGCTCGGGGCGGTACTCCGGCGAGAGCCAGCGCCGCCAGGCAGCCTCCCCCGGGCCGCCCGCATCGTCGGCGGTCGGCCAGCGCCCATCGCCGGTCGTCGTCATCTGCTTCTCACGGTATGTCACGAACGCCCGGAGCGGAGGGTTCCCCCTGCCACGTAGCATTCCAGGTGTGGCTGAACCGGCGCGGCAGGGGCGGCCGCCCAGGGGCGCTGGACTGCCCGTCGGGCGGTTCTTCGGCGTACCCATCTACCTGTCGCTGTCCTGGCTGGTCATCGCCGCGATCATCACCGTCAGCTACTCCGACCTGGTGCAGACCTACGTCGTCGGGATCACCCGCGGCGGGGCGTATCTGGTCGCGTTCGGCATCGCGGTGCTGCTCGCCCTGTCGCTGCTCGCCCACGAGCTGGGGCACGTGGCCATGTCGCTGGCGCTCGGCATGCGGGTACGCCGGGTAGTGATCTTCCTGCTCGGCGGCGTGTCCGAGATCGAGGGGGAGACGCGGCGCCCGGGGGAGGAGTACCTGATCGCGATCGCCGGCCCGCTGGTGAGCCTGCTGCTGGCAGGCGTGGGCGGGGCGCTGTCCCCGCTCACCCGCTCCGGCACGGTGCTGCACATGGTGGTGCTCTGGCTGACCTGGAGCAACCTGCTGGTGCTCGTCTTCAACCTGCTGCCCGGACTGCCGCTGGACGGCGGCAAGGTGCTGCGGGCAGGGGTGTGGGCGCTGACCCGTTCCCGGCTGACCGCCACCCGGGCCGCCGCCTGGTGCGGCCGCGGGGTGGCCGTGCTGGTGGTGGTCGGCTCGGTGTTCCTGATCCGGGAGGACGACTTCGCGGTCGCGCTGACCAACATGGTGATCGCCTGCCTGCTCGCCGGGTTCATCTGGGTCGGCGCCAGCCAGTCCCTGCAGGTGGCTGCCGTGCACTCCCGGCTGCCGATGCTGCGGGTGTCGGACCTGGTGCGACCCGCCATCGAGGTGCCGGCGGACCTGCCGGTCTCCGAGGCGCTGCGCCGGGCCTGGGACAGCCGGTCACAGGGGCTGGTGGTGGTGGACGGCGACGGCCGGCCTACCGCGCTGGTGTCCGAGGCGCACGTGCTCGCCCTGCCGGAGCAGCGCCGGCCGTGGACCACCGTGTCACAGGTGGCCCGGCAGTTGGAGCCCGGCCTCACGCTGCCCGACTCCACGGCCGGCGAGGCGGTGCTGGACGCGGTCCGGGCCACGCCGGCGTCGGAGTACCTGGTGGTGGGCCGCGACGGGCGGTCGGTCGGCGTGCTGGCCACCAACGACGTCGCGGTGCTGCTGCGCCGCTGGGGCCACCAGACCGGCCGGCCGGGTGGCGACGGCGGCGGGGCCAGCGGCGAGCCGGCCGGGGCCAGTCGGTGACCGGGCGCCCCACCGGCCCGTTCCGCCCGGGCGACCGGGTGCAGCTCACCGATCCGAAGGGGCGGCTGCACACGGTGGTACTTCAGCCGGGCAGGAGCTTCCACACCCACCGCGGTGCCATCGCGCACGACGACCTGATCGGCGCCCCGGAGGGGTCGGTGGTGACATCCACCAGCAACACCCCGTACCTGGCGCTGCGGCCGCTGCTGGCCGACTACGTGCTCTCGATGCCGCGCGGCGCCCAGGTGGTCTACCCCAAGGACGCGGCGCAGATCGTGGCCATGGGGGACGTGTTCCCCGGCGCGCACGTGCTGGAGGCCGGCGCCGGCTCGGGGGCACTCACCTGCTCGCTGCTGCGGGCGGTGGGGGACTCCGGCCGGGTCACCTCCTACGAGCGCCGGCCCGAGTTCGCCGAGGTGGCGCGGCGCAACGTGGAGACGTTCTTCGGCACGCCGCCGCCCAACTGGGCCCTCGTGGTGGGCGACCTGGCCGGCGCGGACGCCATCGACGTCGACCGGGTGGTGCTGGACATGCTGGCGCCCTGGGAGGTGCTGGACACCGCCGCCAAGGCGCTGGTCCCGGGCGGCGTGCTGGTGGGCTACGTCGCCACCGTGACCCAGCTCTCCCGGCTGGTCGAGGCGCTGCGCGAGTACGGCAGCTTCACCGAGCCGCACGCCTTCGAGACGCTGCTGCGGCCGTGGCACGTGGTCGGCCTGGCGGTTCGGCCCGAGCACCGCATGCAGGGCCACACCGCGTTCCTGGTGACCAGCCGGCGGCTGGCCGACGGCGTCACCCCGCCGACCCGCCAGCGCCGCCCCGCACCCGGCAACGGCTGAGCGGCTCGGGCGGCCGGCCGCACCCGCGGCCCGTGCTCGGCCGCCGGTCGCGTCCGTGGCCCGCGCTCAGCCCCCGGCCGCGTCCGTGGCCCGCGCTCAGCCCCCGGCCGCGTCCGGGCCGGCCACCGGCCCGCCGTCGGTCCGCTCCACGTGGATGCACTCGCCGGGGCACTCCCGGGCGGAGTCGATCACTTCCAGCCGCAGGTGCTCGGGCACCCCGGTGCGCGCACCAGGGCCGGTCAGCAGTTCGCCCGCGGCGTCCTTGACGTACGCCAGCCCGTCGATGTCGAACTCGAACACCTCGGGCGCGTACTGCACGCACAGCCCGTCCCCGGTGCACAGATCCTGGTCGACCCAGACCCGCAGCGGCTCGGGCACGTTACCTCCCTGTTTCCGTGGTGCTACGGCTCGATGACCTGCGGCGGCACCGTTCTGGGCGGAGTTCTGGGCGGACTCCCCAAGGGTAGGCGCGCCTGTGACCCGTCTCATCGGCGGACCCCGTCGATACCACCTCGACACGATCGGATTCCGAGGGTAGTGCTGTGTAGTGTTGCCTCACCGCAGAAAACCGCCTGGAGGTGGGTGTCGTGGCGACCGAGCGAGAGGACGCGGACAGTCGCGCCCATGAGATCGCAGCGCGCAACGCGTTCCTCGAGGAGGAAGTCGCGATGCTGCGTCGCAAGCTCACCGAGTCCCCGCGCCATCTGCGGGTGCTGGAGGAGCGGCTAGCCGAGACACAGGCCAAGATGGCCGCGCTGTCCGAGCGGAACGAGAAGCTCGCCAGCACGCTCCGCGAGGCTCGCGACCAGGTCGTGACCCTGAAGGAGGAGGTCGACCGGCTGGCGCAGCCGCCCAGCGGCTACGGCGTGTTCCTGACCCGGTACGACGACGGCACGGTCGACGTCTTCACCGGCGGCCGCAAGCTGCGGGTGTCGGTGTCCCCCAGCGTGGAGACCGAGGGGCTGCGGCGCGGCCAGGAGGTCATGCTCAACGAGGCGCTGAACGTGGTCGAGGCGCGGGAGTTCGAGCGGGCCGGCGAGGTCGTGATGCTCAAGGAGATCCTGGAGGGCGGCGACCGCGCGCTGGTCATCGGCCACACCGACGAGGAGCGGATCGTCTACCTCGCCGACACGCTGCTGTCCCAGCAGATCCGGGTCGGTGACTCGCTGCTGCTGGAGCCGCGCTCGGGCTACGTGTACGAGCGGATCCCCAAGAGCGAGGTCGAGGAGCTGGTCCTCGAAGAGGTGCCGGACATCGACTACACCGACATCGGTGGGCTGTCCCGGCAGATCGAGCAGATCCGGGACGCGGTGGAGCTGCCGTTCCTGCACGCCGACCTGTTCCGGCAGTACAAGCTGCGGCCACCCAAGGGCGTGCTGCTGTACGGCCCGCCCGGCTGCGGCAAGACGCTGATCGCCAAGGCGGTGGCCAACTCGCTGGCCAAGCAGGTCGCCAAGGTCAGCGGGCAGAGCCAGGCCCGGTCGTTCTTCCTCAACATCAAGGGCCCGGAGCTGCTGAACAAGTACGTCGGCGAGACCGAGCGGCACATCCGGCTGGTGTTCCAGCGGGCCCGGGAGAAGGCGTCAGAGGGCACCCCTGTGATCGTGTTCTTCGACGAGATGGACTCGATCTTCCGCACCCGCGGCTCGGGGGTCTCCTCCGACGTGGAGAACACCATCGTGCCCCAGTTGCTGAGCGAGATCGACGGCGTGGAGGGCCTGGAGAACGTCATCGTGATCGGCGCGTCCAACCGCGAGGACATGATCGACCCGGCCATCCTGCGGCCCGGCCGGCTGGACGTGAAGATCAAGATCGAGCGTCCGGACGCCGAGGCGGCCAAGGACATCTTCTCCAAGTACATCCTCACCGAGCTGCCCATCCACACCGATGACCTGGCCGAGCACGGCGGCGACCGGGCCTCCACCGTGCTGGGGCTGATCCAGCGGGTGGTCGAGCGGATGTACACCGAGAGCGAGGAGAACCGGTTCCTCGAGGTGACCTACGCCAACGGCGACAAGGAAGTCCTTTACTTCCGCGACTTCAACTCCGGCGCCATGATCCAGAACATCGTGGACCGGGCCAAGAAGATGGCGATCAAGGACTTCCTGGCCACAAACGTGCACGGCCTGCGGGTGCAGCACCTGCTCGCCGCGTGCGTGGACGAGTTCACCGAGAACGAGGACCTGCCCAACACCACCAACCCGGACGACTGGGCCCGGATCTCCGGCAAGAAGGGCGAGCGCATCGTCTACATCCGCACCCTGGTCTCCGGGAAGGGCTCCGAGACCGGCCGCGCGATCGACACACTGTCCAACACCGGCCAGTACCTGTAGCGGCACGCACAGCGGGGCGGGTGCCGGCACGGCGCCCGCCCCGCGGCACACCCCCGGCAGGTACCGGCGCGTAACGCGGGTGCGGCACACTACCGGCCGGATGATCTCGCAGCCGTCCGTGCCGGAGGACCGCATGACGACGACCGACAGGCCCGCACCCGCAGTCAGCGGCGTGGACCGCTACTTCTCCATCACCGCACGCCACTCGACGGTCCGCCAGGAGATGCGCGGCGGGGTCGTCACGTTCTTCACCATGGCCTACATCGTGGTGCTCAACCCGCTGATCATCGGCACCGCCAGGGACGCCGACGGCACCGTGCTGGGCATCCCGAAGGTGGCCGCCGTGACCGCGCTGGTCGCGGCGGTGATGACCGTCCTGATGGGCGTCGTCGGCCGGTACCCGTTCGCCATCGCCACCGGCCTGGGGCTGAACGCGTTCATCGCCGTCGGCGTGGCCAGCAAGATGTCCTGGCCGGACGCGATGGGCCTGGTGGTCTGCGAGGGCCTGATCATCACCGTGCTGGTGCTGACCGGGTTCCGGACCGCGGTGGTGCATGCCATCCCGGCGCAGCTCAAGACGTCCATCGGCGTCGGCATCGGGCTGTTCATCGCGCTGATCGGCCTGGTCGACGCGGGCGTCGTGCGGCGGATCCCGGACGCGGCCGGCACCACCGTTCCCGTCCAGCTCGGCACCGGCACGCTGCGCGGGTGGCCGGTCACGGTGTTCGTCGTCGGGCTGCTGATCATGGCCGCGCTGATGGCGCTGCGGGTCAAGGGCGCCATCCTGATCGGCATCGTGATCAACGCGGTGCTCGCCGTCATCGTCGAGGCGATCGTGCACGCCGGCCCCGCGTTCGACGCGAGCGGCGTTCACCCCGCCGGGTGGCAGCTGAACGTGCCGAAACTGCCGGACCGGGTCGCCGACACCCCCGACCTGTCGCTGCTCGGCCACTTCTCGCTGTTCGGCGGGTTCGACCGCATCGGCGTGCTGGCCGCCGCCCTGGTGGTGTTCACGATCATGCTGTCGGACTTCTTCGACACCATGGGAACCGTGGTCGCGGTGGCCGCCGAGGGCGACCTGCTGGACGAGAACGGCGAGCTGCCCGGCATGTCCCGGGTGCTGCTGGTCGACTCCCTGGCCGCGGCGGCCGGCGGCGCGGCCAGCTCCTCGTCGAACACCACCTACGTCGAGTCGGCCGCCGGCGTGGGCGATGGCGCGCGCACCGGCCTGGCCAGCGTGGTCACCGGCCTGCTGTTCGTGGTGGCGCTGTTCCTCACCCCGCTGGTCGCCGCGGTGCCGTCCGAGGCGGCGGCACCGGCCCTGGTGGTGGTCGGTGTGCTGATGATGGCCCAGGTGCGGAACCTCGACTTCGAGGACTTATCGCTGGCGATCCCGGCCTTCCTGACGATGGTGCTGATGCCGTTCACGTACTCGATCACGGTCGGGATCGGCGCCGGCGTGGTCAGTTACGTGGTACTGCGCACGGTCCGGGGCAGGGCAGGCGAGATCCACCCGCTGCTGTGGGTGGTCGCGGCAGCGTTCGTGCTGTACTTCGCCATCGACCCGATCAAGGCACTGCTCGGCGTTGGCTGATCCACGAGCCGGGCGACGGGCATTGTGTCGGGTGCCTCAACTACGCTCGTGTCATGACGGTACGGCGCGTGATGGGCACCGAGGTGGAGTACGGCATCGCGGTGCCGGGCCAGCCGGGGGCGAACCAGATGCTGCTCTCCTCGCAGATCGTGAACGCCTACGGCGGCAAGGCGGACGCGCGGGCCCGGCGCGCCCGGTGGGACTTCGAGGAGGAGTCGCCGCTGCGGGACGCCCGCGGCTTCGACCTGGGCTCGACGCTCGGCCCGGAGTACCTCGACGCCGAGGACGACACCGGGCTGGCCAACGTGATCCTCACCAACGGCGCGCGGCTCTACGTCGACCACGCCCACCCGGAGTACTCCACGCCCGAGCTCACCAACCCGCGTGACGTGGTGACGTGGGACAAGGCCGGGGAGCGGGTGATGGACGAGGCGGCCCGCCGGGCGGCCACCATCCCGGGGCAGCAGCAGATCCACCTCTACAAGAACAACACCGACAACAAGGGCGCCAGCTACGGCGCCCACGAGAACTACCTGATGCCGCGGTCCACCCCGTTCGCCGACATCGTCAAACACCTCACCCCGTTCTTCGTGACCCGCCAGGTGGTGACCGGGCAGGGCCGGGTCGGCATCGGGCAGGACGGCCGCGGGGACGGCTTCCAGATCTCCCAGCGGGCGGACTTCTTCGAGGTCGAGGTCGGCCTGGAGACCACCCTCAAGCGGCCCATCATCAACACCCGGGACGAGCCGCACGCCGACGCGGAGAAGTACCGCCGGCTGCACGTGATCATCGGCGACGCCAACCTGTCGGAGATCTCGACGTACCTCAAGCTCGGCACCACCGCGCTGGTGCTGGCCATGATCGAGGACAAGTTCTTCTCGGTCGACCTCTCGGTCGAGGAGCCGGTCGCCTCGCTGCGTGCGATCTCCCACGACCCGTCGCTGACCCACCTGGTCACGATGCGCTCCGGTGGCCGCAAGCTCACCGCGGTCCAACTCCAGATGGAGTACCTGGAGCAGGCGACCAAGTACGTCGAGGACAGGTACGGCACCGACGTGGATCCGGACACCGCGGACGTGCTGGCCCGCTGGGAGTCGGTGCTGACCCGGCTCGAGCAGGACCCGATGCTGTGCGTCGGCGAGCTCGACTGGGTGGCCAAGCTGCGGCTGCTGGAGGGGTTCCGGGAGCGCGACGGGCTGGGCTGGGGCGCGCCGCGGCTGCAGCTCATCGACCTGCAGTACACCGACGTGCGCCCCGAGAAGGGGCTGTACCACCGCCTGGTGGCGCGCGGCGCGATGCAGACGCTGGTCGACTACGACGAGGTCGGCCGGGCCATGGAGCGGCCGCCCACGGACACCCGGGCGTACTTCCGCGGCGAGTGCCTGCGGCGGTACCCCGACCAGGTGGCCGCCGCCTCGTGGGACTCGGTGATCTTCGACCTCGGGCGGGAGTCGCTGATCCGGGTGCCCACCCTGGAGCCGACCCGCGGCACCAAGCAGCATGTCGGTGCCCTGCTGGACCGCTGCCCCACCGCGGGCGACCTGGTCGACCAGCTCACCAGGGGCTGACCCGCAGGCCGATCAGCCGGCCCGATCAGCCGGCCCGATCAGCGGGCCTGACCGGCCGGGGCTGGCCGGCCGGGGTGACCGGCCGAGCTGATCAATGGGCCGGTCAGCGCGGGCGGCCCAGGCAGATCACCTTCATGCCGGGCAGCCCGTATATCGCGGTGAGCCGGCGGGTGGTGCCGAGCGGGCAGCTACCGGCGCTGGTGGCCCGGGCGAGGACCTTCCCGATCGCCTTCGGGTCGGTGCAGGCGACCGGGTTCGGCGGACCCACGGTGACGGCGCCGACGCAGCCGCCCACCTGCGCGCGTGGCCGCAGGCACACCACCGGGCGGCTGGCCACCTGCAGGGCGACCGCCTCGGCGGCCGGTGGCCGGCACTGGCTGCTGCGATCCACCCGGGCGAGCACCGTGGCGTAGAACCCGCCGTCGCCGCACGCCAGTTCGTCGGTGCGGCCGGTGCCCGGGTTGTCGATGCAGTCACCTGGCCGGATGATTCCGCCGCCGCCGCCGGGCGCGCCGGGGTGCGGTGCCCGCAGGTTGACCAGACAGAGCACCCGGCCGGGGGCCGAAGCCATCGAATCGGTGTCCGCGGGGCACTCCGCGCCGGCCCCGGTACCCACGACGGTGGTCACCTTCGCCACCGCCTCCGGTGCGGCACAGTCCGCTGCCCGCAGCATCTCGCCGGTCGGCTCGGTCACGCAGCTACCGACAGTCACCGGCACGGTGGCCCGCGCCGACCCCTGCCGGTGCATCCGGAGGTAGCCGAAGCCCAGCAGCACGGCCAGCGCCAGTGCGGTGACGCCCAGCAGGGAGGCAAGATGGCTGCTGGAGGGCGGCCGCCGGTGCTGCGACTGGTGGATCGGGTCCGAGGGGGGCGACGGGCGAGGAACCGCCACCCGGCGCTCGGCTCGGGCGGTGGGCTGGCCAGGTCTGGAGGACGGCTGCGGCCGGCGGGGGTCCACTGGACTCCATGGGACAGGTGAGGATTGCTCGAGACTCTAGTGCGTTCACGGACAGTTACAAGAAAGCGGCACGTCAGTGCCGCGCGGTAGGTTGATCGGAGAGATTGAGGGAGGCGCGTTCATGGCCAAACAGGAGACCGGCGGCGGCCAGTCCAGGGTGACCCGCAAGGACGACAAGGTGGACGAGGGCTACGAGTCCGGCACCGCCACCGAGGACGTCAAGGAACGACACGAGAAGCTGACCGAGGACGTCGACGCGATGCTCGACGAGATCGACGACGTGCTCGAGGAGAACGCCGAGGAGTTCGTGAGGGGGTACGTGCAAAAGGGAGGCGAGTGAGGCGCCGGCGGCGCCTCACGCCGGGCCCGTGCCACGGTCGTCGGCATGGGTGTACGGCAATCACCGGACCGGTAGGGTTCGCGGCATCCGGTCGGTGAGTTCCACGCCGCACGGACATCGCTGAGGAGATCGAGTACCTGGAGTGGGGCAGCACGTGGGAGAGCGACACACCGGCCCGGGCGGCTTCCCGTCGGCGTTCACGGCTTTTGGCACCTCGTCGTTCGTGGACTTCCTGAGCAGCGCGGCGCCCGGGCTGCTGCCGGGCAACCGGGTACTGCCGGCCGGCTCGGCGGTGGACCTCGCGCCGCACGGCACCACGGTGGTGGCCGCGACGTTCGCCGGCGGCGTGGTGATGGCCGGCGACCGGCGCGCCACCATGGGCAACATGATCGCCGAGCGGGACGTGCAGAAGGTCTTCCCCGCCGACGACTACAGCATGATCGGGATTGCCGGCACGGTCGGCATCGCGATCGAGATGGTCCGACTGTTCCAGGTGGAGTTGGAGCACTACGAGAAGATCGAGGGCACGTCGCTGACCCTGGAGGGCAAGGCGAACCGGTTGTCCACCATGATCCGGGGCAACCTCGGCGCCGCCATGCAAGGGCTGGCCGTGGTGCCGCTGCTGGCCGGCTTCGACCTGGCCGCGGAGGACCCGGCCACGGCGGGCAAGATCTTCAGCTACGACATCACCGGCGGCCGGCACGAGGAGCGTGGCTACCACGGGGTCGGCTCGGGCTCCCTGTTCGCCCGGGCGGCGCTGAAGAAGCGCTGGCGGCCCGGGCTGAGCGTGGACGACGTGGTGCGGGTCACGGTCGACTCGCTCTACGACGCGGCCGACGAGGACTCCGCCACCGGTGGCCCGGACATGATCCGCAAGGTGTACCCGATGGTCATGGTCGCCACCGCCGAGGGCATCCGCCGCGTGCCGGACGAGCAGGTCGGCGCCGTCATAGACGGCGTGCTCGCCGAGCGCATGGAGAACCCGGGCGGCTGACCCGCCCACCCTGCCAAGACCCGACGTCGTACCGAGGAGCCTGAAGCGCGATGACGATGCCGTTCTACGCCTCGGCCGAGCAGATCATGCGCGACCGCTCGGAGTACGCGCGCAAGGGTATTGCGCGCGGCCGGGGAGTGGTGGTGCTGAGCTACGAGGGTGGGATCCTGTTCGTCGCGGAGAACCCGAGCAAGTCGCTGCACAAGGTCGGCGAGATCTACGACCGGATCGGGTTCGCCGCGGTCGGGCGGTACAGCGAGTACGAGAACCTGCGGGTGGCCGGCGTCCGGATCGCGGACACCCGGGGGTACCTGTACGACCGCCTGGACGTGACCGGCCGCGCCCTGGCCAACGCGTACGCCCAGGCGCTGAACGCGATCTTCACCGAGCAGCAGAAGCCGTTCGAGGTGGAGCTGTGCGTCGCCGAGGTCGGCGAGAGCGCCGAGGACGACCAGCTCTACCGGCTGACCTTCGACGGCTCGGTGGTGGACGAGCCCGGGTACGTGGTGATGGGCGGCCAGGCGGACACGATCACCTCCCAGGTCACCGGGGCGCACAGCCGCGAGGCGTCCCTGGACGACGCGCTGCGGCTGGCGGTGAAGGCGCTCGGCTCGGTCGGCGGCGAGAACAACCGCCCGCGGCAGCTCGCCGCGGGCCAACTCGAAGTCGCGGTGCTGGACCGCAGCCGGCCGACCCGGAAGTTCAAGCGGATCGTGGGCGCCGCGCTGGCCGGCCTGCTGCCCACGGCCGAGGCGCCGAAGCCGGCCGCCCCGGCGGCGCCCTCCGCGCCGGCCGAGGCCAAGCCGGCCGAGGCCAAGCCGGCAGGGGGCAAGGCGGCGGGGGGCAAGGCGGCGGGGGGCAAGCCGGCAGGCCAGCCCGCCAAAGCGGCCCCAGCGCCCCCCACGACGCCCGCATCCGAGGCGGACATCCTGGCCGACGTGGACGCCACCCTGGAGGAGCCCGGGGACACCGAGCCGGCCGCGGGGGAGACCTCCCCGCCGGACCGCGACGACGAGTCGCCGTCCTGACCGGCCATCCAGGCCCGACGACACGGGCGACGGCGACGACCGGCATCTAGGGTGAGAGCCATGGACCGGCGCATCTTCGGCATCGAGAACGAGTACGGCGTCACCTGTACGTTCCACGGCCAGCGCCGGCTCTCGCCGGACGAGGTGGCCCGCTACCTGTTCCGACGGGTGGTGTCCTGGGGCCGCAGCTCGAACGTGTTCCTGCGCAACGGCGCCCGGCTGTACCTCGACGTCGGCTCCCACCCCGAGTACGCCACGCCCGAGTGCGACAACCTGGTCGATCTGGTGGTGCACGACAAGGCGGGCGAGCGCATCCTCGAGGGCCTGCTGGTGGACGCCGAGCGCCGGCTGCACGAGGAGGGCATCACCGGCGACATCTACCTGTTCAAGAACAACACCGACTCGGCCGGCAACTCCTACGGCTGCCACGAGAACTACTGTGTGGCACGGCACGGCGAGTTCTCCCGGCTGGCCGACGTGCTGATCCCGTTCCTGGTCACCCGGCAGATCATCTGCGGCGCCGGCAAGGTGCTGCAGACCCCGCGCGGCGCGGTCTACTGCGTGAGCCAGCGCGCCGAGCACATCTGGGAGGGCGTGTCCAGCGCCACCACCCGGTCCCGCCCGATCATCAACACCCGGGACGAGCCGCACGCGGACGCGGAGAAGTACCGGCGGCTGCACGTGATCGTCGGCGACTCGAACATGAACGAGACCACCACGCTGCTCAAGGTGGGCACCACCGACATCGTGCTGCGGATGGTCGAGTCCGGGGTGGTGCTGCGCGACCTCACCCTGGAGAACCCGATCCGGGCCATCCGCGAGGTCAGCCACGACATGACCAGCCAGCGCAAGGTGAAGCTGGTCAACGGGCGCGAGGCCACCGCGCTGGAGATCCAGCGGGAGTACTACGAGAAGGCGATGGACTTCGTCGCCCGGCGCGGCCCGGGGGAGACCACCGACAGGGTGATGGACCTGTGGGGGCGCACCCTGAAGGCCATCGAGACCGACGACCTGGCGCTGATCGACCGGGAGATCGACTGGGCCACCAAGTACCAGCTCATCGAGCGGTACCGGGCCAAGCACAACCTGCCGCTGTCGTCCCCCCGGGTGGCCCAACTCGACCTGGCGTACCACGACATCCACCGCGGCCGCGGCCTGTACTACCTGATGGAGCGCCGCGGCACCGTGGACCGGGTCGCCCACGACGTGGCGATCTTCGAGGCGAAGAACCTGCCGTCTTCGAGGCGAAGAACCTGCCGCCACAGACCACCCGGGCCCGGCTGCGCGGCGAGTTCATCAAGCGGGCCCAGGAGCGCCGCCGCGACTTCACCGTGGACTGGGTGCACCTGAAGCTGAACGACCAGGCGCAGCGCACAGTCCTGTGCAAGGACCCATTCCGCAGCGTGGACGAGCGCGTCGAGAAGCTCATCGCCAGCATGTAGGACGGTGCCGACGCGTCCCCTGCCCAATCTGTCTAGGCGTTTGACAGTTGCCGTGTCCATCCCCTAGACACTAATCTCGCGAGAGCGCGTGACGTGAACCGGCGGATCGAGCGCTTGGGCGGGGTGCTGGCCCGCCAGGTCGGCTCCCACCGGCGCTACCGTCATGAAGTACGAGAATCGGACCGGAGCCAGCGGGACAGCGTCAACGACGGTCGCTCAACACGCCGGAGACATCCCCGCCGGGACCCTACGGGCGATCGAACGCGACCTGGAGCCGGCCTTCGGAAAGGGGTGGCTGAGGCGATGAGGACGAGCTACCGCGTGGTCGTCACCCGGGAGGAGGGCTCGTGGCTCGCGGATGTCCCCGAACTGGCCGGCGCGCACACGTACGCGAGGACGTTGCCCGCGCTGGACAGGGCCGTTCGGGAGGTGATCGTGCTCGCCGACGACCTGCCGGACGGGGCGCTTGACCTACTCCCGCTGGACTATGACTACCGGACCGGCGATCCCGAGATCGACTCCTACAGCGCCCGGGTCCGTGCCCTGCGTGCCCAGGCCGAGCAGTTGGCCATCGAGGCGACTGCACGGACGGCGGAGGCTGCGCGGCGGCTGATCAGCCACGGTCTGCCCGTTCGCGATGCGGCGGCCCTGCTGGGCGTCAGCCCGCAGCGGATCTCGCAGCTGACCGGCCGCAGGGCCAGCTGAGGACCGCCCCGAAACGGGAGACCCGGCCAGCAAGGTAGCCTGCCGCGGTGCGTCGCTCCCGTACCTCCCGTGCCCTGACCGTGCTCGCCGTCCTCGGGGTGTTCGCCGCGGGGTGCGGTGACAAGAAGGACAACGCCGCCGGCGGCTCCGATGGGAACTGCGACGTGCGGGTCAGCGGGGACCAGGGCAGGAAGCCCGAGGTCACGGTGCCGAACTGCGCCGCGCCCACGGCCCTGCAGACCAGGGACCTGATCGCCGGCACCGGCGAGGCGGTGAAGGCCGGCGACACGGTCACCGTGAACTACACGCTCTACGGATGGGACGGCAAGAAGCTGGTGCAGTCCTCCTACGACTCCGGGCAGCCGTTCCCGGTGCAGAGCGTCGGCAACGCGCAGGTGATCGCCGGCTGGAACCAGGGGCTGATCGGCATCGGGCAGGGCGCCCGGCGGCTGCTGGTGGTGCCCGCCTCGCTCGGCTACGCCGACCAGGGCACGCCGGACGGCTCGATCAAGCCGAACGAGGCGCTGGTGTTCGTCGTCGATGTGGTGTCGGTGACACCGGCGGGCTGAGCGCGGCCGAACACCCGTTCGGGCTAGGGTCTAGGGCATGTCGTCCCGCCGGGCTGAGCGTCTGGTCAACCTCGTCATCTGCCTGCTGGCCACCCGCCAGTACCTGCCGGCCAGCCGGGTCCGGCAGGCCGTCCCGGGGTACGAGCCGGACGACGGCAGCGTGAAGGCGGACGAGACGTTCAAGCGGATGTTCGAACGGGACAAGGCGGAGCTGCGCGAGCTGGGGATCCCGCTGGAGACCGGGCGGAACAGTGCGTTCGACGCCGAGGACGGGTACCGGATCGCCCGCCGCGACTACGAGCTGCCGGAGATCGCGCTGCTGCCCGACGAGGCGGCCGCGGTCGGGCTGGCCGCCCGGCTGTGGCAGTCCGCCCGGCTGGCCGAGGCGGCGAACGGCGCCCTGCTCAAGCTGCGCGCCGCCGGAATCGACCTGGACCACGGCTCGACCGCAGGGATCGAGCCGCGGGTGGAGGCGACCGAGCCGGCGTTCCAGCCGCTGCTGGACGCGGTCACCAACCGGCAGGCGGTGACCTTCGAGTACCGCAAGAGCACCGACACCACCCCGGAGCGGCGCGAGGTCGAGCCCTGGGGAGTGGTGAGCTGGCGCGGCCGGTGGTACGTGGTGGGCCACGACCGGCGGCGCGGTGCGACGCGGTGCTTCCGGCTGTCCCGGATCGCCGGCGAGGTGCGGCCGGTCGGCCAACCCGGCACGGTCCGGCAGCCGGCCGGCCTGGACCTGGTCGAGATCGTGGCCGGCTCGGACCACCACCACGACGGGCCGCCGCCCAAGACGGCCCGGCTGGCGGTCCGGCCCGGCGCGGCGGCCGGCCTGCGCCGGTACGGCACCGTGGTGGGCAGCCGGGACGGCCGGGACGTGCTCGAGATCGGGTTCGCCGACGTGGACTGGCTGGCCGACTGGGTCGCCGGGTTCGGCACCGCGGTGGTGGTGCTGGAGCCGGCCGACATGCGGGACGCCGTGGTGCAGCGACTGTCCGCGCTGGTGGGTGAGCCGGCATGACGACGGCGGCGGGACGAGCATTGCGGCAGGGGGCCGTCGGGACCACGGCGGCGGGGCGGGCGCACCGCGTCAGGGGCCCAGTGAGCGAGCTTGCGAGCGAACCAATGAGCACAGCAGCCACGCGAACGCGGACGCCGAGCGCCAGCGAGGTGTTCCAGTGAGCGAGCTTGCGAGCGAACCAATGAGCACAGCAGCCACGCGAACGCGGACGCCGAGCGCCAGCGAGGTGTTCTCCGTGAGCGAGCTTGCGAGCGAACCAATGTGCACAGCAGCGGCCGCTCGCGCGGCCGACGAGCGAAGCGAGGAGGCTGCGTGAGCGGCACCGCGGACCGGCTGCCGCGGCTGCTCGCCCTGGTGCCGTACCTGCTGGCCCGGCCCGGCGTGCTGCTCACCGAGGCCGCCGCCGACTTCGGGGTGCCGGAGCTGCAGTTGCGCCGTGACCTGGAGCTGCTGTGGATGTGCGGCCTGCCCGGGCACGGCCCCGGCGACCTGATCGACCTGTCCTTCGACGACGACAGCGTCACGGTGACCTACGACGCCGGCATGTCCCGCCCGCTGCGGCTGACCGCCGACGAGGCGCTGGCGTTGGTGGTCGCGCTGCGCACGCTGGCCGAGGTGCCGGGCCTGTCCGAGCGGGACGCGGTCGAGCGCGCGCTGGCCAAGGTGGAGTCGGCGGCCGGCGACGCGGCCCAGGGGGCCGATGTGGTGGCGGTCCGGGTGGAGGCGCGCGAGCAGACCCTGGCCGTGGTGCGGGAGGCGCTGGACACCGGCCACGCGCTGCACCTGCGCTACTACACCGCCGGTCGGGACGAGACCACCGACCGCGACGTGGACCCGATGCGGCTGCTGCTGGTGGACGGCCGGTCGTACCTGGAGGCGTGGTGCCGCCGGGTGGAGGGGGTGCGGCTGTTCCGGCTGGACCGCATCGACGAGGTGCACGTCCTGGCGGAGAAGGCCAGCCCGCCGCCGGAGGCCACCCCGCGGGACCTGTCCGCGGGGCTGTACCAGCCGGCGCCGGACCACCCGGAGGTCACCCTGCGGCTGGACCGCTGGGCCCGGTGGGTGGCCGACTACTACCCCTGCGAGAAGGTCCGCGAGCTGCCCGAGGGCCGGATCGAGGTCACCCTGCGGGTCGCCGACACCGACTGGGTACGCCGGCTGGCGCTGCGGCTGGGCGGCGCTGCCGAGGTGGTCGCGCCGCCGTCCCTGGTGGCGGACGTCCGGGACGAGGCCCGCGCGGCGCTGGCCGCGTACGGACCGGCAGCGGGTGAGCGTCGCGGCGTGGAGCGAGCGGGCGGCGGACCGGGCGCGCAGGCGAGCGGGTGAAGGCCGGCATCGCCGCTGGGCTATCGTCTGCGCCGTGATCGTGCTGCTCGCCTGGATCGCCGCGGCGGTGGTCGCCGTCCTCCTGCTGGCCGTGCTCGGGTTCGAGCTGTTCGGCCACGTCAAGCGGCTGACCGCGGCGGTGGCGGAGGCGAAGCGGGACCTGGTGCCGCGGGTACGGCGGATGCTGGCCCGGCTGACCGGTCCGGACAACCCCGGGGAGCCGGCGCACCCGGACGGCAACCCAACCCTCACCCTCGAAGGCCCCGGCAGGCACCGCGCCGGCCCGTAGAATGGCGGCATGCCCGACCTCGGTATCGGCGAGATCCTGATCATCGCAATCGTCATCTTCGCGCTCTTCGGCTACAAGCGGCTGCCCGACGCGGCACGGTCGCTGGGCCGGTCGATGCGGGTGTTCAAGGCCGAGACCCGGGGCCTTCGGGAGGACGACGTGCACCGCAAGGCCGAGGCCCAGGCCGCCCGCGGCCCGCTGGGCGAGCCGACCCGGCCGGACGCGGTCGACGCCGACGACATCGGGAGCACCGGCGACACCCGGAGCCCCGGAGGCACCGGCGGCGCGGAACGCCGAACCGGGGCGACCGGATAGTCGGTGCCTCGGGTTAGCCTCAGGTCGTGACCACCGCCCAGCGCAGCCGTCGTTTCTGGCGCCGCCGCGCGTCCAATCCCGACGGCACCATGACGCTGATCGAGCACCTGAACGAGTTGCGCAACCGGATGTTCAAGGCGTCGGCGTTCATCGCCGCCGGCACCGTGGTGGGCTGGATCATCTACGGGCGGCTGCTCACCATCCTCAAGCACCCGTACTGTGCACTCCCGCCGGACCGGCGCTACAACGACGCCCATGGCAACTGCCAGCTCGTGTTCTTCAACGTCGCCGACGGGTTCATGATCCGGCTCAAGGTGGCCGTGATCGCCGGCATGGTGCTGTCCGCGCCGTTCTGGCTGTACCAGTTGTGGGCCTTCATCACGCCGGGCCTGAAGCGGAACGAGCGCAAGTGGACGGTCGTCTTCGTGGCGTCGGCCTCGGTGCTGTTCGCGCTGGGCATGGCGCTGGCCTACCTGGTGCTGCCGAAGGCGCTGAACGTCCTGGTCGGCTTCGCCGGGCCGGGCGTGACGCCGCTGTTCGCGGTGAAGGACTACCTGTCGTTCGTCACCTCGATGCTGCTGATCTTCGGGGTGGCGTTCGAGCTTCCGCTCCTGGTGGTGATCCTCAACCTGGCCGGCGTGCTGTCGTACCAGCGGCTGATGAAGTGGCAGCGGATGGCCATCTTCCTGATCTTCGTCTTCGCCGCGGTGGCCACTCCCAGCCAGGACCCGTTCTCGATGATCTTCATGGCGGTGCCGCTCTGCCTGCTGTTCGAGGTGGCGGTGCTGGTCGCGCGCATCCACGACAAGCGCAAGGCCGCCCGGGAGGCCGCCGAGTCCTTCGCCGACCTGCCGGACGACGTGGCGTCCCCGCTGGACGTCACGCCGTCCGACATCGAGCCGGCCGAGCCGCTGGACCGCTTCCACGACCAGCCCGGCCGCTGACCCGGAGCGTTCCCACCCGGCGCGCCGACCGGTACCGCTACCGTGCAGCCCATGTCCCGGGACGTTGCGCTGCTGGTGAACCCGACCGCCGGCAGGGGCCGCGCCGCCCGGCTGGCGGAGCCGGTTGCCGCCCGCCTGCGTGAGCTGGGCTGCTCGGTCCGGGTGCTGGCCGGCACCGACCCGGACCACGCCGCTCGGCTGGCCCGCGACGAGGTGGCCGCCGGTGTGGAGGTGCTGGCCGTGCTCGGCGGCGACGGCATGTGCCACCTCGCGGTGCAGCAGGTGGCCGGCGCCGGCACGCTGCTCGGCCTCATACCGGCCGGCACCGGCAACGACCTGGCGGCGAGCTGCGGCATCCCGACCGACCCGATGCTGGCCGCGGACGCGGTCGCGCACGGCGAGCCGCGCACCGTGGACCTCGGCCGGGCCGACGTCGCCGGCCGCCGGACCTGGTGGGGCACCGTGCTGTGCGCCGGCTTCGACTCCCGGGTGAACGAGCGGGCCAACCTGATGCGCTGGCCGCGCGGGAGGTGGCGGTACGACCTGGCCACCTATGCCGAGCTGGCCATGCTGCGGCCGCGCCCCGCCACGGTGGTTACCGACGGCGAAGAGTGGCACGGCGAGGTCACCCAGGTGGACATCGGCAACGGCGCACGGTACGGCGGCGGCTTGCTGATCTGCCCGGACGCCGACCTCGCCGACGGGCTGCTGGACGTGGCGATCGTGCGGCCGCTGTCCCGGGCGAGGCTGGTCGCGCTCAAGCCGAAGCTGCCCACCGGCGGGCTCCGGGACCATCCGGCGGTGCTGCGCCGCCGGGCCAGGACGGTCCGGGTGGAGATCGACGGCGCGGTGGCCTACGCCGACGGCGAGCGGGTCGGCCCGCTGCCGCTGGACGCCGCCTGCGTGCCGGGCGCGCTGCGGGTGCTCGCCCCCGCTCCGTAGTCTGGTGGGATGACCAGTCCGGCCGAGCGGTACGCCGCTGCCCGTCGACGGGGCGCCCACCCGGCGCTGGCCGAGTTCGCCGGGCAGTACAGCTTCCCGCTCGACCCGTTCCAGGTGGAGGCCTGCCGGGCGCTGGAGGACGGGTACGGGGTGCTGGTGTGCGCGCCCACCGGGGCCGGCAAGACGGTGGTCGGCGAGTTCGGGGTGCACCTGGCGCTGAAGCTCGGCCGCAAGTGCTTCTACACCACGCCGATCAAGGCGCTGTCCAACCAGAAGTACAACGACCTGGTGGCCCGCTACGGGCCGGAGACGGTCGGGCTGCTCACCGGCGACAACTCCATCAACGGCGGCGCCCCGATCGTGGTGATGACCACCGAGGTGCTGCGCAACATGCTGTACGCCGGGTCGTCCACCGTGGACGGCCTCGGGTTCGTGGTGATGGACGAGGTGCACTACCTGGCGGACCGGTTCCGCGGCGCGGTGTGGGAGGAGGTCATCATCCACCTGCCGCGGTCGGTGACCCTCGTCTCGTTGTCCGCCACGGTGAGCAACGCCGAGGAGTTCGCCGACTGGCTGGTCACCGTGCGGGGCGACACCAGGGCGATCGTGACCGAGCACCGGCCGGTGCCGCTGTGGCAGCACATGCTGGTCGGCAAGCGGCTGTTCGACCTGCTCCGCGACACCGGCGACGGCACACCAGGGCAGAAGGTCGACGCGGAGCTGGCCCGGTTCGTCCGCGAGCAGCAGCGCTGGACCGACCCGGTGGGCCGCCGCGGCCGGCCCCGCGGCTGGCGGCCGCCGTCCCGGGTGGACGTCGTCGAGCGGCTGGACCGGGACGGGCTGCTGCCGGCCATCACGTTCATCTTCAGCCGGGCCGGGTGCGAGGACGCGGTGGCCCAGTGCGTGCGCGCCGGGCTGCGGCTCAACGACCCGGCCGAGCGCGCGGAGGTACGGCGGATCACCGGGCAGCGCACCGCCGACCTCGCCTCCGACGACCTGCACGTGCTCGGGTACTGGGAGTGGCTGGAGGCCCTGGAGCGGGGTATCGCGGCCCACCACGCCGGGCTGATCCCGGCGTTCAAGGAGACGGTCGAGGAGCTGTTCGTCCGCGGGCTGGTCAAGGCGGTGTTCGCCACCGAGACGCTGGCGTTGGGCATCAACATGCCGGCCCGGTCGGTGGTGCTGGAGAAGCTGGTCAAGTGGAACGGCGAGCAGCACGCCGACGTCACGCCGGGGGAGTACACCCAGCTCACCGGGCGGGCCGGCCGGCGCGGCATCGACGTCGAGGGGCACGCCGTGGTGGTGTGGTCGCCCGGCGTGGACCCGGCGCAGGTGGCCGGCCTGGCATCCACCCGCACCTACCCGCTGCGGTCCAGCTTCCGCCCGTCGTACAACATGGCGGTCAACCTGGTCGGGCAGCTCGGCCGGGCGGAGTCGCACGAACTGTTGGAGAGCTCCTTCGCCCAGTTCCAGGCGGACCGGTCGGTGGTAGGCCTGGCCCGGCGGATCCAGCGGCACACCGAGGCGCTCGAGGGTTACCGGGAGGCGATGACCTGCCACCTCGGCGACTTCATGGAGTACGCCACGCTGCGGGCCGCGCTGAAGGCCCGGGAGACGGCGCTGGCCCGGGAGTCGGCGGCACACCGCCGGGCCGCGGCCGCGGAGTCGCTGGAACGGCTCAAGATCGGCGACGTGATCCGGGTGCCGGCCGGCCGGCGGGCCGGGGTGGCGGTGGTGCTGGACCCGGGCGTGCACGCGATGACCGACCCGCGGCCGCTGGTGCTCACCGAGGACCGGTGGGCCGGCCGGCTGTCGGTGGCCGACTTCCCCAGCGCGGTGGAGCCGCTGACCCGGGTGCGTGTCCCGCGGCACTTCAACCACCGTTCGCCGGCCGAGCGGCGCGACCTGGCCTCCACCCTGCGCAACGCCCGGCTGGACCTCGGCGGCAACGGCCGGTCCCGGCGCCTCCGCGGCGGTGCCGCCGACGACCCGGAGATCACCCGGCTGCGGCAGGAGATCCGGCAGAACCCCTGTCATGCGTGTGCCGACCGGGAGGAGCACGCCCGGTGGGCCGAGCGGTACCTGCGCCTGCTGCGGGAGACCGACGGGCTGCGCACCCGGATGGAGAACGCGACCCACTCGATCTCCCGCATGTTCGACCGGGTCTGCGCGCTGCTGGAGCGCCGCGGCTACCTGGCCGGCGACGACGTGCCTCCCGCCGGCCGGCAGCTCGCCCGGATCTGGTCCGAGTCGGACCTGCTGGTGGCGGAGTGCCTGCGGGCGGGGGTGTGGGAGGACCTGGAGCCGGCGGAGCTGGCCGCGTGCGTGTCCGCGCTGCTGTACGAGTCGCGCCGGGATGCCGACGGGATACCGCGGCTGCCCGGCGGTGCGGTCCGGGATGCGCTGACCGGGACGGTGGCGCTGTGGGCGGAGCTGTCCACGCAGGAGCGCGAGCACGGGCTGGCGCTGACCCGGGAGCCGGACCTCGGCTTCGCCTGGCCGGCGTACCGCTGGGCCCGCGGCGAGTCCCTGGACCGGGTGCTGTCCGCGGCCGACGAGGCCGGTCAGGAGCTGTCCGCGGGGGACTTCGTGCGCTGGTGCAAGCAGTTGCTGGACCTGCTCGACCAGGTCGCCGCGGTGGCCGCCGAGGGCAGCAGGCTGCGCGGTACCGCCCGGCAGGCGGTCGACGCGGTACGCCGTGGTGTGGTCGCGTACACCGGAGTCGGATAGCCCACGGATAGCCGAGGGACAGTCGTGCTGACTGCCGGGTCCACCGCCGTGGCTGCCGTCCACGGATAGCCCACGGACAGCCTGCACCGGCCCGGCCACCGGTCGCGAACCAGCCCCGGAAGCCCGGTCCGGGCGTATTGACCGTGCCGCCAAACGGCGGTACGACTCTAACCCTGCCTATATGAACGATCGTTCACCAGGAGGACGCATGGCTGCCGGTCGCCGTGCCAGCGTTGCAGCCGTCTTCGCCATCGCCGCCCTGGTCGCGCCCATTCCGCTGGAGGCCGCAGCGACCACCCCGGCCAGCCCGGTGGTGTGGACGGAGACCGGCGCGGTGCGCGGCACCGTCGGCGCCGACACCCGGGTGTTCCAGGGCATCCCGTTCGCGGCGCCACCCGTCGGCGCGCTGCGCTGGCAAGCCCCGCGGCCGGCAGCGGCCTGGAGCGGGGTGCGGGACGCCACCCGGCCGGCCAGCCCGTGCCCGCAGGTCCCGGTGCCCGTCCTGCCCGGCCCGTCCAACCGGACCGGCAGCACCGACGAGGACTGCCTGTACCTGAACGTGTGGACGCCGCCGGCGATACCGGCGCGCCGGATGCCGGTGTTCGTGTGGCTGCACGGCGGCAGCAACATCTTCGGGGCGGGCAGCGACTACAACGGGTCGGGGTTCGCGCGGCGCGGCATCGTGGTGGTCACCGTCAACTACCGGCTCGGCGCGCTCGGCTTCCTGGCCCACCCCGCGCTGTCCGCGGAGAGCCCCGAGCAGGCCTCCGGTGACTACGGCCTGATGGACCAGCAGGCGGCGCTGCGCTGGGTGCAGCGCAACATCCTGGCCTTCGGTGGCGACCCCGGCCGGGTCACCGTGGGTGGCGAGTCCGCCGGCTCGGTGGACACCTGCGTGCACCTCGCCTCGCCCACCGCCGCGGGGCTGTTCGCCCGGGCGATCATGCAGAGCGGCAGTTGCGTGTCCGGCGGGTCGTCCTCGCCGCCCACGCTGGCCGACGCCTCGACCGCCGGGCAGACCTTCGCCGCCGCGGTGGGCTGCGCGGACGCCGCGACCGCGACCGGCTGCCTGCGGGCGGTCCCGGTGCCGGCGCTGCTGGCCGCGGAGGGCACCAGCGGCTGGGGGCCGAACCTCGGCCCGGCCGTGTTGCCGATCCCGCCGGCCGCGGCGTGGGCCACCGGCCGGGCCAACCAGGTGCCGGTGCTCAACGGCAGCAACCACGACGAGTACCGGTTCTTCACCTCGGTGCTGATCGACTTCGTCAGCGGGCCGCTGACCGCCGCCAGCTACCCCGCGCGGGTGCGGCAGGAGTTCCCCGGCATCGCCGACATCGTCCTCGCGGAGTACCCGGCGTCGCGGTATGACTCGCCGAACATCGCCTACGCCACGCTGCGCACCGACCAGGTCTTCGCGTGCCGGGCCCGCGCCGACGACCTGCTGTACGCCAACCAGGGGCCGGTGTACGCGTATGAGTTCAACGACCCGCAGGCGCCGCCGTTCATCAACGACCCGGCGCTGCCGCAGGCCGCGTTCCACGCCGGCGAGCTCGCCTACCTGTTCCCGGGCCTCGCGCTGACCGCGACCCAGCAGCGGCTCGCCGAGTTGATGACCGGGTACTGGTCGCGGTTCATCGCCACCGGCGACCCGAACGGCAGGCGGCTGCCGCCCTGGTCCCGGTACCGGCCACCCGGCGGCCCTGGGCAGACCGACCGGATCCAGGAGCTCACCCCGACCGCGGTCGGGCCGACCACCGGGTTCGCCGCCGACCACCGGTGCCAGTTCTGGCAGCGCGCCCAGGGGCTGCCGGCCTGAGCCGCATGCCGATCGTGACGAGGCCGTGCCCCGCCAGGCCCGAGGTAGGGTCGGCTTCGTCACGACGGGCGCGGAAGGGAGCCATGGACGACGCGGTGACCTGCGGGACCTGCCTCACGCTGAACCCACCCGGGGTGCCGGCCTGCCTGCGGTGCAACTCCCCGCTCGCCACGCCACGCCCGTCGGCCGTGTCGGCACCCCCGCTCGCCGCGCCGCCCCCTGTACCGCCCGCCGCGCCGCCGCGCGCCGCCCCGGCGCGGCGCTCCGCCGCCACCGGCCGGGCCGGGGCCCCCGACGGTAGGCAGGGCGGCCTGTCACCGGCCGACCAGCGCCGGGTGCTGCGCCGGATCGAGGTCATCGGCGGCGCGGTGGTGCTGCTGGTGCTGGCAGCCGGCGGGTGGCTGGTCTGGAACCACCGGCCCCGGACCCTCGACACCGGCTCGGTGGCCCGCACCGTCCAGGCGCAGCTCAGCCAGCGCCTCGGCCAGCCCGTCAGCGTGCGGTGCCCCGACACCGCGGCCCGCGCCCGCGGCACCACGTTCAGTTGCACCGCCACCGAACCGGCCGGCGCCCGGCGCACCGTGGTGGTCACGGTGACCGGCGACGACGGGTCGTACCAGTGGCAGCTCCGCTAGGAAACGCGCAGGTGAGCGCCCCAACACCCGTGCTTCCGGCGCGCCGATGGGACAGAATGCGAGTGCGCCCTGACGACGGCGCCGCCGGCCGGTACCGCTAGGGTTTTCCGCGGCGTGAGCACGACGGCGCGCACGGCGCAACACCAGAGGGAGACGAGATGACCTGTCCGGTGTGTTCGATGGTCAACCCCGAGGGCGTCCGCAGTTGCATGCGATGCGGCACATCCCTGCCGGAGACCTCGGGCGGGTTCGGCCAGCCTCCGACACAGGCCGGGCCGCAGTCCGGCCAGCAACCTGCCTCGGGCCAGCAGCCGGCCGCCGCGCAGCCCGGTCAGCAGTTCGGCGCGCAGCCGGGGCCGTCCTCCGGCCAACAGCCGGCCGGGCCCTCCTCTGGGCAACAGCCCGCCGGGCCCTCCTCTGGGCAACAGCCCGCCGGGCCCTCCTCCGGGCAGCCCGCTGGGCCGTCCTCCGGGCAACAGCCGGCGCAGCAGAGCTTCAACGCGTTCGAGCCCAGCCCGCCGCCGCCCGGCTCCGCTTTCGGCGCACCATCCGGGCCCCAGCCGGCGGCGCCGCAGTACGGGCCGCCCTCGGGCCCGCAGCCGGCCGCGCCGCCGCCCAGCTATGGCTACCAGTCGGGCCAGCAGCCAGCCGCCCCGCCCTACGGCGGGTACCAGTCGGGCCCGCAGCCCACGGCGCCGCCCAGCGGATACAGCTACCAGTCCGGCCAGCAGCCGGCCGCCCCGCCGTACGGGGCGCCGTCCGGGCAGCAGCCGGCCGCGGGCGGCTACGACTGGGGCCAGGGTGGGCAGCCGGGGCAGCAGACCTACGGCGGGCAGCAGCCGTACGGCCAGCAACCCGGCTTCGGCGGGTACGACAGCGGGCAGCACGCCACCCAGGCCTTCGGGCAGCAACCGTACGGCCAGCAGCCCGGCGGGTACGCGGCCGACCCGTACGCGCAGCCGGGCCAGCAGTACGGCTACGACCCGCAGCAGCAGCAGGCCTGGCAGACCACCGCGCCGGCCAAGGCCGGCAGGAAGGGCCTGTGGATCGGGCTGGCCGCTTTCCTGGTGGTCGCCGCGGTGATCGTCGGCGTGCTGTTCTTCACCGTGCTCAACAAGAAGGTGCTGGACGCGAACGCGCTCAACACCGACATCGCCGCCCAGTACAAGGACCGCTTCACCGACCAGGTCCAGGTGGACTGCCCCAAGGACAAGCCGGCCAAGAGCGGCACCACCTTCAACTGCTCCATCGCCGGCAGCAGCCAGAAGATCGAGGTCTCGGTGAAGAACGACAACGGCGACTACACCTGGCGGGTCACCGGCTGATCAGACCCGGGCGGCCGTCCGCAGGGCGGCGAGCACCCGGTTCAGCGAGGCGTCGAGGCCCCAGCGCTCGGACAGTTCCACCAGGCGCCGGGGCTTGGCCGGCTCCGCGGGCAATGTGTCGTCGTACTCCGGCACCGGGACGTCCAGGCGCACCCGGACCACCAGCGGGGCCACCGCCAGGTACTCCCGGGCGGCGGCCAGCCGGGCCCGCGCCCCCGCCGGGAAGCCCTCCAGGGCACCCGCGTCCAGCGCAGCCTCGATCGCGGCCAGCGACCCGAACCGCCCCACCAGCGCCGCCGCGGTCTTCTCCCCGACGCCGGGCACCCCAGGCAGCCCGTCGCTCGGGTCGCCGCGCAGCACGGCGAAGTCGGCGTACGCCCCACCGGCACCCTGCGGGACACCCGCACCCGAGCCCTGCGGGACACCCCCACCCGAGCCCTGCGGGACACCCGCACCCGAGTCGCTCCCCGCACCCGAGTCGCTCCTCGCACCCGAGTCGCTCTGCGGGACACCCGGGCGGCCCACGGAGATGCCGTACTTGGCCCGCAGCCACGCCTCGTCCACCACCTCGAGCCTGGCCACCCCGCGGCCGGTGTACAGCACCCGCACCGGCCGGTCGTCGCGCACCACCTGGAACAGGTCCCGGTCGCCGCTGACCACCTCGACCGGACCGCCGTCTCTGTGCGCCAGGGTGCCGATAACGTCGTCCGCCTCGAAGCCGGGCACCCCCACCGCGGCGATGCCCAGCGCGTCCAGCACCTCCTCGATCACCGGCACCTGCGGCACCAGCCCGGCCGGCACGATCTCCTCGCGCCCGTTCGGGGCCAGCCGGTGGGCCTTGTACGACGGCAGCGCCGCCACCCGGAACGCCGGCCGCCAGGAGGCGTCCAGGCAGGCCACCAGCCGGGACGGCCGCCGCGTCCGGACCAGGGTCGCGGTCATGTCCAGGAAGCCGCGGACGGCGTTCACCGGGGTGCCGTCCGGCGCGGTCATCGACTCGGGGATCCCGTGGAACGCACGGAAGTACAGGCTGGCCGAGTCGAGCAGCATGAGCGTCACCCGGCAAGCCTGCCACCGCGGCCGGCCAGCCGGGCCAGCACCCCGGCGAGCACACCGGACCCCGCCAGCAGCACGGTGGCAACCCGGACCCGGCCAGCACCGCGCGCGGCCCGAACGCCGCCACCAGTGGCCAGCCGAGCGCCGCCCCGACCGGCGCCGCGGTGACCAGCGCGGCGCTGCGCACGGCCAGCACCGCGGACAACTGAGCCGGCGGCGTCTCGGCCTGGAAGAGGGTCACCGACAGCGCGTTGAACGGCCCGTAGACCAGCCCGCCCAGACCGAAGCAGCACACCGTGACGGCCGCCCAGCGCGGGCAGCGCCCCAAGGGCGTCCTCGGCACGGCGGGCGCAGCGCGGGGCCGTGGCCAAGGTCGTCCTCGGCACCACAGGGCGCAGCGCGGGCCGTGCCCTAAGGTCGTCGGCATGACCGCGCTGTATCCGCCGGACCGCCTCGGCCGCGCCCAGCGGGCCGCCGCCGAGGCCGGCCTGGACGCCCTGCTGCTCACCCCGGGCGCCGACCTGCGCTACCTCACCGGCTACGTCGCGATGCCGCTGGAGCGGCTCACCTGCCTGGTCGTGCCCGCCACCGGCGACCCGCTGCTGGTGGTGCCGCTGCTGGAACGGCCGGCCGCGTTGGCGTCCCCGGTGGGCCGCCTCGGCATCGAGGTGCTCGGCTGGGCGGAGGCCGACGACCCGTTCGCCCTGGTCGCCGACCGGCTGCGGGCCGCGCTCGGCCGCCCTTCGGGGCCGGTCGGGCTGGCCAACCGGATGTGGGCCGAACACGCGCTGCGGCTGCAGGCGGCGCTGTCGCGGGACACCCGTTCCCCGGCCTCCGGCGGGGCCGGCCAGATCACGCTGGCCGGCCCGGTGATGCGCGAACTGCGGATCCGCAAGTCGGCGGCCGAGGTGGCGGCGCTGCGCCGCGCCGGCCAGGCCATCGACCGGGTGCACGACCGGATCGCGGAGTGGCTGCGGGTGGGCCGTACCGAGGCGGAGGTGGGCCGGGACATCGCCGACGCGATCGTCGCCGAGGGGCACGTGCGGGCGGACTTCGTGATCGTCGGCTCCGGCCCGAACGGCGCCAGCCCGCACCACGAGCTGTCCGGGCGGGTGATCGAGGCCGCAGACGCCGTGGTGGTGGACATAGGGGGCACCACCGCTGAGGGGTACTGCTCGGACGAGACCCGTACCTACGTCGTGGGCGGCGAACCCGACCCGGAGTTCGCGCGGTACTACGCGGTGCTCCGGCAGGCGCAGGACGCCGCCTGCGCGGCGATCAAGCCCGGGGCGACCTGCGAGAGCATCGACGCCGCGGCCCGCGACGTCATCGCCGACGCCGGCTACGGGGAGTACTTCGTGCACCGCACCGGCCACGGGATCGGCCTGGAGGGGCACGAGGACCCGTACCTGGTGGCCGGCAACACCGAGGCGCTGGAGCCGGGGATGGCCTTCTCGGTGGAGCCCGGGATCTACCTGCCGGGCCGGCACGGTGCCCGGATCGAGGACATCTGCGTGTGCACCGAGGAAGGCGGCGAGCGGCTCAACCTGGTGCGCCGCGATCTGATCATCCTCGACTGACCGCACAGCCGGTCCGCCGCAGTTGTCCAACGCGCCGGCACCTGCCCTGCCCGGCCTGGCATGATCCGCGGGGGCGACCGATAGGTTTTCGGCATGGAGAAGCTGGACCAGCTGATCGTGCAGGCGCTGTGCGAGGACGGGCGGATGAGCTACACCGACCTGGCCGAGCGCGTCGGCCTGTCGGTCTCCGCGGTGCACCAGCGGGTCAGGCGGCTCGAGCAGCGCGGCGTTATCCGCGGCTACGCCGCCCGGGTGGACCACGACGCGATCGGGCTGGCGCTCACCGCGTTCGTCTCCATCAAGCCGATAGACCCGGCGGCGCCCGACGACGCGCCGGACCGGCTCGCCCACCTGTCCGCGATCGAGGCGTGCCACAGCGTCGCCGGGGACGAGAACTACATCCTCAAGGTGCGGGTGGCCGGCCCCGTGGACCTCGAGACCCTGCTACAGGAGATCCGCGCGGCGGCGAACGTCTCGACCCGTACCACCGTGGTGCTCAGCACGCCGTACGAGGGGCGCCCGCCGGGGCTGTGACCGCCGGAGCTGTGACCGGCGGCGTGACTCAGCGCCGGGGCGCGATGCGCTGGTCCCGCACCGCCACCGCGGCCACCACCAGCGTCGCCGCCGTGGCCAGCACCAGCGGGGACGTCAGGGGGGCGACGGCTCCCAGCGCGGCGAGCACACCGATCGCGACCAGCCGGGACACCGACACCACCCCGAACACGGCCCGCTTGAACAGCGCGTGCCCGGCCAGGAACAGCGCCGGCCCGCCCAGGACGGCCAGCGCCACGGCCGGCTGCACGTGGCCCTCGGGGTGGGCGATGGTCAGTTCGTCGGCCACCGCCGCCACGATGACCCCGGCGACCATCGGCAGGTGGCAGTAGGTGTAGGCCGAGCGCGCCAGCCGGCCCGGGTCGTCGGAGGTGCCGATCACCCGGCCGGAGTCCTCGGCGGCGCGGTCGAAGTAGAGCCACCACAGCGCCACGCTGCCGGCGAACGCCACCACGAACGCGGCCACCGTGGCCGGGGTGCCGTGCAGGTCGCCGAAGGTGTTGCCGGTGACCAGGATCGACTCGCCCAGCGCCACGATCAGGAAGAGCTGGCAGCGCTCGGCCATGTGTCCGCCGGAGACGTTCCAGTCCGCGGTGGTGGACCGGCCGAGACCGGGGGTGTAGAAGCCGGCGGCCGGCGCCGAGTATCCGATCGCCACCGCGGCCACCCACAGTGCCTCGCGCGCCGAGCCGTGCGCCAGCCCGCCGGCCACCCAGAAGCTGCTGTCCAGCAGGTTCCAGGCCAGGATCCGCTGGAAGTTGCGGCGCAGCCCGGGCTGGCTCCCGCAGGTGGCCACCACGAACAGCGGCCGGCCGACCTGCATCGCCGCCCACGCCGCGCCGAACATCAGGCCCCGGTCGCCGAACGCCTCCGGCAGCGCGGCGGACATGATCAGGCTGGCAAGCATGATCGCGACCAGCAGGAGCCGGACGCGCGGGTTGTCCGGGTTGTACCAGTTGGTGAACCAGGCCGTGTACACCCACGCCCACCACACCGCGAGCAGGAGCAGCATCGTCTGCGCGGCACCCCGCCAGGTCAGGTCCTCCAGCAGCAGGTGCGACAGCTGGGTCACCGCGAAGACGTACACCAGGTCGAAGAACAGCTCGATGAACGTGACCCGCCGGCCGCCGCCGGCCCGGAACAACCCGGCGCGCTCCACCGGCCGAACAGCTGTCACCGCCCGCCTCCCGGTTGTCCCGACCCGGTCAACCTAGCCGACAGGTCCACACCGCCGGTCAACCTAGCCGACAGGTCCACACCGGCCGATCCGCCGGGCGACTTGACCCTCACGTTGCGGGAGGCTGCACGGTGGAGAACGTGAGGGGAGGAGCCATGAGCGCACCCGGCAGAAGCGTCACCGTGGGCAGGGTCGCCGAACTCGCCGGGGTGACCGTGCGGACGCTGCACCACTACGACGAGATCGGGCTGCTGTCGCCGGGCAGCCGGACCTCGGTGGGGTACCGCCGGTACTCCGAGGATGACCTGGAGCGGCTGCAGCAGATCCTGTTCTACCGGGAGCTCGGCTTCGCCCTGGAGGAGATCGCGACCATCCTGGACGATCCGCGGGCCGACGCCGCGGCGCACCTGCGCCGCCAGCACCGGCTGCTCACCAAGCGGATCGAGCGCCTGCAGGCCATGGTCGCCGCCGTCGAGTTCGCAATGGAGGCACATCAGGTGGGCATCTCACTGACCCCGGAGGAGCGGTTCGAGGTCTTCGGGGACCTCGACCCGGAGGAGTACGCCGAGGAGGCCGAGCAGCGCTGGGGCGATACCGACGCGTACCGCCAGTCGCAGCGGCGCGCAGCCTCGTACACCAAGCAGGACTGGAAGCGGATCACGGCAGAGGCCGGGGATGTGGCCCGGCGGCTGGCCGAGGCGTTCACCGCGGGCATCGCGCCGGACAGCGCGCGGGCGATGGACCTGGCCGAGGAGCACCGCCAGCACATCACCCGGTGGTTCTACGACTGCAGCTACGAGATCCACCGCGGCCTGGGCGAGATGTACGTCGCCGACCCGCGGTTCACCCGGCACTACGAGAGCTACGCGCCCGGGCTGGCGCCGTTCGTGCGGGAGGCCATCCGCGCGAACGCGGACCGGGCCGAGGCCGGCTGACGGCCGGTGCGGAGCGGGTGCGGAGCCGGGCGGGTCAGTGTCGTACCGTCGCAGGATGCGCATCCTGGCGGTTTCCGACGAGGTCGAGGAGTCGTTGTGGCGGGCCGACGTGCGCCGCCGCGTCGAGCCGGACCTGGTGCTGGCCTGCGGCGACCTGCCGCTGGACTACCTCGGCTTCCTGGCCGAGGCGCTGGAGGTGCCGGTGGTGTTCGTCCCCGGCAACCACGACCCGGACCTGTCCGGCTACCGGCGGGCCAGGTCCGGGCTGATGATGCGCGGCGGCATCCCGACCGAGGCGCCGTGGCCGTGCGGCACCGAGAACGCCGACGGCCGGGTGCTGGACGCGGCCGGGCTGCGGATCGCAGGCCTGGGCGGGTGCCGGCGGTACCGTGCGGGGCCGAACCAGTACACCGAGCGGCACCAGGCCTGGCGGGCCGCCCGGCTGGCGGCGCGGGCGCGGTGGCGGCGGGCCCGGGACGGCCGCGGCGTTGACGTGCTCATCACGCACGCCCCGCCGGCCGGCGTCGGCGACGGCGAGGACGGCCCGCACCGCGGGTTCGCCACGTACCACCGGCTGGTCCGGCGGCTGCGCCCGCAACTGCTGCTGCACGGCCACATCCACCCCTATGGCCAGCCGCGCCGGGACCACGACCTGCTCGGTACCACCGTGTCCAACGTGGTCGGGCACCGGATCCTGGAGGTCACCCCCGGCGGCAGGCCGGTGCTGGGCCAGGAGGCGACGACGTGAGGCCTCGCGACACCGGCTTCCCCACGGCGGATGCCGAGAGTGACTTCCTGCGGGCCCGCCGGCAGCAGGTGCTGGCCCGGCTGGCCCACAAGCTGCGCCGCGAGCCGGACGACGTGAACCTGATCCTGCCGTTCCAGGAGGTGGTCCACGCGCTGGGGCAGATGGGGGAGCGGTACATCGGGCTGCGCACCATCCCGCTGGACGCCATCGTCGGCTCGGTGGACCGCACCCGCGACTTCGACCGGCGGTTCCGGCCCACCTCCACCCGGATGCGGCAGCGCTGGCAGCGGCTGGCGGAGGCGCAGCGCCGCGGCGAGGCGATCCCGCCGATCGACGTCTACAAGGTCGGTGACATGTACTTCGTCAAGGATGGCCACCACCGGGTGTCGGTGGCGCACGCGCTGGACCTGCGGACCATCGACGCGTACGTCACCGAGGTCATCACCCGCATCTCGCCCAACGGCATCCGCCGCCGCGGCGACCTGATCATGAAGGACTACCGGCGGGAGTTCCTGGACCGGGTGCCGCTGCCGATGGAGGCGCGCGGGCGGATCGCGTTCACCCACCCGAAGCGGTACGGCGAGCTGTCCATGTACGTCGAGGCCTGGGGCTTCCGGCTGATCCAGCAGGAGGACCGGCTGACGCACCGCGATGAGGTGGCCCGGCGCTGGTACGAGGAGGAGTACCAGCCGGTGGTGCGGATGCTGCGCCAGGCCGACCTGCTCGACCTGGGCAGCACCGAGGCGGATGCGTACCTGAACGTGGCGTGCATGCGGTGGGAGCTGATCCGGTCGCACGACTGGAACGACCAGGTGTTCGAGCTCATCCGGGCGCAGCGGACCTGACCTCGGTCCCGCCCGGCTCCAGCGCCGATCGGCGCGGCCAGGTCCTCCTCGACCGTGGTCATGATCTGCCTACCCTTGCTGGAGCGCCGGTGGCCCTGGCAGGTCGAGGCTGGCCTGCAGGTACTTCACCCGCAGGTCGTCGGGGTGCGGGAAGACGCGGGAGAGGCCCTCCTGTGCGGCGAGCCAGACACACATCGCCAGCGCGATGATCATCCTGTCCCGGGCAGTGGACAGGTTGGCGGGCGCGACCTGAACGCCAACGAACACGATCAGGATCAGGGGAGCCAGGCTCGCAAGGAAGGTCATCGCCGTAGGCGTCCTCAGGGCCCGGGCACGCCGCGCCGTCGATGAGATCAGGAACGCCGACGGGACGCAGGCGTAGACCGCTGGGCGACTGTCAGGACTGATGACGCCGAGGAGCGCCCAGAGCCCGTTCAGCGACACCATTGACATCAGGGTGGGCCGCCGGATCTTGGGCCGCCGAATCTCGAACGAGAGGCGCGGTTCGAGCGAGAATCGTGCCAAGAGGGTACGATCGGGAGTTGTCGCCACGGTGGCTCCTAGGTCTTCGTTGGCGATGGCTGTGATCGAGACCGCCGGTTGCGTCGGCGGTCTCGACTCTTTGTACGCCCTTGATCATACTGTGTCAATGACGCTGGGTAAGCGCGTGTGCGCGCAAAGAATCGCAGGTCAGAGGGCCTTCCAAGGCAGTCAGAGGCGCACTCCGGGTCGATCAACGCGACCTGTAGCGTGGGTCAAGATGTCGGGCAGCGTTGCTCCATAATGTCGCACTGTACGGATCATAACGACGGCTGTATCGTGACATCATGGCTCGCCGCGCTGCTCGATCCATCTCGAACATCACCAATTCGGACGAACTCCTGCGCTATGCCGCCACCGCCCAGCTCGAGCTTCTGAGCGACGGCGCTCTGGGTGTCCAGGCGTCCCAGGCGCAGGTTGCGCGTCTGATACAGACCCAGCCGGCAAACCTGACGGCCGCCCTGAAGGGTCGCCTGACCGACCAGATGTTGGCGCGCTTCGACAGCGCCGCCATCACGCTGGCGCCCGACATGGCGAGGACAGGTGGGTTGGTCTCGTTGGCCGCCCGGCTGCGTGATGTCGAGATATCCCAGGTGCACTATCCGCCGGGCTGGACGAGGGAGCTGCTGAGAAGCCGCCCCGCCGACGCCGTTGGCGTGCTGGCCCAGGCCTCAGCCCTGCTCTCGGCCTTCGAGGCGGCCCACAGCGAGGCCGGCCGGATCTCCCTGCAGTACAAGGATGAACTCGCGGCCGTGGTCGACAGGCTGATCAGAATCGGCGTGGCGCCGCCGACCGCGCGGAGCGTCGAGGCGCTGCTCCTGCTGGGCAGTCTCGCGCACTACGCCTTCGACGTTGTGGCGATGAAGCTGGCGGAGGAGCTGCGAGGGCCGCTCGGGTTCCGGGTGTGGCGAGCGGTCACGAAGGTTGTCCGGCTACGTGATACCAGCAGCCGGCGTCGCCACCTCCCCACGCGGAACCTCAGGGACTGGGTGCGCCTGCAGTTGGCGGACGCCGAAAGCCTGCGGGGCCAGAGTCTCTACCCGGCGCGCTCCCTCGATCTCGAGCTGGCGCTCAGCGTGCCCCCGGACTGGTCCCCGCCCGACGACGACTGGGCCGGCCGACTGTTGCTGGAGAGGGCGAAGAACTGCCACGCGACGGTGCGAGAGCGAGGTACAGCCGCGCTGGGACTGTGGGAGCGCGCCGTACGACATGGTCGCGTGGAGGGTGTCCGAGACGAGTTGCAGCGGCTGCTGAAGGATTTCGAGAGCGTCGCCGAGGATGCCGTCAAGAATGAGGTCGCGACCGGGCTGAGGTGGGTGGCCGCCAACCTCAGGCAGAACATCGACACCGGCGTCGCCGTATCCACCAACTGGCCCGAGATCGACGAGCGGTGCCTGCAGGTAACGCGCACAGCGACGGCAGATCTGGACGAGGTACCGGCCAGCATCCAGGCCGCCACGCGCATACTGATCGAACACGCGATACTCCAGAACGCCGGGGTGCACCGCCGCCGAGCCATCGACACGCTCCGAGCAGGAGGCTGGACAGACCAGGCCAGCCGGGCGCTGGGGAGGGTCCTCGAGAACCCCGACTCCGATGCCTGGCTCCGCTGTCGAGCCCTGTTCGCCATCGGGTTTCTGCAAGAGCGTGGCCCGGGCGTTCAGGCGATCCTGCGTCTTGCGTGTGAGAAAGCCAGGTACCGCCTGGCGCTCCCGGACCCGGCGCGGGCGCAGGTCTCGGAGATGCACGCCGCGTTGTTTGCGGTCGGCGACTGCTTCGGCGCGGAGGGAGCGGAGGAGGGCGCCAACTGGATTCGAAAGAAGCTCGATGAACCCCGCCGGGATCCTGGCGCTGCACGACCTCCGGGTCCCGACGAGCCGGGTCTGCTCAAGGGGTTGGTAGACATCAGCAACAGGGACACCCTGTACCCCATCGCCCGTGCCGCGGCCTACATGGTGACCTTCACCGCCGCCAAGCCCTCCGGAAATCCCTCGGAAGATCCCTCCGGGCCCGACTCGTCGGAGGAGTTGCTGGGGGCGCTTGCGAAGCACCCGGACACGACAACCCAGAATCTCGCCCGACGGGGTCAGCGGCGACTCAAGAAGCTCCACAACGATGCGTGGTAGGTGACGCTCGGTACCCCCGTACGGGAGCACGGGTCGACATCGACGGCGACGGATATGCCTTGCGGCTGGGGGCAGCTTCCGGAGTACCGGGGCCGACCCGGGGACCGGCTGGTCGGCCTGCAGGACGCCTGCCGGGAGGCCGGCGAGGCGGTGTCGCTGCAGCACTTCCAGGCCTACCCGGGGACGGGAGGCGGCCGGAGCCCGTCCAGGACCACCGACAGCAGTCGCTCGGCCTGCCCGGGATCGTCCAGGCTGTGCTCGGTGGCCACCGCGATGCCGTGTACCAGCTTGAGCAGGTCCGGCACGCGTGCGTCGGCGCGCACCGCCCCGGCCTGCTGGGCGGCGGTGAGCAGCGCCTGGCTGGCGGCCCGCAGCGCCGTGCTGCACTCGAGGAAGAACGCCGAGGTGTCCTCGCCCAGGCTGGCCTTCAGCGCGGCGGCCAGGCCGCGCTTGACGGCGGCGTGCCGGACGAAGACGCGCAACCACGCGGCCAGCGCGTCCCCGGGCGGGCGGGTCCGGCCAAGCTCCTCCGCCTCGGCACACAGCGCGGTCACGTCGTCCCGGTACACCGCCTCGAGCAGCGCGAGCCGGGTGGGGAAGTGCCGGTACAGCGTGCCGGGGCCGACGCCGGCCCGACGGGCGATGTCGTCCAGCGACGCCTCGGCGCCGTGCTCGGCGAAGGCGGCGCGCGCGGCTGTGACCAGCCGGTCGTAGTTGCGCCGGGCGTCGGCGCGCATGGGCCGCGCCGTTGCCGAGCCGATCTCGCCCATGGAACTCCCTTGCGAAGCGGAGACAGTCTCCGTATTGTCCGTCATGGCTAGCCGGAGACACTCTCCGCCTAGACGACGGTAAACCCGACGGTACCTCGGGACCGCGTCGCGGCGGCCACTCTTGCCGAAGGGGCTGACAACATCCATGTCCGTAATGGCCACCGCCTCGGCCACCGCGCCGGCCACCGGGACCCGCCCGCCGGGCGCCGCACGCCGCGGCGACCGCCCCGGGATCGCGCTGGCGGTCATCGTCACCTGCCAGCTCATGGTGATCCTGGACGCCACCGTGGTGAACGTCGCACTGCCGAAGATCCAGTCCAGCCTGCACTTCTCCGCCACCGGGCTGTCCTGGGTGCTCAACGCCTACACCCTCGCCCTCGGCGGGCTGCTCCTGCTGGGCGGGCGCGCGGGTGACATCCTCGGGCGGCGCCGGGTGTTCGCCGCGGGGGTCGCCCTGTTCACCGCCGCGTCGCTGGCCGGCGGGCTGGCCACCTCGGCCGGTTGGCTGCTCGCCGCCAGGGCCGTGCAGGGGGTGGGCGCCGCGGTGGCGGCGCCGAGCGCCCTGGCGCTGCTGATGATCACGTTCGGGGAGGGGCCGGCGCGCAACCGGGCGCTGGGCCTGTACTCGGCGGTGTCCGCGGCCGGCGGCTCGATCGGGCTGATCCTGGGCGGCATGCTCACCGACTGGGTCTCCTGGCGGTGGGTGCTGTTCATCAACGTGCCCATCGGGATCGCTGTGGTAGCGGCCGTCCCGCTGTTCCTGACCGAGCCGACCCGGCGTCCCGGGCGGTTCGACGTGGCCGGCGCGCTCGCCTCGACGGCCGGCACCGCGTCGCTGGTGTACGGCTTCATCCGGGCCGCCGCCGACGGCTGGAGCGACCGGTGGACGCTGGCCGCGTTCGGTGCCGCCGCGGTGCTGCTGACCGGCTTCGTGGCACACGAGGCGCGCACTCCGCAGCCGATCCTGCCGCTGCGACTGCTGGCCGACCGGGCCCGTGCCGCCGGCTACCTGACCATGCTGCTGCTGCCGGCGGTGCTGTTCGGGGCGTTCTTCTTCCTGGTGCAGTACCTGCAGGTGGTGCTCGGGTACAGCCCGCTGCGCGCCGGCGCGGCCTTTCTGCCGCTGACCGCGTTGATCTTCGGCTGCTCCCGGATCGTGCCGCGGCTGGTGTCCCGGTACGGGCCGGCGGTCTTCCTGCGGACCGGCCCGGTGCTGCTGGTGGTGGCCGCGGTGTGGCTGACGCGGCTCACCCCGGACGCCGGCTACCTGGCCGGGATCCTGGGCCCGATCACGCTGCTCGGCCTCGGTGGCGGGCTGACGTTCATGCCGCTGACCACGGTGATCCTAGGTCGGGTGGCACCCGCCGACTCGGGTGCGGCGTCGGGGACGCTGCAGACCATGCAGCAACTCGGCGCCTGCCTCGGGCGCGGCCACCCGGCACGCGGTGGGCAGCGGCGCAGCGGTGCTCACCCACGGCATCAGCACGGCGTTCGGGGTCGGCACGGTGTTCGCGGTGTGCGCGTGGCTGGTCGCGGCGCTCGCGGTCCGCAAGGCGTGAGCCCGACTCGGCGATCTCCTGCGGTTCGGCCTCTTCGGGCCGCTGGATTTGCCGCGGCCGCCCCCGGCTAGTGATCGCCGCGTGGTTTTGGCGGTCAGCGCCGTGGTATGGCGGCGACGATCAAGCGTGATCCCGCAGGTGGGGTGTCAGGCGTTGCGGTGCGGCCACGGACGGCACGCAAGATGAGGTTAGCGGCGCCGCGCCGGCCGCCGGCGAGCTGGCACAGCTGGCGACGTAGCCACCAGATGTGCCAGCTCGCGCCGACCGAACCCCTACTTGGCGGGTGCCGCGTGTGCCCCGGTACTGCCGGAGTCCAGGCTCAGGTTCGCGCCGGAGGACGGTTCGAACACCAGCACCTTCTCCGGGCTGAACCACACCGTCAGCGGCTCGCCCTCCCGGGCCCGGGTGTTGGTGTCCAGCCGGGTGATGATCTGCTGCTCGGCCGTCGTGTCCGCGCCGGTGTCCCGGGCCAGCTCCTCCAGCTCCTTGGCGGAGGCGGTCTGCCCCTCCAGGGTGAAGTACGCGTATACGTCCGAGCCGAGCGACTCCAGCACGTCCACGGTGCCCTGGAACGTCACGCCGGGCAGGTCGCCGACCAGGCTGGCGTCCTCGAAGTGCTCCGGCCGGATGCCGATGATCACCTCCCGGGTGTCCTTGAGCCTGCTCCGCACCGCGTCGGCCAGTGGGATGTCGCCGAGCGCGGTGTGCATCGTGTTGCCGTCCACCGTGGCCGGCAGGAAGTTCATCGCCGGCGAGCCGATGAACCCGGCCACGAACAGGTTGACCGGCCGCTCGTACAGCTCGGTCGGGGATGCCACCTGCTGGACGAGGCCGCTGCGCATCACCACCACCCGGTCACCCAGGGTCATCGCCTCGGTCTGGTCGTGCGTCACGTACACCGTCGTGGTGCCCAGCCGCCGCTGCAGCCGGGCGATGGTGGTGCGCATCTGCACCCGTAGCTTGGCGTCCAGGTTGGACAGCGGCTCGTCCATCAGGAACGCCTTCGGGCTGCGCACGATCGCCCGGCCCATCGCCACCCGCTGCCGCTGCCCGCCGGACAGGTTCGCCGGCTTGCGGTCCAGGTGCGGGGTCAGCTCCAGCAGTTCGGCGGCCTCCTGGACCTTCCGGTCGATCTCCTCCTTGGGGACCTTGGCCAGCTTCAGCGCGAAGCCCATGTTCCCCCGCACGGTCATGTGCGGGTACAGCGCGTAGGACTGGAACACCATCGCGATGTCGCGGTCCTTCGGCGACTTCTGGTTGACCACCTGGCCGTCGATGCGCAGCTCACCGGCGCTGATGTCCTCCAGCCCGGCGATCATGTTCAGCGTCGTGGACTTCCCGCACCCGGACGGGCCGACCAGGATGACGAACTCCCCGTCCTCGATGACCAGGTCCACGTCCTGCACGGCGACGGCACCATCGGGGTACTTCTTCGACACGCCTTCGAGCACGATCTCAGCCACCGCGACTCACCCCTTGACAGCGCCGGAGGTCAGCCCGGCGACGATGCGACGTTGGAAGAACAGCACGAACAGGATGATCGGAATGGTGATCACCACCGCGGCGGCGGTGATCGACCCGGTCGGGTCCTCGAACTGCGAGGCACCGGTGAAGAACGCCAGCGCCGCCGGCACCGTCCGCGAGTTGTTCGTGGAGGTCAGCGAGATGGCGAGCAGGAAGTCGTTCCAGCAGACGATGAAGGTGAGGATGGCGGTGGTCACCACGCCCGGCGCGGCCAGCGGCACGATCACCAGCCGGAACGCCTGGTACGGCGTGGCTCCGTCGATCTTCGCGGCCTTCTCCAGGTCCCAGGGGATCTCCCGGAAGAACGCCGAGAGCGTGTAGATCGACAGCGGCAGCGCGAAGGTCATGTACGGGATGATCAGGCCGGGCCAGGTGTCGAACAGGTGCAGGCCCCGCTCGAGTGAGAACAGCGGGCTGACCAGCGAGATCTGCGGGAACATCGCGACCAGCAGCGACACCCCGATCAGCACCGTCTTGCCGGGGAACCGGAGCCGGGCGATCGCGTACGCGGCCATCGTGCCTAAGACCACCGCAAGGAACGTGGCGATCAGCGCGATCCCGATCGAGTTGATCAGGGCACGGACGAAGTCGTTGTTCTGGAAGATGCCCCGGTAGTTGGTGAACGTCCACTGGCTGGGGATCAGGCTGCCGTTGGTCAGGGCGGCCGGGGTCTTGAACGACAGCGCGACGATCCACCACAGCGGGAACAGCGCGTACAGGATGGCGATGGTGTTGGCCACCGCCCACCCGGACTTCTGCCGGGTCGTCACCGCGGCTGGCATCTAACGCCTCCCCTCGACGTCGGTGCCCGGCGCGGCCGCGCCGAAGCCCTTGATGAAGCCGAACGCGATGATGGCCACGCAGAGGAAGATCAGCACCGAGAGGGCCGACCCGATGCCGAGGTTCAGCCCGTTGAACAGGTTGTCGTAGCCGACGATCGACACCGATCGGGTGTCGTGCGCTCCCTTGGTGAGCACGTAGATGTTGTCGAAGATCCGGAACGCGTCCAGGGTGCGGAACAGCAGCGCCACCAGGATCGCCGGCTTCATCAGCGGCACCATCACCCGGGTGAACCGCTGGAAGGCGGAGGCGCCGTCCACCCGGGCCGCGTTCAGCAACTCGTCCGGGACCAGGGCCAGCCCGGCCAGCAGCAGCAGCGCCATGAACGGCGTGGTCTTCCACACCTCGGCCAGGATGATGATGAAGATGCCGCTCCACTTGCCGGTCAGCGGCGCGGAGCCGGCCGGCAGCAGGTTGGCCAGGTACCCGGTGCCCGGCGTCCAGGCGTAGAACCAACTGAACGACGCGGCCACCGTCACGATGCCGTACGGCACCAGCAGCGCGGTCCGGACCGCGCCCTTGCCGAAGACCGTGCGGTGCATCAGCAGCGCCAGGAGCATGCCGAGCACCAGTTCGATCACCACCGACACCACGGTGATGAACAGCGTCACGACGAACGCGTTCCACCAGAACGGCGAGGTCAGCACCGTGACGTAGTTGGTCAGCCCGACGAACTTGGAGTCGGCCGGGAACCGCAGGTCGTACCGGCGCAGCGACAGGTAGATCGCGTAGATGATCGGGTACGCGGCGACCAGTACCATCACGATCACCGCGGGAGCGCAGAGCAGCCAGCCCAGCCGGCGCTCGGCGCGCGCTCCTTCGGACAGCACCGGCCTGCGTGGCCGGCGTTCCTCCACGACGGCGGCGGCAGCGGCCGTCTCGGCCGTCTGGCTCATGGGATCAGCCCCTTGGACTGCAGGCTCGCGTCCAACCGGTCCCGCAGCTTCTGCTCGGTGGCCTGCGGGTCGATCGAGGCGGGCGGTGACAGGGCGTAGGACACGTTGATCGACAGGGTCTGGTACGCCGGCGTCTGCGGCCGGGTGCTGGCCGTCTTCAGCGTGGCGAGCAGATCCTTGGCGAACGGGTACGCCTCGGTGAACTTCGGGTCGGTGGAGTTGTACAGCTTCTCCAGCGTCGGCGGCAGGCCGGCCACGACGGCGGCCGTGATCTGGTTCTTCTCGTTGCGCAGGCACAGCGCGGCCTCGAATGCCAGGTCCGGGTACCTGGTGTACGTGCTGATGCCGTAGTCGACGCCGCCGACGGTGACCTCGCTTGGCTTGCCCGGCTCGATGCCCGGGTACGGCGCCCACTTGAACTGCCCGGCGAAGCTCGGCTTGTCCTGCTGCATGGCGGCCCAGACGTACGGCCAGTTCAGCTCGAAGGGGGCGTTGCCGGCCTCCATCGACAGCCGGGCCTGGTCCTCCATCGTGTTGGACAGCGACGGGTTGGCCACGTTCGAGGTGGCCAGCTTCTTCATGACCTCCAGCGCCTTTATGGCCGGCTCGCCCAGGGCCACGGACTTGCCGTCCTCGGAGAGCATGCTGCCGCCGGCGCTCTGCACCAGCGTGTTGAACCAGACCGTGAGGCCCTCGTACTGGGCGCCGGTGACCTCGATGTAGTGCGGCTTGCCCTGCGCGGCCAGGTCCTCCGCCATCTTGATCATTTCGTCCCAGGTCTGCGGCGGGTTCGGCACCAGGTCGGCGCGGTACCACATGAGCTGGGCGTTGGTGGTGCTCGGCACGCCGTACAGCTTGTCGTTCCAGGTCGCCGTCTCCAGCGGCGTCTGGAGCGTGCCGGCCGTCGCCTCGTCCTTGGCCGCCCCGGTCCACTCGCGCAGCCAGCCGGCCTCGGCGAACTCGGCCGGCCAGACCACGTCCATCCCGAGAATGTCCATCGAGGCGTCCCGGGCGGCCAGCCGGCGCACCAGTTGCTGGCGCTGCCCGTCGGCATCCTTCGGCAGTTGGTTGTAGACGACCTTGTAGCGTCCGCCGGAGGCCGCGCTGCAGTCGGCCGCGGCGCTCTGCGCGGCGCCGGAGGAGTCGGGGACGCTGTAGAAGTTCAGCGTCACTGGGCCGCCGGACGAGCTCCCACCGCAGGCCGCCAGCGGCGACATCAGCAGTGCGAGCACCGTGGCCGGGCCGACGATGCGGCGAGGCCTACTGGTCCGGCGATACGGGATGGGCATGGAAACCTCCCTGTCGCCGAGTGCTCGGGGCGAGCCCCCGAGCCGGAAACTGCGGGGTGCTGCTCCCTGGCGGGTCCTGTGATGCTGATCACAAGCCCCCGGCTGGACGCTATTGCGATCAGTGGCCGGGTGCAACAGCACATCAACCCTTTCGGCGTACCCGGATCTCCTGGTACCCGCGCAGCACGAAGGTGGGCCGGCGGACCGGGTCGGCGGCCGGCGCCAGACCGGGGCAGCGGCGGACCAGGGTGGCCAGCGCGACCCGCAGCTCCACCCGGGCCAGCGGCGCGCCGAGACAGAAATGCAGCCCGGCGCCGAAGCCGAGGTGCGGGTTCGGGTCCCGGGCGAGGTCGAACCGGTCCGGGTCGGCGAACGCGGCCGGGTCGCGGTTGGCCGCGCCGAGCAGCGCCGCCACCTTGCGGCCGGCCGGGACCACCACGTCGCCGACCGGGGTGTCCTCCCGGGCGGTCCGCTCGAACAGTTGCAGCGGAGCGTCGTAGCGCAGCATCTCCTCCGCCGCGGTGCCGGCCAGGCCGTCCGGGTCGGCGCGCAGCCGGGCCAGCTCGGCGGGGTGCCGCAGCAGCGCGACCACGCCGTTGCCGAGGCCGTTCACCGACGCCTCGTGGCCGGCGTTCAGCAGCAGGATCGCGGAGGCGACCAGCTCGTCCTCGGAGAGCCCGTCGGTGGCGGCCAGGTGGCTGACCAGGTCCTCGCCGGGCCGGCGGCGGCGGTCCGCGGCCAGCTCACGCAGGTAGGCGGCGAATCCGGTGGCCGCGGCGACCGCGGCGGCCTCCACCTCGGGTGTCCGCTCGTACTCGTACATCCGCACGATCGCCTGCGACCACGGGCGCAGCAGCGGCCGGTCCGGCTCCGGGACGCCGAGCAGCTCGGCGATGACCCGCACCGGCAGCGGCTCGGCGTAGTCGGCGATCAGGTCGAACTCCGACCCGGCCGCGTCCAGCAACTCCGCGGCCACGGCGGCCACCCGCGGGCGCAGCCGCTCCACGTGGCCGCGGGAGAACGCCCGGGCCACGAGAGACCGCAGCCGGGTGTGCTCGGGCGGCTCGTTCTCCATCATCTGGTGCCGGTGCAGCGCGTTGAACGGGGCGAACCGGTCGGCCGGCTCGCGGTCCCGCCAGATCCGGCCGAGCCGCCGGTCGCGCAGCACCTGGTTGGCGTGCTCCCAGGACAGCGCCAGCCATAGCCCGCTCGCCTCGTCGTACCGCACCGGGCCGGCCGCCCGCGCCGCCGCGAGCGCCGGGTACGGGTCCGCGACGAACCCCGGGTCGGTGAGGTCCAGCACGCGGCTCACCCTAGTTCTCAGGCGCTGCGGGCGATCGACCCACCGCAACGCCTGACACGCCAGGCACCGACCTACGGCATGACGGCGGCGGCGGCCGCCTGCCGGCTGGCCGCGGCCAGGGCGTGCCCCGTGGTCATCGCGTCGCCGGCGTGCCCCCGCCACCACGCCTGGCCCTGCTCGGGCAGCGTGTCGATCGGGTCGTAGTACTCATAGGCGCGGGTCAGCGCAGCGGGGTCGCTGCCCTCGATGCCGGTGCGGTAGTTCTTCGTCCAGTACGAGATGCCCCGCTCGCGGTCGTACTCCTCGATCTGATGCACCCAGCGCTTGCCCACGTACGGCACGTCGCAGACGATCCGCGGGGTGGCGAAACCGGGCAGGTACCCCATGATCGCGTGCTGCAGCCGCTGCGCCTGGTGCACCGCGACCCGCCAGTGCTCGGCGTTCGGGATCATGTCGCACATGTAGAAGTAGTAGGGCATGATCGCCGCGCCGTCGAGCAGGGCGAAGCACAGGTCCAGCAACTGGTGCGCGTCGGCGTTCACCCCGCGCAGCAGCACGCCCTGGTTGCGCACGTCCCGGACGCCGGCCTCGAGCATCGCCTTCGCCGCGTCGGCCACCAGCGGGGTGACCTGCTGGGCGGCGTTGACGTGAGTGTGGATGGCCAGCATCACACCGCGGCCGCGCGCCGTGGTGGCCAGCCGCTCCATCCCGGATCGCACGTCGTCGGACAGCCAGTGCTGTGGCAGCCCCATCAGCGCCTTGCTGGCCAGCCGGATGTCGCGGACGTTCTCGATCTCCAGCAGGCGGGCCACGAACGCCTCCAGCCGTGGCCACGGCATGTTGGCGACGTCGCCGCCGGAGACCACCACGTCGCGCACCCCGGGGTTGGTCCGCAGATACTCGACCATCGCGTCCAGCCGGTCCACCGGCTTGAGCTCGAACTTGTGCTTGGCCACCAGCGGCGTGGAGTTGCCCACCAGGTCCATCCGGGTGCAGTGCCCGCAGTACTGCGGGCAGGTCGGCAGCACCTCGGCGAGCACCTTGGTCGGGTACCGGTGGGTGAGCCCCTCGACCGCCCACATCTCCGCCTCGTGCAGCGAGTCGCGGGACGCGTGCGGGTGGCTGGGCCAGGTGCGGTCCCGGTCGGAGAAGACCGGCAGCATGTACCGCCGCACCGGGTCGGCGTACATCGCCCCGGTGCTGGGCACCGCGTCCGGCACCATCGTGTTGACCATCTGCGGCGGCAGCAGGATCGACATGGTGGCCCGCTCGGCCTGGTCCCGCTCGGCGTCGGCATAGAACTCCTCGGCGAGCAGGCCCCCGTAGACCTGGCGGAGCTGCCTGAGGTTCTTCACGCAGTGTGCCCGCTGCCACTGCACGTCCGCCCACTGCCCGGGCGTGACGTCCTGCCACGCCGGCAGCCGGCGCCAGTCGGGCTCGACCAGGTCACGCTGGATGTAGCGGTACGGCTGCTCGGACAACGCGTCCTCCTCTCTCAGGCTTGCCATCGGCACAGGATACGGGAGATTATCCTGTACCTGTAGTTGAGACCCGCAGGATTTCCGATCAGGACTTGCTAGAGAGCAAAGAGGTACGTGGTGACGCAGCGAGGCGAGTCGTCCCCGGTGGGCCTGCACCGGGTGCTCGAGCCTGCCGGGGTGCTGCCCCAGGCTGCCTGGCGGCTGGACCCGTCGGCGCTGCTGTGGCCGGACGAGGTGCGGGTCCGGGTCGAGCGGCTCAACCTGGACGCCGCCTCCTTCCGCCAGCTCGAGCGCACCCACGGTGGCGACGGCGGGAAGATCCGCGCCGCGGTGCTGGACATCGTGGCGACCCGCGGCAAGATGCAGAACCCCGAGACCGGGTCCGGCGGGATGCTGGTCGGCGTCGTCGAGGAGGTCGGCCCGGACTCGCCGCTCGGCCTGAGGGTGGGGCAGCGGGTCGCCACCCTGGTCTCGCTGACGCTGACCCCCCTGGTGATCACCGACGGGCTGGCCGGCTGGGACGGGCGCAGCGAGCAGGTGCCGGCCGCCGGGCACGCGGTCCTGTTCGCCCGCTCCGCCGCCGCGGTGCTGCCCGACGACCTGCCGGTGCCGCTCGCGCTGGCCGTGATGGACGTCTGCGGCGCGCCGGCCCTGACCGCCCGCGTGGTGGCGGGCTATGCGGCGCCGTCGGTGGCCGTGGTCGGCGGTGGCGGCAAGTCCGGGTCGTTGGCGCTGGCCGCGGCCCGGCGGTCCGGCGCGGCACGCTGCGTGGGCGTGGTGCCGCACGAGCGGGAGGCGGCGGCGCTGCGGGCGGCGGGGCTGGCCGACGAGGTGGCCGTGGCCGACGCGCGGGATCCGGTGGCGCTGGCGGCCGCGGTCGGCGAGCCGGTGGACGTGACCGTGGTCTGCGTGGATGTGCCGGGCTGCGAGGGCGGCGCCATCCTGTCCACCCGGGACGGTGGCACGGTGGTGTTCTTCTCGATGGCGACGTCGTTCTCCGCCGCGGCGCTCGGCGCGGAGGGGCTGGCCGCGGACGTCACCATGCTGGTCGGCAACGGGTACGTGCCCGGCCACGCGGCGTACGCCCTGCGGTTGCTGCGCGAGGAACCCGGCGTGCGCGGCCTGTTCGAAGATCGACTCGGCGCCCGCGGCGCGGCGGCCGCGGATCGCGCAAGACTGACGCCATGACCACGACACTGCTGCGCGGCGGCCGGGTGCTCACCCCGGCGCACCCCTGGGCCACCGCGCTGCTCACCGACGGCGGCACCGTGCGCTGGCTCGGTCCGGACGCCGGGGCGCCGGCCGCGGACCGCGTGGTGGACCTGGCCGGCGCCTTCGTGGCACCGGCGTTCGTGGACGCCCACGTGCACGCCACCCAGACCGGGCTGGCGCTGTCCGGGCTGGACCTGGCCGGTGCCCGCTCGCTGGCGCAGGCGCTGGAGTCGGTGGAGGCCGAGGCGCGCCGGCTGCGCGGTCGGGTGATCCTCGGCACCGGCTGGGACGACACCCGCTGGCCGGAGCGCCGCCCGCCGGCGCCGGCCGAGTTGGACCGCGCGTCGTACGGCGGCGTGGTGTACCTGGCCCGGGTGGACCACCACTCCGCGGTGGTGTCCTCCGCGCTGCTGGCCGCCGCCCCGGACGCCCGCGGCCTGGCCGGCTGGTCCGACTCCGGCCACCTCACGCTGGCGGCGCACCACGCGGTCCGCCGGGCGGCGTACGGGTCGCTCACCGCGGCGCAGCGCGAGGCCGCGCAGCGGGAGTTCCGCCGGCACGCCGCGTCGCTGGGCATCGGCTGCGTGCACGAGATGTCCGGGCCGCAGATCACCGGCGGGGTGGTCGACCTGGAGTCGCTGCTGCGGCTGGCCGAGCAGGAGCCCGGCCCGGAGGTGATCGGCTACTGGGGCGAGCTTGGTGGACAGCCCGCCGGCGCCGCGGGCGCCGGACTGGACGCAGGCGCCGCGGGCGCGGGACTGGACCCGGGCGCCGCGGGCGCGGGGTTGGATACGGTGGCGCGACTCGGCCTGGCCGGCGCCGCGGGTGACCTGTTCTGCGACGGCTCGTTCGGCTCGCGCACCGCCGCGTTGTCCGCTCCGTACGCGGACGCGCCGGACACGACCGGGTACCTGTGGCACGCCGTGGACGCGCTGGCCGACCACATCGCGGCCTGCACCCGGCGCGGCGTGCAGGCGGGGTTCCACGCCATCGGGGACGCGGCGCTGCAGGCGGTGTTGGACGGGATGGCCAAGGCGGCCGAGCAGGTCGGGCTGGACGCGGTGGTGGCCGCCCGACACCGGATCGAACACGCCGAGATGCCGCCGTCGGTTGCCGAGTTCGCCCGGTTCGGGTTGGTGGCGAGCGTGCAACCCGCGTTCGACGCGTTCTGGGGCGGCCCGGACGGGATGTACGCCGAGCGGCTCGGCGCGGACCGGGCGGCCGGGCTGAACCCGCTCGCCGCGTTCATGGCGAACGGGGTGCCGCTGGCGTTCGGCTCCGACGCCCCGGTCACGCCGCTGGACCCCTGGGGCGGGGTGCGCGCCGCCGTGCAGCACCGGACCGAGGGGTCGCGGATCTGGCCGTACGCGGCGTTCGCGGCGGCGACCGTCGGCGGCTGGGAGGCCGCCCGGCGTACCGGCGAGGGCGAGCTCACCCCGGGTGCGCCGGCCACCTACGCGGTCTGGGACACCGGCGAACTGGGCGAGGGCGGCCTGCCCGACCTGACCCCGGGCGCCCGGCTGCCGACATGCGTGCGCACCGTGGTGCGCGGGACGACGATCTACGAGAGGTAGTCCGGATGGGGAAGCTGCATCTCGACCCGCGGGTGGTGCGCAGGGCCCGCCGGCTGGCCGCCCGCGCGGCCGAGCCGGTGGTCGCGCTGGCGCGTACCCACACCACGGTGTCGGTGGAGCGGGCCACGCTGCGGCTGGCCGGGCTGTCCGGGGCGGACCCGGCCAGCGACGGCAACCGGCCGTGGGTGAACACCGTGGTTGACGCCGTCCGTGACCAGGTCGGGCTGGAGCAGGGCGTGGCGGCGCCGGTCTGGCACGCGATGCTCACCGGCGGGCACGCCGACCTGGCCGAACTGGCCGCGAAGACCGCCGCGGGGTCGGTCCGCTTCACCGTCCCGAGTGGACTCCCCGCCCGCAGGGCCCGGTCCGCGGCGCGGCGCGCCGTCGGGGCGGGGATCCGGCGGATCGACGCCAACCGGCGGCAGCGCGACCGGCTGGTCAAGCGCTGGGGCGACCCGAAGCAGCGGCCGTGGATCTACCTGATCGTGGCCACCGGCGACATCTACGAGGACATCCCGCAGGCGCAGAACGCGGCCCGTGCGGGGGCCGACGTCATCGCGGTGATCCGCTCCACCGGGCAGTCGCTGCTGGACTACGTGCCGGAGGGCGCCACCCGGCAGGGCTTCGCCGGCACCTACGCCACCCAGGAGAACTTCCGGCTGATGCGGGCCGGGCTGGACGAGGTGAGCGCCGAGGTCGGCCGGTACGTGCGGCTGACCAACTACGCCAGCGGCCTGTGCATGCCGGAGATCGCGTCGCTGGCCGGCCTGGAGCGGCTGGACATGATGCTCAACGACTCCATGTACGGGATCCTGTTCCGGGACATCAACCCGGTCCGGACGTTCGTGGACCAGCGCTTCTCCCGGATGGTGCACGCCCGGGCCGGCATCATCATCAACACCGGCGAGGACAACTACCTCACCACCGCGGACGCCGTCGAGGCCGCGCACACCGTCACCGTCTCGCAGTTGCTGAACGAGCGGTTCGCGCACGAGGCGGGGCTGGCCGACGCGCAGCTCGGGCTCGGGCACGCCTTCGAGATCAACCCCGACCTGCCCGACTCGTTCCGGCTGGAGCTGGCGCACGCGCTGCTGGCCCGGGAGCTGTTCCCGCAGGCGCCGCTGAAGTGGATGCCGCCGACCAAGCACATGACCGGCGACGTGTTCCGCGGGTACCTGCTGGACGGGTTCTTCAACCTGGCCGGGGCGCTCACCGGGCAGGGCATCCTGCTGGTCGGCATGATGACCGAGGCGGTGGTCACCCCGTTCCTGTCCGACCGGGACCTCGCCCTGCAGAACATCCGCTACGTGCTCGGCGCCGCCGGCAACCTGCACGAGGACTTCGTCCCGGCGAAGGACGGCTTCATCGTCCGCCGCGCCCACCAGGTCCTCGCCGAGGCGGTCGACCTGCTGGAACGCATCGTCGACGACGGCCTGCTGAACGCGATCGCCGACGGCACCTTCGGCATCACCCGCCGCCCCACCGACGGCGGCAAGGGCCTGGACGGCGTCGTCCCGCGCGCCGACGGCTACTACAACCCCGCCGTTGACCTGCTCGAAGCCGGCGTTGCAGGAAGCTAGCGCCCCGTTTCTGCGGTTTACTTGCACGATGAGGTCCGAAACTCGCCGAAGGAGGTCGCGCCGTGTTGCGTAGCTTCCGCGTTGCCAACCACCGCTCGATCCGCGCCGAGCAGGAGCTGCTGCTCATGCCGGCCTACGACAAGACGCGCCCGGTGGTCCCCGTCGCTGCCCTGTTCGGCGCCAACGCCTCCGGCAAGTCCAACCTCCTGGACGCCCTGAAGTTCATGCAGACCGCCGTCCGCGACTCCTACGCGGACTGGAAGCCCGGCACCGGCGTCCCACGCAGACCGTTCAAGCTCGACCCGGACGCGGCAGCAGAGCCATCTGTCTACGTGGTCGACCTCCTCCTCGACGGCGTTCGGCACATCTACGGCTTCGAGGTCGATGACGAGAAGGTGCGCGAGGAGTGGCTGTACGCCTTCCCGCACAACCGGCGCCGGGTGATCTTCGATCGCACGGATCAGCAGATCAAGCTGGGCTCCACGCTCGCCGACCACCGCGCACGCACGACACTGCTCACTGAGCTGACCCGCGGCAACACCCTATTCCTCAGTGCGGCGGCACATGCCAACGTGGCCGAGGTGCTGCCGCTCTACGAATGGTTCCGTACCCGCATGGCTGTCCTCGACCCCAGTCCCCGGGCCGACCGGCACACCCTGGTGGAGGGGCTCATGCCAGGCTCGCCCGCCCGCAGAGCCGTCCTCGGCCTGCTCCGTGCGGCGGACCTCGGCATCACGGACGTCATCGTCGATCCCGCCCACACGGAACTCCTGGCGCTCCAGAAGGATCAGTCGGTCCTGGACCTCAGCCCTGAGGATCTGCTCGACAAGGTGAGGGCCCTCCTCGACAGGCAACCCGCCGGATCGCCGCTCCGGTTCATACATGGAGCCGCAAGCGCGACTCTTAACCTCGAGGAGCAGTCCGAGGGCACGCGTGCGTGGATGGCGATCATCGACTGCTTGCTCGACGTGCTGGCGGATGGACGCGTCATGGTCGTCAACGAGGTCGACTCCAGCCTGCACCCCCGGCTGACCCGGCATCTTGTCGAGATGTTCAAGGATCCCGAGACCAACACACGCAACGCGCAGCTCATCATCGCCTGCCAGGATGCGACGCTGCTCGGCCGCGATCTGGACGAGGACATCCTCCCCCGGGACTCGGTGTGGTTCGTGGAGAAGGACCGGCGTGGGGCAACGAGCCTGTACCCACTCTCCGGCTTCAAGCCGCGCAAGGACGAGAACACCGAACGGCGGTACCTGGCTGGCTTGTATGGAGCGGTTCCGGAACTGTACGACGTTGAGTTCAGCCAGGCGGTACGGGCGTACCGGAAGGGGGCCGTCGAGCGTGCCGCGAGCTGACAGTCGGCGCCCGGACCGGAGAGTCACGTCTCGTGCACGCCGCTTCCTGGTTGTCAGCGGCGGTTCGACGGAACTCGCCTATCTGGCCGGCCTGCGGCGCATCAGGGGCGAACGGTCCGTGTCGGTCACGCCCAGGCACCGGGTCCTGGACCCCCTCGGTCTTGTCGGGTACGCCGCACGCCTCGCGCAGGAGGTCGGCGACTTCACTGAGGTGTGGTGTGTGGCGGACGCGGACCAGTTCGACATCGCGCCTGCGGCGCGGGAAGCGGCCAGGCACGGAGTGGAACTGGTGGTGTCGGTCCCGTGCTTCGAGCTGTGGCTGCTCTTGCACTTTGAGGACTGCACGGCCTACCTGGAGGGGTATGCCGCGACGGCGCGGCGGTTATGTAGGCATGTACCGGCGTATGACAAGGCGGACCTGGATTTCGGCGACTTCGCCACCGGGGTGACTGCGGCCGTCAAGCGGGCGAAGGAGCTGGATCCGGAGCGGAACCCGTCGACAGGGATGTGGCGGCTGGTGGAGAGGGTGATGGAGCAGTGAGCACAGTGGACAGTCCACAGTCGACGGTGTACGGGACGGGGCAGGTGCCGGAGCGGACGGTCGTGCGGCCGTACGGGGACACGACGGGGGACGGGATGGTGCAGACGTCGTTCACGCTGCCGATCCCGCACGGGCCCAAGGCGGAGGGCGCCGCGCTGCAACTGGCGCACAAGATGGGCATGGACCCGGCGATGGTCGTGCACAGCAAGGCGATGGGGCCAGGGTTCACCTTCTTCGTGGTGTACGGGCGGGTCCGCCACCTGGTCGATCTGTCCACAGTGGACGTGGTGGAGCGGGAGTACCCGCTGCTGCCGGCCAAGGAGGTCAACCTCGCGATCAAGAAGCTGCTGCGGCGCAAGCTCGTGGTGGTGGGCGCCTGCATCGGCACCGACGCGCACACCGTCGGCATCGACGCGATCCTGAACGTGAAGGGCTTCGCCGGCGAGAAGGGGCTGGAGTACTACCGGGAGATCCGGGTGGTCAACCTCGGCGCCCAGGTGTTCGTGCCGGAGCTGGTGCGGCGGGCCAGGGCGGAGAAGGCCGACGCGGTACTGGTCTCGCAGGTCGTCACGCAGAAGGACGCGCACCTGCACAACACCGAGGAGATGAGCGCCGCGTTCCGGGAGGCGATGGGGGAGCGGCGGCCGCTGCTGGTGGTCGGTGGCCCGAGGTTCGACGCGCGGCAGGCCGCGGCGCTCGGCGTGGACCGCATCTTCGGCAAGGGGACCACCCCCGGCGAGGTCGCCTCGTACCTCGTCCACGCGCTGACCGGACGCGCCGGCTCCCGGCGACCGTCGGGTTAGCGCGAAACTTGTCGATCTTCAGGAACCGGAGGACCGGATGGATCGCGCACATGGAGAGCGGCGGAGGGCGTCACAGTGAGTGAGCAGGATCCCCGGCTCGGGCTGTCGGTCACCCACCGGCGGTACGTGCCCTACGCGCACGCCCACTACGGCGGCAACCTGGTCGACGGCGCCTACCTGCTCGGCCTGTTCGGCGACGTCGCCACCGAGATCAGCATCCGCGCCGACGCCGACGAGGGGCTGCTCGCCTCCTACGGCGAGGTGCAGTTCCTGGCCCCGCTGCGGGCCGGCGACGTGGTCGAGGCGACCGGCACGATCACCCGGGTCGGCCGCCGCAGCCGGACCGTCGGCTTCGAGGCGCGGGTGGTCTGCCGGGCCGCCCCGCAGCGGTCCCCGTCGGCCGCCGAGGTGTTGGCCGAGCCTCTTGTGGTGGTTCGCGCGGTGGGCACGGTCGTCGTTCCCTAGGGTCGGGCAGCGCGCCCGCGGGCCGGCGCGGCACATACCAGACACACGGCACGACACGCCGACGACACGCCGACTTTTCCTTGCACAGCAAGGAAAATCGCGCTTCCGGAGGCACCCGTGCTGACCTGCGGTTTCGTGAGAAACCGCAGGTCAACGGCTGGTTGAACAACAGGCGCCGGCGCCGTTATCGTTCCCGGGTCACTCGTCGGGACAGCTGGTGTGGCCAACGCCCTCCGCGGAGGTCGACCGCGCTGTTGTGCCGGGCCATACACGGGGGACCGTGCGTTTCCAGGTCCGGGTCGGCAGCGTCTCGCGGGGAGGGTGCCCCTGCCAGCGGCGGGCGTGTGGCAGGACTGGTCAGACTGGTCAGTAGACAACGGCGCAGGTGTCCGCACCCGGCGGGCGATCGGCCGGACCGAAGACGGGTACGACCGGTTCGCCCGCGACGCCCTGTTCAATCGAGGGACCCGGGAGGAGTGGCGCGAGGAAGGCACCGCCTTCTAAGCAAGGGGGCGCGGCGATGGGCCGCGCCCCTGCCGCGTCGACCGACCCTTGTTAGTCACTCACCGTGACCACGCAGGCCTCACCGCCGTGGGCCCCCGGGTCGCGGGGACTCTCCGCCTGCCATGCGCGCGATCATGCGATGCTGGATCCCGGACGTCGGGATCCAGGGGAGGCGACTCCAGGGGAGGCGACACAGCCGCGTGCCGGCATCGGTAGAACCGGTCTTCGACCGGTACCCCCTTGTGCTGTCCGCCGCCGCCGGTGGGCTGCTGTTCTTCGCGTTCCCGCCGTACGGGTTCTGGCCGCTGGCGCCCATCGCGGTCGCTCTGCTCACCCTGGTGGTACACGGCCGCGGCCCGGGCTGGGGCGCCGGCCAGGGGCTGATCTTCGGGGTGACGTTCTTCGTCCCGTTGCTGGCCTGGAGCGGCATCGAGGTCGGCGCCGCGCCGTGGCTGATCCTGTCCGCGTCGCAGGCGCTGTTCTGCACCGCGCTCGGCGCCGGGCTCCCGCTGGTGCAGCGGCTGCGCTACTGGCCGCTGTGGGTGGCCTGCCTGTGGGTGGCCGAGGAGTGGGCGCGGTCCCGGGTGCCGTTCGGCGGCTTTCCGTGGGGGCGGCTCGCGTTCAGCCAGGCGCACACCTGGTTCACCCCGTACGCCGCCTACGGCGGGGCGCCGCTGGTCACCTTCGCGGTGGCGCTGTGCGGCGCGCTGCTGGCCCGCAGCTACGTGGCCGCGCTGCGCCCGGGCCGGCTGCGGCAGGTGCTGTTCGCGGCGGCCGGCGTGGCCGGGGCGCCGCTGATCGGGCTGCTGCTCACCCTCGCGACCAGCACCGGCAACTCCGACCCGCAGGAGACCGTCGCGGTGGTGCAGGGCAACGTGCCGCGGCTGGGCCTGGACTTCAACGCCCAGCGCGCCGCGGTGCTGAACAACCATGTGCGGCACACCCTCGAACTGGCCGCCAAGGTGCGCTCCGGCGACCTGCCGAAGCCGGCGTTCGTGGTGTGGCCGGAGAACTCCTCCGACATCGACCCGCTGGTCAACGCCGACGCCCGGCAGGCGATCGACAACGCCGCCCGGGCCGTCGGGGTGCCCATCCTGGTCGGCGCCGTGCTGGATGGCCCCGGCAGCAACGCCCGCAACGTGGGCATCGTCTGGGACCCCGAACTCGGCCCGGGGCAGACCTACGTCAAGCGCCACCCGGTGCCGTTCGGGGAGTACATCCCGCTACGTTCGCTCGCCCGGCTGGTCAGCAAGGACGTGGACCGCGTGCAGCACGACTTCGTCTCCGGCAGCACGCCGGGGAACCTCAGGATCGGCCGGCACCGGGTCGGCGACCTGATCTGCTTCGAGGTCGCCTATGACGGGCTGGTCCGCGACGCGGCCCGGGGCACCGACCTGCTCGTCGTGCAGACCAACAACGCGACGTTCGACCGCAGCGGCGAGACGTACCAGCAACTCGCGATGGGGCGGCTGCGTGCGGTGGAGTACGGTCGCACGGTCGTGATCGCCGCCACCAGCGGAGTGAGCGCGGTGATCGGCCCGGACGGCACGGTGCTCGACCAGTCGGCGGTGTTCACCCCCGACCTGCTGGTCAGACCGGTCCCGATGCGCGGTGGGCTTACCCTTGCTGCGCGACTCGGTGCGCTGCCGGAGTGGCTGGCCAGCCTGGCGGCCATCGCGGCGGCGGGCTGGGCGGTATGCGGCCATCGGGTGATCTCCGCGGTCCGGCGCCGCGCCGCAACGCAGCACCAGCAGGCAGACGAGGTAGAGGAGACGGAAACCGTATGAACCACCCCACGAAAACGCTACCTGAGCTCCGCGTTTCCGCGGGGATCCCGGCATGACGGCTGTGCCTGCCGGGACACCCGGACCCGACGTCGGCCGGGTCCTCGTGGTGGTGCCCACCTACAACGAGCGGGACAACCTCGAAGCCATCCTGGGCCGGGTGCGGGCCGCCGTCCCGGACGCGCACGTGCTGGTGGTGGACGACAGCAGCCCGGACGGGACCGGCAAGCTCGCCGAGGAGCTGGCCGCCGCCGACGAGCAGATCCAGGTGCTGCACCGCACCGAGAAGAACGGCCTGGGGCAGGCGTACATCGCCGGGTTCCGGTGGGCGCTGGCCGCCGGGTACGACGTCATGGTGGAGATGGACGCCGACGGGTCGCACGCCCCGGAGGAGCTGCCCCGGCTGCTCACCGCGCTGGCCGACGCCGACGTGGTGCTGGGCTCGCGCTGGGTGCCCGGCGGCGCGGTGGTCAACTGGCCGATCTCCCGGCTGGCGCTGTCCCGCGGCGGCAACCTGTACACCCGCGTCATGCTGCGGATCCCGTTCCGGGACGCCACCGGCGGGTACCGGGCGTACCGGGCCGACGTGCTGCGGGCGCTCAGCCTGGACGAGGTCTCCTCGCAGGGGTACTGCTTCCAGGTCGATCTGGTGCGGCGTACCTGGCAGGCCGGGTTCCGGGTGGTGGAGGTGCCGATCACCTTCGCCGAGCGGGAGCGCGGGCAGTCCAAGATGAGCGGCTCGATCGTCCGCGAGGCGCTGTGGCGGGTGACCCTGTGGGGTCTGTCCAGCCGGCCCGGCGCGGCCCGGCGGAGGGCGCTCGCGGCCAGGACCCCGGCGGGGACGTGAGCGGGCGTGCCGGCGAGCCGTGAGCACCGGACCGGGCCCGCGCGGCCGGGGGAGTTCGCCCCGCTGCCGGTCGGCCCGCACCTGGTGTGGCCGCCGGTGGTGCTCGCTCCGATGGCCGGCGTCACCAACGTGCCGTTCCGCACCCTGTGCCGGGAGTACGGGGCCGGGTTGTACGTCAGCGAGATGATCATGACGCGGGCCGTGGTGGAGCGGATCCCGAAGACGATGGCCATGATCGGGTTCGGCCCGCAGGAGAAGCCGCGCAGCCTGCAACTGTACGGCGTCGATCCGGCCAGCGTCGGCGCGGCGGTGCGGATCCTGGTCGAGGAGGACCGGGTCGACCACGTGGACCTGAACTTCGGATGCCCGGTGCCCAAGGTCACCCGGCGGGGCGGCGGCTCGGCGCTGCCGTGGAAGCGGGAGCTGTTCCGCCGGGTGGTGGCCTCCGCGGTGCGCGCCGCCGGCGCGGTGCCGGTCACCGTCAAGATGCGCAAGGGCATCGACGAGGGGCACCTGACCTATCTGGAGTCGGGCCGGATCGCCGCCGGCGAGGGCGCCGCGACGGTGGCGCTGCACGCCCGGACCGCGGCCCAGCACTACTCGGGCACCGCGGACTGGGCCGCCATCGCCGCGCTGGTGTCCACTGTGGACGTTCCGGTGCTGGGCAACGGCGACATCTGGGAGGCCTCCGACGCGTTGGCCATGATGCGGCAGACCGGCTGCGCCGGCGTGGTGGTGGGCCGCGGCTGCCAGGGCCGGCCGTGGCTGTTCCGGGACCTGGCCGACGTGTTCGACGGGCGCCCGCCGCGGCCGCACCCGACGCTGCGTGAGGTGGCCGACGTGATGCGCCGGCACGCCGCGCTGCTGGTGGAGTGGGTGGGCGACGAGGCGCAGGGCTGCCGGGAGTTCCGCAAGCACGCCGGCTGGTACATGAAGCGGTTCGTCGTGGGCGGCCAGACGCGGCACCGGCTGGGCATGGTCAGCACGTTGTCCGAAGTGGACGGTCTGATCGCGGAGCTGGACCTGGACCAGGAGTTCCCGCCGGACGCGGTAGGCCAGCCGCGGGGCCGGACCAGCGCCGAGCCGCGGCGGGTGATCCTGCCGTACGGCTGGCTGGACTCCCGCGACGACACCGCCGTCCCCGACGGCGCGGAGCTCTGCGTCTCCGGCGGCTGACCGGTGTGCTGAGCCGGGATCCAAGCCGTGCCTGAGCCCCCGATCCGAGCCGGATCTGGGCAGCAGAAGGGCCGCACCCGGGGGGTGGGGGTGCGGCCCCGTTCGTTCGGACGCTGAGGTCCGGCCTGCGGTGGTTTAGGCGGTACGGGAGCGACGCGCCCTGAGCAGCTCCAGCCGCTCGTTGAGCACTTCCTCCAGCTCGGCGAGGGAACGCCGCTCCAGCAGCATGTCCCAGTGGGTACGCGCCGGCTTGCTCTTCTTGCTCTCTGGCTCGTGGCCGCCTACCAGCTTGCCCACGGTGCCGTCGAACTTGCACTCCCACGTGGGCGGAATATCCGCTTCCTGGGCAAATGGCACGGTGTAGACGTGACCCTTCGGGCAGCGGTAATCGGCCGACTGGCGTGCGGCCAGCTCGGTGTTGCGCTCCGTCTCGTAGCTGATGGCCCCGAGCCGGCTTCCGCGCAGTGTGCGCTCGGCCATGTGTTGCTACCTCCCGGGCAGTGTCGGTCGTGCTTAGCTGTCTCGGTAACGACTCGCGGGGGGCGAAGATTCCCCGCCTGGGGTGAGGTCGGTTCCACCCGACGTACCCCCTACGGCCACGGACACACCTGTTGGAGATGACGCATATGGGACCGGTCGGGTGGTCGATCGGCGCGGTTGTCCGGCTGTTCGCGGTCGGCCGGGTTGCGGCCGGCGTGGCGTTGCTGGCCCGGCCGGAGATGCTGGCCCGGGGGATGCGGATCGACTCCGGCACCGCCCACCGCACGGGCTGGATGGCTCGGATGTTGGGGGTACGGGACCTCGCGCTGGGCGCCGGCACGCTGTACGCGCTGACCCGCGGCGGCCAGCCGCGGCCGTGGCTGGTGCTGAGCGCGGCGGCGGACGCGGTGGACGCGGCGACGCTGGCCGGTGCGCTGCGGCGGGGTCAGGTCGCGGTGCCGCCCGCGGCGCTCGGCGCGGGCATGGCCGCGGTCAGCGTGGCCGCGCACCTGGCGGTCGCCGCCGGGCCGGAGGAGGAGTAGCCCGCCTCAGCCGCGCGCGACCTGGCCCGGGCTCGGCTCGCCGGGGCCGAGGTCGCCGGCCCGGTGGTGCTGCCGGCGGAGCACCTGGTGGTCGTAGGCGTGTGTCGTAGGCCTGTAGAGCTACTGGCGTCTCATCTGCGGCTCTGACACCCCGGCCCGCGGCGCCTCCGGTGCGGGCGGTGCGGGCGGTGCGGGCGCCGGTCGGGTCAGGGTGGCGCCGGCCGCCAGCAGGGCGAGTACCCAGCAGAGCACGGTCGGCAGCAGCAACACCCGCGGCGCGTTGAAGGCCATGTAGCCGGCCAGCCCGTCCGGGCCGTTCGGATCGGCCAGCCCGACCAGCACGTACTGCGCCCAGATCCCGCCGAGCAGCAGCACCAGCGTGCCGCCGAGGTAGCACACGTCGCGGCGCAGCGGCGGCAGCAGCACCGCCAGGGCAGCGGACAGCAGCACCGGCAGGCCGATCCAAACCACCGGGTACGGCTCCGGCCATAGCCGAATCAACTGTTGCCCGACCAGTCGGATCAGGTGGAGTGTGTCGGCGGCCCCGTACCGCGGCTGCGGTGGGCGCAGGAACCGGCTGCCGACTCCCTGCCCGGCCAGCCACAGTTGCCACGGCAGCCGGGCGGCCAGCGCGGCGCCGAGCAGGACCAGCGGCAGCCACCACCGGCCGGCCGGCTGCCGTCGGCGTTCGGTCAGCGCGCAGCCCGCCGCGGCCAGGCACGGGGCGGTCACGAACACCAGCCCCTCCTCCTTCAACAACACCGCGGCCACCGCCGGGCCGACGGCCAGCAGCAGACACCCCGGTTGCCGGGTGCGTAACCAGTGCAGCACCAGCAGCGCCACCACCAGCCCGGCGGCCGCCACCGGCAGGTCAGCGAAGAACAGCACCCCGGTGTACCGGCCAACCCAGGCCACCGCGAAGAACGCCGGCGCGACCAGCACCCCGGCCGGCACGCCCGAGGTCGTCCGCAGCGTCCACACCGCGACCAGCAGCGCCGCGCCGCCCAGCAGCGGCACCTGGATGTGCGCTGCAACCTCCGCCCAGCGCGGACCGGCCCAGCCGGAAACCCAGGAGTACAGCACGGGCAGCCCGAGCGGGTACTCCCGGGACGGGTAGGCCAGGCCGTTGGCGGCGCCGCCGAAGACCAACGGATCGAGGTGGCCGGCGGCGAGCACCCGGCCGCGCAGCGCCCACATCATGTACTCGTCGTTGCTGTAGACCGGGTTGTGCCAGCCGGCCGCGGCGAACCGCGTGGTTACCGTGGCGGTCACCGCGTAGCCGAACCAGGCGCCGTCCGCCCGCGGCCACCGCGCCGGGCCGCCCGGCACCGTAGGGCTGGTCCGCCACCGGCGCGCCGCCGGGCCGGCCGTCAGCACCAGCCCGGCCACCGCGGCAGCGCCCAGCGCCGGCCCGACCAGCGGCAGCACCCCGGTCGGCCCGCCCAGCACGCCGGTCACGGTGCCGACGAGCGCGAGCAGCCCGGCGCCGGTGACGAAGGCGGTGGCCAGCCGGGGCACCACCGGCACCGCCAGCCGCCGGGCCGGCGGGCCGACCACGGCGAGCCCGGCCAGCACCAGGACGACGTCGGCCGCCGCCACCCGCAGCAGCGCGCTCATCCGATGCGGACCACGGCGAGCATCGGGGACCACCGGTCGGCGGCCAACACCCCGGCAGGCACCGGGGTGTTGAGGTAGACCAGCCAGCGGGCGTGCGTGCCGCACACCGTCGGCCGCGGCGCCAGCCGGTACTGCATCCAAAAGACCTGACCGACGTACCGCGTCTGGGTTCCGCCGGGGTGGCACAGGTCCACGCCGGGCGCCATGTACCCGACCGGGTCGTGCTCCGGGATCCGGCCCAGGGCGAATTGGATAAACCCCTCGGGCACCTGGCTCGCCACGAAGACCGGCACGCCGCCGGCGCCGCGTGGCAGCGCCTGGGCCGCGGTGTCGGAACGGGCCCGCTCGGTGTCGGTGGCCCGCAGCCCGACCACCAGGCAACCGGCGACCAGCACCACCGTCAGCACAGCGAGCACCCGCACGGCCAGCACCCGACGCGCGGTGGGCACCTGCTGGACAGCCGCCGGGGGCTCGACTAACCGCACATCCCGGAGCACAGAACCCCCCACCGCCCGCCGGACGATCCTGCGGCGGACACGAGTATCGACACCGATGGGGCGGCCGGGCACGAAGGCATGAAACTGTCAACAATCTTCACCCAGACGAGCAAATCAATTCCGCCGCGTCCGCCACGGCCAGCGCGATGCTGTCCTGGTCTTTCCGCCACGCCAGCGCGGCGAGCTTGCGGAGCGGCCGGGAGCGCTTCCCGCTGTACCTCGGCGCAGCTGCAAATCGTTCTGCCACGGCGCGGCAGGCGCCAATACCACTCGCCGTGGACGGCGGGTTCCGGGCACCAGCACCAGCTTCCCGCAGATTGCCGTGGAAGATACTGTTCAGGTCGCGGCAGTACCCCCCGTTCCTGGTGTGTTGTCGCTGTTCCCGATGCTCACGTATACGGTGACCGTCTGCGGCACTGCCGGGCGTCGTTGTGGTCGATCTGCAGCGCCAGGGTGGACTTGCCGCAGTCCATCGGGCCGTGGAAGAACTTGAGCTGGGCCGGCATCGGCATGCCGCGCAAGTCTCCGGTGGCGGGTACGGCGGCGAGCGCGCCCCTGGGGTCGGTCACGGCGGGCGGCCTACGGTGGGAATGGCCGGTGGCCGGAAACTCCCGGGGCGGGCGCACGCGTTGACAGGCGGGGTTCTGATCGGGGAGGGGACATCGACCGGTGACGGGATCCGCGACGCAGCTGCGGCCGCCACGGCACCGGGTCAGCCGGACGGCGATCTGGTACTGGACGGTGCGGGCGGCGATCGGCTGGCTGGTGCTGGCCGCCGCGCAGGCACTGTGGTGGGCACTCGACGGCGGGCCGGGCGGCTGGCACGCGGCCGGGCTGGCGGCCACCACCGTGGTCGGGGCGGTGCACCTGGTGGTGATGCCGCGGTGGCGGTACGCGGTGCACCGCTGGGAGGCCACGCCGCACGCGGTGTACACCCAGTCGGGGTGGTTCAGCCAGGAGCGCCGGGTCGCCCCGGTGAGCAGGATCCAGACGGTGGACTCCGAGCGCCGGCCGCTGGAGCAGCTGTTCGGGCTGACCGACGTCACGGTGACCACCGCGTCGGCGAGCGGCCCGCTGAAGATCCACGCGCTGGACCGGGACACGGCGCAGCGGCTGGTGGACGAGCTCACCGCAAGCACCCGCGCCGGGCAGGACGACGCCACATGAGCGATTTTGCGAGCGAACCGGTGCGCACCGTGCCGCCGGCCTACCCGGTGGGCGCCGAAGCCGGGCAGCCGGTCGGCGGCGACGGGTGGCGGCGGCTGAACCCGCGGATGCTGCTGGTGCACCCGGTGCAGGAGGTGGCACGGGCGCTGCTCCCGCTGGTCGGGGTGTTCCTGGCCGGCAGCAGCAGCGGCAACGGCCAGCGCTGGAGCCTGCTCGGCGTGGCCGTCGCGGTCGCGCTGGGCATGACCCGGTGGTTCACCACGACGTACCGCGTCACGCCGGAGCAGGTGCAGGTGCGCCGCGGCCTGCTGAACCGCCGGGTGCTCACCGTGCCGCGGGACCGGGTGCGCACCGTGGACGTGACCTCGCACGCGCTGCACCGGGTGCTGGGCCTGGCCCGGTTGACCGTCGGCACCGGCCTGTCGGACCGGAAGAAGGAGGACGGGCTGCGGCTGGACGCGCTCAGCACCGCGGAGGCGGCCCGGCTGCGGGTCGAACTGCTGCACCGCGGCGGCCCGGGGCAGGCGGACCAGCCGGCATCGGTTGCCGCCGTGCCGGAGACCGAACTGGCGGCGCTGCGCCCGCAGTGGGTGCGGTACGCGCCGTTCACCCTGTCCGGGCTCGTCACCGTGGGCGTACTGGGCGGGTTCGCCCTGCACACCCTGGACCAGGCGCAGATCGACCCGGCGCGGTTCGGCCCGCTGCGCGCGCTGGCCGAGCAGCTCGGCCGGGTGCCGTTGTGGCTGGCGGTCACCGAGGCGACGCTGGGGCTGCTGGCAGTCGCCACGGTGGCGTCCACGGTCGGATACGTGCTGGCGTTCTGGCGGTTCCGGCTGACCCGTCAGGCGGGTGGCACGCTGCACGTGACCCGCGGGCTGGTCACCGCCCGGGCCACCACCATCGAGGAGCGGCGGCTGCGCGGCGTCGAGCTGAGCGAACCGCTGCTGCTGCGGATGGTGCGCGGGGCGCGATGCGTCGCCATCGCCACCGGGCTGCGGGTCGGCCGCGGGGCCGAGCACGGCGGCTCGCTGCTGCTGCCACCGGCGCCGCTGACCGAGGCGCAGCGGGTGGCGGCCGCGGTGCTGGGCATGGAGGAGCCGGTGCGCTGCCCGCTGGTGTCGCACGGGCCGCAGGCGGCGCGCCGCCGGTACGTCCGGGCGCTGGCCGGCGCGGCCGCGCTGGTCGCCGCCGCGGCTACCGGCTGGCGGCTGGGCCTGCCCGGCTGGGTGCCGGTGGCGACGCTGGCGGCGTTCCCGGTCGCGGTCGGGCTGGGCGCGGACCGGTACCGCAGCCTCGGGCACGCCCTGGTGGCCGGCTGCCTGGTCACCCGTTGGGGGTCGCTGGACCGGCGCCGCTGCGTGCTGGCCACCGACGGCGTCATCGGGTGGAACCTGCGCCAGTCGTTCTTCCAGCGCCGCGCCGGGCTGGCCACCCTCACCGCGACCACGGCCGCCGGCAAGCAGCACTACGCGGTGGCCGATGTCGAGTTCGGCACCGCGGTGCGGCTGGCCGACGAGGCGCTGCCCGGGCTGCTCACCCCGTTCCTGCGCTGAGTCCGCGGGCCCCGTTCATCCGCGATCATCGAGTTGCCGGAACGGCTCGATCTTCCATCGACCCGGTAACTCGATGATCGGCGGGGGACAGGGTCCCGGCCGGGACAGGGTTCAGGCGAGGGTGCCGGTACCGGGTGCTCAGCCGTGCCATTGGCCGCGGGCCAGCAGCACCGAACGCAGCAGGTCCGCGCGATCGGTCATGATGCCGTCAACGCCGACGTCGAGTACCCGGTTCATCTCGGCTTCCTCGTTCACCGTCCAGACGTGCACCTGCAGCCCGCGGCGGTGCGCCGCGTCGACCAACCGCGCGTCGGTCAGCCGGACCCGCCCGATCCGCGACGGCACCTGGGCGCAGCCGGCCACCGTCGCTGGGTCGCCGATGCCGTCCCGGTGGCCGATGCCGTCCCGGTGGCCGATGCCGTCCCGGTCACGGTCCCGGTCACCGTCGCCGCTACGGTCGGCGCCGCGGTGGTTCGGCCGGTACGACGTCAGCCACAGCCGGACCGCCTCCCGCGGACCCAGCGACGTGCACAGTCGCGGACCGAGCGCCCTGCGCACCGCGCCCAGCCGGACGTCGGAGAACGAGCCGACGCAGACCCGGTCGATCGCCCGGGAGCGGCGGAGCAGGTCGATCAGCGGGTCCACGGCGGGGGCGGCCTTAACGTCGATGTTGAACCGGATGTCCGGCCAGGCGTCCAGCACGTCGGCCAGCAACGGGATCGGCTCGGTGCCGGCGATCCGCGCCCTGGCCACATCGGCGTAGGGCAGTTCGGCGATCCGGCCGGTGCGGTCGGTGACCCGGCCCAGGGTCGCGTCGTGGAAGGCGAGCAGCACGCCGTCCGCGGTGGCCCGCACATCCGTCTCGACGTACCGGTACCCGAGGGCGATCACCGAGGCGAACGCCGCCATCGAGTTCTCGACCGCGGTGTCGGAGCCGCGGTGTGCGATGGCGAGGGGGAGCGGGGCGTCCAGGAACGGAAACCGGGCCATGGCGCGGAGTCTGGCACGGGCACCGCCAGGACCGGGCCATGGCGCGGAGTCTGGCATGAGCGCCGTCGCCCAGCTTGATCCAAGTCGCTTTGCCGGCAAGTCGACAATCAGTCCGGCGCTCGCTTGGCGACCGGAGCCGGTGGCATGCGTCTCAACGTGCGGTCCGCGACGTGGTGTGGTGGTCAGGCGATCTCGTGGCGGCGCGCGGTGGAGCGGTGCGTTAATGCGTAACACCGGGTCACGTGACGTTTGTGTGGCATGGTGGGCTCTGTGCCTGAGGATCGGTGCCGGAGTTGCGGTAGGCCGCTGCCCCTGGGGACGGGCAGGCGGGGGCGGGCATCGGTCTACTGCTCGGCCGCGTGCCGGCAGAAGGCGTACCGGTCCCGCCACGCCCCAGGGGCGGACGAGGTGGTGCAGGAGATGATCGACGACATCGACCGTCGGGTCCACGCGCTGGCTCCGCAGTTGCCCGGAGCGTTCTACTCGGACGTGACGGCCCTGTCGTCCTCGGTCGGCAGGCTGCGCCGCGTCGCCCGCATCGCCTGCGACGCCGCGCAGATCACCGCGGCCTCGCCAGGACCGCAGCAGGCTGCCGAAATCGTCACGCCGACACCCGTGACGGATTGGGCGGCCGGGTCCGGACCGGAGGTCAAGTCCGGACCGGAGGTTGAGTCCGGACCGGAGGTTGAGTCCGGACCGGAGGTTGAGTCTGCACCAGCGGTCGGGTCTGGACCGGAGGTCAAGTCCGGACCGGAGGTCAAGTTCGGACCGGAGGTCGGGTCTGCACCAGCGGTCGGGTCTGCACCAGCGGCCGGGTCCGGACCAGCGGTCGAGTCCGGACCGGAGGTCGGACCGAGCGAGGGGGAGGACGCCGGGGCGGTGGCCGCCGTGCGGTCGGGGGACGAGTCGACGTTCGCCGGGCTGGTGGAGCCGCACCGGCGGGAACTGCAGGTGCACTGCTACCGGATGGTCGGCTCCTACGACGATTCCGAGGACCTGGTGCAGGAGACGTTCCTGCGGGCCTGGCGAAACCGGGAGGGCTTCCAGGGACGCTCCTCCCTCCGTGCGTGGCTGTACCGCATCGCCACCAACGCCTGCCTGGACTTCCTGCGGCGCAACACGCGCCGGCCGCAGCGGTACGAGGCGTTGCCGGGGATCGACTCGGGCAGCTCGGAGCCTCCGGCGCGGGTCACCTGGCTGCAGCCGTACCCCGACAAGCTCCTGGAGGATGTGGCCTCGGGTGAGGCGGGGCCGGACGCCGAGGTGGTGTCCCGGGAGACGATGGAGCTGGTGTTCCTCGCGGCGATCCAGCACCTGCCGCCCCGGCAGCGGGCGGTGCTGATCCTTCGGGACGTGCTCGGCTGGCGCGCCGCGGAGGCGGCGGCGCTGCTGGAGATGAGCGTCGCCTCGGTCAACAGCGCCCTGCAACGGGCCCGACCGACGCTGCGCAGGCAGCTGCCCGAACGCCGCCTGGAGTGGGCGCGTTCGGCGGAGCCGACCGAGGACGAGCGCGCGATCCTGCAGCGTTACATGGACGCCGCCGTGCGGGCCGACACCGCCGCGATGGCGGAGATGTTGAGCGAGGACGCACGGCTGACGATGCCACCGAACCCGCTGTGGTTCGTCGGGCGTAGGGCGATCATGGCCTTCGTCGAGCCGGTCTTCAATCCCGCCTCACCGCAGTACTTCGGACGCTGGCGGCACCTGCCCACCCGCGCGAACCGGCAGCCGGCGGCCGCGGCGTACGTGCAGCGGCCGGGCACCACGGTGTACCGGGCGCAGGTGCTCGACGTGCTGCGGATCGAGGGCGGGAAGATCGTGGAGATCACCTCCTTCGAACCCCACCTGTTCCCGGCGTTCGGGCTCCCGCTGACCCTCGGCTGACACCGCGAGGTCCGGGTGGGAGGCCGGACCGACGAGTTCTCCGAGCCGGGTGCGTCTCAACGATCGACCGTCGCGTGGACCAGGCACACCCGCGAACCGCAGCACCCGAGAACGGAGCAGCCCCATGGCCAAGATCGTTGCCAACATGTCGATGTCGCTGGACGGCTTCGTCGCCCACCCCGCCGACGGGGTGAAGCACCTGTTCCGGTCGAACTGGAGGGTCCCCGGGTCATCGAGGGGACCGGTGTGACGCACCTGCACTACCGCGTGAAGGCCGGCTGAACGGGTTCGGACGGCGGTGCTGTCCGCTCGGGCAGACGGGCGGACACTGCCGTCGCGTCTTCTCGCGCACACACGGAACCGACACGAGGAGATAGGAGAGCATGTTGCTCGAGAACAAGAACGCCGTCATCTACGGCGCCGGCGGGGGGATCGGCGGCGGTGTCGCCCGGACCTTCGCCCGCGAGGGGGCCCGGGTCTTCCTGGCCGGGCGCAGCCGCGACAGGCTCGACGCGGTGGCCAAGGAGATCGCCGATGCCGGCGGGTCCGCCGAGGTCGCCGTGGTCGACGCCCTCGACGAACAGGCCGTCGAGGAGCATGCGCGGGTGGTGGCCGCGCGGGCGGGCAGCATCGACGTGTCCGTCAACCTCATCTCGCGCGGGGACGTACAGGGGATCCCGCTGGTCGAGATGACGACCGCCGACTTCCTCCGTCCCATCACGACCGGCATCACGGCGAACTTCATCACCGCGCGGGCGGCCGCCCGTCACATGATCGGGCAGGGATCCGGCGTCATCCTCGCGCTGGACAGCGGATCCGCCAACGGAAGCCCCATGATGGGCGGCACCGGTCCGGCCGACGCGGCCACCGACACCCTCATCCGCAACCTGGCGGCCGAGGTCGGACCGCACGGCGTCCGGGTTCTCGGCCTGTGGACGGCCGGAGTCCCCGAAACGCTGTCCCCGCAGCGGCTCGCCTCGGTCAACAGCAACCTCACCCTGGATGACGCAGCCTTCCAGGGCCTGCTCGACCGCCTGGCCGAGATGAGGATGCTGCGCCGCTCGCCCCGGCTGGCCGAGGTCGCGGACGCGGCCGCGTTCCTGGCCTCCGACCGCGCCGCCGCCATCACCGGCACGTTCGTCAACGTCACCGGCGGGATATTCGCCAGCTAGCCGGCCTGCCGAGGGTTCGCCCGTCGCCGGAACCTTCACCGGTTACGGCTGGCGGTATGGCGTCCCGCGGCGCGCCGGCCCTCCACAGTGGACAGTCCGGGTTAGCCTGCCCTGGTGAGCAGGCACCCGGCCCGGTGCGCCGCGTGCGGCGCCGACCTGCCCGGCGCTCAGGCGGCTCCCTGTGCCGGTACCGCAGGCGTGTCGCGGGAGCGGGCGCCGGTGGGCCGGCCGCGGCGGTACTGCAGCCAGCGCTGCCGGCAGCGCGCCTACCGGAACCGCACCGACCACGCCGCCCCGGCGGCGGTACCCGTGGCGGCGGTACCCGTGGCGGCGGTACCCGTGGCGGCTGCGGCCGGCGCGGTCGCGGCGGGCACGGTCGCGGCCGGCGCGGTCGCCGCCGACCGGGTGACCGTGCGCAGGGCGTGGCTGGCCGACGTCGCCGACCGGGTGTACCAGCTCGACTGCGCGGTCGAGGACGTCCGCACCGCGCTGGCCGAGAACGCCACCCGCGCCGAGCTGGTCACGGTCTGCCGCAACCTGGTGGACTCCGCCGGCTCACTGCGCCCCGCCCTGCGCAGGCTGTCCAGGCTGTAGCGCTCAGCCGACCCGCACGTCGATCGAGTGGTATCCGGTGGCGCCGCTCGGGAACGGGTCGGCGGTGGCGGCGGTCTGCACCGCGCCGGTGCCGTCGGTGGCGCGCACCGCGAGGGTGTGCCGGCCGGGGGCGGCGTCCCACGGGTAGGTCCACAGCCGCCAGGCGTCCACGGTGGGCTGGTCGGACAGCCGGGCCGGCTGCCACGGACCGCCGTCGACCGAGACCTCGACCGCGGAGATGCCGCGGTGCTGGGCCCATGCCACGCCGGCCACCGCCACCCGGCCGGGCCGCACGCTGGACGACGACCGCGGTGTGTCGATCCGGGACTCGGTCCGGATCTCGGCAACCCCCGCCCAGCCGCGGCGCACCCAGTACGCGTCGTAGCGGCCGTACGTGGTCGCCTCGATGTCCACCAGCCACTTGCACGCCGAGCAGTACCCGTACAGGCCCGGCACCACCATCCGGACCGGGAAGCCGTGCTCGATCGGCAGCGGCTCGCCGTCCATGCCGACCGCGAGCAGCGCGTCCCGCCCGTCCAGCACGATCCGGCTGGGCGCGCCGATGGTCATCCCGTCCGCGGACCTGCAGACGAGCTGGTCGGCCGCCGGGTCCACGCCCGCCTGGGCCAGCACCTCCCGGACCGGCACGCCGAGCCAGCGCGCCGTGCCCACGTACTCGCCGCCCACCTCGTTGGACACGCAGGCCAGCGTGACCACCCGCTCGACCATCGGCCGGGACAGCAGGTCGGCGTAGGAGATCGTCAGCTCCCGGCCGACCATGCCGTGGACATGCAGCGCCCAGGTCTCGGCCGGCACCTGCGGGACGACCAGCGCGGTGTCCACCCGGTAGAAGTCGCGGACCGGGGTGAGGAACGGGCTCGCGCCGGGCACGCCGGTGTCCACTGTGGACGGCAGCGGGGGAGCGGGGGAGGCCGGCGCGGGCAGCCGGACCGCGGCCCGGGACCGGCGCGCGGAGAACCTCGCGTCGGACAGCAGCCGGCCGCCGGACCCGGCCAGCACGGCACCGACCGCGGTCCCGGCGCCGACCAGCAGGAACCGTCGGCGGTCCCACCACAGCGGGTCGGCCTCCGGCGTGGTACGCCGTTCCGGCAGCAGCCCGGTCAGCCGCCGCAGCGCGACACAGCCGGCCGCGGTGCCGAGCAGGGTGGGGAACACGTCGGTCAGGGCCGGCGCCGGACGGGACAGCACCGCGACGAGCCCGACCGCGCCGAGCGCGCACACCCCGGCCACGCCGCGGGACAGCTGCCTGCTGGCAAGCACCCCGATGGCCGCCGCGAACCCGGCCAGCAGCACCGCGATGCCGGCCAGCAGCACCGCCTTGTCCGCGGTGCCGAAGGTGCGGATCGCGAACTCCTTCACCGGCCGCGGTGTCGCGTCCACCACGGCCCCGCCGACCGCCAGTAGCGGCGAGGACTCCGGCCGGACGAACGCGGCCGCCAGTTCGGCGACCCCGACCGCGACCGCGCCGGCCAGCACGCCGACCGCTGCCGGTACCGCCCGACCGCTCGGGACTGTTGCCACACAGCCATCTTCGGCGCCCGGACGGCCACCGAAGGCTCGTACCGCATTACGGACCGGGGACGGTTCTGGCCGGGCTGGCAGTGCCCGGAACGTGCCGGATCTGGAGCCGGTCAGGAATGTGCCGGGTCAGGAACGTGCCGGATCTGGAGCCGGTCAGGAATGTGCCGGGTCAGGGACGTGCCGGGTCAGTGCAGCGCGGCGGCCCGGGCGGCAAGCAGGTACCACCCGGCGATGGCCAGCCGGCGGCGGCGCGGCACCCGCACGCGGGCGCGCAGCACCTCGAAGTCGGCCCGCTCGATCTCGTCCAGGATGGCCCGGTACAGGGTGAACGCGGCCCGGATGCACGGCCGGGACGACGGCGCGAGCAGCGCGATGCCCGGCTCGGCACGGGCGTAGTGCTCCCGCGCCCGGCCGGCCTCGAAACGCAGCACCGCCCGCAGCGCCGGCCCGGCCCGGTCCGCGGCCAGGTCCTCCCGCCGCACCCCGAAGCGGGCCAGGTCGGCCTCCGGCAGGTACACCCGCCCCCGGCCCAGGTCCTCGGCCACGTCGCGCAGGAAGTTGGTCAACTGGAACGCGAACCCGAGCTGCCGGGCCGGCTCGCGGGCGGCGGCCGCGTCGGAAGGCTCGAGGATCGGCAGCATCATGGTGCCGATCACCGCCGCGGAGCCCTCCATGTAGTGCAGCAGGTCCTCGTACGTCGGGTACGTGCCGCGGGTCGTGTCCATCGCCATCGCGTCGAGGAACGTCTCCAGCTCGCTGGTCGGGATGCCGAACCTGCGCACGGTGTGTGCCACCGCGGGCAGGATCGGGTCGGCCACCCGCTCGCCGGCCAGCGCCGCCAGCAGTCGCCCGCGCAGTGCGTGCAGCCGGCCGGCCCGCTCCGCCGGCGCCAGCCCGGTCTCGAGGTCGTCGACCAACTCATCGGCGTACCGGGTGAACCCGTACAGGGCGTGCACGTGCGGGCGCTTCCACCGCGGCAGCATCAGGGTGGCCAGGTAGTACGAGCGGCCGTGCTCGGCGTGGATCCGCCGGCACCGCTCGTACGCGGCGGGGAGCGTGCTCATCGGCGGCCTCCTCGGTACTGCCCGGCACGTAGCGTAGGCAGCAACCGGGCGGGGCCGGACAGGCAGGTCCCCCCGCGGCTCGGATCAGCGGCCCCGGTCAGGGGCGCCGATGTCCTCCGCCTTCGCGGTCAGGCGCCGGTCAACGGTGCTGCTCGGCACGGGTGCCGGAGCTGTCCACTGTGGACGTTACCGCGGGCGCTCGGGCCGGCAGCCCTCGCGGGGGTTACGCTGAGCGCACGGTCGACCGCGGCGCCGGGCGGAGGTGCTGCGACGGTACGGGGAGGTGTCAGGCGGGTGAAGGTCGAGCTGGTGAACGAGGACGGCGAACCGGTCGGCGGGTGCGGCGTTGAGGAGGCACACAGATCCCCGGGGCGCCTGCACCGGGCGTTCTCGGTCGTGCTCTTCGACCTGGACGGGCGGACGCTGATCCAGCGGCGGGCCGCGACGAAGTCCCGGTTCGGCGGCCTGTGGTCGAACACCTGCTGCAGCCACCCGCCGCCCGGGTCCTCCTTGATCGACTTCGCGCTCGGCCGGACGGGGGAGGAGCTGCGGCTGGAGGTGCCGGCGCTGGCCGACGTCGCGCAGTTCGTCTACCAGGCGCCTGATGAGGTGGCCGGCTGGGTCGAGTACGAGTACGACCATGTGCTGGTGAACATCTCGGCCGCGGCCGATCCCGATCCGGATCCGGTCGAAGTGGACGGTTGGCGCTGGGTGGGCGTGGAGGAGCTGCGCGCCGAGATGGCCGCCCGGCCGGCGGACTTCACCCCTTGGTTCGGCCGGGCGCTCGATCTCGCGGTTTTGTCACAGTGACGTAACCAGTCCCTGCCACGCGAGCGGGTCCCCGCCCTCACTCCTGCCACCCGAGTCTCCCGCCCACGTCAGTCCTGCCACGCGAGTCTCTGCCTCGCGAGTCTCTGCCTCGCGAGTCTCTGCCACGCGAGTCTCTGCCACGTCAGTCCTGCCAGGTGATCACCGGTTGGCGGGCTCGCGGAGATCAACAAGCGCCGGCAACTCGATGATCGCGTTGCCGGACGGCGACGGCCGACCGGGTTGGTCACCGACATGATCGCCGGCAAGTCCCGGGCCTCTCCCCTCCCCTGGCCTCTCCAGATGGAGCCGATAAGGGACATTATGTCAGGTAGCGCTCGCGGGCGGTTCGAACCGCACCTCCCGGGTGCCTGCCCTGGCGGCGGCGAAGGCGAGCAGCCTCTCCCCCTCCGCGGTGACCGCCGCGGTGTCGTCGGCGGACAGCGCGCCGAACGGCTCCACCAGCAGGGTGGCCGCACCACGGCCGCGGGCGATCTTCCACATGGCGCGGACGAAGCCGTCCACCAGCACGGTGCCCTGGATGACGCCGTTCACGGAGAACACCCGGGCGCGGTCCTCGGCGCAGATGATCCGGCTCCAGTCGGCGTAGGAGATCAGCACGTTGTCGAACTCCGGCAGGAACCGCACCGGCGCCGGCGTGTCCGGGTCCGGCCTCGGCGCCTCGGGCAGGTCGAACAGCTCCCTGTCCTGCTCGTCCCGGAACGTGATCAGCCTCGGCCGCAGCCGGTCGAGCACCTCGGCGAGCCGGGTCAGCCCGGACCACACCTGGACATCGCGCACCGTGGCCGGGCCGAACGCGGCCAGGTACCGCAGCACCATCGCGTCCACCGACGGCTCCGGGTCGAGCGGCTGGCCCAGCCACGCCTCGGCGGAGGTGCTGGTGGCCACCCCGCCGGCGCCCCAGATTCCGCGCGGCGGCACCTGTACCAGCGGCACCCGGCTGCGGATCACGGTCGCCAGCGCGTCCGGGTCACGGCCCGGCCACCGCTCGGCCAGCAGCGTGCCGAGCTCGGCCAGGGTGCGCGGCCGCTCCTCCACCAGGGCCCTGCCGGCGGTGACCACCTCGGCGAGGTCCAACCCGGCCAGGCGCCGCCCCCGCGGCGTGCCGGGACCGATCGCCCGCTCCTGCACCGGCTGAAGCACCGGCCGGAACGCCAGGCAGTCGCGCGCGGTGACCAGGTGCAGGGTGGAACGCATCAGCGCGATCCGGACGGCCTTCCGGTCGAGCAGCAACCCGGCCAGCTCCTCGTGCCGGAAGCCGTCCAGCCTGGTCCACAACCCGACGTACGGGGGGTTCGGCGCCTGCGCCTGCAGCCCGGCCAGCCGTTCGAGTGCGTCAGCCGCGGGCATGGCCGCCCGGCGTAGCAGCAACTGGCGGCCGAGCAGGGCGCGGTTGAGCAGGGCGCGGTTGAGGGCGCGCCGGCCCAGCGCGCCGGTCACCCGGCGGACCCTGCCGCCCCCTCCCCCGCGCCCGCCGCCGCCGCTGCCCACCGCCCTCCCCCGCCTAACTGGTGACCGCCAGGGCGAACGGCAACACCCCCGCAGCGCCGGCCTCGCGCAGCAGGCGCGCCGCGACGGTGACCGTCCACCGGGTGTCGATCCGGTCGTCCACCAGCAGCACCGGACCGCCGAGGCCGGCGAGCCGGCCGCCCACCTCGTCCGGCACGGTGAACGCCGGCCACAGCGCGGCCAGCCACTGCGCACTGTTCAGCCGCCGCGGACCGGGGACGCCGGCCAGCCGCCCCAGGTACGGCAGCCGGCCGATCTCCGCGATGCGCCACGCCAGGTTGTCCACCAGCAGCGGGCGGCGGCGCGACGGCATGGCGACCACCGCGGCCGGCCGCACCGACCAGCCCCAGCCCGCCAGAACGGTCACCACCGCCGCGACCACGTCGTCGGGCACCGGCCCGTCCGGGGCGTCGTCGGCCAGCAGCGCGCGCAGCCGGGTGCCCCACCCGACGTCGGTGAGCCGGCCGAGCGCCCGCCCCGGCTCGGCAACCAGCCCGGCCGGGATCCGCCCGGATGCCTGCACGCCGAGGGCGGCCATCCCGGTCGGCCACTGCTGGCGCGGCAGGATCTCCACCCCCGGCCGGTGCAGCCGCTCCCGGGCGGCCGCCGCGGCCGAGTCGTCCACCTCGGTGGTCCGGTGCCGGCCGGTGCAGTTGTCGCAGCGGCCGCACCGGGCGGCACCCGGGTCGTCCAGCTCGCGGCGCAGGAACTCCATCCGGCACCCGTCGGTGGCCAGGTACGCCAGCATCGCCTGCTGCTCTCGGCCCCGCTCGGCGGCCACCCTCGTGTACCGCTCCCGGTCGTACGCCCACGGCTCGCCGGTGGCCTGCCAGCCGCCGCGGACCCGGCGAACCGCGCCGTCCACGTCGAGCACCTTGAGCATCATCTCCAGCCGGCTGCGACCGAGGTCGACGAGCGTCTCCAGCCTGGCCAGCGACAGCGGCCGGCCGGCGTCGGCCAGCGCGCCCAGGGTGGCCCGCACCACCGGCTCCGGCGGGAAGGCGAGGCTGCCGAAGTACGCCCAGATGTCGCGGTCCTCCGGGCCGGGCAGCAGGATCACCTCGGCCCGGCGCACGCCACGCCCGGCCCGGCCGATCTGCTGGTAGTACGCCACCGGGGACTGCGGCGCCCCAACGTGCACCACGAACCCGAGATCCGGCTTGTCGTACCCCATCCCCAGCGCGCTGGTGGCCACCACCGCCTTGACCCGGTTCGCCAGCAGGTCGGCCTCCGCGCGGCGCCGCTCGTCGGGGTCGGTCTGCCCGGTGTACGCCACGGCGGTGTGGCCGTGGTCGCGCAGGTGCGCCGCCAGGTCGTTCGCCGCGGCGACGGTCAGCGTGTAGACGATTCCGGACCCGGGCAGCTCGGACAGGTGCTGCGCCAGCCAGGCCAGCCGCTGCTCGGCGGTACGCAGCCGGACCACTGCGAGGTGCAGGCTGTCCCGGTCGAGCGGCCCGCGCAGCACCAGCGGAGGCGCGTCGCCGGTCAGTTGCTCCGCCACGTCGGCGACCACCCGAGCGTTGGCGGTGGCGGTGGTGGCCAGCACCGGGACGCCCGGCGGCAGGTCGGCCAGCAGGGTGCGGAGCCGGCGGTAGTCCGGGCGGAAGTCGTGCCCCCAGTCGGAGATGCAGTGCGCCTCGTCCACCACCACCATGCCCGCCGCGGCGGCCAGCTTCGGCAGCACCAGGTCACGGAAGTCCGGGTTGTTCAGCCGCTCCGGGCTGACCAGCAGCACGTCGACCCCGTCCGCGCCGATCTCGCCGTAGATCCGGTCCCACTCCTCGGTGTTGTCCGAGTTCACCGTGCGGGCGCGGATGCCGGCATGCTCCGCGGCCGCGATCTGGTTCCGCATGAGGGCCAGCAGCGGCGAGATGATCACGCTCGGCCCGCAACCGGCCGCCCGCAGCAGAGCGGTCGCCACGAAGTACACCGCCGACTTGCCCCACCCGGTGCGCTGCACGACCAGCGCCCGCCGGCGGCCGCTGACCAGCGCCTCGATCGCGGTCCACTGGTCGTCGCGGAATCGCGCATCGGCGCCGGCCAGCGCGCGCAGGTGCGCCTCGGCCCGGGCCCGCAGGTCGGATTCGGTCATGTCTGGTTGGTATCACAGCCCACCGACAACGAGTCCGACCGCGGCAACCTGCGAAGGCCAACGCCGGGACCCACGCCCGCAGCCACCCCCCGGGGACCCACGCCCGGACACGCCGGGATCCACGCCGGGATCCACGCCGGGGTCGGCCGTGATCGGCGGCTAACCGGCCCGCAGCCAGATGGAGCCCGGGTTCTCCGCCGACAGGTGGTCGGGTACCAACTCCGGGTGACGCTTCCAGAGCCAGTTGGAGAACAGCAGGATCCGCCACCGGTCGTTGCGGGCCAGGAAGGCGTGCAGCAGGTAGTCCTCCGTCCAGTCCCGCCCCTCGCGCAGCCAGGCTTCGGGGTACTCGAACGGCCAGAACACGTCGTGGACGTGGACGATCAGTCCGGGCGCCAGCCGCGGGAACACGTGCAGGACCAGCCACAACACGTCGGACCCGGCCTTGGCGACGTGGGTGGAGTCCACAAACAGCACGTCGCCGCCCGCCAGTGAGCTGTAGCTGGCGATGGGGACGTCCTGCGCCCGGCTTCGCGCCAGCTCCACCTCGTCGCCGTCGCGCAGCAGGGACAGCAGCCGTTCCGGGTATGGCTCGACGCAGCGCACCCGCAGGTCCAGGGCATAGGCCTCGGCGGTGTCGAGCATGACCGCCGTGGAGTAGCCGGAGCCCACCTCGAGGATCCGCCGCGGCCGCAGCCGACGCAGCATCGCGTTGAGCACCGAGGCATCGGCGGCGCCGAACATCCGGTTCGCTGGGCCGTCGGTGTACCGGTCGCGGCGGAGGTCGGCGAACATCGGGGCCAGGTCGCCCCACAGCCTGAGTTGGTCCTCCTCGTGTAACTCCACTCCGGGTGCCTCGTCGGGCCAGGACAGTGCCCGTTCGATGTCGGCCGTGCTGGGATGCGGCGAGTAGTAGTGCCCCGGTGGCACCCACGGCGGTCTCCGGACCGAGTTGACCATCGCGCGGCCGGCGCGCGCGGCCTGACGGATTCCCCTCACTGTTCCCCCCTACGCTGGTAGCTCACAGTGAAGCATCGATCACGGACCGGTGTAGGCAGGAAACTTCAGATGGAGTGCCCGAGCCCGCGTCCTACCGGCCGCGGTGCGTGGCTGGTCGCGGCGCGGCGGGTTCGTTGACAAATCGCTGAGAAGGAGTGAGAACCGGGCCCGTACGGGGCACAACGAGGGACAACCGCTGGCGCCGTACCCGACCGGAGGACCCGATGGCCGCCCCGCTACCCCTGGCCCCAGGCCCGGATCCCGCCGCCGCGACGCCGGAGGTGCTCGCCTGGTGGGCCGGCGGCCTGCTCAACGCGATCGCCGCTGCGGACACCACGGACGACGGCGAGCCCATCCTGGCCGCCGCCGGGCACGCCGCCACCGCCGCGCTGCTGCTTCTCCAGCACCGGGCCGCCGATGACGGCGACCAGGCCCGCGGGCGCTCCCACCTGCGCGAGGTGTACGGCGTCAGCGCCGACCAGATCGCCATCGTGCGCGAGCTGCTGCACGAGCTGTCCCCCTCGGCACCGCCGCGCCCGCCGGCTGCCCACCCGAGGAACCGCCGCCGGCGGCTCCGCCTGGTGCGCGCCGGCCGGTAACGCCCGCCCCCCGGGTCCCCGGTGCACCGTCCACTGGGGACGGTGCACCGGGAGCGGCTCAGCCCGCTGGGACGCGCTCAGCCCACCTGGAACACCACCAGCGCGCTGCCGCCGCCGCGCCGCACCGGCTCGGCCGCGGCCAGCACCCGGCCGTACCGGCCGAGCTCCAGCCCGACCGCCGCCCCGATCTCCGGGTTCGGTACGAACTTCTGCCCGTACGCGGCCAGCGCGGTGCCGTACAGGCTCAGGAACGCCGGCTCCGCGTCCGCACCGGCGGCCCCGTTGCGCTGGCTGGCCCGGGGCGCCGCTATCGC
>WNGB01000755.1_pt1 | contig 84933 bp, 77 predicted proteins | sample 5400681 | NCBI WGS metagenome assembly WNGB01 (sample SAMN13153367, study PRJNA577476) | soil metagenome | isolation source: 115 cm soil or saprolite under grassland replicate 2 | place: USA:California | collected 2016-06-15 | reverse complement strand
AGTATGTCTGCGACTGGGTCAATGACGATCTGCCCTATCGCATGAACAACGGCCTTTATGCGATTCCCTATTCGATCGAGCTCAACGACATGCCGTTGTTCAACATGCCCTCGATCGACATCGAGGATTTCCATCGCCGGATCTGCGAGACCTTCGACGTGCTCTACCAGGAGGGCGAGCGCAACGGACGGGTGATGGGCATTGCGCTGCATCCGTTCCTGATCGGGGTGCCGCACCGCATCCGCTATCTCGACCGGGCGCTCAAATACATCGCCTCGCACCAGAAGGTCTGGTTCGCCACCGGCCACGAGATCATCGAGGCTTACCGCAAGCAGGAAAAGCCGGCGTGATATCGGCTATTGCGGCTTGAGGCCGGACTCCTGGAAGAATGTGGCCCAGCGTTTCACCTCGTCGGCAATGAACCTGTTGAGGGTCGGCACGTCGGCGTCCATCGACAGGAACAAGTCGCGTTCGAACCGCTGCTTGGCCTCCGGCGTCTGCAGGGATCGCCGGACCTCCTGGTTGAGCTGCTCGACCATCGGGGCGGGAAGATTCTTCGGGCCGGCGAGCCAGGACCAGATCGCGCCGGCGATATCGGGATGACCGAGCTCGACGATGGTCGGAACCTCCTTCAAGGCGGAGACGCGCTCGCTCGAGATCAGTGCCAGCGGCACGAGCGTCCCCGCGCGCAGGTGCTCGATCGCTGCGGACAGCGTGATGCATCCCAACGACACGTGGTTGCCGAGCAGGTCCACCATCACCGGCCCACCGCCGCGATAGGGAACATGATTGAGGGTAGGCAGGAGACCCGGCTTGCGGCGAAGCTGCTCGACCACGAGCGCGCCCAGCGTGCCTTGGCCGGGCGAGGCCATGTTGAGCGGTCCGGCGCGGTTTTTCGCCAGTTCCATCAGATCGGTGAAGGACTTCACGCCCAAAGCCGGATGCGCGACGAGGATGAAGCTCTCGCCGCCGATCATCGCGATATGGGTAAAGTCTGCGAGCGGGTCGTAGCCGATATTCGTCAACGTGGCGGGTCCGAACACGTGGGAGCCGTAACCGCCGATCATCAAGGTGTAGCCGTCGGGGTCCGCGCGCGCGACCTGGGCGGCGCCGACAACGCCGCCGCCGCCGACCCGGTTTTCGACGTAGAACTGCTGCTTGAAGACTTTCGACAGGTCCTCGGCCGCGAGACGCCCCAACCGGTCGGTGGTGCCGGCCGCCGCGAACGGAACGACCACCTTCACGGGCCGGTTGGGCCAGTCCTGTGCGTATGACGCACCGCTGGAGGACAGAGAAACCGCGGCGAGAAGCACCGCCCCCAAGCCAAGCAATTTGCGCGGCTTCATCGTTCGTCCTCCCGGCTCACTGCGCTCTTCCCGACGGCTCGACCAACGCGGCCGCCTTCTGCACGATCGCTTTCGGCGCCCCGTAGGCGCTGGCCAGGAGCTTCTCGATCTCGCCCGCCGTGAGCGGCTCGATCTCCAACTGGACCTTCTCTGCGTCGGCGCGAAATTCGCCGTCCTTGAGCGTGGCCTCGAAGGCGCGCCGCAGCGCGGCGACGCGGTCGGCCGGGACGCCGGGCGGCGCAGCGAACGGGCGGCCCGCCTCCTGCCGGATCAGGATCAGCTCGAGCACCTGCCGGCTCTCGGGGTCGGTCACGAGGTCGAGCGCACTCGGCGCGTCGGGCAAGTCGGCGAGCTTCTCCAACCCCATCTGCACGATCACGTTGAGCAGCTTGTCGCGGATCCAGTGCGGGCGCGAAGCTTTCATGGTCGACCAGGACAGGCCGCAAATGCCCTCCGCCTCGCCGCGCTCCAGCGCCAGCGTGAGGCCGGCGCCGACGTGGCGCCGGCCGCGGCCACGATCACCTCGCGCTCGCGCGCCGCCGCGATGGTCTTGATCGGGCTGGTGTGCCAGGTCGCACAAACGTTCTGCAGCTTGCCGATGCTGCCGAGCCAGTTGAGCTTTTGGGCGTCGTAGCGGGCGCCCGGATTGCCGAACAGCGGGTCCATCGGGACATTGTTGGGGAACGCCCCGATGGTCGAACCATCCTTGTCGGCTGTGGTGTAGATGGCGCTCGCCGCGGCAAGCCCGGAGGCTGCCGGCATGTTCTTGGCGATGATCGCTGGATGGCCCGGCAGATGCTTGGACATGTGCCTCGCGAAGACACGGGCATAGGTGTCGTAACCGCCACCCGCGCCGGCGCCGACCAGCATCGTGATCGATTTGCTCTTGTAGAATTCCTCGACCGTCTGCGCCCAGCCGCTGGCGGGCCAGGCGGCTGCCGCGAACAGCAGCACCGCGACGGCTCTCATTCGCGTGCCGGTCATCATCAACGCGCTCGCTCCTATCGCTTGTACTTCTGCCGCATCGCCGTGAAATAGCCCTCGGTCCGCAGCGCGTCGAGCAGGCTTGTTTCCACGTAGTCCTCGACCTTCTGGCTGCCGCCCGGGAACTGCGCCAGGATGTTCTCGGCGCCTTGCCGGGAGGGTTCCGTGTTCGGCGGCGTCAGCGCCTTGAAGTCGTTGTAGGTGATGTCGAGGATTTTCGGATCGGTGATCTTCAATTCCTTGGCCAGCACCTCTTTCGCCCGCTTCTCGTCGGCGAGCGCGAGATAGTTGCCTTCGATCGTCGCCTTGAGAAACCGCGCGAGCACGTCGCGGCGGCCGGCAACGTCGCCGCGCCGCACCACGATCCCGCTGAACACCCAGGGAATCTGCTCGGGCACCAGATCGACCAGCACGTTGACGCCTTGCTCGCGCGCCATGCTGGCGGTCGGCTCGTTGATCGGCGTGGCCTTGATCTCGCCCGACTTCAGGGCTGCCAGCCGCCGCGAGCCGCCGCCGTATTCCTTCAACGTCACGTCGTTCCGGGTCAGCCCCAGCCGCGCCAGCGCCAGCGTGACGGTGGAGTCGCTTTCCGAGCCGAACGTGCTCACGCCGATGACGCCGCCCTTGAGATCGGCCGCGGTCTTGACGCCGGCGGCGGAGAAGAAGGTGAAGCGGATGACGTTGGCCAGCGATCCGATCAGCCGGATGTCGCCGCCTGCGCGATTGACGCGGATCACCGACGACAGCCCCACATGCATGACATCGAGCCGGCCGGCCTGCAGCTCGGCGGCGCCGCGGCTGCCGCCGTGCATGTTGATGATCTCGACCTTGAGCCCCTGCGCGGCGTAGAAGCCGGCGTCGCGGGCCACGTACCAGGCCAGCACCGTGTTGACCGGATCGGAGATGCCGGCCTTGAGCTCGACCGGCTCCTGCGCGGTCGCCGGCCGCCATCCGACGAAAAGGAGACCCAGGACGACGGCGAAGATGCGCGCGGCGCGCGAATGCTTGTTCGTTTGCATGTTCGTTTCCTCCCGGCTCCCCGACTTGTCATGCTCCGCGAAAGCGGAGCATCCAGTAATCACCGGCTTCGGATGTGACGCATGGTCTTACACCTTACACTGCTCGGTGTTTACTGGATTGTCCGCTTTCGCGGACGATGACAGCGGAGAAGTCAAAATTCCCGGAACAGCCGGCCAAATCCCTCGATGCGGTCGTTGACGCCGCAGCGCCGCAGGGCGTCCCAGACGATCGCCTGGTGCGCTGCCATGACGTTGACGCCGAACTCGCGCTCGAGCGCATCGATCGATTCCGCCGTCGGCCAATGCGGCGACGGCAGCAGAATCGAGTCGGCGTCGGGATGCTCGCGCATCAGCTTGCGCCCCATATCGAGCGCGGCGTGACGCGGGATGCGCCCGATCTGGTTGAAGGCGCTGCCCCAGCCGGTCGCGCCCAACACCTCGCAGCCGAAATGAGTGCCATAGCTCGCGATCCGATCGGTCTCGCTCAGCTCGTAGGGCTGCGCCACCACCACCTTCCGGCAGCCGAGCGCCCTGGCGGCCTTCGCCTGCGCCGACGCGCTGGTCGAGACCTTCACCTTGAGCTCGGTCTCGAGCTCGACGATCATCTGCTGCGCATTGGCATCGCCTTTCGACAGATTGATCGGGACGCCGCCGAGCACGACGATATCGACGCCGGCCGCCGCCATCTCGCGCGCCGCCTTCATGCTGATGTCGTAGGACTGGTCGACCTCGCCCCTGCTGCGCACCACGATCGCGAGCGTGGTGACGACGAGCGTCACGCCGGCAGGAACGATCTTGTAGAACTCGTACGGAAAGACTTCGGTGGTGAGCGGCGGCGACGTATAACCGATGCGCGCTCGACGGCCGTAGATGTTGTCGCGGGTCGATGCGGGTGAGGTCATTGCGGACATGGCCGTCGATGTCTGCCGCGAGCGCGACAGGCGTTGCGGTATCTCGGAAGCTACCGGCCCGACCGGGGCTTGTCCACGCGCGACGCCCGCTGCCGCCGCCTTCACGGGATTGTCACGGGGCGAAAATACGGTGACAATTCATGTCTTCCAGGAAACCCATGTTCACTCATCGGTTCTTTCGCACTTTGCGCAACATTGGCGTGGCCGCGCTCCTTGCGGCCGCGCTCCTGCCCGCGCGCGGCGCGCTCGTCGATGACAGCGTCACCATCGGCAACCTCACCTTCGTCAACAAGGGGCTCGTGGGCGCCGGCCGGATCCCCGCCGATCTACGCGACAAGTTCGGTGAAACCTTCGGCTCCGGCTCCAGCCTGGCGGTCGACGCGAGATCGTGGATGCGAACCACCGACGGTTACCAAGGCACGTTCTACGTGCTGCCCGACCGCGGCTGGAACGTCACTGGGACGTTCGATTATCGCGCCCGGCTCAACAAGCTCTCCATCATCTTCCAACCCGTCGACGCTTCGGGGGCGACGTCCCACCAGCGCAATGTCGTCGCGACGCTCGCCGACACCATTCTGCTCACCGACGCAGCGAGAGAGCCGTTGACCGGGCTCGATCCGGCCGCGGGCGGCATCCGGCGCGCGGCCAGCGGTTTCCCCGATCTGCCGCAGGCGTCGAGCGGACGCATCAGCATCGACGCCGAATCGCTCGTGCTGCTGCCGGACGGAAGCTTTTTCATCGGCGACGAATATGGGCCCTACATCTACCGCTTCTCGGCCGCCGGCCGCATGCTGGCGGCGATCCGGCCGCCCGAGGCTTTCATCCCCAAGCGCAAAGGCAAGGATCACTTTTCCTCCCGCAATCCCGGTCCGAGCGCTGCTGCGCCCGACCCCCGCAATCCGGACACCGGCCGGCAGAACAACCAGGGTTTCGAGGGCCTGGCATTGACGCCGGGCGGAAGGTTTTTGGTGGCGGCGCTCCAGAGCGCAACCCGCCAGGACGGCGGCACATCCGCGGAGACGCGGCGATATGCCAGGCTGCTCTATTACGACATCGCCGATCTCGAACGCCCCAAGCTCACCAGCGAGCACGTCGTGCCGCTGCCGGTGTTCGACAACGCGGAGGGCAAGAAGCGAATCGCCGCGCAGAGCGAGCTGCTCGCCCTCGACGAGACCCGCTTCCTGCTGCTCTGCCGTGATTCCAACAACGGCTACGGCACCGACGGTGCCACCTCGCGCTATCGCAAGATCGAGCTCATCGACACCTCACAGGCGACCAACATCGCGGGCTCGCCATATGACGGCGCGGTGCCGGTCGCGCCCAACGGCAAGCTCGCCGACGGGGTCGTGCCGGCGACGCTCAAGCCTTTCATCGACCTCAACGACAATGCGCAACTGAGCAAGTTCGGGCTGCACAACGGCGAGCCGAACGACCGCAACAATCTCTCGGAGAAATGGGAGGGCATGGCGCTGGTGCCGGCGCTCGATCCGGCTTATCCGCGCGATTTCTTCCTGTTCGTCGTCAACGACAACGACTTCATTACCCAGAACGGATTCCAGGTCGGCGCGGCCTACAAGGACCCGAGCGGCGCCGACGTCGACACCATGATCCTGGTCTATCGCGTGACGCTGCCCGACCTTACGCGGTAGTGCTGGTCTCCTTAATCTTAGGCGCGGGCCTACCCCGCCGCGCGCCGCCGGGCCGGGAGCCTGGTCGCCAAAACCTTGTCGACGCGGCGGCCGTCGAGATCGACCACCTCGAAGCGCCAGCCATGGGCATCGAAGCTTTCGCCGACCGAGGGGAGCGTGCCGAACCGGTCGAGAACGAAGCCCGCGACCGTGTGGTAGGAGCGGTCGGCGGGCAGGCGGATGCCGGTGAGTTCGCCGAATTCATCGGCCGGCATCCATCCGGAGATCAGCAAGGAACCATCGCCCCGGCGCACCACGGCCGGCTCGGTCGGCCCTGTTTCCGAATGGAATACGCCGACGATCGATTCCAAGATGTCGGCCGTGGTCACTACGCCCTCGAAGTGCCCGTACTCGTCGTGCACGAGGCCGATGTGGACGGGCGAGGCCTTGAGGATCGCCACCACGTCACGGGCATCGACCGAGTCCGGGATCACCGGCGCGTGACGGACGAATGCCCTGATGTCGAGGTCCTTGCCGGCCATGCAGGCGTCGAGCAGCTGCTTGGCTTGCACCACTCCCAAAAGCTCGTCGGGATTGCCGTCGTAGACCGGCAGGCGGGAGTGCGGGCTATTTGCGATGGCGGCGCGGATCGCGTCCGGAGAATTGGCAAGATCGAGCATGTCGACGTCCCAGCGCGGCGTCATCACCGCGCGCACCGGCCGGTCGCCCAGCCGCATCACGCCGGCGATCATCTCCTTCTCGCCGGGCTCGAGCACGCCCGCGCTTTCCGCTTCCGCGATCAGCGTCTTGATTTCCTCCTCGGTGACCCTCTCTTTCGTTTCTCCGCGTTGTCCAAGCAGCCGCAGCGCGGCCCTGCCGGAGATGTCGAGAATCCAAACCAGCGGCGAAGCCACCTTCGCGAGCACGGTCATGGCCGGGGCGACCCGCACCGCGACCGCCTCCGGATTGCGCAGCGCGATCTGCTTGGGAACCAGCTCGCCGATGATCAGCGACGCATAGGTGATGAGCGCAACGACGAGGGCGACGGCGATCGGCTCCGCCACCCGCTCGGACAGTCCGAGACCTGCAAGCCAGCCGGCAAGCCGCAGCCCCAGCGTCGCCCCCGAGAACGCCCCCGACAGCACGCCGACCAGGGTGATCCCGATTTGGACCGTCGACAGGAATTTGCCCGGGTCGGACGCCAGCGCGAGCGCGCGGCGCGATCCGATGATATTCCTCTCGATCATGCCCCGCAGGCGCATCGGGCGGGACGACACGATGGCGAGCTCCGACATCGCAAGCAGGCCATTGAGGATGATGAGCGCCGCGACGATTGCCAGTTCCAGAATGAGCATGATGGGATGAAATAGCTATCGGGCGGGGTTGGTGACAGGGCTGACATACGCGCGCTGGCTGGGCTGCGGGGAACGCCGCCAGCCGGCGCGAATTGACGCACATCGCCATCAAAACGGCGCGTGCGTCATATCGTCGTCGCGCCGCGGGGAAGAAATTTCGTCATAACCTCGGAAATAGGCTGTTTGAATTCAATTATTCGCATATATTTGCCACAACCATTAGTTTTGATCGCAGATGGTTGTGGGTGCGCGTATTTATTTGATTCATTGGACGAAACAGCGGCCGGCCAACGGCCCGACGAAGGGGACGACACTCAGGAGGAAACGCAGATGCGCCCGAAATACCTTGGTTTGAGCCTCGCAGCACTCGCTGCGCTCTGGGCAGCGGCAATAGTCGTGCCCAGTCCGGCGGCGGCCGCGTGGGAGCCGGTCCGGCCGGTGGAATTCATCATCCCGGCCGGCCCCGGCGGCGGCGCCGACCAGATGGCCCGCACCATCCAGGGCATCGTCGGCAAGCACGGCCTGATGAAGCAGCCGATGGTGGTGATCAACAAGTCGGGCGGCGCCGGCGGCGAAGGCTTCCTCGACCTCAAGGCCTCGCGCGGCAATCCGCACAAGATCGTCATTACGCTGTCGAACCTGTTCACCACGCCGCTCGCCACCGGCATTCCGTTCAATTGGAAGGACCTCACCCCGGTCGCGATGCTGGCGCTCGACGAATTCATCCTCTGGGTGAACGGCGAGACGCCCTACAAGTCGGTGAAGGACTATATCGACGCGGTGAAGAAAGAGGCCGGCAAGTTCAAGATGGGCGGCACCGGCTCGAAGCAGGAAGATCAGATCATCACGGTCGCGGTCGAGAAGGCGACCGGCACCAAGTTCACCTATATCCCGTTTCGGGGCGGCGGCGAGGTCGCCGTGCAACTCGTCGGCAAGCACGTCGATTCGACGGTCAACAATCCGATCGAAGCGGTGGCGCAGTGGCGGGCGAATTCGGTTCGGCCGCTGTGCGTGTTCGACGGCAAGCAATTGCCGTACACGGAAAAGATCGCCGATGGAAAATCATGGGGTGATCTGGTGACCTGCAAGTCGCAGGGCCTCGACGTCGAGTACTTGATGCTGCGCGGCATCTTCACGGTGCCGGGCGCTACTAAGGATCAAGTTGACTATTACGTCGAGTTGCTCAAGAAGGTGCGCGAAACGCCGGAGTGGAAGGCGCTGATGAACGAGGGTGCGTTCAACCAGACCTTCATGACCGGCGCCGACTACTCGAGCTGGGTCGACAAGGAAGAGAAGCGGCATCAAGCGCTCATGAAGGAAGCCGGATTCCTCGCCGGACAATGAGCGTGCTCGTAGCCGACTGCCGGCGGAGCCAATCCGCCGGCAGTCGCGCACAAGCATCTGTGATGGATCATAAATGACGCAAAATACGGAAGGCGCCCACGGGCCGACCCACCGGTCGGTCGAGATCGGCGTTGCCGCGGCCACGACGGTGTTCGCTCTCGTCATCATCGCCGGCAGTCTGCAGGTCGGCATCGGGTGGGGGGCGGAAGGTCCGAAGGCGGGCTTCTTTCCGTTCTATGTCGGACTGCTGATCCTGATATCGAGCGCCGTCAATTTCATCCGCATCGAGACTGAGGCGGCCGACCGCCGGCTGTTCGCCGACTGGGGCCAGCTCGGCCAGGTGATGCGGGTGCTGGTGCCAACCGCGATCTACGTCGCGCTGATTCCCTGGATCGGGATCTACGCCGCGTCGATCCTCCTGATCGCCGTTTTCATGAAATGGCTCGGCCGCTACGACTGGACCATGGTGGCCGCGGTCTCGCTCGGCGTGCCGCTCGTCACCTTCCTGATCTTCGAACGATGGTTCCTCTTGCCTTTGCCAAAGGGGCCGATCGAGGCGTATCTGGGGTTCTGACGCCGTGCGAATAGGCCCGGACCGGCGGGAGTAAAAAGCGCGAGAACATGGAAGAGATCGCCAATCTGTTCCACGGCTTTGCCGTCGTCGTCCAGCCGTTCAATCTGATGGTGATGCTGGTCGGCATCATGCTCGGCGTCATCATCGGCGTGCTGCCCGGGCTCGGCGGAGCCAACGGCGTCGCCATCCTGCTGCCGCTGACATTTTCGATGTCGCCGACCTCGGCGATCATCATGCTGTCCTGCATCTACTGGGGCGCGCTGTTCGGCGGCGCGATCACCTCGGTGCTGTTCAATATTCCCGGCGAGCCATGGTCGGTCGCGACCACCTTCGACGGCCATCCGATGGCGCAGCAGGGTAGGGCGGGCGAGGCGCTGACCGCCGCGTTCACGTCGTCCTTCGTCGGCGCCCTGTTCGCGGTGGTGATGATCACCTTGGTCGCGCCGTTGGTCGCCAAGTTCGCGTTGCAGTTCGGTCCGGCGGAGAAGTTCGGCGTCTATTTTCTCGCCTTCTGCAGCTTCGTCGGCATGAGCAAGGAGCCGCCGTTCAAGACGGTGGCCTCGATGATGATCGGCTTTGCGCTCGCCGCGGTCGGATTGGACACCATCACCGGCCAGCTGCGATTGACCTTCGGCTTCACCGAGCTGCTGACCGGCTTCGATTTCCTCATTGCGGTGATCGGCCTGTTCGGCATCGGCGAGATCCTGCTCACCATGGAGGAGGGACTGAGCTTCAAGGGCGGCGCCGCCGGCATCAATCCGGCGGTCGTATTCAAGACCTGGGCGGAGCTGCCGCGCTACTGGATGACGTCGCTGCGCTCCTGCGTGATCGGCTGCTGGATGGGCATCAGTCCCGCCGGCGCGACGCCGGCGTCGTTCATGAGCTACGGCATCGCCAAGCGGGTGTCGAAGAACGGCGACCGGTTCGGCCGCGGCGAGATCGAGGGCGTGGTGGCGCCGGAGACGGCTGCGCACGCCGCCGGCACCGCGGCGCTCCTGCCCATGCTTTCGCTCGGCGTGCCCGGCTCGCCGACCGCCGCGGTGCTGCTCGGCGGCCTGCTGATCTGGGGCTTGCAGCCCGGACCGCTGCTGTTCGTCGAGCAGAAGGAATTCGTCTGGGGCCTGATCGCCAGCATGTATCTCGGCAACGTGGTCGGGCTGCTGGTGGTTCTCACCTGCGTGCCGCTGTTCGCCGCGATCCTGCGCATCCCGTTCAGCATCATCGCACCGATCATTCTGGTGTTCTGCGCCATCGGCGCCTACACGGTCCACAACTCGACCTTCGACGTGGTGATGATGCTGGTGTTCGGCGTCGTCGGCTACGTCTTGAAGAAGTGCAACTACCCGCTGGCGCCGATGGTTCTGGCAATCGTGCTCGGCGACAAGGCGGAGGAGGCGTTCCGGCAATCGCTGCTCGCCTCCCAGGGCAGCCTCGGGATTTTCTTCTCGAACGCGCTGGTGAGCTCGATCATGGCGCTCGGCCTCATCGCGCTGTTCTGGCCGCTGATCTCGAACGCGATGACCCGGCTGCGGCCGCGGACGGCACTCTGACTGCCCCCTGAACAGGCCGAATTGGCCTTCCGGGCACGGGGCATGCCAGGCCCATGCCGGTTCACCAAGCGATCAACAGGGCTTGCGAGGAGGTTGCACCGTGTGCCGCAGGTGTGGAATATTGTATACCAGTGAAGAGGGAGCGACTTTTTGATGAGTGCAACCGAAAGGTCAGCCGGCGCCAGCGTCCGCGTCGACCAGGAGCCGGAGGCCGACGTGGCGGCGGTGCTGCCGCGCGGCGCGGTCGAGCCGCTCGCCACCCCGGAAAGCTTCAAGCGCAAGGCCTATGCGGCGCTCAAGGACGTCATCGTCGCGATGGACGTCTACCGCAGCCGCGCCGACATCCGGCTCGACGAGCGGCAACTGGCCTTGGATTTCGGCATCAGCCGCACGCCAGTGCGCGAGGCCATGGCCCAGCTCGAGCGCGAAGGTTTCGTGCGGGCGGTGCCGCGCCGCGGCATCTACGTGGTGCGCAAGACCAGGCAGGAGGTGATCGAGATGATCACCGCCTGGGCGGCGCTCGAAAGCATGGCCGCGCGCCTCATCACCGAGCGGGCGGGCGACCAGGAGATCGCCTCGCTGCGCAAGATGTTCACCCGCTTCGAGAACGGCGAGCTGCACGCGCGGCTCGACGAATATTCCGAGGTGAACATCGAGTTTCACCAGGCCATCATCCGCATGAGCCGCAACGGCGTGCTCATCTCGCTCGCCGAGAATCTCTTCACCCATATGCGGATGATCCGCAGGAAGACCATCGGCGAGAAGGACCGCGCCAACCGCTCGATCCGCGACCATATGACGATCATCGAGGCGCTCGAAGCGCGCGACACCGCGCGCGCCGAGGACCTCGTGCGCAATCATGCGCTCGGGCTGGCCGAGCACGTGGCGAAATACGCCGACTATTTGGACTAATCGAACGAACGGCGCCGCGTGGGGGGGAACGTGCGGCTTTAGAAGATTACGGGAGACCACAATGTCTGATGCAGCAACCAAGCCGAAGCCCGCGACCACGACGGCGGACGAAGCACAGCAGGAGCTGACAGATGGCTTTCATCTCGTCATCGATGCGCTCAAGCTCAACGGCATCAACACGATCTATGGTGTGCCTGGCATCCCGATCACGGACTTGGGCCGTAAGGCGCAGGCGGCAGGCATGCGCGTCCTCTCCTTCCGGCACGAGCAGAACGCCGGCAATGCAGCTGCAATCGCCGGCTTCCTGACGAAAAAGCCCGGCATCTGCCTTACGGTGTCAGCTCCCGGCTTTCTCAACGGTCTGACGGCGCTGGCCAATGCCACGACCAATTGCTTCCCGATGATCCTGATCTCGGGCTCGTCCGAGCGCGAGGTCGTCGACCTGCAGCAGGGCGACTACGAAGAGATGGACCAACTGGCGATCGCCAAGCCGCTCTGCAAGGCGGCATTCCGCGTGCTGCATGCCGCAGACATCGGCATTGGCGTGGCGCGCGCGATCCGCGCGGCTGTGTCCGGCCGTCCGGGCGGCGTCTATCTTGATCTGCCGGCCAAACTGTTCTCTCAGGTCGTGGACGCGGATGCCGGAGCGAAGTCGCTCGTCAAGGTCATCGACGCGGCGCCTGCCCAGATTCCCGCTCCGGCCGCCGTCAAGCGTGCGCTCGATGTCCTGAAGGGTGCCAAGCGCCCCCTGATCATCCTCGGCAAAGGCGCGGCATACGCGCAGGCCGATGACAATATCCGCGCCCTGGTCGAGAAGAGCGGCATTCCTTTCCTGCCGATGAGCATGGCCAAAGGCCTGCTGCCTGATACGCACCCGCAGTCGGCGGGCGCGGCGCGGTCGACTGTGTTGAAAGACGCCGACGTCGTCATGCTGATTGGCGCCCGCCTGAACTGGCTTCTGTCGCACGGCAAAGGCAAGACCTGGGGTGAGCCCGGATCGAAGAAATTCATCCAGATCGACATCGAGCCCAAGGAGATGGACAGCAATGTCGAGATCGTCGCTCCGCTGGTCGGCGACATCGGCTCCTGCGTATCGGCTCTTCTTGAGGGCATCGATGGCAAGTGGCCGGCCCCCCCGGCTGACTGGATCAACGCCGTCAATGAGCGCAAGGAAGCCAACATTGCCAAGATGGCACCGAGGCTGATGAAGAATTCGGCGCCGATGGACTTCCACAGCGCGCTCGGTGCGTTGCGCACCGTCATCAAAGAGCGGCCGGATGCCATCCTCGTCAACGAAGGCGCCAATACGCTCGATCTCGCGCGCGGCATCATCGACATGTATCAACCGCGCAAGCGCCTGGATGTCGGCACGTGGGGCATCATGGGCATCGGCATGGGCTTTGCCATCGCGGCCGCAGTGGAGACCGGCAAACGCGTGCTCGCAGTCGAAGGCGACAGCGCCTTTGGTTTCTCCGGCATGGAGGTGGAAACGATCTGCCGGTACAACCTGCCGGTCTGCGTCGTCGTCTTCAACAACAACGGCATCTACCGCGGAACCGACGTCAATCCCTCGGGCGGTTCGGACGTTGCGACAACCGTCTTCGTCAAAGACGCTCGCTACGAGAAGTTGATGGAAGCATTCGGCGGCGTTGGCGCCCGTGTGACAACGCCCGACGAGTTGAGCCGCGCCGTGAACGAGGCCATGGACTCCGGTAAGCCGACCCTCGTCAACGCGGTGATCGATCCTGCGGCCGGCAGCGAAAGCGGCAACATCGGCAAACTCAACCCGCAAAGCGCGGTTCGCAAGAAATAAATCGGCCACATCGATTGAACTCTTAGAGGAAGCGACAATGGCAAAGAGCAAGAAGATGAAAGCCAAGACGAAAGTTAAGCCCAAATCCAAGGCGGCGTCGAAGAAGGTCGTGAAGCTGAAGGCGAAAAAGCCGGCGGCGCAGAAGGCCGTCGCGAACGGTCTACCGAAGCCGTCGAGCAAGCCCTACGGCCAGGCCGGCAAGGCACTCGACGGCGTGAAAATCCTCGACTTCACGCACGTGCAGTCGGGCCCGACCTGCACGCAGCTGCTCGCCTATATGGGCGCCGACGTGATCAAGATCGAACGTCCCGGCGTCGGCGACATCACGCGCGGTCAGCTGCGTGACGTCAAAGGAGCCGACAGCCTCTACTTCACCATGCTCAACGGCAACAAACGCTCGATCACGATCGACTCCAAGCACCCCAAGGGCAAGGAGATCATCGAGCGCTTGATCAAATATTGCGACGTGCTGGTGGAGAACTTCGCGCCGGGCGCGCTCGACCGCATGGGCTTTACCTGGGAGCACATCCACAAGCTCAACCCGCGCATGATCGTGGCCTCGGTGAAAGGCTTCGGCCCCGGCCCCTATGAGGACTGCAAGGTCTACGAGAACGTCGCCCAGTGCGCCGGCGGCTCGGCCTCGACCACCGGTTTCCGCGAGGGCCCGCCGCTCGTGACCGGTGCGCAGATCGGCGATAGCGGCACCGGGCTGCACCTGGCCTTCGGCATCGTCAGCGCGCTTTATCAGCGCATCCGCACCGGTCGCGGCCAGCGCGTGCTTTGCACGATGCAGGACGGCGTGCTCAACCTCGCCCGCGTCAAGCTGCGCGACCAGCAGCGGCTCGCGCACGGTCCGCTCACGGAGTACCGCCAGTACGCAGAAGGCGTCCCGTTCGGAAAGGCGGTGCCGCGCTCCGGCAACGACTCGGGCGGCGGCCAGCCGGGCTGGATCCTCAAATGCAAGGGCTGGGAGACCGACCCCGACGCCTACATCTATTTCATCACGCAAGCGCCGGTGTGGGAGGCGATCTGCGACCTGATCGGCAAGCCGGAATGGAAGACCGATCCGGACTACGCCAAGCCGCCGGCGCGGCTGCCGCGGCTGGGACAGATCTTCGATACGATCGAGCAGTGGACCATGACCAAGGACAAGTTCGAGGTCATGGAAATCTGCAACGCGGTCGATATCCCGGTCGGTCCGATCCTGTCGATGAAGGAGATCGCCGAGGAGCCGTCGCTGCGCCAGACCGGCACCGTAGTCGAGGTCGATCACCCGACGCGCGGCAAGTATCTGACCGTCGGCAACCCGGTCAAGATGTCGGACTCGATCACCGAGGTGAAGCGCTCGCCGCTCTTGGGCGAGCACACCGAGGAAATCCTCGGCAGGGTGCTCGGCTACACCGAGAAGGAGATCGCCGAGATCAAGACCTCGGGCGCGATCACCGCACCGGAGAAAGGCGCGCGCGCCGAGGCGGCATAGCAAAGACTGTCATCGCCCGCGAAAGCGGGCGATCCAGTACCCCGAGGATTCTGGAATACTGGGTCCCCATCGCATCTCGGCTATAGCCGAGATGCGCACATCAAGAGCCGATCTCGGGTAAACCCGAGATCGGGTGCGCGGGGACGACAGCGAATAAACGGCGAGGGGAGTGCAGATGCGGATCGTGGTGCACGGCCAGCAGGCGTTCGGCAAGGCCGTCTTGGAGGCGCTCCTCAAGCGCGGCGAGAACGTGGTCGCCGTCTATGTGGCGCCCGAGAAGGAGAGCGCCAAGGCCGACCCGCTCAAGGAGGCCGCGCTCGCCGCCAAGCTTCCGGTCTACCAGCCGGCCTCCTACCGCAAGCCCGAGGTGTGGGAGGAGTTTCGCGCGCTCAAGCCCGACCTGCAGGTGATGGCCTTCGTGACCCTGTTCGTGCCGGAGGATTTCCTCAACATCCCGACCAAAGGCACGATCCAATATCATCCCTCGCTGCTGCCGAAATACCGGGGGCCGAGCGCGATCAACTGGCCGATCATCAACGGCGACACCGAGACCGGCTTGTCCATCTTCTGGCCCGACAACGGGCTCGATACCGGCGACGTGCTGCTGCAGAAGAAGACGCCGATCTCCGACACCGACTCGCTCGGCTCGGTCTATTTCGACCGCCTGTTCCCGATGGGCGTCGAGGCGATGCTCGAGGCGGTCGATCTGGTGAAGGCCGGCAAGGCGCCGCGCATCAAGCAGGATCAGTCGAAAGCCACCTATGAAGGCCGCTGCGGCCCGGACAATGCCCGCATCGACTGGGGCAAGCCGTGGCGGCAGATCCACAACCTCATCCGCGGCTGCAATCCGGCACCCGGCGCCTGGACGACGCTCGGCGGCAAGACGCTCAAGGTCTTCGAGGCCCAGCCGCTGCCCGCCAAAGATCCCAAAGGCATCGGCGGCAAGATGGGCGAGATTGTCGAGGTCGGCGCCGACGGTTTCACCGTGGTCTGCGCCGACGGCCGCATCAAGGTTGCGCGCGTGCAACCCCCCGACGGCCCGAAAGTCGCGGCCGGGGAATTCGCCACCACTTCGAAACTCGCTGTTGGAACGAGGCTCATATGACTCCTTCGCCTGCAACCGCAATGAAAGCACCGATGGCTTCCTCGCAGCACACCAAACCGAAATCGGACATCGAGATCGCACAGGCCGCCAAGAAACGGCCGATCATGGAGCTTGCCAAGGAGAGGCTCGGCATTGCGCCCGAGAACCTCGAACCTTACGGCCACTACAAGGCCAAGGTGTCGATGGACTACATCAAGTCGCTGCAAGGCAAGCCGAACGGCAAGCTCGTCCTGGTCTCGGCGATCACGCCGACGCCGGCGGGCGAGGGCAAGACCACCACCACGGTCGGCCTCACCGATGCGCTCAATCTCATCGGCAAGAAGGCGATGCTGTGCATTCGCGAGCCATCGCTCGGCCCTTGCTTCGGCGTCAAGGGCGGCGCCGCCGGCGGCGGCTATGCGCAGGTCGTGCCGATGGAGGACATCAATCTGCATTTCACCGGCGACATCCACGCCATCGGTGCCGCCAACAACCTGCTCGCGGCATTGATCGACAATCACATCTACTGGGGCAACGCGTTGGGCATCGACGCGCGCCGCATCGTTTGGCGGCGGGTCATGGACATGAACGAACGCGCACTGCGCTCGATCGTGTCCTCGCTCGGCGGGGTTGCCAACGGCTATCCGCGCGAGGATGGATTCGACATCACGGTGGCCTCGGAGGTGATGGCGATCTTCTGCCTGGCCAAGGACCTTGATGACCTCAAGCAGCGCCTCTCCAAGATCGTCGTGGGCTATACCCGCGACCGCAAGCCGGTGCGCGCCGGTGATCTCAAGGGGCACGGGCCGATGACGGTGCTGCTCAAGGAGGCGCTCTCCCCCAACCTGGTGCAGACGCTCGAAGGTACGCCCGCCTTCATCCACGGCGGGCCGTTCGCCAATATCGCACACGGCTGCAACTCCGTGCTGGCGACGACGACCGCACTCAAGCTGTGCGATTATGTCGTAACCGAATGCGGGTTCGGCGCCGATCTCGGCGGCGAGAAGTTCTTCGACATCAAGTGCCGCAAGACGGGCTTGGCTCCCGACTGCGTGGTGCTGGTCGCCAGCATCCGCGCGCTCAAAATGCACGGCGGCGTCAAGAAGGAAGACCTTAAGACTGAGAACCTGAAGGCGCTCGAAGCCGGCATGGCAAACCTGCAGCGCCACATCGAGAACGTGCAGAAATTCGGCATCGTGCCGATCGTCTCGATCAACCGTTTCAGTGCCGACACCGATGCGGAGATCGCGCTGGTGAAGAGCGCTTGCCAGAAACTGGGCGTCGAGGCGCTGATGGCCGACCACTGGGCGGAAGGCAGCAAAGGCGCAGCCGATGTCGCGCGCGCGGTGGTCAAGATCGTCGAGAGCGGAAAGAGCAAGCTCAAGCTGCTCTATCCGGACGACATGCCGCTGCTGGAGAAGGTCCGCACCATCGCCAAGGACATCTATCGCGCCAAGGATATTTCCGCCGACAAGCCGGTGCGCGACCAGCTCAACGCTTTCGAGCAGATGGGCTACGGCAAGCTGCCGGTCTGCATCGCCAAGACCCAGTACAGCTTCACGACCAACGCCGACACCAAGGGCGCGCCCAACGACCATACCATTAACGTGCGAGAAGTCCGGCTCTCCGCCGGCGCCGAGTTCGTGGTGGCGATCTGCGGAGAGATCATGACCATGCCGGGCCTGCCCAGGGTTCCGGCCGCCGACGCCATCGACGTCGGCGCCGACGGGCGGATCGTGGGCTTGTTTTGAGGGGCCGCTGTCGCCCCCGATCGCTACTCGCGTCGCCCGGAGCTTTTCAAGTGGTGCCTCGCTTCGGCGCTGCTCTCGAAGACATGTGATGAGACCTTCCTTTTCTCGAGCTCGCTGCCGAGCTTCAAGCGCATGAATCCGCTATTGGTGTAGCGGGACACGGCGATGTAATACTTTTCCTCCACATAGCGAACGAGGTCGAGATATGCGTCCATGATCTCGGGATCGGCCTCGAAGCGGTCGTAGTTGACGATCGAATAGACCCGCTTGTTCAAGGGCGCGAGCAGCCCATCGACCGCCGACTTGATCCGATCCAGATCGGACTGTGTCCGCACGCGCATCCCGGAATAATTCATGAAAACGGTGTTTGAAGCCGGGTCATAGTTCAAACGGTCCTCGATGCGCAGGTCGAGGAGGCGGTCACGCATCCGCAATGGCGGCGCCGAGAAGATTGGGTTTTCCATTTCCCGCAGGTTCTTGATGATGGGCTTGAACGGAAGAAGGTCGAGGATGTTCTTCTCGAGATCGATGCCGGGAGCTATCTCCGACAATTCCAGGCCATTCGATCGCAGCCGAAATACGCACCGCTCGGTCACGTAGAGGACTTCCTGCTCGCGCTTGGCGGCCTCGACACCGCTGAATGTGATCTGGCCGACCTCGCTTACAAACTTTCTGAATTTGCCTTCCTTCCTGATCTCGATCCGACCATCTGTCACATGCGCGTCCAGCCCGCCGGACGTGAAGGTGCCGACGAAAATGACCTTGCCACTGTTCTGACTGATGTTGATGAAGCCGCCGCAACCCGGCACCCGGTTGCCAAACCGGCTCGCATTCACATTCCCGCTGCCGTCGCACTCGGCGTAGCCGAGGCAGGCAATGTCTAATCCGCCGCCATCGATGAAGTCGAATTGATAAGGATGGTCGATTGCGGCTGAAAAGTTCACCACTGCGCCAAAGTCCAGGCCTCCGAGAGGAACACCGCCGATCACGCCCGGATCGACCGTCAGCGTGATCAGATCCTGAATTCGCTCCTCGGCGGCGACGGCGCTGATGGCATCGGGCAGGCCGATGCCCAGATTGACGACGCTGTTGGGCAGCAATTCGCTCGCTGCCCGACGCGCGATCACCTTCGTGGTGTCGAGGGGCAATCTCCTGAGCTGCTCGATGGGAATGCGGAGCTCGCCCGAAAGCGCTGGGTTGTAGCGCGTGCCGTAGTTCTGCATGTGCTCATCCGGTCCCGCCTCCACGATGGCGTCGACCAAGATGCCCGGTACACGGATGCTGCGCGCGTCGAGCGAGCCGGACTGCGCGATCCGTTCGACTTGGCAGAGCACGACGCCGCCCGAATTGCGAGCGGCCAATGCCATCGCGAGCGTTTCAAGGCGCAGCGTCTCGCGCTCCATCGTGACGTTTCCGTCCGGATCGGCGGTGGTGCCCCGAATGAGCGCCACGTGAATGGGAAAGCCCTTGAAGAAGAGGAAATCCTCGCCGCCGAAGGCGATGACCTGGACGAGGTCTTCCTTCGCGGCGGCGTTGACCTTGGCGCCCTCAAGTCGTGGATCGACGAACGTTCCTATTCCCACGCGCGTGACGGTGCCGGGTTTGCCCGCTGCAATGTCCCGGTAGAGGTGGGTGATGACGCCCTCCGGGAAATTATAGGCTGCGATCTTGTTGGCTAGGGCGAGCGTCTCGATCCGCGGAATTAAGCCGTAGTGGCCGCCGATGGTGCGTTTCAGGAGACCTTCGTATCCGAGGCAGCCATGATCCCCTCCTCTCGAGCACCAAGCGGGGACTGGGCTCTGCTCGGGAGCGCAAAGACGGCTCATATCAAGGTCCAATTTGTCGGTAGCCACAAGACCGGATTTGTGAGGGTTTTCGGACGCCGGCCGCTGATGGGCTGCGCCGCGCGCGCGGCCGGGCGAAGACTGTTGTCATGTTGCAAATGACAATGCCGCGCCCCAAGCTGGCTTGAATCCTCATGAGGCAAGCATGCCCGCACCGAAGCCCCCGGCCTTTGAAACCCTGAGCCTGCATGCCGGCCAGCATCCCGATCCGGTCACCGGCGCCCGCGCCGTTCCGATCTACCAGACGACATCCTATGTGTTCCAGGATGCGGATCATGCGGCCGCCTTGTTCAATCTCGAGCGCGCCGGGCACATCTACACCCGCATCTCCAACCCGACGACGGCGGTCCTGGAAGAACGGCTGGCGGCGCTCGAGAACGGCGTCGGCGCGATTTGCACGGCCAGCGGCATGGCAGCGATGCATCTCGCCATCGCCACACTGCTCAACGCGGGCGACCATATCGTTGCGTCCGCCTCGCTTTACGGCGGCACCATCAATCTGCTCACCCATACCTTGCCGCGCTTCGGCATTACCACGACGTTCGTCAAGCCGCGCGATCTTGATGGGTTCCGCGCCGCCATGCGCCCCAATACCCGCCTCGTCATCGCCGAGACCATCGGCAATCCGGGCCTCGAAGTCCTCGACATCCCGAAGGTCGCGGACATCGCCCATGCCGCGGGAGTTCCGCTCCTGATCGACAACACGTTCGCAACCCCCTATCTCAGCCGACCGATCGAGCTCGGCGCCGACATCGTGATGCATTCCATCACGAAATGGATCGGCGGCCACGGCATCGCAATCGGCGGAGCCATCGTGGATGGCGGCCGTTTCGACTTTGCGTCCTCGGGCAAGTTTCCCACCATCACCGAGCCTTACGCCGGCTATCACGGCATCGTCTTCGGCGAGGAATTTGGGCCGTCGGCCTTCACCATGCGGGCGCGTGCCGAAGGCTTGCGCGATTTCGGGGCCTGCCTGTCTCCGACCAATGCCTTCCACTTGCTGCAAGGCATCGAGACTTTGGCGCTGCGCATGCAACGCCACATGGAGAACACCGCGGCGGTGCTCGATTTTCTGACCAAGAGCAAAGCGGTGGATTGGGTGCTCCACCCCTCGCTCGAATCTCACCCGGATTTCGAGCTGGCGAAGCGGCTGCTGCCGCGGGGGGCGGGGTCCATCATCAGTTGCGGCATCAAGGGCGGCCGCGTCGCGGGGCGAAAATTCATCGAGGCTTTGCGGCTCGCCAGCCATCTCGCCAATGTCGGCGATGCCAAGACCTTGGTGATCCATCCGGCGAGCACCACGCACCAGCAGATGGATGCGGGCCAACTCAAGGCCGCCGGATTGGGCGAGGAGCTGGTGCGGCTCTCGGTGGGCATCGAGGCGGCAAGCGATATCATCGACGATCTCGCCCAGGCGCTGCGCGCCTCGCAGAAGGCGTGAGCGATGCAGCTTATCGTCGATGGCTCGAAGACCTTTGCCGGCACCGGTGGACGCGACGTCGACTCCGCGCTGCCGCTGGTCGTCTTCCTGCACGGCGCCGGGCTCGATCACACGGTCTGGGCGCTACTGGCGCGCTGGTTCGCCCATCGCGGCTGGGGCGTGCTGGCGCCGGACTTGCCCGGCCATGGGCGCTCGGGCGGTGAACCGCTCGAGTCCGTCGGCGCCATGGCGGATTGGACGGCGGCGCTGATCGAAGCCGCGGGCGCGAGCAACGCGGCGATCCTTGGCCACTCCATGGGGTCTTTGGTCGCGCTCGAGACCGCTGCGCGCCATTCCAAGCGGGTCACCGCGATCGGCTTGATCGGCGCTGCCGCCGCCATCCCGGTGTCGCGCGATCTGCTCGGTGCCGCCGAGGCCGATGATCACGCAGCTATCGATATGGTTCGCATTTGGGGATATGGCTTCCGCGCCGGGATCGGCGGCTCGCTGGCGCCCGGCATGTGGATGTTGGGCGGTGCCGAGCGCCTGCTCGAATGGGCTCGTCCCGGCGTTCTGTTCAAGGATCTACGGGCCTGCAACGACTATCGTGATGGGCTCGCCTCCGCCGCAAGGGTGACGGCGCCGGCGACCCTGGTCTTGGGCGAGCGCGACCTGATGACGCCTGTCAAAGCCGGCATGGAGCTGGCTGCCGCCTTGCCCAACGCACGCGTTGTCGTACTCGAGGGTGCCGGCCACATGCTGATGAGCGAGCGGCCGGACGAGGTGCTGGACGCCGTTCGCGAATTTTCCCGGGGCGTGATCGGCGGCTAGATTTTCTTGATGCCTGCCTGGGTGATGATGTCGCGGAACATCGGTACCTCTTTGGCGATGCGCGCCATGTGGCCCTTGCCGTCCTTGGCCGTCACCTCGAAGCCGGCCTGGGTCAGCCGCTGGCGCATGTCGGGCTTGCGCAGGATGTCGAGCGCGACCTTTTCGAGCTGGCCGACGATCTCCGGCGGCGTCTTCGCCGGCGCCATCAGCGCGGTATAGGTGTCGAACACGAAGTCCTGGTAACCCGCCTCCAACATGGTCGGAATGTTCGGCAGGTCGTGCCAGCGCGTCGCGCCGGTGACGGCGAGGCCCTTGATCGCGCCGGCCTTGATTTGCGGATGTGCGGGCGCGAGCACGCCGGAGCTGAGCTGCACCGTATTGGACAGCAGAGCCTTGAGCGCATCGCCACCCCCCGGGAACACGATGGTCGCCATCTTCTGCAACCCTTCCCGCAGCTTGAGCACCTCGGCCTGCAGTTGCGGCGTCGTGCCGATCGGCGGGGTCGAGACGTTGAACTTGTCGGGATTGGCTTTGGCGAGCGCGACGAACTCCTTCATCGTGCTCACGCCCAATTCCGGCTTCACGGCGAAAACATGCGGCGAGACGGCGAGCTCGCAAACGGCGGTGAAATCCTTGAACGGATCGTACGGCAGGGTCTCGTAGAGGCCGGGATTGACCGAATACGCGCTGGTCGACAGCAGGATCGTGTAGCCGTCGGCGTCGGCGCGCGCGACATATCCCATGCCGATATTGCCGCCGCCCCCGCCCTTGTTCTCCACGAAGACCGAGCCGCCCATTGCCTCCTGCATGGCGGCCGCCATGATGCGGGCGATGATGTCGGACGGTCCGCCCGGCGTGTTGGCGACCACGATCCGGAGTGGACGGTCGGGATAGGCGGCGAGCGCCGAATTGATCCGCAGAACGGCCGGAGCCGCGATGCCGGCCGCGAGCGCACCGATCGCTTTGATGATGCGACGCCGCGACGGCGTGCTCTTTGCGTCGTATGATTTGGTCATGAGCGCTCTCCCGATGGCGTCGAGCTTCGGCAGGACTGTAGAAATTTGTGACACTGCGTGCAACTTGAGTTGCTGAACGCGGGTGCTCGCCCATTGCGGCGCTTCGGCATTGCGACCACATTTTCGGCGGGCGACCGCGAGACGCCCCCGCCGACCGGACTTGACGGTGTTGGAATGGGGCCGCATATTCTGGCCAGAAGTTCTAGCCAGAATGAGTTTACGATGCCGCGCAAGACCTGGTCGGTCCAGAACGCGAAGAATCGCTTCAGCGCCGTCGTCGAGGCTGCGCGCCGTACACCGCAGACCGTGACCAAGCACGGAAAACCCGCCGTCGTGATTGTGGCCGCAGAGGAATACGAGCGTCTGCGGCAACTCGAACGGCTCAAGGCCCCGACATTCGCCGATCACCTCCTGGCGATGCCGAAGGATGACGGTGAATTCGAGCGCCTGAGGGCTCGACCGCGCGATACCAAGTTCTGATGTATCTCCTCGATACGGTCGTGTTGTCGGAACTGCGCAAACGTCGATGCGACGGGAATCTCGTCGCTTGGATCGGCTCTGTCGCGGCGAGCGACCTCCATATCAGCGTGGTCACCGTGGTCGAGATCGAACTCGGCATCGAGCGCCAGCGCAAACTCAACCCTGTGTTCGCCGAAGACCTCGCGCGCTGGCTCGACATGACGCTGCGGGTTTACGGCGAGCGCATCCTGCCGCTGACGGTCGCCGGCGCTCGTCGATGGGGGCGACTCGCAGCGCAGATCGGCAATCGTGAACTCGATCTCGCCATTGCAGCGACCGCGCTCGAACACGGTCTCACCGTGGTCACGCGCGACGTCTCCGATTTCACACGAACCGGCGTTGCCACATTGAACCCATTCGAGTTGCACTCCAGGCGCCGACCTTGACGATGCACAGACTGTTGGGGTTGTTCCGAGAACCTAAGAGGGCCGCTTGCCCGCCCCGCGCGGCTGCGCCTCGACCTCGTCGAGTTGCGGCGCCACGCGCTGCGCCTGCGCCACCAGCGCTGCCGTGATCGGCATCATCGGCTCGCGCGCCGGGACCACAAGCCCGATGGTCTGCACCGCCTCCGGCTCCATGATCGGAATCGCGCGAAGCGTGTCGGTCAGCCCCAGCGTCTCCGCCAGCTTGGCCGGCATGACGCTGGCCCAGCGGCCGGTGCGGACATGCGAGAACAACAGGATCATCGAGTCCGACTCCAGCGTCGGCCGCGACTCGCCGCCCGCGCTCCTGAGCAACCGATCGATGATGCGGCGGTTCTGCATGTCGGGGGTGAGAAGGCAGAGCGGCACCTGCGCGACCTCCGCCCAGGTGACGCTATCGCGATTGCCGAGCGGCGCGTCGGCCGATGTCAGTAGGCGGTAGCGTTCGTGATAGAGCGGCGTTGCGCTCACCCGTCCGAGCGGCTCGTTGTCCAGATAGGTGATGCCGGCGTCGATCTCGAGGTTTTCCAAAAGACCGAAGATCTCGATCGACGTGCGCGAGTAGATCGTGAACTGCACGTTGGGATGCCGTTCGCGATAGGGCGTGGTCAGCGCCGCCACCATCGCCAGCGTCGTCGGGATGGCGGCGATCCGCAGCCGCCCGGTGAGCCCGTGGCGAAGTGAATTGATCTCCTCGCGCATGGAGCGGGTGTCGCCGACGATGCGCCGCGCCCAATCGAGCACGCGCTCCCCCTCTGGGGTGAAACTCTGAAAGCGCGAGCCGCGATTGACCAGCAGCACGCCCATTTGCTCTTCGAGCTGCTTCACGCCCGCCGACAGCGTCGGCTGCGTGACCCCGCAGGCCTCGGCCGCGCGGCCGAAATGCCGCTCCCGCGCCAAGGCCAGGATGAAGTCGAGCTTGTCAAGCACGCGCCTGAAACTCCTTTCATATCAAATATTTAGTAACAGGGGTGAGCTACACGCTGAAATAATAACTAGCAATCAGCACCTAGTCGATAGAAAATATCTATCAAGCCATGGCCGGCAAGGGATTGTCTCGGATTTTGGAAGGGTTCAATCCTGCGCGCTGGAGGAGGTGGCGATGAACGTTCAGATTCCGCCGCGATCCGGAGGCAACGGCGCCAATCCCGGCGGCCGCCGCCAGCCGCCGCGGACGCCCAAAGGCCGCCAGGTCGACCCGCAGGCGCTCGACCAGGTGCGCGCGCTGCTCGGCGAGCGCCCGCGCCGGCGCGATCTGCTGATCGAGCACCTGCACCTGATCCAGGACCGCTACCGGCATCTCTCCGCCGCGCATCTCGCGGCGCTGGCGCAGGAGATGAAGCTCGCGCTCACCGAAGTCTACGAGGTCGCGACCTTCTACGCCCATTTCGACGTGGTGAAGGAAGGCGAGACGCCGCCGCCGCCGATCACCGTGCGGGTGTGCGACTCGCTGTCCTGCGCCATGGCTGGCGCCGAGCAGCTGTTGCGCGATCTGCCGCAAAAACTCGGACGCGATGTGCGCGTCGTCCGCGCGCCCTGCATGGGCGCCTGCGACCGGGCGCCGGTCTGCGCCGTCGGCCATGCGCAGGTGATGCACGCGACGACCGAGAGCGTCGCCGCGGCGGCCGCGCGTCCCGCGCATGCGCATGCCTACCCGACCGACAACACGTTCGAGGCCTACTTGCGCGACGGCGGCTACGCGCTGCTCAAGCAGTGCATCGCCGGCTCCCGCACCCGCGACGACGTCATCAAGGCGGTGAGCGACGCCGGTCTGCGCGGGCTCGGCGGCGCCGGCTTTCCCACCGGCCGCAAATGGACGCTGGTGCGCGCCGAGCCGGCGCCGCGGCTGTTTGCGGTCAATGCCGACGAGGGCGAGCCCGGCACCTTCAAGGACCGCTACTATCTCGAGCTCGATCCGCACCGCTTCATCGAAGGCATGCTGATCGCCGCCTGGGTGGTCGAGGCGCCCGAGATCTACATCTATATCCGCGACGAATATCCTGAGGTGCGGCTGCTGCTCGCCGACGAGATCGCTAAGGTCGAGCAGGCGGGTTTGTCACGGCACACCAAGCTGCATCTGCGCCGCGGCGCCGGCGCCTATATCTGCGGCGAAGAGTCGGCGATGATCGAATCGATCGAGGGCAAGCGCGGCCTGCCGCGCCACCGCCCGCCCTATGTGGCGCAGGTCGGCCTGTTCGGGCGGCCGACGCTCGAGCAGAACGTCGAGACGCTCTACTGGGTGCGCGACATCGTCGAGAAGGGCGCGGCCTGGTTCACCTCGCATGGCCGGCGCGAGCGCAAGGGTTTTCGCAGCTTCTCGGTCTCCGGCCGGGTGAACAAGCCCGGCGTGGTGCTGGCGCCGGCCGGCGTCACCGCGCGCGAGCTGGTCGAGGAGTTCTGCGGCGGCATGCAGCCGGGCTGCACGTTCAAGGGCTATCTGCCGGGCGGCGCCTCGGGCGGGATCATGCCCGCGTCGATGGCCGATCTGCCGCTCGATTTCGGCACCTTGGAGAAATACGGCTGCTTCGTCGGTTCCCACGCGGTTGTCATCCTGTCCGACCAGGACGATATGAAGGCGGTGGCGCTCAACCTGATGCGCTTCTTCGAGGACGAGAGCTGCGGCCAGTGCACGCCGTGCCGGGTCGGCACCGAGAAGGCGGTCAAGCTGATGGCAACCGGCCCCTGGAACGAGGCGTTGTTGAACGAGCTGTCGGACGCCATGCGCGATGCGTCGATCTGCGGCCTCGGCCAAGCGGCGCCCAACCCGCTGCTGAGCGTGTTCAAGTATTTCCCCGAGGAACTGGGGAAGCCTTTGAAGGAATGGTGATGATGACCCGCGCCACATACCGCCGCGTCGAAACAGAGGTGCAACGATGAGCACCAACGGAAGCGGGAAGCCGAACAGCTTCGTCATCGACGATCGCGAGGTCGACATCCGCGAGGGCGAGACCATCTTCCGCGCCGCGCGCCGCGTCGGCGTCAGGCTGCCGCACCTGTGCTACACGCCCAAGCCCGGCTACCGCGCGGACGGCAATTGCCGCGTCTGCATGGTGGAGATCGAGGGCGAGCGCGTGCTCGCCGCGAGCTGCATCCGCACGCCGACGGCGGGCATGAAGGTCAAGACCCAGACCGACCGCGCCAAGGGCGCGCGCCGCATGGTCGCCGAATTGCTGCTCGCCGATCAGCCCGCCGAGGCGGTGGCGCATGATCCGGACTCCGAGCTCTGGAAAATCGTCAAGCGCCAGAAGATCGAAGCCGGGCGTTTTCCGCGCCGCGCCACGCCGCCGCCCGACCGCAGCCATCCGGCGATGGCGGTCAACCTCGACGCCTGCATCCATTGCAATCTCTGCGTCCGTGCCTGCCGCGAGGTGCAGGTCAACGACGTCATCGGCATGGCGGGGCGCGGCCACCACGCCAAGATCGTGTTCGACTTCGACGATCCGATGGGCGCCTCGACCTGCGTCGCCTGCGGCGAATGCGTACAGGCCTGCCCGACCGGCGCGCTGATGCCGGCGACGGTCGTCGACCAGGACAATGTGTTCACCGGCAAGCCCGACCGCGAGGTGCACAGCGTCTGCCCCTATTGCGGCGTCGGCTGCCAGCTCACCTATCACGTCAAGGACGACAAGCTCCTCTACGTGAGCGGCAGGAACGGTCCCGCCAACCAGAACCGGCTGTGCGTCAAGGGCCGCTTCGGGTTCGACTACGTGAGCCATCCGCATCGCCTGCTGCAGCCGCTGATCCGCAAGGATGGCGTGCCCAAGCACGCCCATGACACCGTCGATCCGGCCAATCCCTGGACGCATTTCCGCGTCGCCAGCTGGGAGGAAGCGCTCGACCGCGCGGCGTCGGGGCTCAAGCGCATCCGCGACCGCGACGGCTCCAAGGCGCTCGCCGGCTTCGGCTCGGCCAAAGCCTCGAACGAGGAGGCTTACCTGTTCCAGAAGCTGGTGCGCGCGGGCTTCGGCACCAACAATGTCGATCACTGCACCCGGCTCTGCCACGCCTCCTCGGTCGCCGCCCTGCTCGAGACGATCGGCTCGGCCGCCGTCACCGCCACCTTCAACGAGTGCAAGAATTCCGACGTCATCATCGTGATCGGCGCCAATCCGACCGAGAACCATCCGGTCGCGGCGACCTTCTTCAAGCAGGCGGCCAAGCGCGGCGCCCAGCTCATCGTCATGGACCCGCGCGGGCAGGCGCTCAAGCGCCACGCCGCCCACATGCTGCAGTTCAAGCCCGGCACCGACGTGGCGATGCTCAACGGCATCCTCAACGTGATCGTGACCGAAGGGCTCTACGACCGGCAATATGTCGAGGCGCAGACCTCCAACTTCAAAGCCTTCGCCGAGCATATCAAGGACTTCACGGCGGACGAGATGGCGCCGATCTGCAGCATCCCGGCCGACACCTTGCGGGCGGTCGCGCGCAGCTATGCGCGGGCGAAGTCGGCGATCATCTTCTGGGGCATGGGCGTGTCGCAGCACGTGCACGGCACCGACAATGCGCGCTGCCTGATCGCGCTGGCGCTGATCTGCGGACAGGTCGGGCGACCCGGCACCGGGCTGCATCCGCTGCGTGGGCAGAACAACGTGCAGGGCGCCTCCGACGCCGGTCTGATCCCGATGTTCTTCCCGGACTACCGGTCGGTCGAGAACGCCGATATCCGCGCGCAGGTGGAGAAGGCCTGGGGCACAACGCTCGATCCCAAGCGCGGCCTCACGGTGGTCGAGATCATGAAGGCGGTGCACGCCGATGTGATCAAGGGCATGTACGTTCTGGGCGAGAACCCGGCGATGTCGGACCCCGACCTCAACCACGCCCGCGAGGCGCTGGCGCACCTCGAGCATCTGGTGGTGCAGGACCTGTTCCTGACCGAGACCGCGTTCCACGCCGACGTGATCCTGCCGGCCTCGGCCTGGCCCGAGAAGGACGGCACCGTCACCAACACCAACCGCCAGGTGCAGATGGGCCGTCAGGCGCTGCCGCTGCCGGGCGAGGCCAAGGTCGACTGGTGGATCACCCAGGAGATCGCGCGCCGCATCGGCATGAACTGGAACTACCGGCATCCGAGCGAGATCTATACCGAGATGGCCTCGCTGATGCCGGCGCTCGACAACATCTCCTGGGATCGGGTCGAGAAGGAAAGCGCCGTCATCTATCCGTCGGATGCGTCCGACCAGCCGGGCCACGACGTGGTGTTCGGCGACCGCTTCCCGACGCAGGACGGCCGCGGCAAGCTGGTGCCGGCCAAGATCACGCCGCCCGACGAAGTGCCGGATGCCGAGTTCCCGTTCGTGCTCACCACCGGCCGCCAGCTCGAGCACTGGCACACCGGCGCCATGACCCGGCGCGCCTCCACGCTCGACGCGCTTGAGCCGGGGGCGGTGGCGTCGCTGTCGCGCCGTGAGATCGCCAAGCTCGGCATCAAGCCCGGCGACATGATCCGCGTCTCCACCCGGCGCGGCGTGGTCGAGCTCGCGGCGCGCCAGGACGACGCCATTCCGGACGGCGTCGTGTTCATCCCGTTCGCTTTCGTCGAGGCGGCGGCGAACCTGCTCACCAATCCGGCGCTCGATCCGTTCGGCAAGATCCCCGAGTTCAAGTATTGCGCGGCGCGGGTCGAGAAGGTGGACGAGGCCACGCGCGTGGCGGCGGAGTAGCTAATTTAGCGCTCGCTCCACGCGATTCCCTAAGAAACCACGGACTCGGCGCCCAGTTGGCAGGAATTTGGCTCTCAGCGCGCATGACCGCTGTTGCCCGGCCGATCTTGCGCAGCTCGATCCTCGCCGCTGGCACCGGCGCGGCCGTGCTGCTGCTGCACGGCTCGACCAGAACGGGCGCCATGTGGACGCCGGTCATCGATGCCCTCAAGTCGCGCTTCCGCGTGATCGCGCCCGATCTGATCGGTTACGGCCGAACCGATCCGTGGCCACCCGGCCATGATTTCACGCTGGATGATGAAGTGCGGCTCATCGAGCCGCTGCTGGCGACATCGCCGCCCGCCGCCCATGTCGTGGGTCATTCCTACGGTGGCGTGGTCGCCTTGCAACTCGCGCGCTCGCACCGTGACCTTGTGCGGTCGCTCACCCTGATCGAGCCGGTTGCGTTCCCGGTGCTGCGCGACGCCGGCGAGCCTGAGGCCTGGTCCGAGGCGGAAGAGTTCCGCAAGACCTATGTCACGCAGATTGCCGCGGGCGAAACCGAAGCCGCTCTGCGCGGGTTTGTCGACTATTGGGCCGAGCCCGGGAGCTGGGACGCGATGGAGGAGGCGCAGCGTGTTCAAATGCGCCGTATCGCCCCCAAGATCGTTCTCGATTTTCGTGCGACCTTCGCCGCTTCCGGGCTGGACTCGTGGCGCGACATCCGGCTTACCGTCCGGCTGCTGGCCGGCGACAGGAGCCCGCGTCCAGTCCGGCGCATCGCCGCGGAGCTCGCCAAGCGACTGCCATCCGCTACGTTGCAGGTCGTTGCCGGCGCAGATCATTTTCTACCCATGACGCATCACGAGATGCTCGGCGCGCTCCTGCTCGAGGAATTGGCGGAGTGAATTCCGATTGCGTTGCCCGCGAACTTGACGGGGGGCGAATGCGGCGCTACGCCGGACCAAGTCGTCAGGCCGACGCCGAGGTGCTGCAATGTCCGTCGCCGCCGAGATCATGGCTCCCGCATCGGCCGACGCGAACGGCCTCGTCCGCCACGACTGGACGCGCGAGGACGTGAGGGCGCTGTTTGCGCTGCCATTCCCCGAATTGATCTTCCGCGCGCAAAGCGTCCACCGGCTCCACTTCGACCCGCGCGAGGTGCAGATTTCGACCCTGCTCTCGATCAAGACCGGCGGCTGCCCGGAAGACTGCGCCTACTGTCCGCAGAGCGTGCATTACGACACCGGCGTGAAGGCCGAAAAACTGATGCACCTCGACGCGGTCGTCGCCGAGGCGCGTGCCGCCAAGCACGCTGGCGCCAGCCGCTTCTGCATGGGCGCCGCCTGGCGCGAGCCGAAGGACCGCGATCTCGACAAGGTGTGCGAGATGGTCGAAGGCGTCAAAGCGCTCGGGCTCGAGACCTGCGCGACCCTCGGCATGCTCACCGGCGGCCAAGCCAAGCGCCTCAAGGCCGCCGGTCTCGACTACTACAACCACAATCTCGACACCTCGCCGGAATATTACGGCGCCATCATCACCACCCGCGCCTACCAAGACCGGCTCGACACGCTCGCGCACGTGCGCGAGGCCGGCATCCATGTCTGCTGCGGCGGCATCGTCGGCATGGGCGAGAGCGCCGAGGACCGGGTGGGCATGATCGCGACGCTCGCCAACCTTCCGGTGCATCCGGAATCGGTGCCGATCAACATGCTGGTCGAGGTCGAGGGCACGCCGCTCGCGCGCGGCGTCAAGCTCGACCCGATCGACTTCGTGCGCACTGTCGCGGTCGCGCGCCTCACCATGCCGGAGTCGGTGGTGCGGCTCTCGGCCGGGCGCGAGGACATGAGCGACGAGACGCAGGCGCTGTGCTTTCTGGCCGGCGCCAACTCGATCTTCTATGGACCGAAGCTCCTCACCACGCCCAATCCCGAGCGCGACCACGACATGCGGCTCATGGACAGGCTCGGGCTGACGCCGATGACCTAAAGCATCGCCAAGATCATCATGGCGAGCCCCACGATGCTCACCAACCAGATCGCGGTGCGCAGATACACGATGCCCGCGAGGTAGCACGGCCAGTAGGCGACGCGCGCCCAGAAGAAAATATTGGCGCCGAGCTGCGCCTGTGCGCTCGCTTTGCCTGAAAAGTGCAGGGCGGCGACCAGGGCCGTGAAGATCGCCAGGTTCTCGAGCATGTTCATCGCGGCGCGGTTGGCGCGCCCGGCGAGCGGTGACGGCGTCGGCACGTCATCGCGATTGCCGAACGCCACCTGCATCCCCGGCCCGGTCCAACCCTTCGATCTGAGCAGGCTTGCCACCATCAGCATCAGCCAGGTCAAGACTGCGGACCAGACCAGAACTTGCGTATCGCTCATCATCGCATTCCCCTCCCAAAGTTTGTCATTGGCTACGTCACTTGACGACCAGGACCGGACAGGGCGCCAAGCGCACGAGACGGTCCGCGGTGCCGCCGATGATCCGCTCGTAAAGGGCGGAATGTCCCATGAATCCGACGACCAGGAGATCGGCTTTCTTCGCCTTCACGTAGGCGAGAACGGCCGCCACCGCGTGGCCGGCGACCACTTCGGCGTCGAGCTTTACGGCCTTCTTCTTGGCCAACGCGCGCGCTTTCGCCAGCGCGTCGTGAAATTTGTGGTTTTCCTCGGATTTTGTCTCGACGATTTCGTCGATCGAGGCGGGGATATTGGGCAGCTCCTCGACCGAGATCATGTGCAGCGATGCGCCATGCCGCTTGGCGAGGTCGCACGCCAGCGAAAGCGCCTTGAGGCCGCCTTCCGAACCATCGTTTGCGACGACGATGCGCTTGAACACGTCAGACCTCCTGCTTCGCCATGCCGATCTTGGGCAGGAACCATTTCTGCGCGATCACAGTCGGCACCACGGCGCTGGCGATCACCGCGGTGAGCAGGATCGTATACTGCCGCTGGTCGATGATGTTGTTCGTGAGCCCATAGAGCGCCGAGATCGAGCCGAAGGTGAGACCCGTCGACATCAACAGCGTGGTGTACATGCCCTCGCGGTTCTCGAAGCGATAATAGCGCGTCAGCGGCAGGATGCCGATGAACTTGGTCGCCATCTTCATCGCCAGGAACAGCCCGATCAGGGCGGCGCCGGTGACGAGCGCATTGGCTTCGACCAGCGATCCGGCCTTGAGGAAATAGAAGGGCGTCAGCACCGTGAAGGCGATGACCCGCATGCGGTGCGGCAGCTCGGGGTCGTGCTCGAAGGCCGGCGCCAGCGCCATGCCGATCAGATAGGCCGGCAGCACCGCTTCGCTGCCGACAGTGGTCGCGAAGCCGCCGAGCGCGAACAGCGCCAGCAGCAGGAACTTGATGTCGGGCTCGCTCACCCGGCGGCCAACCTTGCCGAAGAACCAGGGCGCAACGCTCGGCAGCAGCGCAACGACGATCACGGTCGCGGCCGCGAAGGCGAGCAGCCAGACCGTGAAGGATGCGAACACGATGCCGAGCGCGAGCACGGTCCCGAGATCCGTGATGAAACAGGCGGCGAGGATGATCTTGCCCAGCTCGGTCTTGTTGAGCCCGGTCTCCACCATCACCGCATAGACCACGGCAACCGACGTCGTCGACAGCGATATGCCGGCGATCTGCGCCTGCGGCCACGGCCAATCGAGCAGATAGCGCGCCGCCAACATGCAGCCGAGATAGGGCAGCAGGAAGCTGGCGACGCCGATGCCCACGCTCGCGCCGACGTTGCGGCGCACCACTGCCATGTCGACCTCGGCGCCGGCGAGAAAGGTCAGCAAGATGGCGCCGAAGCCGGCGAGATAATTCACCCACGGCGTCAGCGGCAAACCGATCAGGTTGCCGCCGAGAGCGCCGACCATGATCTCGATGAGGGCGACCGACAGCGCAAGCCGGATGGAAATCAAGGCGGATGCCAGCGCAAGCCCGATCCACAGCGCCGACGCAAGCCACATATTGTCCATCATCCGTCACGCTCCCTTTGCATTGTCTCGGCCGACGGGCCGAGGTGAGACCGGACGCGTGGCGGCACATTTGGCCAATAGAAAACCGCCCTCGCTCAACCGATCGAATCCTACCGTTCCTCGTTTGCGGCAGGAGTCATCAGCCGTCGCAGGCGGTTTCGGGGGACTCCATCCCCATCACCCGCGACGGTAATGCGTTCACCGCAGGTGGTCAACGCCGGCAAGATTGGATCGCGGCGAGCGGTCGCGCGTTGCTATGATGGCTGCACAGGACCATGCCATGCCACTCGACCCGACCTCGCTCCTGGGCAGGACGCCGGTCATTCCGGTGCTGACGATCGAAAGCGCCGCGCAGGCCGTCCCGCTCGCGCGCGCGCTTCTCGCCGGCGGCCTTGCGGTGATCGAAGTGACGTTGCGAACGGCGGCGGCGCTCGCGGCCGTGAAGGCGATCGCCTCAGAGGTGCCGCAGGCCATCGTTGGCGTCGGCACCGTCACCAACCCGACGGATATCGGCAAGGCCGTGGACGCAGGGGCTCGTTTCCTGGTCAGTCCCGGCAACACCGCGGCTTTGGCCGATGCGCTCGCGGCGGCTCCCGTTCCGGCGCTCCCCGGCTGTGCCGGCGTCTCGGAGGCGATGGCGCTCGCCGAGCGTGGATTCAAGGTATTGAAGTTCTTTCCCGCGGAGCCGTCCGGCGGCGTCGCCTGGCTCAAGGCGGTCGCCGAGCCGTTGCCGCACATCAAGTTCTGTCCGACCGGCGGCGTCAACATTGCCAACGCGGCCGCTTATCTCGCGCTGCCCAATGTGGTTGCGGTCGGCGGCTCGTGGGTGGCGCCGGCGCCCATGATCAGCGCGGGAAAGTTCGATCGCATTGCCGAGCTTGCGCGCGAGGCGTCCGCACTGCGGCGATGACGCATCAGCGGGTGGGCGGCATCAATGCATCGCCATTGCGGCGCGCGGCATGATGGCGCCGCGGTGGCGGATCACCTCGCCGGCGAGCCGGTGGGCGTCGGCGGCGGCTTCGCCCGGCTGCTTGCCCGAGAGCCGCGCCGCCAGATAGCCGGCGTTGAAGCTGTCGCCGGCGGCGGTGGTATCGACCGGCACCACCACCTCCGGCACCGGGATGAATTCGCTCTGACCGCCGGTGGTGACGAGCGCGCTGTTCGGTCCGTTCTTCACCACGATCTCGGCGATGCCGAAGGCCTGCATGCGCTCGACCGTCGCCTCCGGGCTGGGGTCGCCCCACAGCACGGCTTCGTCGTCGTAGGTGGGCAGCGCGATGTCGACCCGCTTGAGCGCTTCCATAAACACGGTGCGGGTGCGTGACAGATCGCCCTTCCAGCCGCGCGGGCGGAAATTGCCGTCGAAGGCGACCTTCACGCCCTGTTGCCGCGCCATCTCGACGATCGCCAGGAAGCGCCCGAGCCCGTTGTTGGAGTAGAGCGACAGCGTGATGCCGGAGAAATAGACCAGCTTGGCGGACAGCATGCGTTCTGCCACCCGGCCCCAGTCGGGCAACTCGAACAGCTCGCGCGCCGGCGAGGTGTCGCGCCAATAGAAGAATTGCCGTTCCCCCGCGGCATCGGTCTCGATCAGATAGAGCCCCGGCAGCCGGCCCGGCACCCGCAGCACCAGATCGCTGCTGACGCCTTCGGCCGCCGCCATCGCCAGAATGCCGTCCGAATAGCGGTCGTTGCCCAGCGCGGTGGCATAGGCGACGTCGATGCCGGCGCGCGCGAGATAAACCGCCATGTTGAATGTGTCCCCGCCATAGCCGAAGCCGAACCGGCCGTCGGCCCCGCGGACGAACTCGACCATGACCTCGCCGATGCAGACGACGCGGGGCTTTTGCTCGTTCATGCCTTTTTGTTCCACAGTCGATCTTGCGGGAAGGCTCGGAGAATGACCGGGCGAGACGGTCTTGGCAATTGAGCTGCGGTTGGTGCGCAATCCCGCAACGCGGCGCTGGCATTGGCCGATGACGAATGTTATATTGTTACAGAGGCGTGCGTCCAACCGCCGGGAACCTGCCATGCCGACCCACGTCCAACACCCGCACCACCACCACCATCCCGGCCGGGGCCATCCGCCGGCGTCGATTGCGCCGTCGATCCTGCGGATGTCCGGGTTGGAGCGCCTGGCGGTCGCCGCGGCCGTGATCGCGATGATCTGGGGGGCGGTGATCTGGGCGATGATCTGATGGTGCGACTGACGTGACTGCAGCTCTGCGATTCCGCGACCTCACGCTCGGCTACGACCGGCATCCGGCGGTGCATCATCTCGACGGTGCCGTCGAGGCCGGCGCGCTGGTGGCGGTGGTCGGTCCGAACGGGGCCGGGAAATCGACGCTGTTCAAGGGCATCGTCGGCGTGCTCAAGCCGCTCGCCGGCAAGATCGAGCGCGGCGACCTTGAGGCGCGGGACATCGCCTATCTGCCCCAGGCCGCCGAGATCGACCGCTCGTTCCCGATCAACGTCTACGACATGGTGGCGATGGGGCTGTGGCACCGCACCGGCCTGTTCGGCGGCGTCGACCGCAAGGCGCGCGCGTCGATCGAGCAGGCGCTCGCGGCGGTCGGCCTGACCGGCTTCGAGGGTCGCGCCATCGCCACGCTGTCGGGCGGGCAGATGCAGCGCATGCTGTTCGCGCGGCTCCTCCTCCAGGACGCCCGCGTCATCGTGCTCGACGAGCCGTTCAACGCGGTCGATGCCAAGACCTCGGCCGATCTGTTCGAGCTGGTGCAGCGCTGGCACGGCGAAAAGCGCACCGTGCTCACGGCGCTGCACGACATCGATTTCGTGCGCACGCATTTCCCCGAGACGCTGCTGCTCGCGCGCGAGCCGGTCGCCTGGGGCCGCACCGCAACCGTGTTGACGCCGGAGAATCTCTTGGTCGCGCGCCGGATGTGCGAGGCCTTCGACGAGCGGGCGGCGGAATGCGTGGACCCGCAGACTGCAATGCCTCTCGTCATTCCGAACGAGCGGCAAAGCCGCGAGGCCCGGAATCCATAGCCACCGCCCGTGATTATGGGTTCCCGCTTTCGCGGGATGACGACAACCAATGTTGCGATGTGACGGATGATCTACGACACCCTCATCGCGCCGTTCGCCGAGTTCGAGTTCATGCGCCGCGCGCTCGCCGGCACGGTGGCGCTGGCGCTCGGCGCCGGTCCCATCGGCGTGTTCCTGATGCTGCGGCGGATGAGCCTGGTCGGCGACGCCATGGCGCACGCCATCCTGCCGGGCGCGGCCGTCGGTTTTCTGGTTTCCGGGCTCAACCTGTTCGCCATGACGGCGGGCGGGCTGGTCGCCGGGTGCGTGGTCGCGCTGCTCACCGGGCTCGTCGCGCGGATGACGGAGCTCAAGGAAGACGCCGCGCTCGCGACCTTCTATCTGCTGTCGCTCGCGCTCGGCGTCACCATCGTCTCGCTCAAGGGCACCAATATCGATTTGCTGCACGTGCTGTTCGGCTCGGTGCTGGCGCTTGATGACCAGACCCTGGTGCTGATCGCCGGCAACGCGACCCTCACGCTGGTCGTGCTCGCCTTGATCTACCGGCCGCTGGTGGTCGAATGCGTCGATCCCGGCTTCATGCGCTCGGTCAGCCGGGCCGGCGCGCCGGCGCATCTCGCCTTCCTCGGGCTGGTGGTGATCAATCTCGTCTCCGGCTTCCACGCGCTCGGCACGCTGCTGGCGGTCGGCATCATGATGCTGCCGGCGGCGACCGGGCGCTTCTGGGCGCGCGACATCACCTCGATGATCGTCATCGCGGCGGCGAGCGGCGCCGTGTCCGGCTATGCCGGCCTGTTGATCTCGTTCCACACCGGCGTGCCGTCCGGCCCCGCCGTCATCCTGGTGGCGGGCGCGCTCTACGTGTTTTCCGTGCTGTTCGGCCAGGTCGGCGGCCTGGTCAGGCAGGCGCTGCCGCAGCGCCACCTCGAAGCCTAGCGCAATATTCTTTCAGGAGGACGCCATGATCACGCGCAGACGGATGCTCACGCTGGCGGCCAGCCTTGCGGCTCTGACGGCCGCCGGACCGGCGCTCGCGCAAGACAATGTGCCGGCGAAGCTCAAGGTGCTGGCGACGTTCTCGATCCTCGGCGACTTGGTCAGGAACGTCGGCGGCGACCGGGTCGAGGTGGCGACCTTGGTCGGCCCCAACAGCGACGCCCACGTCTATGCGCCGGCGCCCGCCGACGCCAAGAAGGTGGCGGATGCCAAGGTCGTGTTCACCAACGGGCTCGGCTACGAGGGCTGGATGAGCCGCCTGGTCAAGGCGTCGGGGACCAAGGCGCCGGTGGCGGTGGCCAGCAAGGGCGTCAAGGAACGAAAGGCCCAGGGCGGCCACGGCCACGGCGGGGCCGATCCGCATGCCTGGCAGTCGGTGGCGAACGCCAAGGTCTATGTCGCCAATATCCGCGACGCGCTCGTCGCCGCCGATCCGGCCGGCAAGGCCGCCTACGAGGCCAACGCCGCCGCCTATCTCGGCAAGCTCGACGCGCTCGACCAGGACGTGAAGGCGGCGGTCGCCGCCATTCCGGCCGACCGGCGCAAGATCATCAGCACCCACGATGCCTTCGGTTATTTCCAGCAGGCCTACGGCGTGGAGTTCATCGCCCCGCAAGGCGTGTCGACCGAATCCGAGCCCTCCGCCCGCGACGTCGCGCGCATCATCACGCAAGTGAAGAAACAGAAAATCCCGGCGGTCTTCCTCGAGAACATCACCGACGCGCGGCTGATGGAGCGGATCGCGCAGGAAAGCGGCGCCCGCATCGGCGGCAAGCTCTATTCCGACGCGCTGACCGACGAGAAGGGCGACGCGCCGACCTATCTCGACATGATGCGCCACAACATCAAGCAGATCAGCGCGGCGCTGATGAGCTGAGAAATGTCCCGGATGCGGCGCATCCGGGACACGCGAACTCAATCCAGCGGCTCGACCTTGACGATCGAGGCGCCGTGGTTGCTGCCGACCCAAAAGGTCGGAGGCGTGGTCGAATTGTCCACGAACACCCGTCGTATGTTGGTGTCCCGCGGTAGCGGATATTCGACCACCTGGCCGCTCCTCGGATCGAGCCGAATGACACGATCGGTGGTCATGCCGCCGGTCCACAAGTGGCCGTTCTTGTCCCAGATCACGTCATAAGGCGAGGTGAACTTGGTCGGCAGCGGCCACTCCTGAATCTTCTCCTCCTTGGTGTCGAGCATCGCGATCTTGTTGCCGCGATACTCCGCGAACCAGAAGCGATCCTGGTCGTCGATGCGGCCGCGCCGGTTGCGCGACAGCGGCGTCCCGGTCTGATAAGCCGTGAATTTGCCGGTCTTGGCGTCGACCCGAATGACGAAGTTCTTCTGGAACTCGGTCACATAGACGTTGTTCTGAGAATCGGCCCGCACGTCGTAGATCGAATGGCCCGGCTTGCCGCCGGGCAGGATCGCGAGCGGGTCGAACTCCTCGAATTTCCCGGTTGCGAGATCGAGCCGCAGCAAGGTCGACGGTCCGGCGTCGTTCACCCATAGCTTGCCGTCGACATGGTGCTGCATGGTCACCATGTTGAGCTGGGTGTCGTTACGGTTGCGCTCCGGCGCCACCTGCCAGAACTGGAACTTCTCGGTCTTCGGGTCGAACTTGGCGACCCCGGCCTGGTACATCATGCCGAGCCAGAGATTGCCGTCCTTATCCACCCCGAGGTCGAGATTGCCGGTCGGGAAGCCCTTCTTGAACTCCGGCATCGCATATTCGGTGTGCTTGCCGGTCTTTGGATCGAGCTTGCCGAGGAACTGCTCGCCGAAGTTGGAGTACCACGCCTGTCCGTCGACGATGACCACGTCATGCGGCTCGATCGTCGCTCGCGGCAGATCGTATTCGGTGATGACGACGTTGGTGCCGCGGCCCTTGATGCGCGGCAGCGTCTTGAGCTCGTACTCGAAGCGGGGACCGTTGCTCAGGTTGATGGTGGCAAGATACTCGGCCACCTTGCGAAACCGCTCCGGGTTCGCGGCCCGCGACTGGTCCACGCGCCGCTGCGGCTTGATCGGCTGGCTCACCTGGGCATAGCCGTTCATGCGGGCGACCACGGGCACCCATTCGTCGGCGTCGTGGGCGGATCTCACCACTCGCTCGAGCGTGTGGCAGCTCACGCAATTGATCAGTTGCAGCTTGTCGTCGTCCGTTCCCGGGATGCTCATCATCCATTCGGCATTGGTGAGCTGCTTGCTGAGATTCTTGGTCTTGCGCAGCTTGAGATCGGTCGCGGCCGGCTGTCCGGCCGCGACGTCGGCGGTCCTGGGGCCTTCGAGGTCATATCCGACCGCGCGGATTTGCAGGCTGTAGCGGCCCGGCTGCAGCCGCGCCGCCGGGAAGCTGTAATGGCCCTGCGCATTGCTCACTACGCTGACCGTGATGGTCGAGCCGTCCTTCTTGGCGCTGACGACCACGCCTTCCATCGGCCCTTCCTCGGCCGAAGCGACTTGGCCCGCAAGCGCTGCCGCGCCTTGGGCCGCCGCCGGCGAGCCGCAGGCCGCGAGCACGAGGGTTGACGCGAATGCGGCGGTGACGACCAAAGCAAGACGTCGCAATTGCATTGCAGCCTCCCTTGATTCGACCTGCGCCATTGCGCGCCGCGGGCAAGCTCGCGGTTCGGCCAAGTTGCCGGAGCCTAGAACCGCGCCTGCGTGGCGGCAAGCGCTTCCCGCCGTTTGGGACGTCGATCTTCACTTGCTTCCGCCGCGCTCGCGGAGGAGATGTGCGATCTGTTGCTGGCCGCAAAATTCCGCCCAGCCGAGGACGGTGGCGTCGTACTTGTCGTCGTGGATGCTCGGAGCCGTACTCGCGCGCGAGCGCAAGCTGGGTCGCGGTGAGCTTGGCATGCGGGCTCTGCTGTCGCAGCGCCTTGAGGCGTTGCTTGGCCTCGTTTTTCAGATGTTCCAGGCTGGGTCGCGCCGGCAATTCGCGGGCGCGACGCGCAGAACGACTGGGATCACGACTCATGGCGAACCTTCCTTCCGTATGCGCCCGGCGTCCGCGAGTCTCGGGCAGGAAGTCAGGTTATGTCGGTTGGCAATTCGGCGGGCTGAGCCCTTTACGCGGACCGTTGGCCGCCGTTGCGGCCGCAGGCAAGATAGCGAATCGGGCGGTGGTGATGCAAGCGTCACCCCGTCTTCGCCGATTTGCCTCCACGGTGGTTGCGGCGGGCGCGATTCATTTCAAGAGTCCCAGCGTCGCCAGCAGCCGCTTTTTCTCCGCGACGTCTTTCTCGAGGTTGCCCGCGAGCGTCGCGCTGTCGCCGTAATAGTCGCTCGGCTGGAAGGTACTCTTGGCGAGCCGGACATAGGCCTCGCTCTGCGCCGCGGCCTTGCAAGCGCCGCCGAGCTTGCGCTTGACGTCCGCCGGCAGCCCGGCCGGCCCGACCAGCGCGCCGAAGCTCAAGGGCGCGACGTCGAAGCCCTGCTCCTTCATGGTTGGCACGTCGGGGATCGCGGGATTGCGAATGGCGGCGAACAGGCCGGGCATCCGCAGCCCGCTGGTGGCGGCGGTGGTCAGCGGCACCGCGGCGAAGTCGATCTGTCCGGCATGGGTCATCTGTATCGCTTCCGCCGGGCCTTTGAACGGGACTTGGTTGAACTCGACATTGGCCATGCGGGCGAACTCGATCATCGCCAAATGCGGAATGGTTGCGGTGCCGGGATGTCCGTAGTTGAGGCGGCCGGGCTTGGCCTTGGCGGCAGCGATGAGGTCCTGCGCCGATTTGAAAGCCGAATCCGGCCGCGCAACGATCACCTGATCGTTCTTGAAGGTCTGGCAGATCGGCTCGAAGGACTTGTGATTGTAGCCGGCCTGCATGTCGGTCAGCGGCTGCACGGTGAGCGAGAACGCGGCGCCATGTAGCAGCGTGTAGCCGTCGGGCCTGGCCTGGGCGACCGCGGCGGTTCCGATCACGCCGCTGGCGCCGGCCTTGTTGATGATGATGAAGCGCTGGCCGAGCTGTTGCGAAAGGCCGTCCGCCAGCACGCGCCCGAGCACGTCGGCGGTGGCCCCCGGGGTGGATGGGACCGTGATCTCGACGGTGCGCTCGGGATAACCCTGTGCGAGCGCGCTTTGCGCGAGGCCCAGGGCGGCCAGTGCCGCGAGCATCGTCCGTCCCATCGCGACCTCCCGGTATCGTTCTCATCTCGATCGCGGCGCACAGGATAGCATCCGGGAAGGGATGCATATATACGGTGCCCAAACGGAGAAACGCATGTCCGACAAAGTGCCCGTCACCGTGCTCACCGGCTATCTCGGCGCCGGCAAGACCACCCTGCTCAACCGCATCTTGTCGGAGCCGCACGGGCAGAAATACGCCGTCATCGTCAACGAGTTCGGCGAGATCGGTATCGACAACGACCTGGTCGTCGGCGCCGACGAGGAAGTGTTCGAGATGAACAACGGCTGCATCTGCTGCACGGTGCGCGGCGATCTCGTGCGCATCATCGACGGGTTGATGCGCCGGAAGGGCAAGTTCGACGCCATCATCGTCGAGACCACCGGGCTCGCCGACCCGGCGCCGGTGGCGCAGACGTTCTTCATGGATGAGAATGTCGGCCGCAAGACCAAGCTCGACGCGGTGGTGACGGTGGCCGACGCCAAATGGCTGAACGACCGGCTCAAGGACGCGCCCGAGGCCAAGAACCAGATCGCCTTTGCCGACGTCATCCTCATCAACAAGACCGATCTGGTGAAGCCGGACGAGCTCGGCGAGGTCGAGGCGCGCATCCGCGGCATCAACCCCTACGCCAAGGTGCACAAGACCGAGCGCTGCCGGATTGCGCTGCCGGAAATCTTGGGGCGCAACGCCTTCGACCTCGACCGCATCCTCGAGATCGAGCCGGAATTCCTGGACGGCGATGGTCATGACCATCATCACGACCACGACCATGGCGATGATCATGATCATCATCACCACGGTGACGGCCGTCACCACCACCATCATCGCGGCGGCCTCAAGCACTATCACGACGAGGATATGCAATCCTTGTCGCTCAAGACCGACCAGCCGCTCGATCCGGACAAGTTCTTTCCGTGGGTGCAGGGCCTGGTTCAGGAGGACGGGCCGAGCATCCTGCGCTGCAAGGGCATCCTCGCGTTCAAGGACGATCCCGACCGCTTCGTATTCCAGGGCGTGCACATGATCCTCGACGGCGACCACCAGCGCCCCTGGAAGGACGGCGAGAAGCGCCAGAGCCGCATCATCTTCATCGGCCGCAAATTGCCGGAGGAGAAGATTAGGCAAGGATTCGAGGGCTGCGTTGCTTGATGCTCGGCATCGCACAGCTCGATCAAATCCTCGCCCCCGTTTCCGCGTGGGCATGTTCGCGATCAGAGGTGCTAGGACTTGCCCTCGTAGGGTCTAGGGCGTGCGGCGCTGCGCGGCAGGATTCAGACATCGACTTGATGCTCCTGGTGTCCGAGCCTCGGAGGTTTCGTCGTGATGAGCGGTGGCTCGCCGAAATTCGCTGGTCCGATAGACGCGTGGTTGCATGGCACGATGCTGATTACGGGATAGCTTGGTCACGCCACGTCCGGTTGGAGCCGGCTTGCGCGATCGAGTTTACGTTCTGTGATCCGTCGTGGGCCACCGATCCGGTTGACCCGGGCACTTCCATGGTCGTGTCGAAGGGTTGCCGGGCACTTCTCGACAAAGCAGGACTGTTCGAAAATCTGCTGGCGGTTACCGCGCCGTGACCGACGCTCGCACCAGCATCCCATCCGTCGTCGAGCGCACACGACCGGTTGCCGCGGGCGCGGCAGTCGTCGCCGCGCATTTCCTCGGCGCCACGGCGGCGTTCGTGCTCGGCGAGGAAACGCTGCTGCTGGTCGCCAAGGACGGTGCCGAGCGGCGCACGGCGATCCATGGCGGCGCGATCCTGGCGGCGGCGTCGGACGGCGCTCGTGTCATCACTGGCGGCGACGACGGCAAGGTCGTGTCGACCGATGCGGATGGCGAGAGCGAAACCATCGCGACCGACGCCAAGCACCGCTGGATCGATCACGTCGCCGTCGGACCGAACGGGGTGGTCGCCTGGTCGGCCGGCAAGCAGGCTTTCGCGCGGACGGCCAAGGGCGCGCAGCACGTGCTGGACGTGCCCTCGACCGTCGGTGGGCTGGCCTTCGCCCCCAAGGGCTTCCGGGTCGCCGTCGCTCATTACAACGGCGCCACGCTCTGGTACCCGAATGCGCGCGACGCTCAGCCGGAAAAGCTCGAATGGAAGGGCTCGCATCTCGGCGCCCGCTTGAGCCCGGACGGGAAGTTTTTGGTGACCACCATGCAGGAGCCCACGCTGCATGGCTGGCGTCTCGGCGACCGCAAGGACATGCGGATGTCGGGCTATGGCGCGCGCGTGCGCTCGCTCGGCTGGAGCGTCGGCGGCAAGTGGCTCGCAACCTCGGGCTCGACCCAGCTGATCCTGTGGCCGTTCCAGGGTAACGACGGGCCCATGGGCAAGACGCCGCGGCTCATTGCGGCGGCCGAGGCGCAGGTCGAGGTGGTCGCCTGCCATCCGAAGCAGGAGGTGGTGGCGGTCGGCTACGTCGACGGGCTGGTGCTGGTGGTGCGCATCGAGGACGGCGCCGAGATTCTGGCGCGCAAGCCCGCCGCCGCGCCGGTCACCGCGCTCGGCTGGAGCGCGGCCGGTAACATGCTCGCGTTCGGAACCGAGAACGGCGACGCCGGTGTCGTCGATCTTTGACTCCGCAGCCGGCTATTTCTTGCGGCTATTTCTTCTGCGCGGGTGCGGTGCTGGCGCGCGGCGCCGTCGGTCGCGCGGCGGGCGGGTCCATCGCGTTATCGGGCAGCCGGTTCCAGATCTGGCTGCGCCCGAACAGCGAAATGCCGAGATAGCCGCGCACCTCGAGCTTCTTGCCGTCGGGACTAAGCTGCATGAGCGCGCGGTAAACCTGGCCGTCGCGCGGGTCCATGATCGTCCCGTTCTCGTAGGAATTTCCGCTCCGCTGCATGCCCTTGATCAAAGCGAGGCCCAGCACCGGCTTACCCCTTTCGTCACCTTCGCACCTGTCGCAGGCCCAGTTCTCGTCTTCGCCGGGCTTGAAGAAGATTTTGACGATGTTGCCCTGATAGACGCCGTTCCGCTCGGTGATCTTGAACCAGCTCTCAGGCTTGCCGGTCTTCTCGTCGACCTGCTCCCACAGCCCCACGGCCGTCGGCGTGGTCGCTGGAGCGGCGACCACGCCGGCCCCGGCCGCGAGCACAGCGCCGACGGTGATCAGCCTTTGCAATAATGTTCTCATCATATCCTGCACGATTTCTGTTTGACCCTGTCCCAGGCCCGCCCCGCAGATGTGCGCAGGCGGTCCAATGGAACCAGAGTGTGGTGATTTCGCGGAAATTTCAATGACGTAGGAAGGCATTTGGGAGGCCCGCGGCAGGAACCAGGCCGACTGTTCCCTCGTTGCTATTTTGGAGAATTCTAGAAACCGGGGGGGAAGTCCAGGATGGAACGCCATGACTTTCCGTATATCAAGCACTCGCATCTGCGCCCGCGTGTTCGGCGCAGCGCTCGTCGCTGCTTTCTTCATAGCCGCGCCAATCATTGGGGGCATGTCTGCCCCCGCACAGGCGCAGCGGGAACCTGCCTCGCCCAAGGTGCAAAAACCACCTGCTTCCCCGCAGATGCAGCGGGAACCTGGTTCCCCGCGGGTGCAACAGCAGCGTGGACCCGGGCAGGCGCAAGGCCAAGGCTCGGTTTCGGCTCAATTCCGGACCGCGCTGGAACCGCACGGCCGTTGGCAACAGCATTCCCGCTGGGGTCAGGTTTGGATTCCGGCGAACCGCAGCCGCGATTGGCGCCCCTATACGGTAGGCCGTTGGGTCTTTACCGAGGACTGGGGTTGGTACTGGGTCGAAGAGGAGGAAGAGGCCAGCTGGGGCTTGGTGACTTACCATTACGGACGCTGGATTTCCGATGCCGACATCGGCTGGGCGTGGATCCCGGGCGAAGAATGGGGACCCGGCTTCGTGCTATGGCGGCATGGAAGCGAACGCATCGGTTGGGCACCATTGCCGCCCGATGAGATCGTCGTGGAGTTTCGCGAGCGGCCTGCCGTATGGATTTTCGTCGGGATCCGCGATTTCGTCGCCGCTCCGCGTCTCGCCAGGGTGATTCTGCCGGCGCGCGACTATCCGATCTTCCTGCGCGAGACCATCGTCGTGAACCGGACCGTGTTGCTGCGCGATCGCGGGCGCTTCGCCGTCAATCCGGGCATCCCGGCCACGGTCATCGCGGCCGCCATCGGACGTCCGATACGCGCCTTCGAGGTGCGCCCGCGCGTCCTGGCGGGCACGGCGCAAATCCCGGGAGCGGTCGAGGTCCGTGCCCAGGACATCCGCAGCGGAAATTTGCGCGGCCAGGTGACGGTGCGGCAGACGCAGAACACCATTCAGCCGACGGGCAGCGTGCCGCAACTCAAGCCGCTCGGCGCCGGCGAGCAAGGGCGGCTGGGCGACAATCCGCCGCGCGCCGCGCGCCGCGATGCACCTGCGCCGACCACCGGACAGGCTCCGGCGACAAAGGAACAGCAGCAGCAGCAACAGCCGGCGCAACAGCAAGGCCAGCAGCCGTCGACGCAACGGCCGCAGCAGCAGCAAAGCAAGCAGCAGCCTTCGCTGCAGCAGCCGGCACAGCAACCTCAGCAACAGGGCAAGGGGAAGCAGGAGCCGGCGCAGACTCAGGGCCGCGGCTTGGAAACCGAGCAGCAACGCCAGCAAGAGGGCAAGGGGAAGCAGGAGCCGGCGCCGACCCAAGGGCGCGGCTCCGAGCAGCAGCGTCAGCAGCCGAGCCGTGAAAGCGCCCAGCCGCAGCAGCGGCAGGGAACCGAAGGCCGCGGCGGGATCGAGCCGAAGCGACAGCAACCGCAGACCGAGCGCCGTGGCGTCGAGCCACAGCGGCAACAGCCGCAGAGCGAACGCAGCGGCGCCCCGCGGCAGGAGCAAGGCACGCAGGGTCGCGGTGGCGGTGGCGGCGGGCCAAGCCAGGCGGCGCCGCAACCGCGTAGCCAGCCGAGCGGCACGGAGGGCAGGGGAGGCGGCGGACCAAGCAAAGCGGCGCCGCAGGAGCGCGGCCAAGGTGGCGGCACCGAGGGTCGCGGCGGCCCGGCTCCTCGCTAGCAGCAGTTATACTTTTCAGAAGCGACAACGGGCGGCCTCTCGGGCCGCCCGTTGTCACGTGAAGCTTCGACGCACTCGCATCACGAATTGCTTCGGCCGGGTCGGGTCATCACTCAGTTCAACGGGCGTTTCTCAGAGGAACCGCAGCAGTGCTTGTACTTCTTGCCGCTCCCGCAGGGGCAGCGCTCGTTGCGGCCCACCTTGCGGTCCGGGGCCGCGCGGCCGGATCGAGGAAACGGGTCCGCGCGTCCTCTCCAGGCATGATGGAGCATGATCAATGCCTTCGGCACCGCTTTGACCAGCTGCTCGCGAAATCCCCAGGTAAGACCTTTCGCTTTCGCCTCGGCTCGGTCCAAGGCCAGCCTCGTCACGATCTGGATGAAAAACCCGATGTTCTCTTCGCCGGAGCGCAGCGTCCATTCCGTCTCCCGCATCGCCATCCCGAGGAGGCAGGCTCCTGCCCAGTCTTGCCCTCTCCACGGATTGCGACGGCTGATGAATACGGGGACATGCGGATAGGCCCCATCGAGCCGCTGACCAATCGTCGTCCAGTGGCGCCGCAGCAGCGCCAGCACGTACCGTTCCTGCTCGGGACTGTCGTAGCTTGGGGTGTCGTCCGCCGCTTTGTCCGCATTCCAGATCGATCTCAGGCAATCATCGATACGCGTCCCGGCGGGCCCGGCGATGAGCGCGCAGAAGAGCCCATCGATTTGCTCCAGCGTCATCGTGGCCGGCGGCACCTTGCAGCTGACGAGAAACTGATGGAGCCAATCGATCTCGAATTCCCTCAAGGCGAAGACGCCAGCGGGGTCCTGCCGGTCAGGCTCCTCCTCGTCACGCTCGTATTCCAATCGGGTTGTCCACTCCAAATCATCTCCGGGATCGCCCAGCGGAACGATGTCCTCCTCGAAGAACAAAGTGTCATCGCCGGGCGCGAGTGCCTGCGCGATCGCAAGGAGACGTTCGAAGTGGTCGCGCTCCTTCTGCTCTCGCGGGTTGCGGTCATCCATCCAGGTGGCGCGCAGCCGTTCGCGCATTTCTTCGAAACCAAGATAGACGATGGCATCTTGCCATCCTTCCCATGCGACATCGCCGGGATCGGCAAGGGATTCCCGCTCGAAGCGGTCCAGAAAGGCGAGCGTCGTTTCGCGCGGGATCTTGCCGTCGAACGTCAATCGCGCCAATGCGAGCATCAGGTACCAGCGCAGATCGCCGTCGAGGTTCTTGTCGGTGCAAGCGGCGAGCAACGGCTCCGGGTCGCCGTCGAAGGTCGAAATGACGATCTTTTTCAGCGTTCTCCTGACGGCATCGCCGAGCAGGTGATCGAGATCGTCTCGTTGCGCTTGGCGCGCCAAGTTGAGGAGCGGCCGATAGAGCTCCGTGCGACGCGCCGCGGCCACGGCGTGGATGCCCCAGAACAGCAGATTGTACTGTCCGGGCATGAGGAAGACGCCGCGGGCCGCGGCCTCGACCACGTCGATGATGGCGGGAGCGATCTCATCCGCGCGCTCGACGGCATGCCGCAATGCGGGCAGCCTTCGCGCTTTGGCCAATGCCGCCATGATCTCAGCCGCAGTCTCGTTCGGCTCCTGCCGTAAGGCGACCGCCATGATGGGACCTCCGGATTCGGCGGGGAAACTCCGCCGAGTCGGGGGCGGCCGTCAAATCACGTACTGCCGCAGCGGCGGATAGCAGTTGAAGCCGACCGACGAATAGGTGGTCGGTAGGCTCCCGCCGCCTCGATCAGCACCTTGTCGCCGATCGTAAGCGACACCGGCAGCGGATAGGGGGCGGCTTCGACTTTGCTTTACCGAACGCCGCGCAGCCCAGGACTCGTGTCGCCTCGGCGCTCGAAAAAAAAGCGGGCGCCGCATCGCGGCGCCCGCCAGTCTGCTCGATGCCCGGAACTTAGCTCACAAGCACGTTGGTGAACTGCCACGGGTCGCTGTGATCGACGGTTTCCGGAAACAGCTCGCCACGGCCGTCGAGCGGCGTCCAGTCGGTGTAGCGGCCGATCACCGGCCCGAGATAGGGCCGCTGCAGCTCCAGGCAGCGGCGAAAGTCCAGCTCGTCGACCTCGACGATGCCGCGGTCCGGGTTCTCCAGCATCCACACGATGCCGGCGAGCACCGCCGACGTGACCTGCAGGCCGGTCGCGTTCTGATAAGGTGCCAGCCGCCGTGTCTCCTCGATCGAGAGCTGCGAGCCGTACCAGTAGGCGTTCTTGGCATGGCCGTAGAGCAGCACGCCGAGCTCGTCGATGCCGTCGACGATGTCGTCCTCACTTAGGATGTGCCACGTCTGCTGCGGCTTCCACTGCGCCCCCGCCAGCTCGTGCAGCGACAGCACCGCGTCGTCGCAGGGGTGGTAGGCGTAGTGGCAGGTCGGCCGGTAGGTCACCTTGCCGCCCTCCTTGAGCGTGAAGTAGTCGGCGATCGAGATCGACTCGTTGTGGGTCACCAAAAAGCCGTGCTGGGCTTGCGCCGTGGGGGTCCACGAGCGCACCCGGGTGCCGGCGCCCGGCCGCTTGAGGTAGATTGCGGCGTCGCAGCCGAAGTCGTGCCGTGCCGAACCGGGCGGCAGCGTCTTTTCGTGCGTGCCCCAGCCGAGCTCGGACGGCTGCATGCCTTCCGAGAGGAAGCCCTCGACCGACCAGGTGTTGACGAATTTGCCCCTCGGCTTGGGATCGCGAGCGCGCTGAGTGTCGCGCTCGGCGATGTGGATGCCCTTGACGCCGGCGCGCCGCATCAGCCGCGTCCAGTCCTCGCGCGTCTTCGGCTCGATGAAGTCGAGCCTCAGCTCGCCCGAAACGTCGAGCAGCGCCTGCTTGACCATCCAGGACACCATGCCCGGATTGGCGCCGCAGCAGCTCACCGCGGTGATGCCGCCGCGGCGGCGCCGGCGCAGGTCGAGCACGCCCTCGCGCAGCGCATAGTTGGAGCGCTCCGAGATCGAGCGGTCGCGATTGGTGTAGAGGCCCGGCCACGGCTCCACCACCGTGTCGATGTAGAAGGCGTCGAGGTCCTTGGCGAACTCCATCAGGTCGACCGACGAGGTATCGACCGACAGGTTCACGACCATGCCGCGCCCCGGCCCGGTGCTGAGCAACGGGGCGAGAATGTCGCGGTAGTTGTCCTTGGTGATCGCCAGATGCATGAACCTGATCTGGCGCTCGTCGAGCAGGTGGCGGTCGCGGTCATCGGGCGCGATGACGACGAATTTCGAGCGGTCGAAGGCGATATGCCGTTCAATGAGCGGCAAAGTGCCCTTGCCGATCGAGCCGAAGCCGATCATCACGATGGGGCCGTCGAAACGGGCATGCAGCGGCCAGCCTTCGGTGACGGGGGTGATGGCGTTCATGTCGGTTACTCCCAATGCAAGCGGTGAAGGGGCTCACGCCGCGCGCGGCGAGGCGATCGGGTCGCCGCGGACGAGGCCCGCAACGAGCGTGGCCAGATCGGGTTTTGCTTCGGGCCGGCCGCGGGCGCTGATCAGCCCACGCGCGCCGTCGAGCGCGCCCGGCGCGAGCTCGCAGCCGAGCAGCCGATGCCGCTCGTAAGGTCCGGGCAGCCACAGCGCGCCGGTCTTCTCGCTCGAGAAGCCGAACCGCCCATAATAGGGCGCGTCGCCGACCAGCAGCACGGCGCCATGGCCGAGACGGGTTGCCTCGCCCAGCGCATGCCGCACCAGCGCGCTGCCGATGCCGCGGTTGCGGCAGTCGGGATCGACCGAAAGCGGCCCGAGCAGCAGCGCCGGCCGGCCAGGGCCGGCCGCGACCGGCCAGAGCCGCACGGTGCCGACGATGCGGCGGCCGTCGGCGGCGACCAACGACAGCTCCGGCAGGCGTCCCTCGCGCAGGCGCTCGGACGCCTTGCTGAAGCGAGCCGGCCCGTAGGAGAGGTCGAGCAGCGCGTCGCGCGCAGCGACGTCGGCCGGCCGTTCATGGCGGATGGTGACCATGAGGGGTACTCCCAACCTGCCGAACGTCAGATGTGGTACGTCTTCAGCGGCGCGAAGCCGTTGAAGGCGACCGACGCATAGGTCGCGGTGTAGGCACCGGTGCCCTCGATCAGCAGCTTGTCGCCGATCTCGAGACTGATCGGCAAGGCGTAGGGCTCTCTCTCGTACAGCACGTCGGCGGAATCGCAGGTCGGCCCGGCGAGCACGCAGGGAGCGAGCTCGTCGCCGTCCCGCGGGGTGCGGATCGGATAGCGGATCGACTCGTCCATGGTCTCGGCCAGCCCGCCGAACTTGCCGATGTCGAGATAGACCCAGCGCACGTCGTCGTTCGCGCTCTTCTTGGAGACCAGCACGACCTCGGCCTCGATGATGCCGGCATCGCCGACCATGCCGCGCCCCGGCTCGATGATCGTGTCCGGGATGCGGTTGCCGAAGTGCTTGCGGAGCGCGCGGAAGATCGAGCGCCCATAGGCCTTCACAGGCGGCACCTCCTTCAAGTATTTGGCCGGGAAGCCCCCGCCGAGGTTGACCATCGCCAGGCTGATGCCGCGTTCGGCACAGCCGCGGAAGATCGCAGCGGCCGATTTCAACGCTCCATCCCAGGATTGGGTGCGGGGCTGTTGTGAGCCGACATGGAACGACACGCCGTGTGCAACCAGGCCCAGTCGGTGAGCGTGCTCGAGCACGTCGACCGCCATGGCGGGGTCGCAGCCGAATTTGCGCGAAAGCGGCCATTCGGCCCCGGCGCAGTCGTGCAGGAACCGGCAGAACACGTGGGCACCGGGCGCCGCGCGGGCGATCTTCTCGACCTCGGCGACGCAGTCGACCGCGAACAGCCGCACGCCCAGCGCATAGGCACGCGCGATGTCGCGCTCCTTCTTGATGGTGTTGCCGAAGGAGATGCGGTCCGGCTTGGCGCCGGCTGCCAGCACCATCTCGATCTCGGCGACCGAGGCGATGTCGAAGCTCGACCCGAGCCCGGCCAGGAGCTTGAGCACCTCGGGCGCCGGGTTTGCCTTCACGGCATAGAACACCTTCGTGTCCGGCAACGCCTTGGCGAAGGCCAGATAGTTTTCACGGACGACGTCGAGGTCGACGATGAGGCAGGGGCCGTCGTCGGCCCGTGTACGGAGGAACTCGCGGATGCGCGCGGTCATTGGCGCTCTCCCCACGGCTCAGGGGGCGGCGAACCGCCCGATGATGCGGGTTGTGAGCTCGTCGCCAGCGCGCGATGGGGACGCGCTGGCGAACGGTGGGCTCTCGACCCGCTGTGCTGCCTTGGATTGGAATGGGGAGACCCCGTTCCGCACGGCCGGCAATGATGAACAAGCCTTCTCGGTAGCCACGCCGGCGGTGGAAGGCCGGCAGAGACCAAAAAAGCCCGGTCCGTCGTTGCTTTAAGCCGCGTCCCCCGTGGAGAGCGGGGTGCGCCGGTTTCGCCTCCGGCTGCCGGTCAAGTGGTTTCGGAGCTCAGACGATCGCAGTCACTGAACTCTGCGATCTCGCTCCGGGCGGCTGTCCGGCCTCTTGTCCGGATGCCCACCGACCGACACACGGCCACAGGCACGTGCGAAATTGGGCAATTGCGCACATAAGCGATATGCGTCCGCATTACAAGAAATTTTTTCGGACGATCCCCCGGCGAAGCGAATCGCGGACGCGAATGTCTTAAGGCGAGGTGAACGGCGGACGTCAGCCGCGCCGGGTGAACGGCTCGACCCGCTGGGCGCTGCGGATGAAGGCGACCATGACGGCGATGCCGCACAGGAAGAAGACGCCCTGCATGATGTGCTCGCCGTAAGGCCCCAGCTCGAGCAGCTTGGCGACCGCCCAGCCGCCGGCGAACGCGGCGCCGAAGACCTCGGCGCCGATCAGGATCGCCGCGCTGATGACGGTCAGCACGTTCTGCCACGCGATGCTGCGGTCGCCGGTGAGGGTGGGGCGGTCGGTCATGACGTCTCCATTGGCGAGCGCAATCTCTCCGAAAACACCTGCATAATCAAGTCTCGCGGGGTTCGGCGGGCAGGGTCAGGTGCCGGGGTCAGGCGTCAGGACAGCATGTCTCTTCCATGACTGACACCCGATTGCCGACGCCTGATTACGCCGCGTCGCGACTCGCCTTCGCGGCGAGCAGGCCGGATTCGACCAGCGCCGCGCGGATGCGGTCGATCTCGGCGCGGGAAAGCTTGACCAGCGGCGGCCGCACCACCGCGCGCGGCAGCCGACCGAGCAGCACCAGCGCCTCCTTCATGCGGTTGTGCATGTCGGCCCACGGCTCGGCGTAGAACACCCGCGCCAGCGGATAGATGCGATCGTTGAGGCGCTTCGCCTCGGCGAGGTCGTTTCCCTGCACCGCGCGGAACAGCTCCGCCTGCAAATCCGGGATCACGCTGCCGCTGCCGGAGAGCAGCCCGTTGCAGCCGAGCACCAGCGAGGAGAACAGCCAGGCGCTGTGGGTGGTGAGCACGTTCACCGGCCGGGTCAGGGTCTGCAGCGTCCGGATATGCATCTCGTGCTGCGGCACGTTGCCGGCCCAGTCCTTGATGGCGCGGATGGCCGGGACCTGCTCGACCATCTTCAACAGGGTGTCGCGCGGATAGCCCTGGCCGGTCGCCAGCGGATACTGGAAGGCGATGATCGGAAGGTCGGTCGCCTCCGCGATGCGCTTGAAATGCGCGACCGCCATCTCGGGCGACTGGCCGAGGGTGCGATCCGCGCCGCCTCGAGGCTGCCGTCAGCCCACACGCCGTTGACGATCGGGAGCCGCCCTCCAATCTCGTCCTGCGCGATCTCGAGCACGCGGCGCTGCTCGTCGAATGTGCAGGAGGCGACCTCGGTCGAATGCGCATTGATGGTGATGGCGGAAATGCCCTTCACCGCCACGTCGCGCAGGTGGCTGCGGAAGCTCTTCTCGTCGATCGAGAGGTCGTCGTGGAACGGCAGCAGCACGGCCGGGATGACGCCGTGGGGGACGTAGTGGGCGTGACGGGGCATTTTGGACTCCTTGGCCGGGGCTTTCGCCCGGTCGCCGGGTTCGGTTCACGGAATATACCATGCGAGGGCGGTCCGCCACGAGACCATGGAGCTGCCTTGATGTTGGCCGCCGGTTGCGCGTACCCTGACGCGCCGCCGAGGCATCAACCGCCAGGAGCTGTCCCATGGAAGCTCATCGTCGCTATCTCCGATATTTGTGGCTTGTGCTCCTACTCGCACCCGTGCCCGCATCGGGGGGTGAGATGGTCCGCGTCTACGTCACCCACGCCGCGGGTGACAACATCCAGGTCATCGACCCGGCGACCAACAAGGTCGTGCAGGAGATCAAGGGCATCGAGGCTGCCCATGGGATCACGTTCGCGCCCGACGGCTCGCGGGTCTATGTCAGCAACGAGGCCGACACCACGCTCGACGTGTTCGACCGGGAGAGCGGGGCGCTGGTCAAGAAAGTGCCGCTATCCAATCACCCGAACAACATCGCGGTGACCAAGAACGGCGATCGCGTTCTGGTCGGCATCGCGCGCCAGCCCGGCGCGGTCGACGTCATCGACACCAAGACCTTGACGCGGACCAAGAGCATCCCGGTGAACGGGCGCCTTCACAACATCTACGTCACCCCGGACGGCAAACACCTGATCACCGGCTCGATCCCGCAGAAGCTGATGACCGTCATCGATTTGGCGACGGAGGCCGTGGCGTGGGAGCTCGCGTTCGACAAGGGCGTGCGCCCGATGACGATCGAGGCTGTCCCCGACGGCTCCACCAAGCGGGTCTTCGTGCAGATCTCTGACACCAACGGGTTCGCGGTGGTGAATTTCGCCGCCCGCAAGGAAGTAGCCAGAATCACGCTGCCGCAGTCGCCGGTCGAGTTCGAGACCGACGCCGGGCGCGCCACCTCGCCGTCGCACGGCATCGGCGTTGCGCCCGACCGCAAGACCTTGTGGGTCACCAGCATCCCCAACAATGCGGTGTTCGTCTACTCGCTCGCCGACCTCAAGCTGATCGGCGAGGTGGCGCTGCCGAGCCTCAAGCTCGCGGGACGCGGTCCGATCGCCTCGGTGCCGAACTGGGTGACGTTCACGCCCGACAGCAAGACGATCTACATCTCCAATGCGGCGATCAAGTCCGTCACGGCGATCGATACCGCGAGCATGAAGGTCAAGGCCGTCATCCCGGTCGGCGAGGTGCCGAAGCGGATCAACACGCTGGTGATGAATTAGTACCTCGACACGGTGATTTTGACAGGTTGAATCCGGGATCCCAGTCGGCGCCAAAATGTCCCGGGCCAAAGAGTCATAATCACTATGCAGCGGTACTAGAACAGTCGACCTCGCCAGGGGCTTCCGCTTTGGGTCATGGTACGCCGGCCCTCGGAGTGCGCGGCGCCGTCCGTCATGGGCCGGCATCCGAAAACCTTCACATAGCTGAACGGCTCGCACCGAGCAGGACTCGTCCGGAGTGCGTCCGATCGCTGCCGTGACTGCGACATGCCTGCGGAAAGTGCGGAAAGCCCCTCCGCCCTGTCTACGCCGCGTCGGCAATGGGCCTTTCCGCACTTTCCGCACTTTCCGCACCCCCGAACAGCGCGGGATTGACGGTCCAACGATGCGCCGGCCCGCGTTTTTGGCGGAACGAACCCAACAGCTGTTTTTGGCGGAACGAACCCAACGGGCGTTTTTGGCGGAACGGCGGAACGGCCAAACGAAAGGGAATTATATACTTGACAAGTACAGTTGGGAATGAGTTGTGTAGATCGCCCTACACAACCCCCTTTAAGCTTCTGGCGCCGAGGCCCCTTCCGGGCTTCTTTTAGACCACAATAGAGCCTTTCCCTGTCCTGCCCCTGATTCCAGAGGAGGACGATCGCGTCATCTATTCCCCTCCTCTTGGATTAGGCGTGCCTTCATAAGCAGGTTTTCAAGCAAGGTTCATTGCCTGAGCTGCGGTGAGATAGCAATTGAAGCTGTCTCCAGTCTTATACAGCGCGTTCACCTCAACGCCTGGATTACCCTGCTGCTTGTGAGCGTTGTTCGGTATGGCTAGATAATCGGAAAGCTTCATGACGCACCTCACCTATCTTCATACTACCTAATCGGGCTTCTGCGTTCTTGGCTTTGGCGGCTTCTTTGCCAACTCCCGAAGCAATTCATCCGCGCGGGAGTGCTCTTCGTCCGCGCCGATTTCGCGCGCTTTGCACAAGCTTGACCGCGTGTGCCGTTGCCGGCCGCCGCTACAGGGCCTACAGCTTCTTGCCGTTGATCCACTCGGCCAGGAGCCTCCACTCCGGATCGTCCTTGGACTTAAACTGCCGGCCGCCCGAGTGGTAGGCGTTGCCGCCGGCTTCCGGCGCGAGCGGATGCGTCAGCAGCCGGCTGGTCTCCGGAGCGCCGGGATTGACCAGCTTGGACAGCATCTCGAAATTGCGCCGCGACTGCTCGTCGGTCCACGCGCTCGCCCCCGGCGAAAGCTTCTCCAGGCGGAACGCATTGTTGCTTTCCGCGTGGCAAACGTAACAGCGCGTCAGCCCGGGCCGCTTCTGCAGGAAAACCGGCTCGACCCGGCGCTTGAAGAAGTCGTAGTCGAGCGTCGGCGCCGCGCGCGACGCCATCTGTGACATGGAAGCGGCGGCCAGCACGACGGCCGCGGCAGTGACTTTTGTCAGACGAGCGGCCATGCGAATCCTCCCGAGATTTTTTGAATTTCGCAGCGGAAGACGGGAATGGTAGTCCAGCACGGCGTCCGTGCCAATGCCCGACTATTTATTGGTCAGCCGGACACCCCCGCGGCGGCCGATGCCCGCGCAGTCCTCGTCGGTCTTGAGGCCGATCGCGTGGATGCCGTGGGCGGCGAGCTCCTCGTCGCGGTCCTCGGTGTCGCCCGTCACCCCGACGGCGCCGATGACCTCGCCGGTCGCATCGCGGATCTGCAAACCGCCGCCCTCGGGAAACATCTGGTCGCCAGTGGCGCTGAGCAGATAGCGCATGAAGATCGGCTTCTCCTCGGCGCGCACCTTCACGAGCTTGGAGGAGCGGCCCATCGCCAGCGCCGCATAGGCCTTGCCGTAGGCCATCTCGAACCGGATCATGGATGAGCCGTCCTCCTTCTTGAACGCCTTCACCTTGCAGCCGGGCTCGACCACGATCACCGAGAGCGGCCGGCAATCGAGCTCGGCGCCGCGCTCGAGGATGGCGTCGATGAGGCGGTCGGCCTGATCGAGGGTGATGGCGGTCATCGGGAGCTCCGGTTCGATTATAGCGTTTTCCGGCGAAGTGGACTTCCGGTTCGCCGCAGAAAACGCGTCAATGCAATAAGCCAGAGCGCGTTTCCGATTCCGAGGGAACGGAAACCGCTCTGGTTGAGGCCGGCCGCTCTTTACCATTCCTTACCGCTCCGACGCGAATGATCCTTGCAGCGCGTGCGCGCGCTTTTGCGGCGGCCGAGCGGTGTATATTCAACCTGACAGCGCGCTGATTCTCGCACTCGTCGGCGCTCGCACTGACTTCAGACAAGGAGGCCCCCATGTCCGAATTCTCACGCCGCCATGTGCTGGGCGCCGCCGCTGCCGCCGGCAGCGTGATCGCAGCCGCCGCCTCCGACACCTTGGCCCAAGGACAACCGCCGTCCGGACCGACACCGCCGCTGCTGGCCGGCGCCGAGCTGCCGTCCTTCCGCTTCCGGCTCGGCGCGGTGACCGCCAAGACATGGGACGGCGGCTGGGCCAAGGAGGCCACGGTCGCGGAATTTCCGGTGTCGGAGAAGATCGCGGGCGTGCTGATGTCGCTGGTCCCGGGCGCGATCCGCGAATTGCACTGGCACGCCAATGCGGCGGAGTGGGCCTACATGATCAGGGGGCAATGCCGCGTCACCACCATCAACCCGCAAGGCCGTTGCGAGATCGTCGATTTCGGTCCCGGCGACGTGTGGTATTTCCCGCGCGGGCATGGCCATTCGATTCAGAGCATCGGGCGCGAGGACTGCCTGTTCGTCCTGGTGTTCGACAACGGCTATTTCTCGGAGTTCGGCACCTTCAGCATCACCGACTGGATCGGCCACACCTCGCCGGAGGTGCTGGCGAAGACGTTCGGCGTGCCGGCGGCGACCTTCGCCAACTTCCCCAAACGCGAGGTCTATATCGTCAAGGGGCCGCTGCCGCCGCCGCTGCCGGCCGATCCGGCGCCCGGCGCACTCAACACCGGCGCGCTCACCCACCGTTACCGGCTGCTGGCGCAGCGCCCGGACACCTATCCGGGCGGCACGATTCGCCTCGTGTCGGAACGCCAATTCCCGATCTCGGTGACCATGACCGGCGCACTCATGCGCATCAAGCCCGGCGGGCTAAGGGAGCTGCATTGGCACCCCAATGCCGACGAATGGCAGTACTACATCGCCGGCCGCGCCCGCATGGGTGTGTTCGGGTCGCACGGCCGCGTCCGCACCGACGAGTTCAACGCCGGCGACGTCGGCTACGTGCCGCAGGGTTACGGGCATTACATCGAGAATGCCGGCCCGGAGGACCTCGATCTGCTGGTCGTGCTCAACAACGGCGACTACCAGTCGATCTCGCTCACCGCTTGGATGGCCGCCAACCCGCACCTCTTGCTGGCGACCAATTTCCAGGTGCCGCAAAGCACCTTCGCGAACTTTCCGACCCGCGAACGGTTCATGCCGGGGTGAAGCCTGCTGGCGGCCTTCCTGAGAAGCAAGGCGCCCGCCGGTAAGGCGGGCGCCTGCCTGTAGGATGCCGTGGTCGCCGAAGGAGTCTTACGCCTTCAGCGTTGCCAGCACGCGGTCGGGCGTGAACGGCAGGTGGCGCAGCCGCTTGCCGGTGAGCCGGAAGAACGCGTTGGAGATCGCGCCGCCGATGAACGGATTGCCGATCTCGCCGAGCCCGGTCGGCCGCGTGTCCACGTCGACGAACTGGACGTGCATCTCCTCCGGCAGGTCGGACATGCGCATCAGGTTGTAGTCGTGGAAGTTCGATTGCTCCACGATCCCGTCCTTGATCGTCACGCGCTCATGCAACACGCTGGACAAGCCGTAGATGATCGCGCTTTCCACGTTCGCCTTGGCCGGGCCGGGCGTGACGATCACGCCGCCGTCGATCGCCGCCCACACCTTGTGCACGCGGATTTTCCCTGTCTTCTGGTCGAAGGAAATTTCGACCGCGCCGGCGCCGAGCGAGCCTGAACGCTCGGTGATCGAGATGCCGATCGCCCGGCCGTCCGGCCGCTTGGCCTTGTAGTCGGACATCTGCGCCAGCGTCTCGAACACCTTGCGCGCCTTCGGCGTGGCGCCCATGCGCTCGAACCGGAACTCGAGCGGATCGATGCCCTGATCGGCCGCCATCTGGTCGACGAGGCTCTCGATCGCGAAGGTGTTGAACACGTGGCCGACGGCGCGCCAGTGCTTGAGCTTGATGCCGTGCGAGACGCCGCGCCGCTCGATGTACTGGTTGGGCACCCCGTAATAGGGGATCTTGATGCCCGTGATGAGCAGGAATTCGCCGTCGCCGACGACGCAGTGCTTCCAGCCCGTCACTTTGCCGGAGGCGTCGGTTGCCGCCTCCAGGCACTGGAACGACTGCGGCCGGAACATGCCCTGGGCGATGTCCTCTTCCCGCGTCCATATCAACTTCACGGGCCGGCGGACCTCCTTGGCGATGCGCGCGCATTCGGCGGCATAGTCGCCGAGCGAGCGTCGGCCGAAGCCGCCGCCCATGTAGCATTGGTGGAAATCCACCTGCTCTTCGTTGAGCCCGAGCGCCTTGGCCACCGCCTTGCGGGATTCGTCCGGAGCTTGGCTGCCTTCCCACACCTCGACCTTGTCGCCGGCGCCGTTGATGCGCACCACCGCGTTCAGCGGCTCCATCTGGGCGTGATAGCCGTAGTCGCTGCGGAATTCGGCCTTGTAGGTCTTGGCCGCGCTGGCGAAGGCCGCCTTTACGTCGCCCTTTTCTTCGAGCTTCGCCGCCTGCGCGTTCGGATCGGCGTGGATCCCGACATAGGTTTCGAGCGCTCGGTCGGAATTGAAGCCGGCGGCCTTGGCCTTCGTCCACTTGACCTTGAGGGCGTCGCGGCCGGCCTTGGCGGTCTCGAAATGGTCGGCCACGACGGCAAGCCCGTTGGCGAGCTTGACGATGCCGATCACGCCCTTGATGGCTTTGACCTCGGCGTCGTTCCAGCTTTCAGGCGCGGCGGCGGATTGGTCCTGCTTGCCCGGCTCCCAGATCTGCGACTGGGCATTGTGCACCGGCGAATGCAGCGTCGATGCATAGACCATGCCCGGCAGCTTCACGTCGATGGCGTATTGCGCCGTGCCGTTCACCTTGGACGGCGTGTCGCGGCGCGGCACCGACTTGCCGATCAAGCGGAAATCCTTGCGCGCCTTGAGCTCCTTCGGATCGACCGCGGGCAGGGTCGCCGGGATCGTTCCGAACGCCGCGATCTCGCCGTAGCTCAGTCGCTGGCCGTTGGCGGGATTGATGACGGTGCTCGGCTCGGTCTTGAGCGTGGCGGCATCGACGCCCCACTTCTGCGCGGCATTGGCGATCAGCACCTTGCGCACCTGGGCGCCCGCCGTCCGCAGTTGGGTGAAATAGAGCTGCACCGCGCGGCTGCCGACGATCCACATCAGATTCTCGGGGCCGAAAGGATTCTTGTAGCCGTAGACCTTGGCGTCGGCCGGGGTCCATTCGATGGCGACCTTCGACCAGTCGGCATCCATCTCCTCGGCGACGATGAGGGGCAGCGAGGTCATCGAGCCCTGGCCCATCTCGGCGCCGGCTGAGAGAATGGTGATCTTGCCGTCGGGCGCGATGCGCACCCATGGCGTGACGTGAGCATTCGCCAGCGCGTTGGCTTGCGCCTGCGACATCAGGCGGACGCCGTCGTTGCCGACCGCGATGCAGAATGTCAGGCCGCCCAGGCCGGCGAGCACGCTGCGACGGGAGATATTGGTGTCGATCATCGTCATGGCTCAGCCCTCCCTCGATGCGCGCTCGATGGCGGCGATGATGCGGTGATAGGTTCCGCAGCGGCAGATATTGCCGTCCATGTGGGTGATGATCTCGGCGCGGGTCGGCTTCGGCTTGGTTGCCAGCAGCTCGGCCGCCTTCATGATCTGCCCGGATTGGCAATAGCCGCACTGCGGCACTTCCTCGGCGATCCAGGCCTTCTGCAGCGGGTGCGAGGAGCCCGGCGACAGGCCCTCGATGGTGACGACCGTCTTGCCCTCGACCGCCGACACCTGCGTCATGCAGGCGCGTTCGGCCTTGCCGTTAATGTGGACCGTGCAGGCGCCGCACAGGCCGGCGCCGCAACCGTATTTGGTGCCGGTCAATCCGACGTGGTCGCGGATCGCCCACAGCAGCGGCGTCTTCGGATCGGCGTCGACCGAGACCCGCTGATTGTTCAACGTGAACGAAGCCATGGTTCCTCCTTTTGCTTGGCGCCCCCTTCAGGCTGATCGCCGGATTGCCACGGGCCGATCGCGCGCGAGGGCGGCTCGATTGGTGGTTGAACGCAGGACGCAGTAATTGTGGCGGCAGTCTAGCAAGCAGGCGAAGTCTTTCACATCGGAAAAATCAAAAAAGAACGAGCAATCCTGACGTGCGTTGCCGGGCGCCGATCGCTAGGGTGCGGACCGGAATCCGCCACCCCATATAGCGAGCATGACGCAGCAGAACCAAGCATTCGCCGCCGACGGCGGCACCGAGAATCCGCCGCTCCAGGACTGGACCGGGCCGTTCGGCGTGCCGCCCTTCGGCCGCATCAGGCCCGGGCACTTCAGCCCTGCTTACGCGCGCGCCTTCGCCGAGCACGAGGCCGAAGTCGCCGCCATCGCGGCCGAGCCGGCCGAGCCGACCTTCGCCAATACCATCGAGGCACTGGAGCGGAGCGGGGATGCGCTCACGCGCGTCGACAACGTGTTCTACGCGCTCTCCGGCGCGCATACCAACGATGCGATCCTCGAGATCGAGCGCGAGATCGCGCCGCTGAGCGCCAAGCATTGGAACAAGATCCGCATGGACGAGGCCTTGTTCCGGCGGATCGAGACCTTGCATCGTGCGCGCGACCGGCTCCCGCTTTCGGCTGAGCAGCAGCGCGTGCTCGAGCGCCACTATGTAAAGTTCAAGCGCGGCGGCGCGGCGCTCGATCCGGCGTCGAAGCAGCGGCTCGCCGCGATCACCGAGCGGCTCGCCATCCTCGACACCGCGTTCAGCCAGAACGTGCTCGCCGACGAGCAGAGCTACACCCTGGTGCTCGACGGCGAGCAGGACCTCGCCGGCCTGCCCGATTTCGTGCGCGCGGCCGCGCGCGAAGCCGCCGAGGAGCGCGGCAAGGCGGGCAAGCACGTCATCACGCTCGCGCGCTCGAGCGTCGAGCCGTTCCTGGAATTCTCGGCGCGGCGCGATCTCCGCGAAAAAGCTTTCCGCGCCTGGATCGCACGCGGCGACGGTGGCGGTGCAACCGACAACAAGGCGATGATCGCCGAAATGGTGGCGTTGCGCGCGGAGCGCGCGCGGCTGCTCGGCTATCCTACGTTCGCCCATTACCGGCTCGACGATGCCATGGCGAAGACGCCGGAGGCGGTGCGGTCCCTGCTCGACCGGGTCTGGGCGCCGGCGAAGGCCCGTGCGCTCGCCGACCGCGACGCCATGCAGGCGATCGTGCAGGCGGAGGGCGGCAATTTCGAATTGGCGCCGTGGGACTGGCGCTACTACGCGGCCAAGCTGCGCAAGGCGCGCTGCGACCTCGACGAGGCGACGATCAAACCGTATTTCCAGCTCGACCGGATCATCGAGGCGGCGTTCTACACCGCAAACCGGCTATTCGGCCTGAGCTTCGAGCGCCTCGACGGCATCCCGATCTGGCACGACGACGTGCGGGTGTGGGAGGTGCGCGACGCCGCCGGACGCCATCGCGGGCTGTTCTTCGGCGACTATTTCGCGCGCACCTCGAAGCATGGCGGCGCCTGGATGACGACGTTGCGCGATCAGCAGAAGCTCGCGGGCGACATCCGGCCGCTCGTCGTCAATGTCATGAATTTTTCCAAGGCAGGCGAAGGCGCGCCGGCGCTGCTCTCGTTCGACGACGCCAGGACCCTGTTCCACGAATTCGGCCACGCCCTGCACGCGCTGCTCTCCGAGGTCACTTTCCCGCTGATCTCCGGGACCAGCGTGCTCACCGACTGGGTGGAGCTGCCTTCCCAGCTCTACGAGCATTGGCTGCAGCAGCCCGAAATCCTGCGCCGCTTCGCCGTGCATTGCGACACCGGTGAGGCGATCTCCGAAGATCTCTTGCGCCGGCTCATTGACGCGCGCACCTTCAACCAGGGCTTCGCGACCGTCGAATACGTGGCGTCGGCGCTGGTCGACCTCGATGTCCATCTGCTGCCGGACGCCGACGCGTTCGACATCACGCGCTTCGAGCAGGCATCGCTGGCGCGCATCGGCATGCCGGCCGAGATCGTCATGCGGCACCGGCCGACCCATTTCGGCCATGTGTTCGCGGGCGGCTACACCGCGGCCTATTACAGCTATATGTGGTCGGAGGTGATGGATGCCGACGCCTTCGCGGCGTTCGAGGAAGCGGGCGACGTGTTCGATCCGAAGACCGCAAAAAGCCTGCACGACCATGTCTATTCGACCGGCGGCGCGCGCGATCCGGCCGAGCTCTACACCGCGTTCCGCGGCCGGCTGCCGACCCCCGACGCGCTGTTGCGGAAGCGGGGGTTGTCGGACGCTTCTGCCGAGACGTGATCTCTTCGTTGTCATTCCGGGGCGCGGGCTTTAGCCCGCGAGCCCGGAATCCATAGCCACCGGCCATGCCAATTGGCTAGGACTGGGGTTATGGATTCCGGCCCTCGCGCTTTCGCGCTCGGCTGGAATGACGGGAATAGTCATCAATGGACCTCCACACCGCTGGACATCGCCGGGGCGTCGTCTGCGCCCCGCATCACGCCGCCGCCGAGGCCGGGCGCGCGGTGCTCGCCGAAGGCGGCAACGCGCTCGAGGCCATGGTGGCGATGGCGGCGGCGATCGCCGCCGTCTATCCGCACATGAACCATATCGGCGGCGACGGCTTCTGGCTCGTACGCGAGCCGGCGGGGCGCCTGCGCGCGCTGATGGCGGCGGGCCGCGCGGGCGCCGATGCGCGGCGCGAGCTCTATCGCGAGTACGAAACCATTCCGCCGCGCGGCCCGCTCGCGGCGCTCACCGTTCCGGGTGCGATCGCCGGTTGGACGCTCGCGCTCGAAGCCGCGCGGGCGCAGGGCGGGCGCCTGCCGCTCGGCGAGCTGTTGGCGCCGGCGATCCGCCACGCCGCCGACGGCTACGTCGTGACGCCGAGCCAAGCCCAGCTCACCGCCGAAAAGCTCGCCGAGCTGGCAGACGTGCCCGGCTTCGCGCAGGTCTTCCTGGTCGACGGCAAGCCGCCGGAAGCCGGCAAGGTGCTCAAGCAGACGGCGCTCGCCGCCACCCTCGACCATCTCGCCCATGCCGGGCTCGACGATTTCTACCGCGGCGACGTCGGGCGCGAGATCGCCGCCGATCTCGAACGCCTCGGTAGTCCGGTGACGCGCGCCGACCTCGAGCGCTGCCGCGCGACCCTCGCGGAACCGCTGGCGGTCGCGCTCGACGCAGGCATCGTGTTCAACACGCCGCCGCCGACGCAGGGTCTCGCCTCGCTGATGATCCTGGCGCTGTTCGACCGCCTGCGGGTCGGCGAGGCCGAAGGCTTCGATCACGTCCACGGGCTCATCGAGGCGACCAAGCGGGCGTTTCGCGTCCGCGACCGGGCGATCACCGATCCCGATCGGTTGGCGCATCCGCCCGGTCGTTATCTCGACGCGAAATTTCTCGATGCCGAGGCCACCAAGATCGACCGCCGCAAGGCCGCGCCGTGGCCGGCGCCACGGGGGGAGGGCGACACCATCTGGATGGGCGCCGCCGACGCCTCGGGGCTGGTCGTCTCCTACATCCAGTCGCTCTATTGGGAGTTCGGCTCGGGCGTGGTGCTGCCCGGGACCGGCGTGCTGATGCAGAACCGCGGCGCCAGCTTCTCGCTCGACCCCGGCGCCTTGAACCTGCTCGAGCCCGGGCGGCTGCCGGTCCACACCCTCAACCCGGCGCTGGCGGTGCTCGCGGACGGACGGGTCATCGCCTACGGCACCATGGGCGGCGATGGCCAGCCGCAGACGCAAGCGGCGCTGTTCACCCGCCACGTCGTCTTTCGCCAACCGCTCGACCGCTCGATCGACGCCCCGCGCTGGGTGCTTGGCCGCACCTGGGGCTCGGCCCATACCAATGTTCGCATGGAATCGCGGTTCGACGGCAATCTGGTCGACCGGCTCCTCTCCGCCGGCCACGACATCGAGATGCTGGCGGAACCCTATGCGGACCTCATGGGCCATGCCGGCGCGGTGGTGCTGCATCCGAACGGCACGCTCGAAGGTGCCCACGATCCGCGCGCCGACGGCGGGGCGGCGGGAACATGAACTTCACGTTATTTTGTAGCGTCAGCGAGGTGGAACCAGCGCCCCCATTCCGCCGCACTCCATGCTATGGTGCGGCGACCGCAGCTTGGCGAGCAAACCCATGACGCACCGCTTTGTCCTCTCGTCCCTTGCCGCGCTCGCGAGCCTCCTGATCGCCGGCGGCTCGGCGTCGGCGCATCCGCACGTCTGGGTGACGATGCAGAGCGAGCTGGTCTACGGTCCCGACGGCACGGTGACCGGCGTGCGCCATGCCTGGACCTTCGACGACATGTTCTCGGCGTTCGCGGTCCAGGGCATCGAGGCGAAGAAGAAGGGCGAGTTCACCCGCGAGGAGCTGGCGCCGCTCGCCGAGGTCAACGTCACCTCGCTCAAGGAATATGACTTCTTCACCTACGCGCGGGCTGACGGCAAGAAGGTGGAGTTCAGCGAGCCGCCGGCCGGCTATTATCTCGACTTCGACAAGAAAGACACGGTGCTGACGCTGCACTTCGTGCTGCCGTTGAAGACGCCGGTGAAGGCGAAGGACCTCAGCCTCGAAATCTTCGACCGGGAATTCTTCGTCGACTTCAGCTTCAAGGAGAAGGAGCCGGCAAAGCTCGTCGGCGCACCCGCGCAATGCAAGCTCACGGTCGGTCGGCCGCAGGAAATGGGCGCCGCGCTGTCGCAGCGTCTCAACCAGCTCGGTCCCGACCAGAGAGATCCGTCGCTGACCATCGGCGCCGAATACGCCAACAAGATTTCGGTGAAATGCCCATGAAGGTCGTGGCCGGGGGCTCGCCTCGGCTTGCGAAGCTCATCCTCGCGGTGGCGGTCATCCTGCTGGTGGCCGGCGCCGTCGACGCGACATGGGCGCAAGGCGGCCCGTTCGGCGTGCCGCGTCCGCAAAGCGCGCCTCCGCCCCCGGCCGGCGGGGTGCTCGGTTGGATATTTGCCAAACAGGCTGAGTTCTATCGCGCGCTGTCCGGCGCGATCCGCGCCGCCAAGGCCGACGGCAGCGCGGCCTGGACCCTGTTCGGCATCTCCTTTCTCTATGGCGTGTTCCACGCCGCCGGGCCGGGCCACGGCAAGGCGGTGATCTCCTCCTACCTGGTCGCCAACGAGGAGACCTGGAGGCGCGGCGTGGTGCTGTCGTTCGCGTCGGCGCTGCTGCAGGCGCTGATGGCGGTGGCGATCGTCGGCATCGCCGCGGCGCTGCTCAATGTCAGCGCACCGACCATGACCACCGCGGTGCGCTGGATCGAGATTGTGAGCTATGCGCTCATCATCCTGATCGGCGTGCGCCTCCTATGGGTGAAGGGAGGCGCGTTCATCAATGCGCTGCAGACCGTCCATCGCCCGGCCGCGGTCGGCGCCGCGGTCACGCCGGCGCATCATCATCACGATGATCACGCCCACGACCATCACCACGCCCACGTCCACGGCGAGCACGGCCACCAACATCACGGCCATGATCATGGTCATGCGCACCACGATCACGACCATGATCATTCACACGATGATCATGGTCATCACGATCACGCGCACAACGACCATGCCTCCGCCTGGGGGCATGCTCATGCGCCCGAGCCGGAGGAGCTTGCCGGGCCGGGCGGATGGCAACGCGGGCTCTCGGCGATCGTCGCGGTGGGGATGCGGCCATGCTCGGGCGCGATCCTGGTGCTGGTGTTCGCGCTGGCGCAGGGGCTGTTCTGGGCCGGCGTGGTCGCGACCTTCATCATGGGGCTCGGCACCGCCATCACGGTGGCGGCGATCGCCACCATCGCGGTCGGCGCCAAGGCCTGGGCCGGTCACTTCGCCAGCACGCGCACCGGCTACGGCACGCTGGCGATGCGCGGCATCGAGGTCGGCGCGGCGCTGCTGATCGTCGCCTTCGGCGCGCTGCTGCTCACCGGCTACATGGTGAGCGAGCGGATGATCGGGATGTAGCGCGCAATCAGACGACGGAAGGCTGACCACGGAGGACGGATGAGACGGTTCGAGGTTCGAACCACGCAAGGGGCATCCGTCGTCCGTTGTCCGCTGTCGGTCCTCCGCTAAGGGCGCGCGAATGGCAGCCGAGCAACACTCCACGCGGTGCTGCATCGTGGGCGGCGGGCCGTGCGGGCTGATGCTCGGCTTTCTGCTCGCGCGCGCCGGCGTCGATGTCGTCGTGCTCGAGAAGCATGCCGACTTCCTGCGCGATTTCCGCGGCGACACCATTCATCCCTCGACGCTTGAAGTGATGGGCGAGCTCGGCCTGCTCGACGAGTTCCTCGAGCTGCCGCACCAGAAAGCGGCGACGATCAGCGCATTCTTCGGCGATCGGGAATACGCGTTCGCGGATTTCACCCACCTGCCGACCCGCTGCAAGTTCATTGCGCTGATGCCGCAATGGGATTTCCTCAATTTCCTCGTCGAGAAGGGCAAGAGCTACCCGTCATTCCACGTGCGCATGCAGGCGGAGGCGATCGATCTGGTCGAGGACGGCGGCCGCGTCGCTGGGGTCCGCGCCAATACGCCGGATGGCGCGCTTGAAGTGCGTGCCGACCTTACGGTTGGCTGCGACGGCCGCCACTCGACCATACGCGAGCGCGCCGGGTTGACGGCTGAGGATCTCGGCGCGCCGATGGATGTGCTGTGGTTCCGTCTGCCGAAAAAGGCCGATGATTCCGGCCAGAGCATGGGCCGGTTCACCGCCGGGCGCATCGTCATCCTGCTCGATCGCGGCGATTACTGGCAATGCGCCTTCTTGATTCGGAAGGGCGCGATCGAGGACACCCGCCGCGCCGGGCTGCCGGCGTTCCGGCAAAGCGTCGCGCAGATTATGCCCGCATTCGCGGACCGGGTCGACGATCTCAAGGACTGGGACCAGATCAAGCTGCTCACCGTCGCGGTCAACCGGCTCGAGCGCTGGCACCGGCCGGGGCTGCTTTGCATCGGCGACGCCGCCCATGCGATGTCTCCGATCGGCGGCGTCGGCGTCAATCTCGCGGTGCAGGACGCGGTGGCGGCGGCGAACCTCCTGTGGCGGCCGCTCAAGACCGGATCGCTGCGCGAGGACGATCTCGCCCGGGTGCAGAAGCGGCGCGAGTTTCCGACCCGCGTCACCCAGCGCATCCAGGTGTTCCTGCAGAACAAGGTGATCGATCGCGTCCTGGGCGCGGGCAAGACGCTGCAGGCGCCGCTGCCGCTGCGGCTGGCGTCGCGGTTTGCGCTGCTGCGCCGCATTCCGGCGCGGCTCGTCGGCATGGGCGTGCGGCCGGAGCATGTGCGCACGCCCGCTATCCGTGCCTAATCCGCGAAATCTTCCGGCCTGAGCTCGATCGGCGCGCCGTGCGGCGTGCGGTCGGCGGCGTGGTCCCAGGCATCGCGGTAGCGCGCCAGCGTTTGCGCGTTGGTCACGCCCTTCTCGGCGACGATGCGCTCCAGCGCATTGAGCCAATGCCGGTAGTAGGTCTCGCCGGTGTCGGGATCGCCGGCCGCCTGCGCGCGCTTGATCTCGTCGGCCAGCGTCGCCGCCCATTCCGGCCAGGTGAACAGGCCGCGCTCGTGCAGCGCGAGCGCCATCGCGAAGGCCTGCGCCTCCCACGGCTCGCGGAACACCGGGCCGTCGGCGTCACGGGGAATGCTCGGCACCGCGCCGGTCGCGCGCCGCGCGGCGGCGGGGTCAATCGAAGTCATGTTTGCCGATCCAACATATCGAAGACGCGACCAATCATCATCGAACCGAATCAAGCTCACGCAGTTCCGCGCCCGCCCAATACTGGCCTGTGCCCCAGACAACGAGGACAGCGTAGGAGTAGATGCTCTCAAGTCCAATGAACCAGAGATTCAGAAACCGTAGGGCTGCCAACATCAGCGACGCGGTCCAGACACAATTGAAAAACCGGATCATCTCACGGCCTCGATGGTCAGGCCGGATCGAGATAGGGCTCGAACGCGTCGATCGAGACCTTGAGGGTCGGGTCGGCGTCGGGACCCCACAGCTCGCCGCTCTCGAACACCACGGTGTAGAGCCATTGCGGGTTGTCGCCCTTGTCGATCGCGACCGCGTCCGGAAACGCGTGGCAGCCGTGCACCAACTCGACCACACCGACACGCCCGCGCGCGTAGCGCGGCAGCCTGGTGTGCGTGGGCGGATGAATGTTCTTGGTCCGCACCCGATCGCCCGGCTTGAAACGGGCGGGCGCCTGCGCCTGCCGGTAGAACGAGCCGCGCGTCAGCCCCTCTTTGACGACGTCCGTCGTGAGCTTGCGCTTGAGCGTCTTGCCCGGGCGCAGCGCGTGCCCGGCCTTAAGCTCATCGGGGCCGGCCAGGCCGCGCTCGACGACATTGCGTTCCATGGCCAGCGCCCAGCGCTGGTAATAGGACGCGGTCAGATAGATCGGCGGCGGCAGCCGTTCCTGCGCGGCGCGGGAATTGTCGATGTGCCACGCGCCCGCATAGCCCATGGCGCGTTGCATGGCGAGGACGCGCCCTTCCCACGGAGCGTGGAACGGCGGCTCGTTCGGCTCGGGCTCGACCTTGCCGAAGCCGTCCATGCCGCCCATGTCGTGAACGCCGTCCATCACGCCACCTCACCGGTGCATGCGGCGAGCCCGTGGTCGCCGCGATCAATGATGCTCATGGCGGTCCTCCTCCATGTCGGTCCGGGCGAAACGTTCATGGGCCGCCATCCATGCCGCCAGCGAAGGCAGGTCTTCATCGGCCGCCTTGAGCTGGCGCAGCGCCACGCGAATATTCGTGCGCGCGAAGCGATTGTTGGTCACGGAGACGACGGAGGGATCCTCTCCGGCGGCGACCGCGGCCAACACTCGCTCCTTGAGGGCAAGGTAATTGGGGTCGCCGAACATGCGCAACATGCGCTGGAAGGCGTCGTGGCGCCCGGAATCGAACGGCCGCATGCGTCCAAGCGCATCCTTTGCCGGATGCGCCGGGTAGAGATGGGCGCAGGGAACGAAGCCCTGGGGTATCGGCTCCGTTGCGGAATGCGTGCGGCGGCGATGGAGCAGATTGAGCAGCACATGCGTGTGCGGGCCTTCCGGGCTCTTGCCGTCGGCGGACGGGATCGGCTGGAAGACCTCGATCCGTCCCAGGCGACTCACGAATACGCGATGCGGGCTCGACGCCAGGATCACGGACACGGCCGGATTGCCGGCCCCGAAGAAAGGACGGCCGGCATGGGCCCGCAATTGCGCGGCCACCTCCGGGTCGCAGATGCGGACGCACAGGTCGGTCTGCAACGCATCGATGCCAAGATCGAACAGGATGGCGGCGCGATCCTGCTCACGCAACGCTTCAGTGTCGGGTCCAAGTTCAGTCAGGACCGAGCGCCGGCTCATCGCGCAGCGATCATCCGGCAGGCAAAGCGCGATACGGTGGCCCCAGCTTTCGCGCGTCGTTGTCTCGAATGCGATCATCCGCATGTCAGCAAGCGGCTCGATGCGGATGCCGCCGCGTTCGGTCACCGCCGAGAGCGACGTCGCGCCACGCCGGAGGATGACCGGTTCGGCGGGACCGCGCACGAACTCGGCGATCGCGCCGAAGGTTCCGAGGCTCCATTGGGTCTCGGCGTCCGCCATCTGTACGGCCAGAAAGTTGTTACTTGCGGCCTCGGTCATGGAAAATGCCCTCGACCCACGCCGTTCATGCCGCGACTTCGTCCGGGCGCTTGGCGAGGCCGGTGCCGATCATGGAATCGCGCGTCACCAGCGCGGCGAGCTTCTCCTCGCTCCAGCCCTCGGTGCCGGCCGGGCGCATGGGCAGCACGATGAAGCGGGTTTCTGCGGTCGAATCCCAGACCCGAATCTGGGTGTCCTTCGGCAACTTGACGCCGAAATCGGCGAGCACGCCGCGCGGGTCCTTGACCGCGCGCGAGCGATAGGGCGCGGATTTGTACCAGACCGGCGGCAGGCCCAGCACCTCCCACGGATAGCAAGAGCACAGCGTGCACACGACCATGTTGTGGAGCGCCGGTGTGTTCTCGACCGCCACCAGATGATCGCCGACGCGGCTCTCGTGGCCGAGCGTGCGGACCGCCTTGGACGCGTCGTCGAGCAGCGCCCGCTTGAACGCCGGATCGGCCCAGGCCTTGGCGATGACGCGCGCGCCGTTGCGGGGACCGACCTTGGTCTCGTAGGTCTCGATGATGAGATCGAGCGCCGCCGGGTCGACGTAGCCCTTCTCGGTCAGGATTGTCTCGAGCGCGCGCACGCGCAGCTGCGTCTCGGACAATTCCGAGCCGTGCTCGTGGTGGTGGTCGTGGTCGTGATCGTGTGTTGCCATGGACCGAATGTACCGCAGCTCGGCGGTTTTTGCACTGTCCTTCCGGGGCGCGGGCGGTCGCCCGCGAGCGGCGAATCCCTGGCCACCGACTCGCCGAAATCGTTCGAACGGTGCAACATCGCAAGGGATAGTGGTTACGGGAGGAGAGGTTCGCGCAGGTGGCCAGGTCATCCCGCATGCTCGGCCTTGCCGACCGCATCGACCGCCTGATCGCGGCGATCGGCCGCGCGGTGATGTGGCTCAGCCTCGCCGTCGTGCTGCTCCAGTTCGCCGTGGTGGTGATGCGCTATGCGTTCGGGATCGGCTCGATCCGGCTCTCCGAATCGGTCATCTACGGCCACGCCGCCCTGTTCATGCTGGCGTCGGCCTGGACGCTGCAAGCGAACGGCCATGTGCGTGTCGATGTCTTCTATGCCGACGCCTCGCCGCGCAGCAAAGCGCTGGTCGATCTCCTCGGCGCGCTGCTGCTGCTCTTGCCCTTCGTCGCGGTGATCGCCTGGTTCGCGGTGCCCTACGTGGCGCGCTCCTGGGCGCTGCTCGAGCGCTCGCGCGAGACCAGCGGGTTGCCGTTCGTCTACCTGCTCAAGACCCTGATCCCGCTGTTCGCGCTTCTCCTGGGGCTGCAAGGCGTCTCGCAGGCGATCCACGCGGCGCTGGCGCTGCGAAGGCCCACCGCACTCTCCGACCCTGTCGAGGACCCGTGATGGGCCTCGCCGAAACCCTGGCTGTCCTGATGGTGGTCGCGGTCTGCGTGGTGCTGCTCGCCGGCTATCCGGTGGCGCTCACGCTCGGCGGAGTATCCCTGGCCTTTGCGGTGATCGGGCATTTCGCCGGCGTGATGAATTTCGCGCTGCTCGGCGCGCTGCCACAACGCATGTTCGGCGTGATGACCAACGAGGTGCTGCTGGCGATCCCGCTGTTCATCTTCATGGGCGTGATGCTGGAGCGCTCCCGCATCGCCGAGGACCTGTTGGAGACGATGGGTCGGCTGTTCGGCTCGCTCACCGGCGGGCTTGCGATCGCGGTCACCATCGTCGGCGTGCTGCTCGCGGCCGCCAAGGGCATCGTCGGCGCCACCACCGTCACCATGGGCCTGATCGTGCTGCCGACCATGCTGCGCCACGGCTACGACCCGCGCCTTGCCGCCGGCACGGTCGCCGCCACCGCGACGCTGGCGCAGATCTTTCCGCCCGCCACCGTGCTGGTCCTGCTCGGCGACCAGATGAGCAACGCCTATCAGGCGGCGCAGCTGTCGCAGGGGATTTTCGCGCCGCAATCGCTCACCGTCGCCGACCTGTTCGCCGGCGCCATCGTTCCGGCCTTCGCGCTGGTGGCGCTCTATCTGCTCTATCTGATCGGCGTCGCGACCTTCTTCCCGCAGACCTCGCCGGCGATGCCACCCGATCCCGCCGCGCTGCATGGCTTTGCGCTGGCGCGCCGATTGGCGCAGGTGCTGGTGGCGCCGATCCTGCTGATCCTGGCGGTGCTGGGCTCGATCCTCGCCGGCATCGCGACCCCGACCGAAGCCGCCTCGGTCGGCGCGGTCGGGGCGATCCTGCTGGCCGCCGCCAAGCTACCCGGCTTCGGCCTCGGCCACGTGCTCGCGCCGGTCGCGAGCCGCACCACCCAGATCACCTGCATGATCTTCGCCATTTTGATCGGCGCCACCATGTTCAGCCTGGTGTTCCGCGGGCTCGGCGGCGACGACATGGTGCATCGCGCGCTCGGCGAGCTGCCGGGCGGCGCCGGCGGCGCCATCCTGGCAGTGATGGTCGCGATGTTCCTGCTCGGCTTCGTGATGGACGCCTTCGAGATCATCTTCGTGGTGGTGCCGATCGTGGCGCCGGCGCTGCTCAAGCTGCCCGGCGTCGATCCGGTCTGGCTCGGCATCATGATGGCGATGAACCTGCAGACCTCCTACATGCATCCGCCGCTCGGGCCGACGCTGTTCTTCCTGCGCGGCGTCGCCCCGCCCGAGATCACCACCCGGCACATCTATGTGGGGATCATCCCGTTCGTGCTGATCCAGCTGCTCGCGCTGGCGGTGCTCTGGTTCGCGCCGGGGCTTGCGACCTGGCTGCCGCATAAGCTGTACTCGCCCTGACCACAACGTTGCTTCTCGTGTCCCTGGGAGGCCCTGCTATGAAAGAGCCTGTCTATGAGAAAAATGAGTTTGAGGTCTTAAAGGTCCGATACGTCGAACAAGCTGCACACATACGTGATTTGAACATGTTTGACGTGAAGATATTCGGGGGATTCATGACTATCCAACTTGCATTGGCAAGTTGGTTCGCAATTCATCCCGTTTCAATAATCTGGCTAAAAATCGGAATTCTCGTAATCGACTTAGCGCTGTTATTTGTGTGCATCAAGATAATTCACGGCTCCAGAGATCGACGAGCAGAAATCGTACAGACAATTATCAACATAAATGAAGCGTTTGGGCTATATCAGAAGGGAGTCTATTTGGTTGATCGCGCCATAAATCCTCCGCCTAAGCAAAGGTCAAAGAGTTGGTACGATATCGGATGCGTCGTGGGGGCACTCGGAGTCGCGTGGATTTTGATTGTGCCGTTTCCCTAGCCCCGAGGCATGGACGCTTGAACGAAATATGACTACGGGCAAACTATTCAATCTTGCCGGCAGGGTCGCGCTGGTCACCGGCGCGTCCAGCGGACTCGGCGTGCGCTTCGCCGAGGTGCTGGCCGAGCAAGGCGCGGCGGTCGCGCTGGTGGCGCGCCGCGCCGATCGCCTCGCCGCCGTCAAGGCCCGCATCGAGGCGGCCGGTGGCCACGCTGTCGCGATCGGCGCCGACGTGCTCGACCGCCAGGCCATGACCCGCGCCTTCGACGCCGCCGAAAAAGCTTTCGGCACCGTCACCATCCTGGTGAACAATGCCGGCGTCGCCCATGCCAACCGCGCGGTGGACCTGCCGGAGGAGGAATGGCGACGGGTCGTCGGCACCAATCTCGACGCGGTGTTCTTCTGGGCACAGGAGGCGGCGCGCCGCATGCTCGCCGCCAAGACCGGCGGCGCCATCGTCAACATTGCCTCGGTGCTCGGCTTCGGCGTCGCCAAGGGCACCGCCGCCTATGCGGTGGCGAAGGCCGGCGTCATCCAGCTCACCAAGGCGCTCGGGCTCGAGCTCGCCTTCCGGGGCATCCGCGTCAACGCCATCGCACCGGGCTGGATCGTGACCGAGCTTAACCGCGATTACCTGATGAGCGAGCACGGCGCCGCGATCAAGCGCGAGATTCCGGTCGGCCGCTTCGGCGAGGAGCGCGATCTCGACGGCGCGCTGCTGCTGCTCGTTTCCGACGCCGGCCGCTTCATGGCGGGCACGACGGTCGTGGTCGACGGCGGCCAGATGGTGGCGCTGCGCGGCTGATCGCTATCCGTCGGCGGCGGCGAGCGTTGCGTCGCGGCTGATCGTCAGCCGACGCTTCTGCCAGAAATCGTGCAGCGCCATCCCCGCCGCCATCGCGATCACGAACACGATGACGCGCGGCGACAAGGTTGCAAGGTTCTCCAAGGCCGGCCCCGGACAGAGTCCCACTAGGCCCCAGCCGGTCCCGAACAGCGCCGAGCCGATCACCAGCGGACCGTCGATATCCGCCTTGGTCGGCCAAGCGACTTGCGTCGCCAGGAGCGGCCGCTGGCGCCGCTTCATCAGCGCAAAGCCCACGCCGGAGACGGCGAGCGCCGCCGCCATCACCACCGCCAGGCTCGCATCCCAGGCGCCGAAAATATCGAGAAAGGCCAAGACCTTTGCCGGCTGCACCATGCCGGAAATCAGCAGCCCCCACCCGAAGATGAAGCCGCAGACGAGCGCGGTGATCGCCAGCATGGCTCAGCCTCCGAACATATGACGCGTCACCGCGACGACCACGACCGCCGTGGCCATGAAGATCGTGGTCGCTACGATCGAGCGCGGGGACAGCCGCGCGATGCCGCAGACGCCGTGCCCGGAGGTGCAGCCGCCGCCGAGCCGCGTGCCGAAGCCGACCAGCAGGCCGGCTGCGACGATCACGATCCAGCTTGCCGGCATCTCGGGCAAGGGAAGCGCGAAGCCGACGAGGCCGCCGGCGAGCGGCGCCAGGATCAGCCCGGCGATGAAGGCGATGCGCCAGCCCTTGTCGCCGGCATCGAAGCTCAGACAGCCGCCGAAAATGCCGCTGACGCCGGCGATACGGCCGGTGAACAGCGTCAGCAGGACCGCGGCCAGCCCGATCAGGGCGCCGCCGATGGCGGCGGAGACCGGCGTGAAGTTGGCCATGACGTCACCTCGCGCCCCTCCCGGCGTGTCGACAGAGGTGACAATATGCGCGCTCGAATGTGCTGCTGCAACGTCGAAAGGCCAGCCAATGGACTTCACCCTTCCGCCCGAGATCGAGGACATCCGCCTGCGCACCCGCCGCTTCGTCGAGGAGCACGTGCTGCCGCTCGAAGCCGATCCCGGCAACTACGACGACCACGAGAACATCCGCCTCGACGTGCTGCGCGGCCTGCAGGCAAAGGCGCGGGCCGAAGGTCTGTGGGCGCCGCAGGCGCCGAAGGAATACGGCGGGCTGGCGCTGCCGATCGTCGGCTGGGCGGCGATGTACGAGGAGGCCAACCGCTCGATCTTCGGTCCGCTGGCGTTCAACTGCCAAGCGCCCGACGACGGCAACATGAACCTGCTCGCGCTCACCGGCAGCAAGGCGCAGAAGGACAAGTGGCTCGCGCCGATCGTCGCCGGCGAGGTGCGCTCGTCGTTCGCGATGACCGAGCCGGCGCCCGGCGGCGGCTCCGATCCCGGCATGATCCGCACCCGCGCCGAGAAGAAGGACGGTGGCTGGGTGATCCACGGCCACAAATGGTTCATCACCGGCGCCGGCATCGCCGATCATTTCATCCTCATCGCGCGCACCTCGGACGATGCGCGGCGCGGGCTCACCGCCTTCCTCTATCACCGCGACCAGCCCGGCTGGCGCATCCTGCGGCGCATCCCGATCATGGGCCCGGAGGAGCACGGCGGCCACTGCGAGCTCGCCTTCGAAGGGCTCGAAGTGGCGGACGAGAACGTGCTGATGGGGGTCGGCGACGGGCTGCGCGCCACCCAGATCAGGCTCGGGCCGGCCCGCCTCACCCATTGCATGCGCTGGCTCGGCCTCGCCAAGCGCTGCATGGAGATCGCGCAGTCCTACGTCGAGGAGCGCGAGGGCTTCGGCGTCAAGCTCGCCGACCGCGAGAGCGTGCAGATGAAGCTCGGCGAGGTCGCGCACAACATCCACATCGGCCGGCTGCTGGTCATGAACGCCGCCTGGAAGCTCGACCAGGGCGACCGCGCGCGCAAGGAGGTGTCGATGGCCAAGCTGCACGTCGCCGACACGCTGCACAACGCCGCCGACGTGGCGATCCAGCTCAACGGCGCGCGCGGCTATTCCAAGGACACGATCCTCGAATGGATCTACCGCTACGCCCGCCAGGCCCGCCTGGTCGACGGCGCCTCCGAGGTGCACCGGATGGTGCTCGCCCGCTTCATGCGCGAGGAGGGCCGCGATTTCTGGCGCTGGAGCGCGGGGAACCGGGTGTAAGCGGCCGCGCCTAGCTCGCCGCCATCTCGGCGCCGGTCTGCAACGGCTTTTGTTCCATCAGCACGAGTGCAACGAGCGCGACCGCAAGGCTTGCCGCCGCCACCAAGAAGGCGCGGCCGAAGGCTTCGGCACCGCCCAGCGGCTCGCCCGCGGGCGCGCCGGCGAGCACGATCGCCCCGAACACCGCGATCAGCATGGTCGTGTAGAGGTTGCGGGTGAACGTCATGGTGCCGATCGAAATCCCGAGCTGATGCCGCGGCACCACGTTCTGCATCGCGACCGACGTCAGCGAGGGCAGCGGTCCAAAGCCGATCCCGGTCAAGATCACCAACAGCTCGAATGTCAGCGGCGTCATCCGGTCGGCCTGCCACGCGAGCGTGGTCACGGCTGCGACCGAGATGAGCAGCCCGATCATCGGCAGCAGCTTGTAATGGCGTACTCGCCCGAGCACCTGGCCGGCCAGCGCAGCGCTCGAGTTGAGCGCCACCATAAGCACGACCAGGCTGAGCCCCGCGCTGGTCGGCGAGAGACCCATCACGCCCTGCAGGTACATCGGCAGCACGACGTTGAGGCCGATGATCGAGCCCCAGCCGAAGGCGTTGGCGACGATCGCGTAGCGCACGATCGGATGGTTGAGGATCGAGATCGGGATCAGCGGCTCGGGCGCGGTGGTCAGCCGGACCACGAACAAGCAGCCCATCAGCAGCGCGACCGCAAACAGCGCGAGGATCGGCAACGACGTCCACGGATAGCGCACGCCCGCGATGTTCAGCGCCAGCATGAAGGAGACGCTCGCCAGCACGATCAGGATGGCGCCGACGATGTCGAGGCGGTGCGGGCGCTCGTAGCGGGGCAGGCGGCGCAGCAGCGAGGTGGTGATCGCCAGCGCGGCGAGCCCCATCGGAATGTTGATCCAGAAGATCACCGACCAATGCAGATGGTCGGCGATGAAGCCGCCGAGCGCCGGCCCGCAGCCGCCGGCGGTCGTGTAGGTGAGCGCGAAATAGGTGTAATAGCGTCCGCGCTCCTTCGGCGCGACCAGGTCGCCGAGCACGATCATTCCCATGGAGGAGAGGCCGCCGCCGCCGAGCCCGTGCAGCACCCGCCCGAGAATGAGAACGAGCATGTTGGGCGCAAGCGCGCAAACGAGGGAGCCTGCCAGGTAGGCCAGGATCGCGATGCGCAGCGCGAACCGGCGCCCGTGGATGTCGGCGATCTTGCCGTAGAGCGGCACGACGGCGGTCGATGCCAGCAGGTAGGCGGTGATCAGCCACGGCAGGCTGTGGACGTCGCCCAGCTCGCGCCCGATGGTCGGCAGCGCGGTCGCCAGGATGGTCTGGTCGAGCGAGCCCATGAAGGTCGGCAGCAGGACGCCGAACACGATCAGCAGCGTCTCGCGATGGGTGAGGGGCTCAGCCTCACGGCGGTCGGCGTAGGCGTCCATCGATCGAGGGTGTCCCGGACTCGAGTCGAGAGTAGACACGTCGGCGGCCGATACGTCCGGCCGGCACGACAACGTTCGTTGTAGAGCACTCGGCCGCATTCGACCAGCGGCGGCGGCACATCGGACCAATGCCGATCGTGCATGCAGGGGACGCGCGGGCGGCGCCGTTCTTTCCCTTTGACGCGGCGCACCGGTTCAGGCTTCCTTGCTCTTCCGCAATGTTTCGCGTCGACCAGCACGTCCTTGACCGACATGTCCTCCTCCAAATGGCCTCGTTCCGTTGCGGTCGTCGCGGTGCTGGCGCTGCTCGCCCGGGCGCTCTGCGGCGCGCCGCCGGCATCGGCGCAGACCGAGGCGCCGGCACGCGTGCTCGCCGCGGCGAAGAGCTGGGGCTACCAGCTGCAGGACGTCGATCCGGACACGATCGCCGCCGCGCCCTACGACATGTTCGTGATCGACTATTCGCGCGACGGCACCGATGCTCAGGCCCTGACCGCCGAGGAGATCGAAAAGCTCAAGACCGAGCCCGACGGCGGCCGGCGCATCGTGCTCTCATATCTGTCGATCGGGGAGGCGGAGAAATATCGCTATTACTGGAAATGGTACTGGGGTTGGATGTTCGGCCTGTTCGCACCCGAGTGGCGTGGCCGCCAGAACACCGAGTGGCGCGGCAATTACGGCGTGCGTTATTGGAACGAGGACTGGCAGCGGATCATCTTCAGCGGTCCGAACAGCTATCTCGACCGCATCAGCAGGGCGGGGTTCGACGGCGTCTATCTCGACAAGGTCGATGAGTACGTCGATATGGCCAAGGAGAACCCCGATGCCCGCGCCCTGATGATCGCGTTCGTCAAGAGGCTTGCCGAGCGTGCCCGCGCCCGCAAGCCGGGCTTTCTGATCGTGCCGCAGAACGCCGAGGAGCTGCTCAGCGACCCGAGCTATCGCGCCGTCATCGACGGGCTCGGCAAGGAGGACCTGCTGTTCGGTGAAACCAAGGACAAGCGGCCGAACCAGCCCGCACAGATCGAAACCAATGTCGCTTTCCTGAAGCTCTTGACCGCCGACCGCAAGCCGGTGTTCGCCGTCGAATACCTCGACGCCCCGGCGGAGATCGAGCGCGCCAAAAAGCAGCTCCTGGATTATGGCTTCATTCCCTACTTCGCAGACCGCGCGCTCGATCACATGCGCATCGGCGACCTGCCCGATCCGGGCCACAAGCCCGGCAAGAAATAGCTGGTCCTCGACCACCATGCCCCCGACCAATCGGCCTCGCCCCGTTGCTGCCCTCGCCGCGCTGGCGCTCATCATCGGCCTTTGCGTTGCGCAGTCGGTGTCGGCGCAGACCGAGGCCCCCGCGCCGGCACGCTTGCTCGCCGCGGCGAAGAGCTGGGGCTACCAGCTGCAGAAGATCGATCCGGAGGCGATCGCCGCCGTCCCGCACGATGTGCTGGTGATCGACTACTCGCGCGACGGCACCGACGCTAACGCCTTCACCGCAGAGGAGGTCGGCAAGCTCAAGATCAAGCCCGACGGCAGCCGGCGCATCGTGCTGGCCTATCTGTCGATCGGGGAAGCGGAATCCTACCGCTACTACTGGCAATGGTACTGGTTCCTGGACGAGTTCGCGCCGGTCTGGCGCGGCAGCCCGAACAAACAGTGGAAAGGAAACTACAGCGTCCGCTATTGGCACGAGGAATGGCAGGAGATCATCTTCGGCGGCGCCGACAGCTATCTCGCGCGCATCGTCGGGGCAGGGTTCGACGGCGTCTATCTCGACAAGGTCGACGAGTACGAGTCGATCAAGGACAGCCCCGATGCCCGCGCCCAGATGATCGCCCTCGTCAAGGCGCTCGCCGCGCGCGCCCGCGCGCTCAAGCCCGGCTTTCTCATCGTGCCGCAGAACGCCGAGGAGCTGCTCACCGAGAAGGACTATCGCGCCGCGATCGACGGCATCGGCAAGGAGGACCTCCTGTTCGGTGAGGTCAGGAACAAGCGGCCGAACCCGCCGGCACGCATCGAGAGCGGCGTCGCCAGCCTGAAGCTCATGACCGGCGACCGCAAGCCGGTGTTCGCCGTGGAATATATCGACACGCCGCAGGAGATCGCACTCGCCAGGAAGCAGATCGAGGATTACGGCTTCATTCCGCTGTTCGCGGACCGCGCGCTCGACAATATCCGCACCGGCGACCTGCCGGTTCCCGGCCGCCGGCCGGGCCGGAAATGAACGTGCTCTACTCGCGCTTCACCGGCTGCGGCGTCCGCCCGAACCAGGCGCCCATTGCGACCGACGCCGCATTAATGAGCCCGAACACCGCCAGCGCCGCGCCGAGCGCGAAAAACACCGCTTCGATCGTGCCGGCGAGCCGCAGCGCGAGCCATCCGCCCGCCGTCGCGACCGCGAGCCGCAACAGTCCGGCGAGCAGCGGCCAGCCGAGCCGGCCGGCGCCTTGCGAGGCGAAGTAGAGCGCCATCCCGGCGCCGAAAAGGCCGTAGAACGGACCGACGATGCGCAGGTACTGCGAGCCCACCGCCAGCATCGTTGGATCGTCGCCGAACAGCGTGAGCCAGGCCCGTGGATAAAGCGCGGCGGCGATCCCGATCGCCTCGGTGACGACGCCCGCGATGGCGGCGCCGGTCCACGCCACCCGCAGCGCGCGCTCGCGCCGCCCGGCGCCGATATTGGTGCCGACCATCGCGACCAGCGGCGCGCCGAGACCGAACACCAGCGGCACCAGCAGATATTCGAGCCGCACGCCGGTGCCGTAGCCGGCGACCGCCGCCGGTCCGTAAATGCCGGCAAATCCGGTGGCCACCGCGATCGTCAGGTTGGTGGTCACGGCCACCAGCGAGGCGACTGCGCCGACGCGCAGGATCTCGTAGGCGGAGGCCCAGCGCAGCCGCGGTGGACGCAGCGCCGGACGGATGACGCCGCGACCCGACCACAGAAACACCGCGAACACGAGGCTGCCGGCTGCGTAATAGGTCAGCACCGCCGCCGCGCCGCCGACGATGCCCAGCCGCGGCAGCGGCCCGAATCCGAAAATGAGCGCCGGCGACAGCGGGATCAGAACGGCCGCGCCGACACAGGCCACCGCGGCCGGGAGCCACATATTGCCGGTGCCGCGGATCACGTTGGCGAGCGAGTTGAACAGCCAGATCAGCGCGGCGCCGGCAAAGATGGTGTTCGAATAGGCCAGCGCGGCGGCGAGTGACGCGCCGGTGCCGCCCATCGCTGCGTAGAGCGGCGGCCCGCCCAGGAATGCCGCTGCACTGGTGATGAGGCCGAGCGCAACCGCGATCGTGGCCGCATGCCAGGCGAGCGCGTCGGCATCCGCCCGCCGGCCAGCGCCGAGCGTGCGCGCCACCGCCGACGAGATGCCGCCGCCCATGGCGCCCGCCGACAGCATCTGGATCAGCATCACGACCGGGAACACCAGCGCCATGCCGGCGAGCGCATCGGTGCCGAGCTTGGCGACGAAATAGGTCTCGATCAGCCCGACCGCGGCCTGCACCGCCGTGAGGATGACGTTCGGCCAGGCCAGTCGCAGCAGCGTCGTTCCGATCGGGCCTTCCAGCAGCCGCTGCGTACGCGGGTCCATGGATCACCTCGGTGACGGATCGCGCTCATACCATGCCCTTGGCATGCGCGGCCGCGCGTGCTGCATTGCGCCGGAACGCTGGTCAGCCGCGTCGTCTCGATCCGGTGCGGCAGCCGGGCCGACGGCAGGAGGCCCTCCGCCGATGCCCGATCAAAGGAAGAGGCAGCCATGGTCTACAATCCGCCCGCCTTCCGCGAGCAGGATCTTGCGTCGCTGCACGAGCACATCACGGCGGTGGGGCTCGCCACGCTGGTCACCGTCGGCGACGATGGTCCGCTCGTGAGCCACATGCCGTTCTTGCTCGATGCGCGTAGCGGCCGTTACGGCGAGCTGGCCGGTCATCTGGCCCGCGCCAACCCGCAATGGAGCGCGAGCGATTTCAGAAAGCCGGCGCTCGCCATCTTCATGGGCGCGGACGCCTATGTGTCGCCCTCGTGGTATCCGTCGAAGCAGGAGCACGGACGCGTGGTTCCGACCTGGAACTACGCCACCGTCCATGCGCGCGGGAAGCTGGAAATCTACGACGACCCGAAGCGGCTCGCGGCGCATGTTGCGCGGCTGACCGCCCGTCACGAAGGCCGCTTCGCGGCGCCCTGGCAGGTCGGCGACGCGCCCGACGACTACGTGCAGAGCCAGCTCAAGGGCATCGTCGGTATCGTCCTGAAGATCGAGGTGCTCGAAGGCAAGATGAAGCTCAGCCAGAACCGCCCTGTGGCCGATCGGCGCGGGGTCGTGGACGCGCTGCGCGCATCCGATCGCCCATCCGACCGCGGCACCGCCGAGCTGATGGAACGGCGGATCGGCGGCTCTGCTGCATTGCGCCAAAATACCTAGCGGCGGGCTTTCCGGACATTTCCTTGCCGCCCACCGCGGCTGCGCGAAATAGCCAGTCGGCTCAACCCGTTGGCATTGCTGGCGCGGCGATCCGACTATATCTCTGGAGGCGAATCGATAAGGCCTAGCGGTCTTACTGCCGCGAAGGCACACTGCCCGTGGAGGCCCCGCGCGATGGCGCTCAATCACGTCACGCTCGACGACAAGTACGACCTGCAGAAGAGCCGGATTTTCGTCACCGGCTTCCAGGCCATCGTGCGGCTATGCATGATGCAGAAGGAGCGCGACCGCCGCGCAGGCCTCAATACCGCGGGCTACGTCACCGGCTATCGCGGCTCGCCGCTCGGCACTCTCGACCAGCAGTTCATCCGGGCGCAACGCTCGCTCGACAAATACGACATCCGCTTCCAGGCCGGCATCAACGAGGACATCGCCGCCACCGCGCTGTGGGGGTCGCAGCAGGCCGAGCTGCGCGGGGAGGGCAAGTTCGACGGCGTGTTCGGGCTCTGGTACGGCAAGGGGCCGGGCGTCGACCGCACCGGCGACGTCTTCCGCCACGCCAATTTCGCCGGCACCTCCAAGCACGGCGGCGTGCTGGCGCTGATGGGCGACGACCACACCGCCGAGTCCTCGACCACCGCGCACCAGTCCGAATACCACTTCATCGACGTGATGATCCCGATCCTGAACCCGGCGGGGGTGCAGGAGATCCTCGACTACGGCCTCTACGGCTGGGCGATGTCGCGCTTCTGCGGCAGCTGGGTGGCGCTCAAGTCGATGCACGAGACGGTGGAATCGACCGCCGTGATCGACGGCAGCCTGGAGCGCGTCAACATCGTCATCCCGGACGACTTCCAGATGCCGGAAGGCGGGCTCAACATCCGCCTGCGCGACACGATCCTCGGCCAGGAGGCGCGGCTGCACGATTACAAGCGCGACGCCATGCTGGCCTTCGTGCGCGCCAACAAGCTCAACAAGTACATCACCTCGGGCGGCCGCAAGCCGAAGATCGGCATCATCACGGTCGGCAAGAGCTATCTCGACGTGCGCCAGGCGCTCGACGAGCTCGGCATCGACGAGGTCAAGTGCAACGATCTCGGCATCCGGCTCTACAAGATCGCCTGCCCGTGGCCGATCAGCCAACGCGACCTCAAAGAGTTTTCCGACGGCCTCGAGTTGATCATCGTGGTCGAGGAGAAGCGCTCGCTAATCGAGGTGCAAGTCCGCGAAGAGCTCTACGGCACCGCCAATCAGCCGGTCTGCATCGGCAAGAAGGACGAGCAGGGCAATTGGCTGTTCCCGGTGAAGGGCGCGCTCGACCCCAACGACGTCGCGATCTGCCTCGGCGAGCGCATCCTGCAGCGGATCGGGCCCAGCGAGCGAATCGCCGCGCGCGTCGCACAGCTCAAGGAAGCGCAGCGGATCCTGGCCGAGACCCAGGACGTCGCGGTCCGCACCCCCTATTTCTGCTCCGGCTGTCCGCACAACACCTCGACCGTGGTGCCGGAGGGCATGCGCGCCTATGCGGGCATCGGCTGCCACTACATGGCGCAATGGATGGACCGCTCGACGCTCGGCTACACCCAGATGGGCGGGGAGGGCGCCAACTGGATCGGCGAGGCGCCGTTCTCCAAGCGCCCGCACGTGTTCCAGAACCTCGGCGACGGCACCTACAACCATCGGCTACACCCAGATGGGCGGGGAGGGCGCCAACTGGATCGGCGAGGCGCCGTTCTCCAAGCGCCCGCACGTGTTCCAGAACCTCGGCGACGGCACCTACAACCATTCGGGCTATATGGCGATCCGCGGCGCCATCGCGTCCGGGGTCAACATCACCTACAAGATCCTGTTCAACGACGCCGTCGCGATGACCGGCGGCCAGGCCAATGACGGCGGCCTGACGGTGCCGCAGATCGCCCGCCAGGTCGCCGCCGAGGGAGCGAAACGCGTCGTCGTCGTCACCGACGAGCCGTGGAAATACGCCAGGAGCGAGGACTGGCCGCGCGGGCTCACCATCCATCACCGCGACGATTTGAACGCGGTGCAGATCGAGCTCGCGGCGATCCCCGGCGTCACCGTGCTGATCTACGACCAGACCTGCGCGGCCGAGAAGCGAAGGCGCAGGAAGCGCGGGCGCTTCCCGGATCCCGACAAGCGCGTGATCATCAACGAGCTCGTCTGCGAAGGC